>Ga0316202_10002836_pt1 | contig 10959 bp, 12 predicted proteins | sample 3monrhotite_MG_FD_204934 | JGI IMG/M metagenome (GOLD analysis project Ga0316202, IMG submission 204934) | Microbial mat bacterial communities from mineral coupon in-situ incubated in ocean water Damariscotta River, Maine, United States -... | ecosystem: Environmental > Aquatic > Marine >...
CTGCTAGTATCTGCTAAAGCATCATCTACTCTATAGTTAAGGAAACGACCTGTAATCCTAATATCTGATTTATAAGAATCTGAAACAACAAAATCATTTACTGTAAGCTTATTCGCTTTTGAATTAGCTTGTGTATTATCTTCTGCAACAGTAAGATATGCTGGTTCTCCTGGATAGTTAGTTCCTCTTGCTCTTAACTGTAACGTAGCCCTATTTAACTCTCCACCAACCGAGGTTGCAGTGCCACCATCTGCCCATAAAGAAATACTGTTTATTGTTTCAGTATCAAAGTTAGGCGTAATAGACATCTGTTGACGTTCAATATAAGATACATAAGCTGTTCCGTCAAATGTATAAGTTAAATCAGCTGCTCTTATTCTATTAAAAAGAGTTCCGTTATCGTAACCACTTTGAACAAAAATAGGATATCCCTTATTAGGGTTAATTTGATCAACTTTCCAAGGACGTACAACATCAAATGTAGTGCTAATACCTGTCCCTGCAGTGCTTTGGGTAGGCGCACTTGCTGCAACTGTATTACCTTCTGCTACCGCAATTAATGCTGTTGTAGTAGGGGCTACACTTGCAGGTACTAACTCAACAAATGGGCTATATGTAAGGACATATTGCGCTGAAGTACTAAACTGACTTGGTCCAATATCAATACTTGTAGGTGCAGAAGCGTTATCAGGTGTAACAACTAGCGCATTGTTAGTGTTAATTGCACCAAGCGCAGCTAATAAAGCACTTTGCATTGTAGCTACTGCACCATTATTCTTAGCTTCTTCAGTCGGAGTCTGTGGAGCATCTGCGTTGTAATACAAAGCAAGATATGCTGCATCGCTTGAAACTCCAGTATCACCATAAGTATCATCATTTTGTGCTGGGGTAAAGTTAGGATCTAATAGTCTTCCCGGACCTTCTCCGTAGTGCCGATCAAATGCTACAACACTCCCTGCTGCAGTATTAATAGTGATTGTTACACGAGTCATTTTAGCATAAATAGGTTCTACGCCTTCCGTAACCGAAATATCACTACCGGTAGAGTTAGTTATTAACGGACTAACTCCTGTACCTGTTCTAGTATCACCATTAACTACTGTATATGCAAACGTACCTGATACATTTTTTCTAGTAGCGCTAGTAAAAGTAAGTACATTATTGCTTCTGCTTAAAGTAAAATAAGTAGTATCAGTCCATGCTGCTTCTAATGCAGTAGCTATTTCAATAGCTGTTATTTCTTCTACATTAGTAGGTGAGCTACCTGAATCTGGATCAAAAGCAGCAGTACTATCAAAGTTAATTGTGATAGCATTACCTTCAGGCGGCGTAAGAGTAATACGATCTGTATTAGTATGCGCTGCTCGACCTGCTCTTGTTTGTGCGCCAGTAAAAGTAGCATTATTAAAGCCAGTTGGTAATGTTCCAGTGCTTGCTACTGCAACACTAAAATTATTTGTTTGAACCCCAACTGCAGCTGCTGTAGCTGTTACTAACCCTGTTCCTGTTGAAGTACTAAACCCAGCGTTTGCATTAATTATTGTACTTATTGCAGTAACTACACTAGCTCTTGATTGAGTTCCAGGAAGCGGTGTGCTACCTGTTGTTCCATCAGGAAACGTAACAGTCATATTAGGTATAGGTATATTGTTGTTTACACCTGTTGTAACTACCGTAACAGAGTCAGTAAGATTACCACCAAATTGTGTTTCAGTATACGCTGTACCGCTATAACTAGTCGAAAATGCAATTGTTAATGCACTATGATTTCCACCATTAACCGAAGTAAACCTTACATTATTGCCATCAGCTGCAACACCGTAAATAGCATTAATATTACCATTAAACACAGAAAGAGAAGACAACTTAATAATAATATCATCTCTAATCGCCGTTTGACTTGTGAGATTTTTGCTAAGAGTGATTGTTTCGTTAATTGCACTTTGTACCCCGCCTACGGCTGGTGCCGTAATAGTCATTGAGATTGAAGGGCTAAGCGCCGCTGTAATGCCATATACGCCGACACCTGTAACAGTAGAATTAGGTGTTATATTAGTTGTTGTTCCACTTCCTGATACTGCAAAAGTAGAAGTGCTGAAAGCACGAGGTCCTGGAACATCAGATGTAAGTGTAAGAACATTAGATGCTGCCGTAGCAGTAAAATCAGCCAATGCGTTATTTGCATTAATGTAATCTTTAATAGCCTCTACAAACTGTGCCATTGTAATAGTAGCACCGTCTGCATAGTTAGTTCCAAGTATAGAGCTAGCAGGAAAACTAACATTACCAATACTAGAATCACCATTAATAATTGCACTAGCACCACCGTCAAGGTGTGTAGTTTTATTGCGATCATAAGTAAAAGTTGTTGCTGATGGGTAAGTTAAAGTACTTACTGCGTTAACTGTATTTGGACCTGTATCACCTGTAATTGTAAGGTCTACAACTTCAGACACATCAGTGGTAAAACTAGAAAAGTTTCCTACTGTAACTGTTTTAATTGCTTTAGTGCCAATAGTAGGCTTCGGTGTTTTACCATTAATAGTTACTGCCTGTATTTCTTTTTTACCACGATTAGTGTAACCTGCATTACCGCTATCGCCAGTTGCAGTAATAGTAGCAGTAGGTATACCGCCACCTCTAATTGGGCCGACATCACCTGCAGCTACTGCATTAAGATCTCTAATAGTCCAAGTATTATCTCTGTAATTCCAGATAAGAGCTTCGTCACACTCTCCTCCAGTTGAATTAAGCGTAGGATAACATACCCATATCTCTAGCTCTTGGTGGTTTTGTAAAAGAAACAATTGTCTTTCATGGATAGGGTTTAGATTATTATAAAAATATTCTTTAACCTTACCTTGAGCTAACGACTGTATTGTACCTGGATTTCCACTAAATACATAAATATCATTAGATCCAACTACAAGATGCTTACCATCATATTCTTTTACTGCACCTCTAACTAAGCAACCGTATTCATCTGTTACTGGTGAAAAGGCTACTGGTGCACTAAGTCTACCAGTAAGACGCATTACATGAATACTATCAGTACTATAGATATACATATTACCTTGTACTGATTTCATTTCTTGAATAACATTAGTTTCTGATAATGTAAATTCATCAGCAGTACTAACACCAGCTGCAAAAGGATTCCAGTTATTAGGCACCGATCCTGGGACAGCTACGTCTGAAGTACGAACTACTCCTGAAAGTCGTCTAATAATATTAGCACCATCAGTTTCAGTTAAATCACCAGCTACTAAAAGATTACCAAATGATTCAACAATACCGGCTCTTACATTAACTGGATTTCTTGATTCAATAGTTACTTTAATTTCATCGCCAATTGTTAACCCACCAATAACCAGTACTGTCGTGTTAGTTGCTGTATCTGTATAGATTTGAAAATGATTACCTGTTACAGTAGGCGTAGGCGAAGGATAAATTCCTGGAACAAAATCAGTATCGTTAACTGTACCTGTTCCTGCAGGTGTTCCTGCCTGTGCAGCTTTATTATTTGTGCCTGTGACTACAATTTCATTAGTAGTAAAATCTACTTTTTGTCCAAGGTCAAAAACATTAGTAACACCTGCAGCAAACACATCATCTACAATTGTTTGTTCTACATGATAGCTATCCCAGCCAGGAAGCTCTGCAAGTACAAGATTATTAATATTTGTATTACCTGCAGGGTCTAGTATGTAATGAGGTTTATCAATACCGTTATTAATAATAAAAGTAAAACCACCACTAAACAAAGTATGTTGCCAACCACTTGTTGTAAAGGCAAAGCCATTACCGCTATTAAGACTACTAGGTGTTATATTACGTTTTACACCTGTATGATCTTGTATATAGATTTCTTGGCCTACAATAACACCTGCAGTTACTTTGTCTACTACCCATAAGTAATAAACACCTGTTGGTTGTAAGTTAGGATTTTCCCATACTGCAATATATCTAGCTTGACCAGTTACTCCTGCAATATTATTAAGCAATAACTCGCCTTCCATTTTACGAACAGCGCCATCTTTAAATCTAACATTCTTTACATCTGTAAAAATGTTTTCAGCTAAGGCAACGGGAGGAGTGTCAATAACTACTCCTTTCGATGCAATATCGACAACAGAAATAATTTCTTCTGCCATTTACTCCTCCGTTATATTATTGTTAAGCGCACTCTTTTTGGCCAGTAAGCGGGTCGATAAAGCAAGCTTCTGCCTTTCCCGTTTCTTCAACCATTGTCTGAGTTTCGCTAGATATCTTCGTTTCTTCTTCCACGGTTTCGTTAAGTATGCCGAACCTTTTACCACTAAGTCTGAACGTTGTACATCCTTTCGCGTTGCCTTTCCAGGCATCAACATAGACTTGTTTGAACTCATCATATGTTACATCTTCTCCTACATTGCAAGTTTTAGAACAAGCTGAATCAACGTAGTTTTGTGCTAGTAAGAGAACTTTAAGGTGATCTTGTACACTAATATCATTAGCGCCTCGGCCTTCAACACCTTTAGAATAAGCATAATCCATCACGCGTTCAACCTTTGGACCTTCAAATGTTTGAATTGTTCGGTCATAATAATGACTAAACACAGGCTCAATGCCGCTTGATACATTATCTGCACATAGGCTAATTGTTCCTGTTGGTGCAATACTAGTCAAGTGACTATTACGTATACCGTTTTCTTTAATTAAATCAAATACATCTGGGCTTAGTGTATTAATAAAATGGCTATCTAAATATTTTTCATTGTATAGCGGAAACGCTCCTTTTTCCTTGGCAAGCATTGCTGATGTACGATAACACTCATCTCTCAGCGTTTTAAATACAGCTTCCATCCAAGCAAGAAACTTATCTGTTCCATAAAGGTAGCCGAGCATTTCTCCGGCATTTGCCAATCCTGTAACACCAAGTCCCATTCTTCGTTTATTTCGTGCTTCATCTTCTTGTTCCTTTAGCGGATAAATAGTACGATCTACGACATTATCCATTGCACGAACTACTTCTTTAATGTCTGCTGACATTTGGGCATAGTCAAAAGTGTTATGATCATATTCGTTTTCAATTACATACTTAGTTAAATTAAAAGAGCCTAATAGACAAGCTCCGAAAGGTGGGAGTGGTTGTTCACCACAAGGATTAGTAGCTGCAATATCTTCACAGTACCATAAGTTATTCATTTCAGCAATACGATCAATAAACAAAACACCAGGCTCTGCCCAATCCCAAGTTGATTCCATAATCTCATCCCAGAGATCGTTAGCATCAATTGTTTCGTATACTTTACCTTCAAACACTAGATCAAAGCCTTCACCTGTTTCTAGACATTCCATAAATTTATCTGTAATACCTACAGAAATATTAAAACCTGTTAGCTTATCGTTGTTACGTTTAGCTCGAATAAAATCATATACGTCAGGATGATCAATCCGTAGTACGCCCATCTGTGCGCCTCTGCGGTGTCCACTGCTAGCAATAGTTTGACAGATAGAATCATAGATACCCATGAATGATACTGGACCACTTGACTGAGACTCAAGCGAAACAATCATATCTCCACGAGGACGAATATGGCTAAAGTCATAACCAATACCACCACCACGGCGCATAGTTTCTGCTGCCTGTGTAGCACGAAGCATAATACTATCCATTGAGTCTTCAATTGTACCACTAACAAAGCAATTATAAGCGGTAGTAATCCGAGGGCTACCCATAGCATTTTGTACTCGACCTGCTGGTAGAAACCTCAGATTACCTAAAATATCTTCTAGTGCATATTGATGCGTATCGTTATCACAGAGTGCCTTTGCAATGCGTTTAATCTTTCCATCAAATGTTTCATCTTGTAGTCTATATTTCATACGATCGATTTCTTCTGAAATAGGCATCGATGGACCTGTGTACTCTGTGTTTCTCATAGTTAACCTCTATAATATATAATGACGATTTTCCCCTTATAGGGCGTTTTATATACTACGCATACGAGCTACGAGACGGTCTGCTCTGTTAGTTACTTGTTGATACCAACGGCTATCAACCATTTCAACTGCAGCCTTGTGATAATCACCAGCGTCTACAGCAGCCTTCATACCTTTAAATTTACTAAGTCTAGGTCTTCCCATATTAAACATCATATTAGCAATAATTAATTGGGCTTCTTCAGGCAAAACTTCAAAGTTGGAGTATAATTGTGCGCACTCTGATAACACTGTTTCGACATCTTTAGCAAAGCACTCATTGACTCTATCTTCTGAGACTGACGTTCCAACTGGCTGTCCATATTCAGGATCGCTATTAAGAACAAGATGACCAATACCAAAGGTAGGGAGACCAAGATGATCAAGGTAAATCTCATATTTACACCCCTCATCTATTTTTAATTCTTCTCTAAGTTTATCTATATTCATTTAGCTTTTCCTTTTACCTTTTCAAATGTTCTAAGACCACCAAGACCAAGCATACCCATAAGTACTGTCATAAGTGTTTCCATCTCGAACTCAGGTAAGGTAGGGATTTCTACTGCAAACCAGCTAACAAAGAATATAGTCATAGGTAAACCTACAAAGTGCCAAAATAGGGCAATGCCACATGTCCACCCAATAAAAGGTCTCCAACCAGCCACAAACATATTACGGCTAGCTGCTTCTGCTTTGTTTATTTCTAATTGGCCTTTAGCTAACTCTTGAGCATGTCGTTCACCCATAGTTGCTAGCTCATGTGCTATCCTAGCTTTTTCATCTGCATCAGGAATAAACTTATCTAGTAGTCCTGTTACTGGTCCTATTAACGCTGATATCATAGTTGTGTCCCCTTTAAAATATCACATCTAAATTTTTTTGGTTTTATTGTACCTTTATTTATTTCAAGAATAGCATTGCCCATTTCATAAGCGCGGCTAACACACTGCTCTCGCGTTTTATATGGTCCTCTCGCGTCTGTATATTCCCAACATTCTGTTGGTGCAAAAACACTACAGGCCAATACTATTGTTTTAAACATAATTTCTCCTTATGAATACATAAATACAGCAACTATAAGCCCAATAGCTATTGTTGCTACTGAGACTGCTAACATTATGCTTTGAAATAATTCTTCTATTTCTTTTGCTTTTTTTAATTGTTCTCGCTTTAACTCAGCCGCTTTTGCTTTCTGTTCTTGTATACGCTTAGCTCTTTCATCTATAATAGACTTCCAGGTGCCATGACCAAACCGCATATCAACCATAACAGCTACCTCTTTAAGCTTTTCAGCTGCAAGTCTAGCGTCAATAACTTCAGAGGCAACGCCTCCAATGTCTCCAAAGTTATTAACACCTGATCTTTGATTTCTTTTTTGTTGTACTTGTTTCTCGCCCTCAAACAACTTATCTATATAACCAGCTATTTCACCAACGTCATTAGCAGTACCTATCATACTTTTAATTCCGTCAACGGCTCCTTTAACTAAAGCTATACCTGCCATTGTTTCCGCGATCATTATTTTTTACCTCACATTTTTATTAATAGGGAGGATGCTAAGCCAACAATTATTACCGTTGACCCCATTATCATAGCTTCCAAGCGCCACAAGCGTTTATCTAAGCCAGATAGTTTATCTTCTACAGACGCATAGCGAATAGCACATTCTTTCTCGTGAGCTTCTAGTTCTAATGCTACACGGATTTCTGGGGTGACTTCCTGTGCCATCTTCATCAGCCAGCAATCTCTATTGCAATCATTGTCCAAGTTGCACTGTCAGAATGTCTAAGGTTGCCGCTTACAGAAGTCCCAGCCTTTATCTGAGTGTCATAAGTTGTTGCGCTTGTTGTTGAAGGAGTATCTAAATAGTTTACTGCCCAATTAATCGGAGCATAAGCGGAGGAGCCGTCATGATAACCAAATCTAGAAGATTCATAGACTACCGTAGAGCCTCTCCGTATTCTTAGACCTGCATTAGCAGTGTTTCTAGCCAAACCGCCAGCAGAATGGATTACTAAAATTTTACTTGATGCTGACGTAGGAGTAATTGTTATAGCGGCATCAGTTGTTGTCCAGCTAGTGCCACTTGCTCGGGTTTCAGTGCTTCCAGTTGTCTGCACAACTTGCAATACTTTACCAGTATCAAGACCCGCTGGCAAAGCAGAGACATTCGTAAGAGACTGATTGTTTAATCTTATAAGTGCCATATCTGTCTCCTATCCAGCTATTTCCATTATGGTAAAACACAGGCTTGAGCCAGCAACGTTATCGTGTCTATTAAAAGCAGTTTGAGTGCTATTATTGCCAAATCTAGTGTAGTAAACTTTGAAGGAACAATCATCAGTGCTGGAAGTTGGGGTATATAAAAACTGTGCTGAATGTGACCCTTGATTATTATTGGAAGGGTCATTACTATAATTAAATTCAACTGCTTGCTCATAGCCAGTGCCATCATTTACGTTTGCATAACTACCACTGCCTTCTTTCGCATAAAAGTATGTGGCATAACCTGAGGTATATCCAACAATATACCTACCACCATTAAGTGAAATTAAAAACTTACTGCTAGTTTGAGTTCTTGTCATATCTATAGCGGCTATACCAGTATCTGTTTGTGTGCTGACTTCCGCTGTATTATTAAGGCTTAAGTCATTTATTGTAGATTTAACTTTTAAAACAGAACCAGTAGGCATTGTTAGTGTCTTGTTAGATAAATCTAAACTTGTGGCTAATTTAGTATCAGTCACAGCATTGTTGCCCAATTTAACCGTAGTAATAGCACCGTCACTAGGAGTATTAATATCTAGTACATCACCAAAAGCAACAACAAAATCAATGCTGTCGTTGCTTGTAAGTGCGCTGTCGAATACAAGGTTGCTGCCGCTAACTGTGAAGCTGTCTTGCGGTGCTTGGATCACACCATTAAGAGAAACTAGAAGCTGATTAGCAGTTCCTGGGTAGTATGCAGCAGAACCTAGCGTAAGCGCATAAGTGTCTGTTGCGGAGGCAGTAAGCGCATCTAGCTTATGATACGCACCACCAAGGGGTTGTTTACCTATATATGGCATTTAGTTCTCCTTTTAGTAAGGGCTATCACCAAGTACAGATGTGTCCCAAGCTGCCTTTAACTCTGCAATTGTAGTAGCACTAGCAATAGCTGAGGCTGCAGGTGCATCACGAAGTGCATCTTTAGCTGTAGCAATAGCCGTTGTGCTTGCGCTAGTTTCAAGTGCTTTCATAAGCTCTACATCTTTAGCTTCTAATAGTGGCTTACGTACTTCACGAATTTTATCTTTAAAGATTTCTTTTGCAGAATCAATATCTTCGCTGATGACTGTTCCGTTTAGAACCCAAGCACCACGGAAGTTACGATCTGCGGGAACAGTTGTACTAGCTGCATTAGCTGAGTTACCGTCCTTATCTACAATGTATGTATCTACCATTTATTACTCCTATGCGGCTACTTGGAGATCATCAGAGATCTTCCATGAATTACGCCATTCTCTAGTTTGAGGTAATTGTTCTTTTTTACAGATAACCATCTTTAGACGGTTACCTTCATTATATGTTTTCCATACCGATTCTGGGCAGTCTTTTTTTATAAGATACTCAATAGCTTCTTCTTCAGTCATCGAACCAATAGGCTGTGTCTCATGTAGTAGATAGCCACGGGTATGCTTAGTAAAGTCTGGTTGTGCTTCATCCTTTGCTAACTCGTGGTATACCTCTACGGGAGGTAAGATACCGCCCTGCAATGCACACGCCATCCAATTAGGGTCAGGCACAAGTATCTTGGCGCACTCGTCAACGCTATTCTCATAGACCACACGATAGTCTGACTGATGTGGCTCTAGGTTCTCTTTAGCCCAGCACAGACGGTCAAACAGGTGAGTGCCTTGGAACTGTGGGGTCACTGTCATGCTAGGTCACCCATGAAATGCGTTCCAGATTCAGGACTGTCAGCTAAACCCATATTGCCACCGTTGTCCTGATACATAGTTTTAAATTTGCAAGCAGAAGCTGTTTTTGTGTCAGTGCTGTTTGAGGTAATTGCGTGTGCTGAAGAATCGGTATCATTATCTCTTCTAGCATAGGTAGCGATTGCGTAATTTGTGTTAGACATTGCTGATGTGAAATTGACAGTAAATTTTCCACCTGACACATCTGTGACAGACGAAACATTAAACGAACCTACGACAGACTCAGAGCCACTGGTTTGTTTATAGTTAGCGTGAGCCTTTGCACTACCATTCACTACAAACTTTGTGTCTATGACATTTGGTATTGTTACACTAACACCGCTCACTGTTTCCGTTGTAGTGGTGCCTTCAATCTGGTCTGCTATAATTTTACCTGCCATTATGCTAAGTCTCCGTGTACAGCAAAAGCAAAGTATATAATATCTTTGTCTGTCCCGCTGGTGTTTCGATTGCTCGTATGAAAGTCTGCCGTTGTCATTTGCCGACTGGTGCTAGTATTTACTCCATACGTTCCAAAATAAGAAGCACTAGTTGCTTCGGTCTGTGCGCCACCAGTTGTACCGTATAGTGCGTTGTTCATAGCGTTAACGAATGTGATTTTGGTCACGCCGGTAGCTATGTCTGCGGTTGCCGAAACATTGAGTGAATCATAAACAGGATGGTCTGTGCTAGTTTGGTCAATAGATGCCCAAGATTTTGCCAAACCCTGTTCCAGAGACTGCGTAGCGGTAGCACCAACAGTCACAGTGATGTCATTAGCAGTGGTCTTGCCAGTGAGGTTGTCTACTTTTATCTCACTCATGCTAAATCTCCAAATATTGCTACATAGTGACCGTCAACATCTGCTACGGCACCATTACCACTTGCATTTGCACCATATGTTGTTTGTGTTCTGACTGTATTCGTTGCGTTGTTTGCATTATCTTGGTACGCATTTATTCCTCTTGCAGTTGACGCTACAGTGCTAGACCCGCCATCGTCAGTGTTCCACGCACTAACCAGAACCTGTCTCTGT
>Ga0316202_10002837_pt1 | contig 10959 bp, 11 predicted proteins | sample 3monrhotite_MG_FD_204934 | JGI IMG/M metagenome (GOLD analysis project Ga0316202, IMG submission 204934) | Microbial mat bacterial communities from mineral coupon in-situ incubated in ocean water Damariscotta River, Maine, United States -... | ecosystem: Environmental > Aquatic > Marine >...
GTGGGGCAGCTGCGACCGGTCCGGCCGGCGTCTTCGCCGTCCCGGGAAAGGACGTCCCCCACGTCGAGGAGGAGGCCCGCGCGGTCGCCTCGCTGCTCGGCACCGACCACCTCCACCTGGGCCCGAACGCGACGCTCGACACCCTCCGGCGCGAGGCGGCCGACGCACGCATCCTGCACATCGCCACCCACGGCATGTTCCGCCGGGCAAGCCCTGCGCTCTCCGCCTTGCAACTCGGTGACGGCTGGGTGTCGCATCACGATCTCGAGACGCTGCGTATCGACGCCGAGCTGGTCGTCCTCTCCACCTGCGAGAGCGGCGTAGCCGCCGTCGGCCCCGGGCACGAGATCGTGGGCGTCGCGCGCGGCCTCCTCCAGGCCGGGGCCCGCGCGCTGCTGTGCTCGCAGTGGCGCGTACGCGACGAGGTGGCCTCCGCCTTCATGCATGCCTTCTACGGTGCGCTGCGCGACGGCCTGGCCGCCGCCGCCGCCCACCGCCGCGCGATGGACACCATTCGCGCCTCGCATCCGCATCCGTACTACTGGGCTCCCTTCTTCCTCCTGGGACGCCCGGCCAGCCTGCCCCCCGCACCCATCCCCTTCTCCCCTGGGAATCAACGATGACGACACGCCAACCCCGTCGCGGTCTCGGACGGCACCTCGCCGTTCTTGCCGCGCTCCTCTTCACCCTCGGCGGTGCGCCAAGCGAGGCGCCCGCCCGCGCGGACTCCTCCGCATGCGGCTCGCAACTCACGTGGCGCGCCTGTGGAGCGCGCAAGCGGGCAAGGCCTCTTGGCAAGAAGGCACGCAACGACCGCGGTTGGGGAACACGGTCGGCCAAGCGGGGTTGGGGAACCCACAAGGCAAAGCGCAGCAAGAGCCAAGGGCAGGACACGAACCGTTCCGCGGGCAAGAGCACGACGATGCACCTCGTGGACGGCGACTTCATGATCAGCGGTCCGGCGCTCGATGCGCAGCTGCGCGTGCGGGCCGCGCACGCCGTGACCCGAGGAGCCGGCGTGGTGGTGGCGGTCGTCGACGGCGGCTTCAACCTGCGCCATCCGGCCATTGCCGATGCGCTGCACCCGTACGGCTACGACGCCATCGACGGGGACATGGACGCCCACGACATGGGCAACGGCTGGGACGATGACTTCGACGGCGTGACGGACGGCGGCGTCGGCCACGGCACGTTCGTCGCCGGCATGGTGCGCCGCATCGCCCCCGAGGCGTCGATCCTGCCCATTCGCGTTCGCGACGATGAGGGCTGGGGCACCGATGACGAGCTCGAGCGCGGGCTGATGGTCGCGTGGGCGCTCGGCGCCGACGTGGTGAACATCTCCGGGGAGTCCACGCGCGGTCTCCCGGGCCGCGTGGCCGCACTCGTCCGCAAGATGCGCAAGGCCGGTATCGTCGTGGTGAATGCCGCCGGCAACAGTGGCACGCTGAGCGTCTCGCAGGTGGCGCGCAGCAAGGACAGCCTCATCGTCGGTGCGGTGGACGGCGAGGACCGTCTGGCCCCCTTCTCCAACCGTCCGGCGGAGGCCCAGCGCTACTTCGTCCTGGCCCCCGGGGTGGACCTGCACGGCCCTGTGGGCATCGGGCATGACGAGAGCAATGGCTACTGGAGCGGCACGTCGTTCGCCACGGCGCTCGTGAGCGGCGCGGCCGCGCTGGTTCGCGCGGCGGAGCCGCGCTTCGACGCGCTCGACATCATGGACCGGATCACCGAGTCGGTGGATCCGGCCTGGGACGCCCACGGACGCATGCTCCCCTACGGGCGCATCAACCTGCAGCAGGTGGTGACGCGGTGAGCGGCGCCTACCCCGATGTGCAGTTGATCACCGGCGCGGGCCGCTACGAGGTCGATCTCCTCGTGCGCAAGCGCTCGACGGATCGGTGCGCGCTGAGCGGCCAGATCACCGCAGCCACCGAGGTGCACGAGTACGTCTGCCGCTTGCCACTGGCCCTGCTGGATGCAACCGGCCGACGGCTCATCGCGCAGACCCGCACCGACGAACTCGGCGAGTTCGCCCTGGGCGACCTACCGGACGCGCCCTACATCCTCAGGATCGGAGCCAGCCGTGATGCACCGCTGGTCGCAGTTGAAATGGGAGGGGATCTCCATGCAGTCCGCACAACTGGTCTTTGACTCGGCGAGCGCCGGTCACCTGCTCGGGGCCCGCGCCGCGCTCGCCGGCGACGAGCGCAGCCTCGTGTTCTCCGTCGGCGACGTATCGATCGACCTCGTGGCCTTCGAGCCCGGCGGCGGGCTGCAGATGATCCACGGGCAGATCGTCGACGCGCACGACCGTGGGGTCGAAGCCCGCGTGCGACTGGGCGACCACGGCGACGTCGTCGAGACCGATGCGTTCGGTCAGTTCGCCGTGAGCACGATGGCCCCCCAGGGTGGACTGAAGCTGCAGGCGTCCATGGCCGGACTCGACGCCCTCTGCGCCCTGCCGCCGACGCCCTTCGGTGAGGCCTGCTGATGGGCGCGCCGGACCAGGTACAGATCGTCCCCTTCGTCGATCCGCACCGCGGAGAGAGCGAGCACGAGCGGGAGCGCCGTGCCTGGCGGCGGGAGCGCGAGCAGCTGCTTGCGCTCCTGGCCCAGCAGCAGCGCGTCGCGCACGCGGGCCTCATCGCCTCCGGCCTTGCGCACGAGGTCGCCAACCACCTCATGCTCATCAGCGGCCGCTCCAGCCTGGCCGCAGGCCGGGACGATCCGCAGCGCTGGCGCGAGACGCTCGAGGGGATCCCCGCGACTTGCGAGGAGATCGCCAAGACGATGGACTCGGTGCTCGCCTTCAGTGCGCGCCGCAACGAGGACCTGCTGGAGTCCTTCCACGCCGCCGCGTCCCTGCGGCAGGCCGTGCGCCTCCTCCGTCCCCTCGCGAAGGACCGCAACGTGTCCCTGCAGCTCGATGCCGACAACGACGCCGTCATCGTGGGGCGGCCGCAGATGCTCGTGCAGGCATTGGTCAACCTCGGCAGCAACGCCATCCGTGCGTGTGCCGAGCGCGCGGGGCGCGTGCGGATGGGTGTCGCGTGCTTCGAACCGGGCACCGTCCAACTCACCGTCACGGACGACGGCCCGGGCGTGCCGGAGGAACTGCGCGGCAGGATGTTCCAGCCCTTCGCGACCGGCGAAGCCGACACGGGCGGTCACGGCCTGGGGCTGTTCATCGTACGGAAGGCGGTACGGCGCATGGGCGGGAGCATCCGCGTGCGGACCGGCCCCGCTGGTACGAGCATCAGCCTGGCGATCCCGACCTCCGCGTAGGGAGCGCCTCCGACGACACGACCGCTCAGACGCCTCTCAAGCCTCGGCCTTGGGGCCGAACTCGAGGATGCGGTAGCCGCCCGAGCGCTGGTCCTTCTCGATCTCGAGGAGGCCCTGGTCGCGTGCGACCTCGCCAAGATTGCGGCTGAGGCCTCACGCGGAGGCTTGTTCAGGATCGACTCGCAACGTATCCCGTCGGGCGCATGCACGTGTCCCCCCTACCGCCCGACGACGTCTCCTGCACGCTGAGTGCCTCGGTGGACGGCGCGCCCGTGGCAGAGCTCAGGCTCCATGTTCTTGGTCCAAGTCTCCTGCTCGCGCGCCTCCGCGTGGAGACGGGAACCGACTCCCAAGCCGTGGCACGCGCGTTCGCTCGTACCGTGACGGAGCGCTGGGGCCGGGGCGGTGTGGAGGTCCTCGTCGAGGAGAAGCCGTCGGCGGCGGCATGGCTGGAGGCCCTCGAATGGACGGGGTGGGCCGTCGTCCGTCGCAAGGCATTCGTCGCGCGCGGTCTTGAGGACGAGTTGCCGGCCGCCCCCACGGAGTTGCGGTTCACGTCCCTCGCCGAGGCTGGCGAGCCGGAGTTCATCGCCCGACTCACCATGGCGTCGGAAGGAGACGCCTTCCAGGAAGACGGCCCCGACCCCCAGCGCGAGTGGCAAGAGCTCGTTCAGTACGCCGGCGACCGCTTTGCTCCCGCGGACTGGTTCCTCGTCGATGACGACCACGGGGCCGTCGGCATCTTGCTTCCGCAGGCCTACGACGACTCGGAGGGCTCGATCTTCTACCTCGGGGTCGTGCCCTCTCGCCGGAGACAGGGTCTCGGCCGCGCGCTGCACGCTGCCGGCCTGCACGAGCTCGCGCGCCGAGGACTCACGCGCTATGTGGGTTCCACCGACTTGCGCAACACCGCCATGCGGCTTGTCTTCGAGAGGAACGGCTGCCCCGTGGAGATGCGGCAGCTCTTCCTGCAATACGAAGCGAGCTCAACCCGCCCGACTCCGAAACAGGATCGTCACTCCTGAGCCCCCGCGAGTGCGCCGGGAGCGCGTCCCTGCCACCGGTACGAGGTGGTGAGGATGCCCCCCCGAATCGTTCAAGCCTCGGCCTTGGGGCCGAACTCGAGGATACGGTAGCCGCCCGAGCGCTGGTCCTTCTCGATCTCGAGGAGGCCCTGGTCGCGTGCGGTCTCGAGCAGGTCGTTGAAGCTCCGAAAGCCGAAGTACGACTCGCTGAAATGCGGCTGCTTGCGCTTGATGACCTGCTTGACGTGCGAGCCCCAGATCGTGTCCTCGCGATCGCGGAAGAGCGCCTCGACGGTCTCCATCACGAGATCGAGGACCTCCTGCTGCTTGTCCCCCTTGCTCGCGGCGGACGTCTCCTTGGCGCCCTCGGCCGCCGGCTTGCGGCGGCCCTTGGAGGCCTTGCGCGTCTGGCGTACGAGGTCGTCGTAGTAGATGAACTCGTCGCAGTTCTCGACGAGCAGGTTGCTGGTGGAGCTCTTCACGCCGACGCCGACGACGGTCTTGCCGTTCTCGCGCAGCTTGCTGACGAGGGGCGAGAAGTCACTGTCGCCGGAGATGATCACGACGAGGTCCACGTGCGTCTTCGTGTAGCAGAGATCAAGCGCATCGACGACGAGGCGGATGTCGGCGGAGTTCTTGCCGGAGTAGGAGGTCTTGGGGATCTCGATCAACTCGAAGGCGGCCGAGTGCATGCCCTTCTTGGCCGCTTCGAAGCGCGCCCAGTCGGCGTAGGCCTTCTTGACGATGACCTTGCCCTTCTCGAGCAGGCGCTCGAGGATGAGATGGACGTCGAAGGAGCCGTAGCGGGCATCCCTCGCACCGATCGCGACATTGTCGTAGTCGACGAATACCGCGAGATTGGGAATGTGTTCTGTCATGGTGAGACCATACAGGGCGGAGCGCGGAACTACGCGACGGGCGCGCGGGCCAGGGCGGTTCTCGGCGAATCGGGGACTTCACCGCGGGCGCCCGTGAACCGGCTTCCGCGCGCCTTGGGTGGGCCCTGCGCAGGCAGACCGGGCGACCTCCGGGCCTCTCGCGGAGTCACGAGCGTCTCCCCGGGCTGCGTCGCCCCCATGCCCCTCAACGGCAACGGAACGTCCAGGCGAGGATGCGACTCTGCTTCTGCCCGTGGGTCATCTCGAGGACCCGGACCTCGGCGGCCTGCACGGCCTCGAGCGCGCGCCTCAAGCGCGGGAGGTGCGCGCCCTTCGAAACCAGGGTCGTGAACCAACCGCAGAGCGCCGGCCGTTCGGCGCTCTGGGTGATCATGCGCTGCACGAAACCCAGCTCGCCGCCGGGGCACCAGAGCTCGCCGGCCTGCCCACCGAAGTTGCGGTCGGCAGGCGTGCGTTGGCGGTCACGGTGTCCGCCACGACGCGGTGGGCCGCGCTTGCCGGCGAGGTTCTTGCGCTTGCGTCGGTTGCCTTCGGCGGCTTCCTCGGCCGACGCATGGAACGGCGGATTGCACATCGACAACGCGAAGCGCTCGCCGGCATCCACCACGCCCTCGAAGCACTGCCGCGCTGAGGGCTGCTGCCGGATCTCGATCAGCCCGCTCACCTCCGGGTGGGCTGAGACCAAGCCGGCCGCCCACGCGCAGGCCGCGGCGTCGATCTCGGCGCCGACGAAGCGCCAGCCGTACTCCCGGGCGCCGATCAGCGGATAGATGCAGCTGGCCCCCGTGCCGATGTCGAGCACGACGGTGTCCGGGCCACGCGGGATCCGGGCGTCGTCCGCATCGCTTGCAAGCAGGTCGGCCAGATGGTGCAGGTGCTCACTCCGCCCGGGAATGGGAGGGCAGAGCGTGCCGGGCTGGATGTCCCAGTCGTGCAACTGGTAGGCGTGACGCAGCAGCGCCTGGTTGAGCGCCTTGACCGCCTCGGGATCCGCGAAGTCGACGGACGTGTTGCCGTGCGCGTTGCGCGCCACGAAGGCGGCCAGTGCCGGACTGGATGCCACGAGTGCGTCGAAGTCGTAGCCGTTCCGGAATCGGTTCCGGGGGTGCAGGCCTGCCTTGGGAGTGCGCCGGTTCATGGGCCCGAGGATACTCCTCGGAGCCCTGGCTCGACCACCTGCCCTCCGGTGAAGAGCGGGTATGGCCCGCGCCAGCCGACGGATCGCACTCCAGCCGGAAGGCGGGCAGGAACTCGTCGCGGGGGACAGCACCCCGGCGCGGTAGTCTCCCAGCATGGAAGACCTGAAGCGGAGCGTCCGGGAGTTCGCCGAGGAGCGGGACTGGAAGCAGTTCCACACCCCCAAGAACCTGTCGATGGCCCTGGCGGTGGAAGCCGCCGAGATCATGGAACATTTCCAATGGCTCACGGCCGAGGAGAGCCTGGCCCTCGACGCGGAGAAGCGCCGGCGCGTGGGCGAGGAGATCGGAGACGTGCTGCTCTACCTCGTCGGGCTCGCGGACCGGCTTGGCCTGGACCCGATCGAGCTGGCGCGCAGGAAGCTCGAGGACAATCGTCGGAAGTACCCCGCCGAGAAGGTGCGAGGCAAGGCGCTCAAGTACACGGAGTACCCGAGCGACGGGGAGTCCGAGCCAGGCACCTAGGCACGGAAGTTCCAGCACGCGCTCGCCGAAGCATGCGCCTCGGCCTCCGCCTAGCTGGAGCCGCCCTGCCTCTCGATGAAGCGGGCGAAGGCCTTGGTGGTGTTGGCGCGGGGAATCACGCGCAGGCTCTCGAGGTTGCCGGGGAGGTCCAGGCCTTCGGCCTGCCAGGCGATCAGGGCCCCCGCCGGGTAGCTGCCGCGCCCATCGCAGACGAACGGCCGCAACGCACCGGACTCACCCGTCAAGGACTTCGCGACGACCTCGGCGCCATGCTTGGCGGCACCGCGCTCACTCCCGAGAGGCGACTGCCCCTCGAGCATGCGGGCAACATCCGAGAGCCCCGCGAAGCTGATGCGGAAGCCCTGGACCCGTACCTCGGCAAGGAAGCGCTGGAGCATGCTGAACCCGTCGACCATGGCGGGGATCGTACACGGCACCCCGGGCGCTTCATCAAACGACGCCTGCTGAGCCGCCCGCCCGACGCCGTACTCGTCCGTGCGGGTTGGTACCGTGCGCCCCTGATCCCGCGGAGCGCGAACCATGCAAGCCCTGAAGTCCCTCTGGCTGACTTCTCTCGTGGCCAGCCTCACGTGGGTGACGCTGTCGCCGGCGGCGACGAGTGCCCAGGACTACCGCGTGCCGCCGCCGCCGCCACCGCCACCGCCGCCCGCATGGGAGAGGCTCGACGGGCCGGCCGCCGGGGCTCCGGAAGCTCCGCTGCGACGCCCCGCGACCGAGCGCCCCATCGCGCCAAGCCAGCTCTCTGCCCCGCCGGCGTCCCGAGGGCGGCGCGCGCCCGGGGTGCCGCCCACGTCGATTGCGATGCCCGTACACCCCGCCGGCAGCGCGCCGCGCCCGCTCTACCGCAGGGCGCCCGTCCCCCCCTACAACATCCGCTCATGGAACTCACCGTGGGTCGTGAGTGCCCGCATCTCAGCGTGGGCGCCGAAGCCCTCCGGGACCTTCACCGATGCCGCCGACTCGATCTCGCCGGGAGGATCGGACGACCCGCTGAAGTTGGACTACCGCGGCATCCAAGGCCAGCTCGAGCTCAGCAGGGGCGCGTGGACCCTACGGGGCGAGAAGACCTACGCGAGCGTGTCCGGCACGCTGTTCCGGATCAACGACATGGATGCCGTACGTGCCGGTGCCGAGCTCGACATGGATCAGACCATGCTGGGGTACCGGCTCCGCCCGATCGAGCTCGGCTTCAGGGTGCGCAATCGCCCCGTCTTCCTCTCGACGGAGTTGAACGCAGGCCTGCGCTTCTACAACATCGACCTCTGGGGTGAAGCCGGGGGCCTGCGGGTCGAGATCGGCACCTCCGAGATCGATCCCGTGGTCGGCGTGCGACTCGATCTGCCACTATCCGCCAAGCTGAAGCTCACCGTGAGCGCTGACGTCGGCGGCTTCGGTGTGGGCACCGACATCTCGAGCATGATCCTGGGCGAGATCGACTACCGCTTCAGCCGGCACTGGTCGATGCAGCTCGGGTGGCGCCACCTGTACATGGAGAAGGAGTATGGCATCGACGACTTCGCGCTCCGCTGGCACGCAACGTTGAGCGGCCCCAGCCTTGCGCTGAAGTACACCTTCTGACCGTGACCGGCCCCCGGCAGCCGTAGCGACGGAGAACGGTCAACTCGCACGGCATCCTCCCGGCCGCTTCCCGTACGAGCCCGCCGCATTCGACCGCGAAGCGCCTCCGCGCGGCACGCGCGCTCCACCAAGACCGACCTCCGGGTTCGCTGCGGGCGGACAGGCCGCATCCCTCGCGTCGGGACCTCTCCATGGACTCCCGGGCTCGGTCGGAGCGGCTCGACCTCGGGTGCGGATCGGACCGTGAATCGCACATCCAACATTGCCCTCCGAGGTCTTTTCGATCAGTCTTCAGGGGAGCGATAGCTGCCGTCATGGCCCCAGATGGCTCCCCCCCCTGTCCCCGCGCCGCAGTCCCGGCACGCCGACCATCGCGTTCGGTGCTGCGTCCTGCAGCGCGCGCTCCCGGAGAACGCCGATGCCCTCTTGCCCGAACCGACTCGCGCGTTGGATGATTGTCATGGCGTGGATGACCACCTCGAGCATCGCCTTGATGGGCTGCGGCGGATCCGATGTCTTCCGAAGCGACTCGACCGGCGGTAGCAACTCGCTGCTGACATGGTGGAACGCCGAGGAACGCACTCCGGCAGGTGCCGGCAACTTCACCCCCGATGGCGTCATCCCCGTGATCCCCGGCACCACGTGGGTCGGGCCGGTCGAGCTGGCGGCCGTGGGCGTGGTGCGAGCCATTCCGTCGGCCTTGGACCCCTCGCGGAGCGAGTCGGTCTGTTCCACGTTCGATGCGGGCCTGATCGAGTGCCTGACGACCGACTACGACTTGGGCATGCCCTTCGAGACCACGGATGTGCGGGCGACGCCTGGCGCCACGGTGCCCACGGGAACCTGGACGGCCAACGACGCCTTCTTCCCCGGCGGAGTCGACAGCACGGATGCGTTCGCGGAGCACGATGCGGGGGACCTGTCCCTCGTCACCTTCATCCTGCCCGGGGTCGGGCATGAGCAGCGTCAGATCTCCTTCAGTACGGCCGGGCTGGTGGCTGGGACCACCTACACCGTGGGCGCTGACCTGCTTGCGTTTGGATTTCGTTTCCGATTCCCTCTCGTGGGCGCCACCACGGAGATCGGGGAGACGGCCACGGCCGGGACGCTGACGATCACCACGGCGCCTACGGCCATCGGTACGCGCGTCGCGGGCAGCTACGACCTGACGTTCCCGGGCGGCAGCGCCACGGGTTCGTTCGACGCGACCGTCCTGAACGACTGAGTTCCGGCCAGGCGAACCCGCCGATCCGCGGAACCCGACTCCGCACCGCGGGCACTCGCGATCGTCGCGGGCCACGAAGCCCGGCACGCGGCCGCGGCAGGGATCCGGATGATCCCCGCCCGGGCGAGGCCCTTCGGACTCATGGGGCTGTGCCGCCGCGTGGGTCCGGCTCCGTCCTCGGACTTGCGCTCTGACGGCCTGCGCAGCCGTACCCGGTCGCGTGCGGGTTCTTCCGCACGCTGGTGCGCGAACCCCGATCTGTCGGAGCTCGCGCGTCCGGTACGGCCCTTGCTCCCTGCAGGGTGTCGGTCGGGCGCTCGTGCGGCGTCCCGTGTTGGAGGTAGCCATGTTCTCGCGCACCATCCTCGTCTTGGGCTGCATCGTGGCCAGTCTCGTTTCGCTCCCCGCCTGCGGCGGTGGAGGCGGTACGACCACGCCGCGCGCGCCGATAGGCGTTACCGAGTTTTCGCCGGGGGCCGGGATTCCCTCGGAGGGCGACCAGCCGTTCCTGCTCTCCGGCTGGGGCTTCGGCATGACGGGTGAGGTCTGCAGGGTGCGCTTCACCGCCAAGGCCGGAACACCGTTCGCTTGGGGCACCTCGGCCACGCTGATGGCCGAAGGCCTCATCGAGCACACGGGGCGTGTGCGCGGCATCATCGATCCCGCGGAGATTCCCCCCCTGACGGGCACGGTCGAGGCGACCTTCGAGCTCTTGCTGCCCGATGGCACGACACACGACGCTGAGGGCCACGCGGTGACCTTCGCGGAACTCGTGTACGAGTTGCACATCACGTCCGTCAACCCCACGGTGGGCGGAGGAGGTGACCTCGTCACCATCGTCGGGATGGGCTTCACGCAGTACGACCCCGGCGTCCCGACCGTCTGGTTCGGCCCGAACGCCGCGACGGGCGTGACCGTGGTTGACGACCACAAGCTGACCTGCGTGGTGCCCGCCGGCACCGGCACGGTCGAGGTTCGCGTCGAGAACACGTTCGCCACGGCGACGGCGACCCGCACGTTCCACTACTTCAACGACTGGAGCTGGGACCCCGACTTCGGCGGCATCATCTCCAGCTACTGTGATGATTGCAGTTGGCTCGCGCCGTTCGATCCCGGGTTCTCGTTCCCGTTCTATGGCACTACCTACGACGGGGTCTACGCGGCCACGAATGGCTCGCTGACGTTCGGTGGGTCTTGGAGTTCCTACCGGCCCGACGCCAAGGCGCCCATGCCGCAGATCGCCATGATCCAGAGCGACCAGACGA
>Ga0316202_10002838_pt1 | contig 10947 bp, 15 predicted proteins | sample 3monrhotite_MG_FD_204934 | JGI IMG/M metagenome (GOLD analysis project Ga0316202, IMG submission 204934) | Microbial mat bacterial communities from mineral coupon in-situ incubated in ocean water Damariscotta River, Maine, United States -... | ecosystem: Environmental > Aquatic > Marine >...
AGGTCCTACAGGTATGTCCATCGCATGGGAACTAAAAAAATATACTGATCATGATGTCGTCGTGTACGATAAAAAAGTATCAGCAGGTGGTTCATGGTGGGAACCTTCTATCGATACACGAGATCTACACGCACATAGAATAGTATTTGATCGTGCATTCATCAACACGAACAATTTATTCAAAGAAATGGGGATTAAATGGGACGATATGTTCCAGAAAGCCGAATCTACAAGTGGACCCGTTATTAGTAAGTATCTTTCAGTGATGGATTACATGACACTCACGACACTCGCTGTCAAAGTGTTAGTGATGCCTTGGAAATATAAGAAAATATCCCTCAAAGATGCAATTGGTCCCTTGTCTGAAAATGGTCAAAAACTAATGGAAGCTGTAACACTCGTGATAGATGGAGTGCCATGGGATGTCATGACAGCGTACGAGTTTGTGAAAAGTTTTGATCATGTCGGCCTGTCTAATGCCTACACACAACGAGGTTCAGGTAAGATCATGTCAGACGCGATGCAGAATGCCCTAGTTGAGAAGGGTGTTCAGTTTAAGTTTGGAAATGAATTGAAGGATGTTGTGTATCGCGACGATGGATTTACAGGGTATTTTGAAAACGGTGAAATTATCGAAGATGGATTACTTGTACTGTGCCTCGATAATAGCCCGGCGATAAAGTTCGTGAAGGATAATTGGGGAGATGACGCAGTGGATAGGATAAGTCCAAGTACATACGGTGCGATTAACGTCATATTAGAATACAATGAGGAAATTTCAATCGCGAGTGATTTACAATACATAATAGACACCGAGCTACACATTCAACCCGTGGTTCTCGCAGATAAGAAAACAATATCATGTGTTATTTGCGATCTAACACCAGAAGTACTTCACATGGATGAAGATACACTCGTATCAAAGGTTATAGAACAACTTGATATCAATAAACCCACAAATGTACGGATTGGGTGGGGTGCAGAATGGAACGGAACTAAGTGGGTATTCGATCAATCATCCGGTGTTCTAAACCCTAAAGGCCATATTCCATTTTTCGGAAAATCAAAGACGGTGGCCATGTGTGGTATGATGTCTTATAGACATACACCGTATTCCAGTATCGAAGCTGCTGTTGAAGTGGGGCGGCGGTTCTGTCATGACAGATTTGGAACACGGGGTCCAAGTAAACCTTTCATGGTGACAGACGTACTATTGTTCGTGGTTCTTATATTATTGATCGTCTTGTTCCTTCTTAAGTTTTTTTAAACGATCAAATTCATGTATAAAATCAACGACGCCGAATACCACTATACTTCCACAAAACAAGGTTGCCTTAACACCTATATCCATATATGTATTAGACATTATTTTAATTTCGATATTGTGTACAAAGCTAACAAGGTATGTACGACGTAATAAGCAATGTTATAATCGTCTATCGATAACCTCTGTTTAATCTGAAAGACTGAAAAAATGTCGTATAGCTGCCGGTTCTCATCTAATCCACACTCTTTATTGTATATGGGCATGAGAAAACAGCCTTGTTCCTTATTGGGATTGAATATTCCCTGTAAAAGTAACCCGATCGCACTGAATAGAAGAACATACAAAATACGTACATCATTGAAAATAAATGGACCGAGATAAATAAAAACAGTTGTGATATTGTGAAGATAGTGTAACACGTTATGCTCTAAGGGTACTTCCTTTTTACACGGATAATGATACTTGTCTAACATGTAAAAAATGAAACCCAGTATACATAAGATCAAAACTTTGTTCATCGTTCCTGAATTACACGGATATTTTTATCTTCAATCGCGTCAAACTCTCGCATTAACAGTGTGAAATTCGAAGATAAATTTTCGTTCATATGATTGACAGATTTAACAGCGACTGCCGCACCTGTATTTAAAACCCAACTCAAAACAACTGTACTCGGTGTACAGTTTCTCTCTTTTGCGATCGTGGTAATGTGGTGATCAGTCAGGGCCTCTTTACACATTGGACTATACGCCATGACGTTAATCATATTTTTATCGCAATATTCCCGTAACTCTTTTTGTTGAAAGTGTGGATGTAATTCAATCTGGTTCATAGCCGGTTTCAGATGTTTTATTTTTTCGAGATGCTCGATTTTGAAATTTGAAACACCTACGTTTCTGCATAAAGTTCCCTCTATTTCCTTCATTTTTGTAAAAACGCTGAGTACGTCTGCGTCGTAACGGTTTCCATCCTTATACACGACTGGCCAGTGTACGAGGTACATGTCTATATAATCGACCTGAAGATTATCTATACTCGTTTGACAGGATTTCTCAACATCGTCATGTTGATCATTCCACAATTTTCCAATAATATACAAGTCATCTCTCGTACATATACCCTCGTCGATACACCGTTTAATTTCCTTGCCGATCGCGAGTTCATTCCCATAAAAATGCGCGCAGTCTATAGTTCTATATCCAGATTTAATCGCGTTATACACGTCATTTTCACTTACACCACATGTTCCATAAGCGATTTTAGACATCTCAGACTTATTTGGAAATATCATCCGGTCTATGCATGTTTTATTCAAACCATAACACAACGCATCAGTTTCAATTCCGACCGTATCATCTACCATATTTTCACCAAATGAAAAGTGGATCTGGTTATTCTTTACACTCTTATCGTTATACATGAACTCGAACATTTCATTCAAAGTAAATATATCCTCACAAGAAAACATTTTGGGTAGATGAAACGTGTCTGAATATTCTTTGTGTAGCTTGATCAGTGTATCGTCGTGAACACCTAAAACGTGTCCAACATGAGAAGCACCTATCATTCCTACATTGACAGCTTCTCCGTGGTAATACTTATCTCTTGATACGTATTCTAACGCATGTCCATACTGATGACCATACATCAATATCGGATGTTGTTCCCATGGATCACTTCGGACGTGTTCGATTTTAGCTTGTATTGTTTTCATCACGTTAGAAAACATGTCATCGTTCGAGAGTGTAAAATTTTCACATACCGCATGTTTAACAATTTCTGCGTATCCATCCCATATAAACCGTTCATCTAACGTTTTCAAAAAGTCATAGTAAATGTAAATGTTTGACGGTACTTTATAGCACCCGATTTGATTCTTTCCGTGTTCCGTATTTAGTGCCTGTTTATAAGATATACACGCATCTGTCATGGCGAGCAATGTTGTCGGAAAACTTATAAATTCCACACCCCTCTTGTACGTACCAGCGATAAACCCAGCCAGATTACTCACGGAGCCACCACCGACAGATACGACAACTGCGTGTGTATCCATTTTATTTTTCCCCATCTCATCGACGAATTTTGAATAATACGCGAGGTTCTTATATTCATCTTTGGCTTCGACCTCGAACACAATCCCATCAATTTTTGGAAGTCCATATAATCGCTTAATATTCGTGTCGATGAACAGCACGACACGGGATTTGATCCTTTCGATAGCATTTTTCCAATCGTCGATGGTTTCAACCGTACATACATTCTCGACTCTCCTGTCAATAATAATCTTCATTTACTGTATATGAATACACTGTTATTTATTTTGATCGTCGTTCACGCGGCGTGGATCATAGGATTTCAAACATTCGGTTTATTCGTGTTACCGAGAAAACTGTATTATATGTATCCACTCGCTTGCGCACTCGTGAGTCTACACTGGGTTATTTTTGATAACAAATGTATCTTATCCGTCCTCGAAAATAAGGTTTCTGAAGATAAAAATGGAAACGATGATACATTCGTGTACAATGCTATACGCGATAATTTGGACGTTCCTATATATACACAAAAAAGATTTCAGCACACCATGATGACAGGGAGCTTTCTCTACGTGGCGTATGTGTATAGAAAAGATCCTAAGATTCTAGCCTTATGTATCGCGTGCTTGTATTTAAATAGATGGGAAGTATGGTCTAAAAATTTTCTATAGATATGATATGAGCGATTGCTACTATACGAAATCGTATACAATCGACAAGGGGAATTATGACGGGGTTATAGACTGTACCTACATTCTTCTCATGGAAAATTCGAAAAGGGAGGAACAGATTATACAACAGGTTGAAAAGGCTCAAGTTACTAACCAGGTTGTAATACAATATAATAAGGGATACAAAAATTGCGACAAGAATTTACGAGTGAATAAACCAAATTACGATCTCGTAGATGCCTTGAAGACTGTTTTCAAACACGCACGTGAACAGGGGTATTCGAGAATTATAGTGCTCGAAGACGACTGCCAATTTGATGAACGTATCAGGGACCCTGTCGTCGTGAATGATTTACGCACATTCTTCAAAAAACGTGACCCACAAATATACAACTTGGGTACAACTCTATCCTTAACGTCACCACTTGACATTCTCCTTCACAATAAGAACCAGCGTTTATTATATACCACATGCGCACACGCTGTAATTTATAACAAGACATACATGGACAATGCGTTGACACGCGACTTTATGATGGGTCATACAGATTTTGAGATGAATAGGGTATGGTCCAAGTATACGTATACATACCCACTGGCTTACCAATTGTTAGAAGAAACGGATAACAAGAGAGAAGGCTGGGGTTACGTATCTTTTATAGCCGATATGCTATTTAAACCCTTAAAGTTGGATACACAAGTACAACCCGGTTTCGACCGTCTCAAAATGACATTTGACTACGTGAGTATCATCTTATTTTTGTTATTAATATTCGCAATACGACGAATCAAAAATTATATCAGGTGAATATAAGATGCCTCTCAGCGATGCAGCCATCACCAAGAAGGTCGAAAACCTACGTAAACAGGAGGGTAAGATATATGCACCACTCAAATATTTCAGGGGGCTTACAACTCTCGGGGAAGTTGAGACGCGTTATAAGAAAATGCTCAAGCGAGACTATAAAGGATTCAAGACGGACAAGGGACAAAAAACTAAGACTTCCTCCTACACCCAAAAGTTTAGGAAGATGTATCCGGGAGCCAAATCCCTCCCTGAAATTGCTAAGGCTACTAAGATTCCTCTGAAGACTGTGAAGACCATCTACAATAGGGGGCTCGCTGCGTGGAGAACCGGGCATCGTCCGGGAGCCTCTCCACAAGCGTGGGGGTACGCGAGGGTTCATAGTTTCGCCACTAAGGGGAAGACGTACTACACGGCTGATAAGGATTTACGCTGATTAAAACATTCTACAGACACGCTCATAGATACTAAGTGTCTTCATTGGTTCGGGTGCAAACTTGAGTGCGAAGATTTTATCCATAATGGGTTGATTTTTCTCGGATTCACTCGCCATCTTATCCGAATGTTCCATCATTTCTTTTATCATATCCATCATTCGCGTGTTAGATACTAGATAGTTCCTGTGTTCTTGAGCTGCGACCTTTTCAGCCCAAGATACAGCATTCTCCCTCACCAAATTATTCATTTCGAACTGTTTCGACGCGGTGGCAGCCGGACTCGGATTCGCTTCCCTAAATTCGTCGATAAGACCATTAATGGTCTCACCGTATGTACGAAAACGGTTGTCTTCATAGGCTTTATCACACACGGCATAGAGTAGTTCATCACTCACCCCGTAAAGAAGGACATCCTTATTTTCAATCGTGTATTCAAAAAATTCGTTCATTTCATCACGAGGCACCCCATCCGGGTACGTCTTGATGAGAGTATCGAGCTTGTGTTCGAAATCGGTGAGAGTCGTCATTTTTAGATGAAAATTACAAAGTTTTGATTCTACTTAGGTCCACAGTTCCATTCCGAAAGATAACATCAAGTTCTCCTCTGTTTCTCCAAGAACCTCGAGTTCTCTCTCCAACTTTCTCCCCGTCGCATTCAATTTACGCGTTCTCGCATCAATGCGTTCGTTTTCAAACATCTTGTAGTCCTCGTAAATCTTCTTCTCAAACTTCTTACTCGTGAGTTCCTTACACTCTTGCTCCGAAAATCCCGACCAATCTGTGAGTCTCACGTAATCTTCAAACGAAAATCCTTCCCAGAAAATGTCCTTGAACCAAGGTGTGGTCATGGCAAAGTGTTTCATCGCAGCTTCTCTAAGCTTCTTGGTTACACGCATGACTGGCTTCATCATATCCAATTCTGCCATGACATTTCTCATTTTTTTCTGGAATTTTCCCATACGTTCTCTAATCTCCACCAGCTCATCATGCACAGATTGGGGCACGTTGATAGACATGTTTGTTTTTTCTTGAAAATTAAAGGATATTGTATTTACTTAGGTTTGATTACAATCTAATATTCTAGGAAAAACAAACATAATAAAGGTTTCCATCGAGATAAAATAATGACTGGTCGCATTACGTGGGATGAATACTTTATAAACGTCGCAGATCTCGCCTCTGTTCGATCTCCATGTAATCGACTGAAGGTGGGGTGTGTCCTCGTGAAAAACAATAGGCTCATCAGTATGGGCTATAATGGATTTCTAGGCGGATGCGAACACAAGTCCATTGTAAGGGATGGACACGAACAGGCGACGATTCATGCAGAGATTAACGCAATCACGGATGCGGCGAAGAGGGGTGCCTCCATTGATGATTGTGTGGCGTACGTGACACATTATCCGTGTCTCAACTGCTACAAGGCTCTAGCGAGTAGTGGAATCAAAAAGATCTATTACAAAATAGACTATAAGAACGATCCAGTTGTGGATGACTTGGGGTACGGAATATCTCTGGTGAAGTTATGATAGAGCACCTAAGTCACGAAAAAGATATACATTTATTCATCTACCAACATGCAACACGTCGACTTCCCCATCCCCGAGAAGGGTACTCCCCCCACTTCCGGTTACCTTAAGAACTTTGCGGACGGAAGTTGGAAACTCCATGGTATCCAACGAAACGACACTACCTGGAAACCTGAAGAGTACCGCAAGACCATCCAAAGTATCTTTTCAAACATCCTAATTTCCCCCTTTGTGGGTTCTCTTCAAGCGGATGGTGTAACGACCCACCTTCTCGACGGTGGTCACAGAACCCTCGCCATGATGCGTTTCGTCAACAATGAGTTCGAGGTCTGTGCGCCGAGCACGAATCAACCCTGCTTCTACAAGGATTTACCCCAAAGGGACAGAAAGGCGTTCGATGATTCTCGACCTCTTCACACGTTCGTCTATACGAACCTCACGAAAGCTCAAGAGGAGCTGATGTTCTTTCGTCTCAACATCGGACTTCCACTCTCCGCTGGCGAAGCCGTTCGGGCGTTCCATACAATTCCGATCTGCGTTCTCGCCTCCGAACTTTCTGTGAAGTTTGATTCGATCATTCAGGATTCGATTTGTCGAGCTGTCATGAAGAATAATCAGCGAGATGACGCAGCCTCTTGGATGCTTCTTATCCTTCAGAACTTTCACGCGGGTGAGATTGTTCTCGGCGAAAATCCCGGTCCGTCGAAGCAGACTGAGAATCTCGAACGCTGTGAGAATTACAGAGATGCGACGATCGATCGAGAGAAATTGACGAAACAGACGGCGTTTCTCATGGATATCATCGAGAATAGGCCCATCACGAACAAGTTTCCTTCGTACGTAATTCCCACAGTACAAGGTATCATGATGCGGTACCCTATGGTGAGTGGTGACACGATAAGATCCTTTCTGTCTGACATGTTTGAGGTTTTGGCGTCGACCAACCCAAGTGTTGAAGAATGGAACCATCAGGCACGTGGCAAAAAAAGTAACCCCTCCAAGCCAGCCAGGTGTCAAGAACGTGTGAAGATTTTTGGTAAGTGGTTAGTGTAGTTTTTTTATATATAAGAGTAATGCTCAAACACCTAAGTCGGTTCGGTACCCTCGTAAAATCCCAACTTTCAAAAATGGAAACCCCTCCACCCCGAACAATCGATAACATTCATAAGAACATCATCCACCGTATCGGGGTACAAATGCCCTGGGAACGAATTCTAACCCGGGGTGGTCGAACACAAGCGGCTGAGAGTGAGTATATCCTCCATCTTAAAGAGGCTATCATTGCCGAAGGTGGTTTAATTACCGAGTGTACAGGAACTCAACAGTCCAGGGATATTCGCGGTGTTAAGTACCCTGGCATCGATGGACTCCTTGACTACGAGGGTAAAAAGATCAATGGTAAAAATGGCAATTTCTGTCTCAATGATACCCTTCCAATTGGGGACAATGTCTACTACATATTTCTTCGGGTTGGTGGACAGACGGTCGATATCCGCAAAGCGAGTGAGCTTACGAATGTCGAGTACGCCACGTACGACGAATACTCAGGAACACTTGACGAGCTAATTGATTGTGTAGAGCGATTATACTCTGTGGGTAATTCCGCTAATGTCTCCAACTTTCAAGAACTGTTCCGCCTTACGGTAAAGCTCTTGGAGGTTGCAGTAAAGTCTGGCATGATGTCACTCTACGATTATGGCCAATTATTCAAGTTTACAACGACGTTTGGATTTTTCAAATCTAGACCTCGCCCTAATTGGTTACTATCTAGTAAAGCCCTTAGTGAGAAATCGACTCAACAATCTTCTGAATCAGAGGTGGAGGAACCGCATTTCCCAGTTGAACAACCTGATCCTTTTGTGATCCTTCCATCACATAGTCCTTCGGAAAACCCTGAATCTGTTTGAGTTCATTAACTGTATATGGTCTAAGATAGTATTTCTCACCGACTCGCTGGGCCACGAAAAGACGTGGTTGGTGGTCATATGTAGATATGATCGTTTTACTAGGCATTTTAATATCAACAATCTCACAATGAATCGGAGAAACTCTCCTACCAAATGAAAACCCATATTCACCAACTCGTTTTCCATTGTATTCGAGGTTCCGTTGTTTGCAACGATCGACAAGGTACGGGTGAACTACTCCGTATGGTTCACCTTGACCAATTAAAATACTATCCTCTGTAACACCTGCATTCTCTATCAAATCTTTAGGAACTTCGATCGTCCCATCCATGCTGAATTCAAGAATGTTCCGAAGAGATACGTCAACACTCGCTTCGTCGGGCCATTTGTGTACGTAATTGGGATCCTTCCATCCGACAATAATCAAACGCTCACGTTTCTGAGGTACACCATATTTCACAATCGGGAACAATTTATGTTCACACGTGTACCCAATATCCTTAAATGCGCGTTCGATAACATCTATAAAATTTTCACCCGTGCTCGTTTTACGCGAAAGTAAACCCTTTACGTTTTCACCGATGATGAAATCAGGTTCGATACATTTGGCCGCACGAACAAAGTCGAGATACAATTGTCCTCGTGTATCATCCGCGCGTTTTTTACCCGCGTGTGAAAAGCTCTGACATGGAAACCCGGCGAAAATAGCCTTCACTTTTCCCTTCAACTCCTCGAATTTTTCATCGGGAATCTTGGTAATATCAGTACCTATACACTCAGAATCAGGGAAATTGGATTCATGTGTCTTACAAAACGGTTTCTTAATTTCCGAATACCATTTAACATCGAGTCCGGCATTTTTCATACCTAGTGTATCACCCCCACACCCCGAAAAAAGGGAAAGTGCGCTCATATTCATGTATGACGTTTATTGTTTAAGCTTCGCGATCTTACAAGAAAAAACGCTCATCACCACGTTTCACCCTATACATATGATCATACATGTGAAGAAGAATCACAGCGAGGATGCCTGTAGATATGACAGCCGTGTTAGATTTACGTACGGACCACGCGTACGCAATCAATAAAGAGATGATTATAGCCTGAATGAATGTAATTGTGGGCAGTACAAAACGAGTATCGACCGTTCGAACTTCTTCAGTGGGTTCTGGTGTATATTTTTCCATTCGCGGGTACCCGGGCATTTTTATTTTATACTGAGAAATTAATGCGAGAGGTTATATTGGTACCATTACTCCTGTCTCTTTATGATTATCTCAAACCACCCATAGATTTATTATACTTTCAAAAACCGTTGAGACTGTTGATTGGTATGAGAAATACGCTTATCGATATTTTACTTCATAAATCCGAATATGATAGCACACACTATCCCGGACTTTGGTATATAAACGCGAATTACAATAAAATTCTAAACGAGTATGAACAAGGTCTGTCTGTCGCAAATAAGAAATATTTCCACGATCTCGATCGATGGTTCGAGAAAAATGACGGGTATTATTATTACGATGTCAAAGATTTTCCTATAATTCAGAATATTATCGACGCCGTTCCATGTGCGGATAAAAAAACTGCTAAGCTCGCAGTTATAGAAGGACCGATGTCTATAGCACCTCACCGCGCAGAAAGTAACCTCCTTCTAAGATATCACCTCACACTAAAAGGTGGTGATGACTGTATACTCCACACATCCAACGGGATGCATCAACACGAACCCGGTAAAGATTTTTTATTCGATCACTCTCGCTTTCATAGTCTCGTCAAACGTGATCACCATACGCGGGTTGTACTTATTTTAGATATTCATAGATTTAATTAACGACTCTTTTCATCTTTCTGAAGAATATGTCTTTCCACATTCTCTTCCGCGTCGTATTGATCGGGGTCGTAAATGACACCACTCTGCATACGCGCAATGTGGGTCTTTTTTTTAGACTTACTCATAATAGGGTTCGAGAACCCCCGAGCGGTATTAATTTCTACATCATATTGGGCGGGGTCCACGATCGCACGGGTGCTGACTTTGCGTACATTGGGAATAGTAAATGTGAGTGTGAAGGGCATTTATTATAATTGGTACTCTATTCTTTATAATCCGCGTAAATCTCAAAAACTAAAAAACTGATACAAATGTAATGAACGTCGATAACATCCCAGAAGCGATGAAACGTGTTATGAAAGATCACAATCTTACAGTGTCACAGAAGATGATGACATTTATGGCATTTATGCCAACTCTCCCAGATGACCCTAAGACTGCCGGTGTATGGCGGG
>Ga0316202_10002839_pt1 | contig 10944 bp, 6 predicted proteins | sample 3monrhotite_MG_FD_204934 | JGI IMG/M metagenome (GOLD analysis project Ga0316202, IMG submission 204934) | Microbial mat bacterial communities from mineral coupon in-situ incubated in ocean water Damariscotta River, Maine, United States -... | ecosystem: Environmental > Aquatic > Marine >...
TTGTCTGAGTGTAGATGAATTGGAGCGTTTGTTTTCTGCCAAAGCAGCAGCATCCTGACTCAGCGCATTCACCAGCTTTTTCCGGCCACGCTGGATCAGGCTCAACACCGTATTGCGCGAGCGCTCCGTCAGTTCAGCAACCTCCGCCGCGGTATAACCTTCGACCAAGTGCAGGTATATTGCTTCACGTTCTTCCACTCTGAGTATGGACAAACTGCGTTCCAACCATTCAACGTCCATGGCAATTTCCTGTTCATTGCCCGGCCCGTCATGCAGTTCCACCCTGGTCGACAATTCATCCAGCGGCTCCAGTACCACTAGACGATTCCGCCGATAACGATCGATATATAAATTACGCAGGGTCACAAAAAACAGGGATTTATTCCACGATTGATGACGCTCTTGCGGCTTGCTGCGCGCCAGCTTAAGCCAGGCTTCCTGCACCAGATCTTCTGCCTCGGCGTGCTGATGCGTCAACGAACACGCATAACGAAACCCGCTCTGTAACAAGACTTCGAGGCTCTCATCTGTGCTCACTGTTTGCAGAACCCCTTATTTATCCACCAAAAAACCGCATAATTCGGACACACCCTTAAGCTATAGAACGAATGACACACCTCATTGATTGCGAGTGGAGAAATTAAATTTACGTGCTTTTAGGGAGGTTAATCGGGCAGGGGATATCCTACGACTGATGTGGTTCAATAAAACTGTACAAGCTTGATGAGCGATAAACTTAACCATTAACATAAAACCATATTGTCCAGCATTAGGATTGGCATCTATTTTATAAAAAACCCTCACGCTCAGCCTTTTTTAAAAGCTCGGCTAAAACCATGCTTTGCTTCTCTGTCAGTATTTTTCTGGGAATCTGAACAGCAATCTGCAATATCCCTGTTTCTTTTTGAGACAACAGACCTATCTGCTGTCCCTGCAATAAAATTTTTTGCCATTCAGATCCAGGTATTTCCATGATTTTTCTTTGAGCCTCAATACCATTATCAATCTTCTGTATCTGTTTAGCTGCCTTCTTTTCTATTTCTATTTGATCTCGACTAACAAGTTCAGCTTTAAAAGGCTCCGGCAAGATAACCTCCAGCTCATTATATTTTTCTTTTATCCTTAACCAACAGCCTTCTTTTTTTGCCCATTCGGTTACGTTTGAAATCCCTTCTGGAGGAACCACAAGATCATCATGTACAAGTTTGCCGGTCATTTCTAACGCAGACATAAAGGCATCGGAAATATTCTGGTTATCCCAGATTTTCATGCAATCAATTGCCTTGCCTTTCTGGGAACAGTAATAACCAAGAAGTGCGAGAGTATATGCAACAATGTTTGCTCTGTATCCGCCGTTATACCATAACTGAGCTGATATCATTTTTTCTGTTTTTTTGAACAAAAGAGCTCTCGCTATGGCCCTCTTATAATAAAACTCATTAAATTTGTCCGGCGATTTATCCCATTCCTGTCCGACACGCTTAGCATATTGTGCGAAGTTCTTCTGGGCTCCGAGATTTACAAAACGAGGGTTTTCATCCCAAACATTCTCAAATTTAGCCAAATCAGTTTTTGCATACATCTGGGACTTTGGATATTCAGCCTGAAATCTCTTCTTTTCAGCCGGTGTCAATTTACTCTGAGCATCAACATACTGCCCTCTTGCACGTTCATAAAACCATTTGGTTTCCCTTTGCTCTCCAGCCTTTGCAGGCGCCCATATCCGACGCGAGAACTCTTCCATACGCACATGATAGGGATGATTGGAAAAGAAGTCTGCAGCATTAACCTTATTTTGGGTATTAGCATATTCAGAAATTTTCGGAACGATTTCTTCTGACTTTTCTTCATCTACAATGGATAATTTCATCTGAACAAAGACTTTATCCAAGGAAACTTTGTCCTTTCTTCTGGTATGAAACAATGAAGCCGTCGTCTGACCACCGTTAACAATCTGTAGATCCCTTAAATAGGTAATACAAATTCCGCCATCATGATCTACTGTGCGAATTTCCCTCGCTGTGGCTGTAATACCATTGTTGTATGCAAAAAACATTTCCGGGTCATTTATTATAGTTGTCCTCAGCCCTTTATTGACATTACCTCTGGCCTGTAAAAAGCTTCGTACATTCTGCTCAAGAAGACGTGAGCCATAGCGTTCATAAATGTCCGCCAGAATAGAGGCTGGCATGACGACCAGATAAGAACCATAAGAAGATGAACCTATATGAGCTGGCAGGCATGGCAGTCCATTCCCAGTAATTTCGACAAGATCCAGCTCGAGTTCTTCACGAGCGCCTTTAGAGGTCCGCAGACGGTGAAGCCTGGATATGTCCCAGATATGGTGGGTAAATATCCATTGATTATACTCTTTATCTTCAAGCGCTTGTACACGGTCACTCAAAGCACGTTCAGAAATCAGAAAAAAATTCACTTTACTAAAAGCATTACATTTTTCAGAAATCAGCCTGGACAGACCATATCCCTGTGATGTCTCTTCCAGACTGTTAAAAAGATTCTTTTCTGAACTTGCAGTGTAAAAATTTTCGAGGCGCTTAAATATTGAGCGGACTTCTGTTTGTGTCAGAGAATTTACTTCAACTCTATTGGAAAAATCTGAGATAAACAGATCAAGACACGCATCTCCATCATTACACCAGTATCCATCAACACGCATGCCAGCAGGAGCTTTATAATGACAGAGCTCAAAACCATCAACGATGCCTGACTCCACAAGTTCTTCTGAAAATTTCTGGGTAAATTCAGCCTCAAGAAACTCCATATTGGTTTCTGCATCTGCAAGAATTTCCTGCCTGAAGTCATGCAAAAATTCTTCTATTGAAGCAGACGACATTATAATTTTTCCAATATATCTTTTTCAGTTCTAAATTGTTCAACACCAGCCAAAACAAGATCATAAGCAACAGCTTCAACAGCATCTGGAACTGCATCTGGAGTAATCCGAGGAAAGTTGTTTTCTACTGCATATGTACGAATGTCTTTTATATTAAATTTAGGATAATCATAATCGGAAATATCAATATAACGAGCCAGCGCTAGCTTGGTCTCAAACAATGCCCTAACCTCATGATCTTCAATGGTTCTGGTTATGCGCTCTACAATTTCATTTAAACTTTCCCCTGCTTCTATTTCGTTGGCTTCGGAGAGGTAATAGATTCTCAAAAAGAGCGCACCTAAATGAGTATAAAGTTGATCTTCGGAAGAGATACGGACTTTATTCCTCTGGTTGCCTGCAATAGATTTAATCTCCACAGCATGATCTCCTAATACAAAGTCATGTTGACCATCTTCCGGCCCTTCCCAACCCCTGATTATATCTATCTTGCCGTATGGTTTGATAAAACTTTTGTAATCCAAACATGCAGAAACAAAACAAAGCTCTGCATAGAGCCCCTGAATTTCTCTCGAAGTCAACAGACTTTTTGATTTTCCGGAAAGAAGCGATTGCCATTTTTTTAAACGGGCACACACTGCATGAAAAACATCTTCATGTTTATGGCATCGATTGACACATTCAATCAGGTCCATACATAATTTTAGGAACACATCCCGGTTCTGCTGTTCTTCAAGCTTAATTGTCAGAGCGCGAAAATGCTGATCCTGGACTTCAACTGCATCTATCTGTATACCTCTTATATTGATCCGAGCCTTGTTGAGAATATGTCCGGATATGCTGTTGTCAATTTCAACAAGCAGTCCAAAGAGCCCCTGGTCATCCCTGAACCAATATATTGAATGGACACAGTCTGGACTGACCCTCAGCTTTGATATAACCCCTTGTGATGCTACAGGAATATCTGACCATGGATTGTTACCCGAAGTCATAGTCTTCCTCCTCATCTGGCGAATCAAATCTTTCCTGTTCAAACTGTTTCAACCATACAGGACCAACCGTATAATCAATTGTTCTAAATTCAGTGGAGTTTGGAAAGGCAACACTAATTGCAGCCACGTTGTTCAATATGGATATATTATTTTTCTTTTTATCAACCAGATTAAGAAAATGCAGCATAAGCAAGGGTTTATTGCGAGCATTTGTATAGTCGCTATATATAGGTTTTTTCCGACCGGCCATATCTGCAAACTCTTGCGCTTTATCTAAATCCCTTTCACCCAAGCCTATTGCGAACATGCTATTGCCGGAAAATCGTTGTTTATTACCCACATACCAACCTGCTTCTTGTGAAGGCTTTTTGGGTTGACCTGATGGATCATAACCAATATCCCTTATTTGGGGGGCAATCATAGAGTCATTTCCTAACTCCTTTCCTTTTGGAGATTTAAAGATCACATCCCAAAAAGGATGTATATCTGAAACTTTCTTAACATACTCTGGGATAGTTTCATCAAGATCATACAATGATTTATGAAATTTAAAGTTCAATAAAAATTCCTGTATCTTATCCCAGCCAATATCTCTAAAAAGATATGAGTTCGTATCATCAACATAAGGATTTTTATTGGATTGGAGCTCTTTGAATAACAAATCAAGCAAAGCCTTATTCTTATTATTAACTTCTTCAGAGTCAGGCAGTATATGTGTTTCGTTTAACTTCCCATCATAACTAATCTGGAAAGCCTTATTTTCCGCATACCGCATCTTGTTGAGAGCAGTTACAATTAGGGTATCGGGATGCGCCCTGACATACAAACCAAAATCACTCGGTTTTTTCCCCTCACGCCGCATACGCTTTATCTGCATTCTTAACTCTTCGGTCGCCTCAGAGATGTGGGAATACCAGCCATTTGAAGCCTCGGACATGTAAACACGACACAAGTCTTCATAGTTATCCCGGTATCCAAACCATCTACCCATCTGCATCAGCGTGTCATACATTTTAGAATTTCTATATATATAGCTGATGGTTAAACCCTCGACTGTCAGCCCCCTAGACAGACTTAATCCACCGATCACTATAGCTGTCAGCGCATCCCCATCCACTTCATACGCACTATAATCAAGGGCTTCATCTGATTTACTGTTTACAAGAAATGTTTTTACCGCCTGAGCAGCTTCATTCAATTCTCTAAGAACCGTTTCCCATGAGAATCCTGAGTTCGAATATTCAGCCTCGAAATCACCTTTCAACTGCCGGATAAAAGAGTCTTTTTCTGCGCTGGAGAGCGATAGTTGGTAATTGAATTTTATAGCTTTAGTTATTTCATCTCGATATAAGTCAACTAGCTGCTTCACATCGCGCTGAGTTGCAACAAAGCGCGATATGTTAATCATCATTGAAGCATGCTTATTCTTCTGTCCCCTCAAATTTTTTATTGCTCTGGACAAAATGAACAATCGTACAGCTTCCTTCAGTGTCGGTGGAATTTCCAGTACAGAATCACCGTTCTTGTGCCTCAGAGGAATGTAGCCTTCGCAGTCATTAATTTCTCTGATGAATACATCATTGTTTTCTTCATTGAGAAATATTTTGTCTGAACCGAAGTAATTGGTCGGAGCATCCAGACAGTATATAAAATCCTTCGGAAAAAGATTGTCTCCCAACATCTCATCAGCATCTTCAGGATTAACAAAAATATTTGCAAAAGGAGTCGCCGTATATCCCACATAGCAGCGCTTTCGAAACAGGTTCAGGATATTTCTTATTTCCTGGTTTGTTCTTGTTGGGTCAAGCTCAGGTTTGTTTGTATTAATAGACGCGTTATCGGCCTCATCATCAATGAGGAGCATCGGTATATCAGTGATTTTCTCCAGCTCTTCCCTAGTATTTAGTTCTTTCAGCCAATTATAGAGACTACCAAGTGTATGAACATTTTTTTTAATGACTAAAATAAATGTATTATTAAGTGATTTCAGCTCCATGCCAAAGCTCTTTGCCAAAGCTTTGTTGAAATCACTTTCTGTGGTAGTAACCGTTACGGGCATGGCTCTTTTCGGACTTATCTCTCCAACACCTTTATACTCTTTCGTTTTACTATCCCTGCCTATAAAACCTTCATCTATTCGTTCTTGTGTCTGTTTGCGTAGATTATTGTGAATGCCTGCTATAACAATAATAAATTTATATCCAGCATCAGCCGCTTTAGATATTAAACCTATATAATTTGCTGTTTTACCGGACTGGACATGGCCAAGAACCAGACCTCTTCTGTACCACTCCCCCTCTTCTTCAGGGTCTTTCAAAAGGCCAAGAATTTTGTCAGTTATTGTGTCCATTGAACTGACGACGCGTATCGGCCAGTTTTTATTGACCAGATAAGACTCATAGTCATTCCAGTAATTCCAGTTAATCTCACGTTTTGACAGCCAATCCTCATCATGAACATCTTCGGGATCAATAAGAGATATGCCCGCGCCCATAGTGGTTACATATTCTGTCTCAAGAACGCGTTGGAGATTCTCAAAATCATCATTACTGAATTTAAAACGCGATAGAAGAACTGGTCGATACTGTTCAATAATTTCAGATATGTCCCCTGAAGTCATGCTATCGTCCCGGCTGACAATATCCATTGATAGAATTTTTTTTACATCACTAATTTTTTTTGGCTCAGACATGGACCAACTCCTCAATAATTTTCTGGGTAAGCTCCTTGGCCTCACTGAACGGTTTTAACTCTAAAACCACTTTTGTGAAATACTCCCTGTCCACTCTTCCAGATACGGACATAAGCATAAGAAGATTCTCTAGATTTTTTTTCATACCCTCTCGACTGATTTCTTCGGTTTTATCAAACAACTGAGGAGATGATGAATAATCCGCATAGATGGCCTCTATCGGCAGACCTCTTTCAATTACTGAAAACACATCTTCCAGAGCCTTCTGTATATCCTCTGGAAGATTATTTTCAATAGACTCAATAACAGGATGGTCTCTGTTAAGTGCATATCGTATACCTTCTCTATCACTATAACGAAGCCACAGGGAACCCTCTGGATTATTTAAAATTTGATCTCCACGCCCTTTGTGAACCCGCTTACTCTGTTCTGCTATACGATTTACGATCTGACGAAGTTTATCTTTAACCTGATAAGGCGGGGAAGCTCTGGATTTTTTAATATCTATGGTCCAATACTCATCCAGAATATTTGGAAAATCTATACGTACTCGCGCAAGTTTTGTTGCCTCACTGCGGGGTACTAGGCGGAACCAGTCCCCCCATGCAATCAAACGTCCATTTCTGTATATATAGGCACCCTGATTACTAACAAAATCACTCCGTGTTTTATAAAAATCATATTCTTTTTTAGTCAATTTACTGTGGTGAGGCAGTATATATGGTTGTATTTTTATTTCCTGATTACCTATACGCACTACTTCTTCATGCAAGGACTGTGTGGCCCTATTAGACAAACAAAAAGGATCAAATGCCTCAACCTGATGCCCATTGATAAATATGGCTATCTTTCTATTTTTATACTCACTGCTAAGATATCTGTGAAAAACAAGCGCGAGATGACATTCGACCTGATCCAGTTTATCGTATGCATTTTTTTTCTCCTTCCCTATGGAGTTTCTCTCCAGCAGTCTATCCATTTTCTGCCAAAGCACATACGTCCCCGTCTCACCAAGCCTGTCAATAAAAGGAAGTTTTTTAATCTGATCACAGTCCGGAATCTTAACAATCCAATCGTTACAATCAGTTAAAAAATCTAAATCCCAAGAGGCAGAAGAAGTAATATGGTCTCTACGGCTTACTACAGTTAAAGAGCGACACTGAGAGAAAGAGGCCGTTTTCAGACCAAGTCCAAAACGTCCGAGATCTTCAGAATCACGCTGCTCTCTAGGGTCTCGTGAGCCGGGGCGCATGGCTTCAAAAAGCTCATTTTCGTTCATGCCGCAGCCATCATCAATAATAGCAAGGCAGGAATCCATTTCTGTGGCAATATCAACGAAAATATTTATATCTCCCGCTTTAGCAGTAACACTGTTATCGATTAAATCTGCAATAGCGGATTCTAAAGAATATCCCAGATCTCTCATGGACTGGCTCAAAGACGCGGCATGTGGAGAAAGAATTTTTTCCCGCATCAAACCACCTCCTTCGGAAGTTCTTCAGTAAGACTATTCAGAACGTTTTCCGGGGATTTTTTTAGCTCACACTCCCATACAACAATAACCTTCCAACCAGCTTCAACAAGCTGTTTTTTCTTCTTGGCATCACGAATAACAGTATCTGAAAATTTCTTTCCCCAAAAATCTTTACGCGACTTGGGAGTATATGCATATTTACAATTTTTATGACGATGCCAGAAACAACCATTTACAAAGATGACAGCATTATAACGTGGCAGGACAATATCTGGCTTACCAGGCAGTCTTTTGTCATGAAGACGAAAGCGGAAACCAGATTTATGAAGCATAGAGCGCAACATAATTTCTGGTTTTGTATCCTTTCCCTTGACACGTGACATATTCCAACTGCGCCTTTCTTTACTGAGCGTATCTGACATTAATCCCCCGGCATTTGATCAAGCACTTCTTTCACAATTTCAGCAATTTGCACAGCCAGGTACGGAGGAACAGCATTTCCAACCTGATGATATTGATGCGTTCTAGGCCCCTCAAAATGATAATTATCTGGAAATGTCTGTAAACGAGCTGCTTCTCTTACACTAAGACTCCTGCATTGGGTTGGATCATAATGAATGAAATAATGGCCATCTTTCGATATATGAGAAGTGACCGTTGTGCATACCTTTGACTTCACTTGAACTCGGAATCTATCTGAGAACATTTTTCCTTCGCAGCCATCTTTTACATTTTTATGTGCTGGTAAGAGCTCAAATGGAAAATCTGCGAGTTTTGGAGAAACATCCAAGGCCAATCCATATGACGAAGCATACAGATATCTATGAATATCTGATTCCATATGAGACCGTGCTTCATGAGAAGTAACAAATATTATGCGTTCATCGTAATACCATGAACGCATCGAGCGAGGCGGCTTATAGATCTTTGATGATTTTTCAAGATTTGATGCCTGAATTTCTTTGATAGCAGATTTAGCAGCCTTCTTTACTAATTTATTAGTATTGCTATTTGATGATAACCAGTTTGTGCTTTTCGCAGATTTTAGAATATTTTTCCATACTTCGAGCGAATCCTTCTGCCTGGATAGACCGCTTCGTATCTTTGGCATACTTCCTATAATCTGTTCAACTGTAGGAGGCTTCTTTCTTTTTAGAGTTGATGGCTGAATATTCAAATCAGACCTGATGCCGAGTATAAACATTCTGTGGCGCGCCTGAGGCACACCATATTCTTCCGCCTTAACGACAAATGCTTTAGGCCCCACATCTTCCTCGATCTCACCTGAATGAGAAAGCGAGTACAATCGGTACTTCAGACCGTTTTGATTTTTTTTGATGGCTCGAACCGGACTGGATAGGTCTTTAATAATTTTGTCTATAACAGGCTCTCCATCAACCTTAGCTGACAAAATTCCCTTAACATTTTCCATTACAAACACAGGTGGCCTGTGATCAATAATTATCTTAAGATATTCCTTATAAAGGAAGTGTCTTTCATCATCCTCAAACTCTGGGTTCCCCCTCATTCTAGAACGCCCGACGATTGAATAGGCTTGGCAGGGTGGACCACCTATTAAAGCCCACTTATTTGTTCCACCAAGACGATTTTTAATTACTTTCTTAACGTCATCGTGGCTTTCCTGCCCCAAAGAAATCCTTAATGCCGTTGCCTCAGCCTCACTCCAATGCTTCTTATTTCTTTCTATTAACTCTTCCTTGGAAAGGTTTTCACCTAAATATTCATAGTAATCATTTGGAATGTCTTCCCATCCGAATGATCGGAAAAAATGCCGGAGTACCAATGTCTGGTGTGCAAAATCATCTCTTTCAATAGATACAACAGGTTTGAAGGCTCGTTCATAATCATTGTTATACAATTCTGTAAACCCTTCTCCGAGACCTCCCGGCCCCGCAAACAAATCAACAATAGGGTATTCATATTTTTTCATACTGCGCTTATTCCTTTGAGCCTTTCTTTATCTCTTCTATCCAAAGTTTTTGAATACCAGAAAATAAGTCATCACTTATGGGATAGAGCCCCCTCGGCTAGAATATTATGTGCATTATTCACTTTGGCACCACCAACACACTGAGTTCCTATTTTTGGAATTACCAAGTATGATTCCATACCAGCGCCACATTGCCTTTTATACACATCAATATACAAAGCTGCATCACTCATCAGAATTGCATCATTTGATTGCTGCTGCTTAATCAAACCTTAACCATACTTCATTTGTATCAAAATTATGTTGTTCATAAATATTTGATATATTCTCAGGAAATATTTTTGGCACCCAATCCCCATAATATAATTCATTTGAATGCTTAAAATAATACCGAGATGGCTCTTCGGTATATTTAACATCACATATCATTAAAAAAACCACAATGGCCAAAATAATATGATAATGATGATGTTTTTCATTTCTTAGGATCGGCACATGCTTTGATAGCTTTTTTGCATAACATAAATCGTTCGCCACTCCTTTGCAGTGAAGATTATTTAACAGCTTTCATCAAGACAAGAATAACTCGCCATATATTTCCTCTCCTTGAAGCATAATGTCGCCAATAACAGAGCCATCGTGGCTGGGCTGGGCTTGTCTTCGTGTTACTTGCCTCTAAATGATTGTTAACACCCCTCTAAAGAAAGTTCAACGGCTTAGTGCAGGGTGAGCAGCGCTCCTCCTGCAAAACAAAGTCGTTTATTTCATAACCCACTGGTTTTGTAATGCTGCCAGATAGGTTTTTTCGATATGTGTAACATCAGCATTGCCGGTAACCAGTTGCGCAATAACTTTGTCGTACAAAGCCTTATCTTTCAACATAGCGGCATTAACAGCTAGGGCACGAATAATGACCGCACCCGGTTTTTGTCCGCCAAGATTTTGTAATATACCGCGAATAATGGGCCCGTTTTGCTCGAA
>Ga0316202_10002840_pt1 | contig 10944 bp, 6 predicted proteins | sample 3monrhotite_MG_FD_204934 | JGI IMG/M metagenome (GOLD analysis project Ga0316202, IMG submission 204934) | Microbial mat bacterial communities from mineral coupon in-situ incubated in ocean water Damariscotta River, Maine, United States -... | ecosystem: Environmental > Aquatic > Marine >...
CCGCCGACCTGGAGGCCGGCGGCGCGGTGTCGTCTCGCGAGGGGGTCAGCCCTCGGTGTCGCGCTCGGCATCGAAGCGCTGGGAGAGCGCCTCGGCGCGCCGGCGCATCAGCGCGGCCTGCTCCGGTCGGCCCATCTTCTCTGCGCGCTCCGCGGAAGCGTCCAGCCGCTCCAGCGTGTGCTCGTAGAGCACCGCTCGGCTGTCCGCAGCCATCAGGTCCTGGGCATCCCGCGCGGCGAGCCGCTCCTCGCGGGTGGGCAGCCTCGCTTCGACGGTCCCATCAGCGCTCTGTGAGGTGCGCGCAGTCTGGGCTCCGACCCAGCCCGATGCCCGGGCCGGCTTCGTGGCCGCGGGGGAGGCCTCAGCGGCAGCGGTCGCATCGGCGGTGTCGGGGGCCGGCGGGGAGTCGGGCGCGGCGTAGAGGAGGGCGGCTGCGGTCAGCAGGATGAGCCCTGTCGCGATGGCCTGTCGGCGTGTGGTCGTCTTCATGTCAGCTCCAGGATGGGGTGAAGGAGAGGGGACCACTCAGCACCAGCGGCGGAGGCGGCTGATGACGCGCTGGAACCAGGCCTCGAAGGCCGCGCGGCGGATGAGCCAGGTGCGCTCCCGCTTGGTGATGAGGCCGGCGCGGTAGGTGTTCTTGGCCTCCTTGGTCACGCAGCGGATGTACCGGCCGCTCTTGCGCCAGCTGTAGTCTGCCGCGGTGCCGCACTCCTGCTCGACGACCTGCTCGCCAGAGCAGCCCGCGGCGTTGTAGAGCGCGCCAATCGGGGTGCCCGGGCACTCGTCCGCTGCGTCGCCCACGCCGTCGCCGTCGTCGTCACCGTCGCAGACATCGCCGTAGCCGTCGCCGTCGGTGTCGGTCTGGTCCGCGTCCGCGATGAAGGGGCAGACGTCGTTCTCGTCGTCGATGCCGTCGCCGTCGTCGTCTGCATCGCAGATGTCGCCGTCGCCGTCGCTGTCGAGGTCCGACTGGTCGGGGTTGCCGTCGTCGTTGCAGTTGTCGTCGTCGTCGATGACGCCGTCGCCGTCGGTGTCTGCCTCGCAGTCGTCGCCGACGCCGTCGCCGTCGGTGTCGTCCTGGTCGGCGTTGCTGTCCGCCGGGCAGTTGTCGATGTCGCCGCAGATGCCGTCGAGGTCGGTGTCCTCGGACGAGTCGTTGCCCTCGCACAGGTCGAGGTCGTCGCAGATCTGGTCGCCGTCAGTGTCGCCGAAGGTGTCGTCGCCCAGGCACGCGTCGTCGACGTCGCAGACATTGTCGTTGTCGGTGTCGGTGTCGGTGGCGTCGGTCGGGCACACGTCCCACTCGTTGCACACGCCGTCACCGTCTGTGTCGACGTTGTCCGGCCCCATGCAGACGTCACAACCGTCCGGCACGCCGTCGACATCCACATCCACAAAGTCGTCGCCCCCGTTGCACTGGTCGTTGGCATCGACGACGCCGTCGTTGTCATCATCATCGTCGCAGGCGTCGCCGAAGAGATCGCCGTCGGTGTTGTCCTGGTTGACGTTGCTGACCAGGATGCAGTTGTCCGCATCGTCGTCGAGACCGTCACCGTCGCTGTCGGCGGTGACGGTGTCGCTGCTGTCGAGCGGGTCGGTGTCGTAGATGAACAGCTCGGCGAAGTCGAGCACGCCGTCGCCGTCGGTGTCAGCGAGGTCGGGGTCGGTACCGTAGCGCGCCTCGTCGCGTGCGCTCAGACCGTCGCCGTCGTCATCCTGAGCACCGTCATCGATGCCGTCGCTGTCGAGGTCGATGAAGCTGCTGTCGTCGCTGTCGAGCGGGTCTGTGCCGTCGAGCATCTCGCTGAGGTCGGTGACGCCGTCGCTGTCGGTGTCGGCGAGGTTCGGGTCGGTGCCGATGTCCTGCTCCTCGGCCAGGCTCAGGCCGTCACCATCCGCGTCGACAAGCACGAAGTCAGAGTCATCGAGGGGGTTCGTTCCCGCCTCGGCCTCATCGAAGTCGCTGACACCATCACCGTCCGAGTCCACCAGCGTCTCGTCGGTGCCGAGGTCGGCCTCGTCACCGTCGGGCAGGCCGTCACCGTCGGTGTCCTTCAGAGAGATGAGGAAGGTGTTCGCGAGGCCGTCGATCTCGAAGGTGACGTCTGACAGGGGATAATAGACGATGCCGTTGATGTTGTCGGAGACAGTCGAGAGGGTCGGGAAGTACTCAACTGTGTACCCGTTCCGGGTGATCGTGCCTCCGCCACCGTAGCCGCCGTATCGACCACTCCAGCCTCCACCCGACTCAACGGTGCGGTACGAGTAGCGATCGACGTGGGTGTCCCGCTGGCGAACATTGACGCCGTAGCCAACGGTGAAGCCGCCGGCGGCCTTGCAGGCCGCTTCTGAGTCGGGGATGCTGGACAGGGACGCGACGTCCATGATGCAGGTCCGCGACCCGCCGAACGCGTTGGCTTCACCGACTCCCGTGGTCGCCGGAATCGTGACCGAAGCGGACTTGGTCATGCCCGTCGGGAGCTCGATGCCCTCGATTGCGACGATCGTGTTCCCTGTGGTGTCCGTGTAGACGCTGATGCTTGCGCTGCTGCCGGCGGAGCTTCCCGCCGGCAGCTCGACGCTCACCCCGCTGTTGTTGGACTCGCTGCCGGTGAGCGTGATCGAACCATCGGTGTTGACGGTCGTGGTGAAGTCGTCGATGGTGAGGTCGGTGCAGCCGTCGGCGTCGGCGTCGTTTCCAGTGGAGTCATCGGCGGGGCAGAGGTCGAAGTTCCCGAGGACTCCGTCACCGTCTGCGTCCCCACAGGTCAGGTCTTCGCCGTAGAGGTCCGAGACCTCGGCGGCGCTCAGCGCTGCTCTGTACACCCGGACCTCGTCGATGAGGCCGTTAAATCGGGGGTCAGAGGAGAAGTTCGACTGTCCGAGGAGCCAGCTCTGGGTGCCGACGAAGTCTGCGAAGCTGTCGGTCTCGAAGTCATGGGTGTCCGCTTCGCTGCCGTCGACGTACAGGGCAACCACACCTGCGTCTTGATCGTACGTCATCACCACATGGTGCCAGGTGTCGTTGCTCGGTGAGAAGCCACCGTCGAGGTCGTCGATGCGATCCCCGGAGGCGTCGTGGATTCCAGCTCCCAGGTTGCTTCCGAGTCGGCCGTGGTTGACGGCGACGAAGAACTCTCCGCCAGCCGCGTTGGTGGTGCCGAAGTCCCACACCCGCTGCCAGGTGCCCGTGTCGCTGCTCTGGCTGAACCAGGCTGCGATCGTGAAGTCTTCGAGAGGCTGCGACGGAACAGACACCACGGAGCCCGACGAGGCATCAAAGCTCGCCGCGTCGCCACACAGGCCGGCAGGGTATGAGATGCTGCTGCCGCTCGTCGCGTCGTTGGCGTTGCCGCTCTCGTCGTCGTCGCTGTCATTGAACGGGTAGTAAGCAACGAGCGGATCGAGCTCAAAGCCGATGTAGGTGTAGCCGTCTTCTGCGTCGTAGATGACGTGGTTGCTGCTGTCGAAGGTCTCGCCGGAGGGCAGGGTGCCGATGACGATGTAGCCGTCGTCGATGGCGTCCTGCAGCGCGGTGACGTGGTCTCCGCTCCAGCGCAGCGCCCAGTCGTACTTGTCGCCGCTGAGGTCGGTGTCCCAGTTGAGGGTGATGGCGCCCTGGTTGTTGCGGTTGCAGTCCAGCGAGAGGGTCGCGGTATCGGCCAGCGTCAGCCCGGTGCCGGAGTCATAGGAGCCCGAGGCGTCATCAAAGGCAGCGCCCTGGGTGACGTTTGCTGTCGGGCAGGTCGGGAACCCGCCGAAGCTGTGCAGCCCGATGTCACCCGACACCGTGTCGCCGGGGCGGAAGTCCAGATCACCCGTCCGGCCCCAGTCCACGTTGTTGAGGGCCATCGTGCCGCCATCCCGGAGAACGACGCCGCCGTAGTGCGAGGCATCGCTTGCGCCGACACGGCTGGAGTCAACATCGCTGGTAAACGTCCCACCGACGGTGATGTCGTTGCCGTTGTCGTAGAGCTCACCGCCTCGCATCCTCAGATCGTCGCTCAGCGCCAGGTCTGCGCCCAGCTCGACGATCGAGTAGTTGCCACCGTTGGTGTGGATCTCGAGCGTCCCAGCGATGTTGTTCACATGGTTCGTCGTCAGCGTCGGGAGGCTGCCGTTGGCGTTCGAGAAGAACACGTCGCCGATGGTGTCCCCCGCCGCCAGCTCCAGGTTGATCCGGAAGGAGGCCAGCGTGTCGAAGTCCAGCGATCCGTTGACACGGGTGAACTGTGCGATCTCCGTCTTGACACCCAGGTTCAGGGTGCCACCGCTCAGCGTCACAGCCTGCGTCGATGTGCCAAGGATGAGCTCGCGAGCACCGTGGACCGTCAGTGTGTCGTTGACCGTCAGGTCTTCTTCGACCGTCAGCGAGCCCGTGCCGAAAGGCATGTCGATGCTGTTCACCGAGCCGCCGCCGCTCTCCTCGTAGGTGAAGTTGGCGCCGACGGGCAGCGTCACGTCGTCAGATTCGCCAGGCGGAGTGCTCCCACCCCAGGTCGAGCTGCTCGACCAGTCACCGCCGCTGGAAGAGCCGGTGTAGCTCGCTGCGAGGGCCATCGAGGAGCACGTCAGGAGGGTCAGCAGAGCGCTGCCCCGAGCCAGTGTTTGTGAGTCCATCTTCTTCTCCAGGGGGATACACGCCAGCGAGCGCATCAGCCGAGTGCCGACACAAGCGACGCATTGGTACAAGCAGGATTCTCGCGGATGGGGGAGACACGCACCGTTGCACTTCGAAGCCTCTCGGCATGCAGTGTTCAGGTCAAGGAATGGCGTGTCTGTGTGGCTGCGCAGGAGATCTACACAGCGTCTCGTCACAGCCCGAGCGGAAGAGGTCCTATCGGACCAGGAAGCGTCTCTCCGAGCAGGTGACAACAGTGATGTCACCTGCTGACGGCGACCTGCCATCACCCACAAATGCCACATCGCCTCTCAAGGGGCGATGTGGCCGTTACCTTGGCCGCTGAGAGGTACGTGCTCGCTGTGGTCCCTGTTGAAGAGATCGGTGCTCGTCCAGACTGTCAGCCTTCCTTGGAGCACAGATGGCCGACACATCCCGAGCCCTGCAGGCTCTGATTCAGCAACACCGCGGTGCTCCAGGCAGAGACGTTTGCGCCGGACAGCCAGGTCTCGCCGGTGCGGTAGGTCTGCCTGGAGACCTCCATGTTGACGTTGCCGCGGATGGGATTCGGCTCGAAGAAGTTCCCGGCCAGCGCTGCACCAATCATCCACCACATGGATACCTCCGCTTGACTCGACGTGCGTGGTGTCACGGTGTTCACACTGATTCGACATCGGTGAACCGTTCGACAGCCTCTTCTCGGAGGCGGCATGCTGCATCGTGTGAGCGCATCCGAAGCGGAGCCTGTCCTCTGGATCCCACAGCTCCGCGTCCTGGTCGTTGGGTACGGGTGTTGAGTCGGTTTCGACAGTATTTATCGGCGCCGCCGTCTGGTCAGAGCGGTGAGCCCGAAGAGCAGGCTGAGGAGCGGGGCGGTAGAGGCGGCTGAGTTGCACCCGCAGCCGCCCTCCCTGGGGGACTGTGGAGTGGCGGTGTCGGTCTGGCCTTCGTCATCGACCAGCCGCAGGCGGTAAGAAAAGCTTTCCCCGTAGTCGACGTGCCCGTCGAGAGCAGTCACCACGAGCCACGACTCGTCGGCGCTGGGCACATCGGTGAGGGTGAGCTCGCCGTTGTTGCCGATCATCTCAAGAGCAAGGCGCGTGTGGTCGTCACCCGTTCGCTGAGCAAAGGCTGCGTACCAACGCTGCGGCCCCTCGTCTCCCTCGAAGGAGATGGTTAGATCTTTCGGGAGGTCGGTGAGTTGCCAGTAGTTGCTGCCGTAGGTGTGCGGCAGGTGGTCATCGGGGGCGAGCCACTCGCCGCTGGCACCGGCGACGACAGCTGTGGGTCTGTGGTTGTCGCCCCACCCCAGATCTCCATCGATCCATTCCCTGAAGCTGTCTCCCTGCACATGGTCCCATGTGGCAACGTGCGCCGTGAAGAGCAGAAATTCGTCATCGAGCGTGGTGCCGTTGTCTACGAGGTACCGATCGATCCGGTCGAGAGGAAGCTCTCCGACCGTCGCGGTGACCCATGAGTCGTGCACCAGCTGTCGGTCGACCACCCGGTCTGTGAGGTGTCGAATGAACGAGAAGGCGCCGTACTGGCGCAGCGCACCCGGCTGCTCCTGGGACCAGTGGCTGATGGACAGCTCGGGATAGTAGGCGAAGGGAATGATGAAGATGTCGTGGTAGGTGTTCTCTGGTGTGACCTCGCGGACGGACCAGTGTGCAGAGGCCTCCATGTACCAGAGCACCCGGTGATCGATACCCACAAGATCGATCATGGTCTCTGTGCCAAATTGGATCCCATGAAAGAGCTCATGGGGCGGAAACATGCTCACATAGTCGTCATCCCTGAAGTACTCAGCGTCGATGACGATCATGGGCCACTCTTCGGAGTCGACCCAGGTGTAGTTGATGGTGCCGGGCAGAGGTGGGATGCCGTCGGATCCCGTGTCTCCGATGTAGACGTTAAATTTATAGGGTCCGTTGGGCCACGGGTAGCCCAGAGTGTCGATGAGGATGTCGTGGGACGCCTCGAACATCTCGGAGAACACTGCGACGTCGTTGGTGTTGACGTCTCCCTCCGACCCCCACCGGATCGCGAAGTGGTCGGATTCATGCACGTTGGTCACGGCGTAGGGGTCTCGTGCCTCGAGGGCCGTGCCCGGGGGGGGCAGGAGACCTCGGTGACGGGCCACACGGGAGCCGTGGCTGAAGTCGTGAAGCCAGCGCTCGGCCGCGCCAGGCATCTGTGTGCTGGCCCACTGAGCGAGATCAACGGTGCCGCATCGAGGTGGTTGGGGTGCTGGCGCTGCGGCGATATTCACCGGTGCACCCCACGCGGCACTGAAGATCAGGATCATCAAGGGCATTCCTCCGCTGGTGAGAGTGTCATGATGCAGTGATAGCGTTTTTGACTTTGCCAGTCGACAGGACAACCTCTCCCGGCTGAACTGTGACAGGCTGGAGCTGAGAAGTGGATTCCGTGGGGGGGGCATCCGTGATCACCTAAGCGCAGCGTGAGCTTGAAAAGAGCCATCGACCGTGATCTTCAGAAGTTACTACACAAGCTGGAGAATCACTGTCATGGCCCTGGCCGAAGAGGATATCGCGCTGCCTGCGCTGTTGGGAGACTAGACGCCGGAGCGTCTGCTGGACGCTGCTCGAATGAGCGGATTTGTTCGACGACGTCGGAAGAAGGATGTCTGGGTGTTGGTGTGGGTTGTGGTGCTGGGCTTCTCGGTTGGGGCGCGCCGTTGCCTGACCGGTCTGCACCACAGCTACTGCTGCTACGCCGAAGAGACCGTGACCTTCTCTGCCTTCCAGAGGTGGTTCTCGACCGAGCTGGTCGCGCTGCTCAAGCAGCTGGTCTTCAGCCTCATCGAGCAGCAGCACGCCCCACTCACGCTCCCCGAGCGCCTGCTCGGCCGTTTTGCCGAGGTCATCGCCCTCGACAGCACAGTGTTCAACCTGCACCGCTTCTTGGCGGGCCGATATCCAGCCACCAACAAGGGCAAGGCCGCAGCCAAGCTCCAGCCGGCGTAGGTCTCAGCGGGTGATCGCAGATGGCGTCATTGAAGCCCTCTTCGACGAAGCGCTGTCGGATTCGGTGGACAGTTGATTCGCTGGTCTTCAGCGCCGCGAAGATCTGCTTGTCTGTGTGGTCATCGCTGTCGGCCATCAGCAAGATGCGACAGCAGGTCAGGACGCACGCTTGCTCTCGCCACCGCTGCAGATGAGCCGCCCACACGCCCAAGCAACCCGACAAGAACAGGAAGAAGGCCTGACGAAGCTCTGAGGGCGCGTTCGGCGCTCGTCCTGGGTGGCACTTCATGTGGTCTGGGGTGACCAGATTGTGGACAGGCGGTCTCTGCGCCGCACAGATAAGCCTCATATGAACGTTCGAATCATCCGGTATCAGGCCCCCGCCCTGGTTCTCTCTGCCGTTTGTCGGTGCCAGCAGCCACCACGCCTTCCGGTGTGGCGTGGCAGTGCCGTGCGCCTGCCCGTTACCCCGAGGTTGCCGTGCCCAAGACCTTCGAGCCTCTCCACAAGGTGACCCGCAAGAACCTCAGCGCGACCGGCAATGGGCAGAATCGCACCTTCTTCTACGCGCGCCTCGGCGCTGATACCCTCCTCTACATCGGAACGGCGAGCGAGAAGAAGCTCACCAGCGACAAGGTCGCTGCGCACCTTGACCGCCACGGCATCTCTCTCAGCAAGCCGCTGGCGCGGCTGAAGTGGATGTCGGGAACCGTCCTCAAGCAGAACGACGGGAAGGAGACGTACGCCTTCCAGCGAAAAAAGGGCACCGCAAAGGCTGAGCCCATCGTCGAGCTCCACCTCCGGAAGGTGTTCAAGGACATCGCCATCACCGGCGCAAAGATCAGCCTCTCTGCAGCAGCCCCGGCGCCAGCGCCCAGGCGCGATCGACAGCTCGTCCGCACCACTGTCGCCACGGACGATCATGTCTCCACCGTCAAGCTCCCACCTCCCCCGGGCCACGGCGGCCACACGCCGCCAGGTCACGGCGGCCACGAACCCTCCGGGCACGACGGCGGCGGTCCCAGCCATCCTGTCCACGGCCACACCGGCCACCTCGACGTCGCGGGCAAGGTCCTCAAGGAGCTAGCGCCTCAGATCCTCTCGACGGTGGCCTCTGCTGCCAACGCCAGGGAAGAGCTGGACAGCGACGACTCCACCCTGGTCGAGAAGGCCTCCTCGACGATCGCCGCCGGGGGTGCGGCGACGGAGCTGACGGCCCACGGCGTCGCGCTGGCGACCCACGCCGAGGAGGTGCGCAAGCTCCACAGCGCGGCCTCTTCGGCCTCCGCTGGCGCCAGCTCGGGCGGCCCTCCGGGCCACAGCCCCGACGCGGCCCACGCTCATGCCCGTCACGGCCTGCACGCGCACAAGACCGCAGGCCACGTGATCCGCACCATGGACAAGGTCAGCGAGATCGCTGGTGACGTCGCCATCGGGGCCGGGGTTGTCTACAGCACCGCCAAGGCCGTCCGCGCGGGCAAGGAGCTGCACGACGCCTCCGCGCACAAAGAGTCGCTCCGACAGCACATCCAGCACATGAAGGTCGTCGATGCGCTCCAGAAGCGCTTCGCCGGCCAGGAGGCGCCGGACATCCGCACCGACCCGGTGGTCCGCTCGCTGGTCGACCGGTTCAAGGCCGAGGCACGCGAGGGCCGGCTGGAGGTTGGCAAGAAGGATGTCATCGACACCTTGCGGCTGTTCGTCGAGATCCAGACCAGCAGCCAGAAGCAGAGCGGCGTCGACCTCGTCGCCAACGCGCTCAAGGTCGCTGGCGGGGCCGCGACCCTCTCGGGCGCCGGCGCAGCGGCAGGCACCGCGGTGATGCTCGCCGGCGCGGGCGTGCAGCTCACCAAGATCGGCATCGACAAGGCCGTCGACCACGGCCGCGAGAAGAAGCACGAAGAAGAGATGGCCCTGCACAGCGCGCTGGAGACCGCACAGCTCGGAGACGAGGCGCAAGAGAAGATGGCCGCGCTCGTCGACACCGAGAAGGCACTGATCGACCAGGTCAGCCTCACCCGCAGCCTCCGCGGCCAGATCCGCGACAAGCAGCGCGCCCTGCGCAGGCTGCAGCAAGAGATCGCGCGCAAGGACGAGATCCACGAAGCCGTGCTCGATGTGATCGACGAGCTGGGCGACTGGGAGGACGACGAGGGGCCAGAGGTCACCGACGGCGACATGGACATGCTCAGCGAGGCCGAGCTGGACGCGCTGCTCTCCGATGAGCCCGACGAGCCAACCAGCGCGGATGTCAACGCGCTAGACCTCGATGAGCTGGACGCGCTGCTCGCGGACGGGGACGAGCTCGACATCGACATCGACGGCGAGATGGGGGACATGCTCGACGACATCGCCGCCACGGAGCTGCACACTGAGCTCACGGCGCTGCAAGCGGCGCTCCGCGAGAGCCTGGAGGAGTCCCGGCTGCTCAGGGAGGAGCACACCGCCCTGGAGCAGGACATCAACGAGACGGTCCTGCCCGACATCTTCGCCATCCAGCAGCAGCAGCGCCTCGAAGAGATCCTGGTCGGCAAGGCGCGCCGGGAGAAGGTCACCGACGGCAAGTCGGTCGGCTTCGTGGAGCGGCTGAAGCACGAGGCGTCTGTCAACGAGGACGCCGCCGAGGGCGCAATGGAAGAGCGGCGCCGGGTCGCGGTCGACATCCTGTTGAGCGGCTCCATCCCCCCCTTCCTCCGCATGGAGATGCTTGCGATGCTCGGCATCGACGAGGAGGGGTGGTCGCAGCTCCAGGAGGCAGACGAGCCCGCCCGCCGAGAGGCCCTGCGCCTGCTGATGGTCGTCTGAGGCCGCCCGCAGTGTCCAGACACAACAAAGCGGTCCGCCTGGAGGGCGCTGCGCTCGGGCAGCGCAGGCTGTCCTCTGTGCTGGTGCTCCGACGGCGAGCCCGTGACCGGCGGATCGCAGCGCCTCCAGCCCGCGCCCTTCGGTGAGCTGGGAGCACCGAGCCACCGCAACAGACACCACGAGGCCAACATGAACCAACGAGCTACAGCGGGCGTGCTCTCGCTGCTCCTCGCACAGCCTGCGCTGGCGAGCGACCACATCGACGGCGTGCCCTCTCTGGAGCGGCACGAGCAGGTCGACCTGACAGACCTGTACCTGTTCGATGCCCCCGACGATCCATCTCGGCTGGCGCTGGTGCTCAACATGTACCCGGGCGTCGACGAGAGCGGGCACTTCTCCTCGAAGGTCAGCTACCGCCTCGAGATGCGCACGCTGACACACCAGGGCGGCCGCCTCATCCCCGAGGCGGTCAACGAGATCGAGGTCCTCTGCCGGTTCACCGACCCAGATCACCACCACGGCGGG
>Ga0316202_10002841_pt1 | contig 10942 bp, 7 predicted proteins | sample 3monrhotite_MG_FD_204934 | JGI IMG/M metagenome (GOLD analysis project Ga0316202, IMG submission 204934) | Microbial mat bacterial communities from mineral coupon in-situ incubated in ocean water Damariscotta River, Maine, United States -... | ecosystem: Environmental > Aquatic > Marine >...
CGGTGGTAAGCATAATGATTTAGAAAATGTAGGGTATACCGCTCGCCATCATACCTTTTTTGAAATGATGGGAAATTTTAGTTTTGGTGATTATTTTAAAGAAGAAGCGATTAGTTTCGCATGGCAGTTTTTAACCGAAACGTTACAGCTTTCTAAAGATAAACTTACCGTAACCGTTTTTGAAGAAGATGATGAAGCAGAAAAAATTTGGATTGAAAAAATTGGTGTACCTGCTGAACGTGTAATTCGTATTGGCGCTAAAGATAACTTTTGGTCGATGGGTGATACTGGCCCTTGTGGCCCGTGTTCGGAAATATTTTTTGATCATGGTGAAGATGTTTTTGGTGGGCCTCCCGGATCTCCTGATGAAGATGGCGATCGCTTTATCGAAATTTGGAATATTGTTTTTATGCAATATAATCGTCAAGCCAATGGCAGCATGGATCCTTTACCAAACCCCTCTATTGATACGGGGATGGGGCTTGAACGTATTGCTGCAATTATGCAAGGCGTACACAGCAATTATGAAATTGATATTTTTACTGCGCTAATTAACGATACTGCAAAATTGCTTGAATGTAATGATTTAGCACATAAATCACTACGAGTTATTAGTGATCATATTCGTTCATGTAGTTTTTTAATTGTAGATGGTGTTGTGCCATCAAACGAAGGGCGTGGTTATGTACTGCGCCGTATTATTCGTCGAGCTATACGCCATGGCCACAAATTAGAAGCAAAAGGGCACTTTTTCCATAAATTAGTGGTATCGTTAATAACCCAAATGGGTGAAGCGTATCCCGAACTTGTACAACAACAAGCAGTTATTGAAAAACTTTTACGCATTGAAGAAGAACAATTTGGTCGCACTCTAGATCGTGGTATGAATTTACTCGAAGATATTCTTAGTAACCTTGAAGGCGATACCATTAGCGGTGAAGATGTTTTTAAACTTTATGATACTTATGGTTTTCCTGCCGACTTAACCGCAGATATTGCTCGTGAACGTCAACTTAATATTGACCATAATGGTTTTGATGTGGCGATGGGGTTACAGCGTGAACGCGCCCAAAAAGCTAGCCAATTTGGTACTGATTACAATGAACAACTTAAATCTGATCAACATACCAGTTTTAAAGGTTATACCAATCATCATTATTCAGCCACTATTGTTGAATTATTTAATGCTCAAACTGGAGAAGCGGTTACGCAGTTACAAGCCGGTGAACAAGGTGTAGTAATTTTAGATAATACGCCATTTTACGCTGAATCGGGTGGTCAAGTAGGTGACAGTGGTCAATTGTTTATTAATGACAGTGTTTTCTTTGAAGTGCAAGACACCACGAAGCTTGGTAACGCTTTTGCTCATAAAGGTATTGCTAAAGCAAGTTTAGGTATTAATGCGCGTATTAATGCGCAAATTAATGTAGAGCGTCGTCAATCTATTATTAAAAATCATACCGCAACTCATTTATTGCACGCCGTATTACGTAAAGTATTAGGGGAGCATGTTGCACAAAAAGGTTCATTAGTTGATTCAGAAAAGTTACGTTTTGATTTTTCTCATTTTGAAGCGATTACTGCTGATGAGTTACAACAGGTTGAATGCATGGTTAATGCTGAAATTCGTTTTAACCATCAACGCGAGACTCAATTAATGCAAATTGACGAAGCCAAAGAAAAAGGTGCAATGGCATTATTTGGTGAAAAATATGATGACGAAGTCAGGGTTGTAACTTTAGGTGATGCTTCTATTGAATTGTGTGGTGGCGTACATGTTGATCGCACTGGTGATATTGGTTTGGTTAAAATTGTTTCAGAATCTGGCATCGCTGCTGGCGTTCGTCGGATTGAAGCAGTTTCTGGACAAGGAGCAATAAATTTCATTGAGTATCAATCAAGTTTATTGACTGAAATCTCGAGTAAAGTTAAATCTGATGTTGCAGGTGTTAGTGAGAAAATTGAACAAATTTTAACTAAAAATAAAGCGCTCGAAAAAGAAATTAGTGTGTTAAAACAAAAACTCGCGGCACAAGCAGGCTCCGATTTACTTAACCAAGCAATAGAAATTAAGGGTATTAAAATTTTAATTGCTAATTTAGAAGGCGTAGAGTCTAAAGCATTACGCGGCATGGTTGATGATCTAAAAAATAAAATGCAGTCTGGCATTATTATGTTAGCTGCTCCTAACGACGGTAAAGTTGGCCTAATTGCTGGCGTAACTAAAGACCTAATTGGTAAAGTAAAAGCGGGTGAATTAGTTAATATGGTTGCCCAACAAGTTGGCGGTAAAGGTGGTGGTAGACCTGATATGGCACAAGCTGGAGGTAGCCAGCCAGAAAACGTACCTGCGGCTTTAGCTACTGTTGAAGCTTGGCTTGTTGAACGTCTGTAAGTTGCGAGTTAATTAGTTGGCGGTTATTGTACAAAAATATGGGGGAACCTCTGTAGGATCCCTTACTCGCATTGAGGCGGTTGCCGAAAATATTATTAAAACTCGGCAACAAGGACATCAAGTTGTTGCTGTATTATCGGCTATGTCGGGTGAAACTAACCGTTTATTAGCAATGGCTCATTCTTTAGATAAAAGCCCCTCTAGCCGTGAACTTGATATGTTGCTTGCCACTGGCGAACAAACCAGCGTTGCTTTACTGGCTATTGCTTTAATCCAACGAGGCTATTCTGCTGTATCTTTATTAGCGCATCAAGTGGGTATTTTTACTGACAACCATTTTGGTCGTGCTCGTATCAAAAACATTAAAACAAAGCGTTTATTCCAATCACTAGAACAGGAACAAATAGTACTGGTTGCCGGTTTTCAAGGAGTAGATAGTGAACATAACATTACTACATTAGGACGTGGTGGTTCAGATACGTCGGCAGTTGCTATAGCTAGTGCGCTTGGGGCTAGTGAATGTCAGATATTTACTGATGTTGATGGTATTTATACGGCAGATCCACGTATTGAACCTCTCGCTCGAAAACTTAATTATATTTCTTTTGATGAAATGCTAATGATGGCAAGCCTTGGTGCAAAGGTGTTACATAATCGGTCCGTAGAGTATGCGATGAAACATAATTTACCGATAAGGGTTTTAAGTAGTTTTAATGAGGGAAATGGCACTAAAGTTATCGATATAAATGATGTAGAGATGCCAGTAAATCAACAAGCTATAACAAGCATTGTACATCATCAACATGAAATACTGCTGACTATTTCTCCTATTCAGCACCACAATGATATCGCTGAGATATGTAAAGTACTTGATGATAATGGTGTTGAAATAGATATGATTAGTCAAACTAAACAGATAAATAATCAGTTGTCTTTGAGCTTTACCTTACATCAAAACGATCAAACTAAGACGCTATTGTTACTCGATTCCATGTCTCCAAAATATACTTTTTCCATGATTGAAATCACTGATAACGTGGCAAAACTTTCAGTCGTTGGTATGGGCTTGAAGTCGCATGACGGAGTTACAGGGACTATTCTAGCAATACTTGCTCAAAATAATATCGACATTCGTTTGATTTCTAGTTCCGAATTACAATTATCTGTTATAATTAACGAAGTAGATTTAATTGAAGGTGTTCATGCTTTGCATAAAGCATTTAATTTAAATTTATTAGATTTAGTAAAATGAAATAATATTTTAGTTTATTTCTGAAACTAGTCTAACTTTATGTTTGCGCCTAGCTTAGTAAATATAGAGTGAAAATTTAGTATATTTCAATTTTAACCGTATGAAAAAAAGGAGCAGTACATGTTAATATTAACACGTCGAGTTGGTGAAACATTGATGATTGGTGATGAAGTCACCGTCACTGTTTTAGGAGTAAAAGGCAATCAAGTACGCATTGGTGTAAATGCACCGAAAGAAGTTTCTGTACATCGTGAAGAAATTTATATGCGTATTCAGGCTGAAAAAGATGAAAAAGATGAAAAAGAAACAACAGGTAATTTCTAATTTTTCATTTAACGAATAGCCGACATATAGTCGGCTTTTTAATACCTTTTTTATTGTAATTGGATAATAAATATACTTTGATGCTAAAAAGAATGCCTTGTTGAATAAAATCTCAACAAACAGACCATAAAGCTAAAAAATTGTTTGACATATTTTTTATATCCATTAATATTCGCACCCACTGAAGAGGTAGCCAAATGGCTGAAAGCTTTTCACTGTAAAGGGTGTGTAGTTTTAAGGATTAAACATCTAATATAAGAAAACTTTAATCAATCTGAAGTGTAAAATAGAAACAAAGGTGAGCTGGCCGAGTGGCCGAAGGCGCTCCCCTGCTAAGGGAGTATCGGCTTTAAATCCGATCGAGAGTTCGAATCTCTCGCTCACCGCCATTTCTATTGTAATTTACGAACAAGGTTCGTTATCTCCAACCGAGATATTAATAAAGGTTATTGCGGACGCGTAGCTCAGCTGGATAGAGTACCTGGCTACGAACCAGGCGGTCGCAGGTTCGACTCCTGCCGCGTCCGCCACTTTTTTTCGAGTGGATAAATAATGAGAATTAGCTACTATTAAGGCTAATAAAAGAAATTTTTAGACCGCGGACGCGTAGCTCAGCTGGATAGAGTACCTGGCTACGAACCAGGCGGTCGCAGGTTCGACTCCTGCCGCGTCCGCCACATTAAAAAACCAGTCTTATGACTGGTTTTTTTTCGACTAAAATATAGTAGAAAAAATTTATACCACGCACGAGTAGTTCTATTGAATAGCTTTTTGTGGGCAAAGCTGGCTACGACTAAGTCTGTTTGATCGCTGGTTCAACTCTTAAAGCAATCGCCACATTAAAAAACCAGTCTTATGACTGGTTTTTTTCGTTTAAGTCATGTGGATATTACAAAAATTAAGATAATACATGGTGTTTTTGTGTTTTTTAGGCAAAGTTTAAGTTTAATGGGCTAAGCTGTTAGAGGCGTTTCTAAGTGTAATATAACCCTAAACATTAGTAATGATACTTTTTTGTAATAATGATTATTCAGTTTGGTTATATTCACTAGAATATTGTATTTTGTATACAAAGGGTTATTTTACCAATAGAAATAGGTCATTTTATTGTATACAATATTTCAAGATCCTCTGTATTGTGAATATATATACAAATAAATCAAATAAAAATGCATGAATTTGTGGTATGCCTATTGACGTACAATTATTTTTCTGAAATAGCCAAAATAAATTTGTTTTTAATTATTGGAGTGATTATTCTAATTGCTAAGTTTTGTACAATATTTGAATAAGGTGGGAAATATGAACCAGTTATTTAGTGAAGCTGGTACTTTATTGTTTGTTGGTATGGTGTTTGTTTATGCTTTTTTAGGGCTGTTAATTTTTATTATTAACTTTGTACTTTCTCCGTTAGCTAAAAAATACCCAGATCCAATAATTCAAACTAAAGTAAAAAAAGTATCAAACCGCACTAAACTTAGTGAAGGCGTTTCGCCGGCTATTGTTGCGGCGATCACTGGCGCCGTCACTCAATATCGTCAACAACACACACATTTAAAAACTAATACGAAAGCTCACATAAAAGCTAGGCAATAGGAGTATAACAAATGACTAAGCCGTTAGGGATCACCGAAGTGGTATTACGAGATGGCCATCAATCGCTACTCGCAACAAGATTACGTTTAGAAGATATGCTGCCTATTGCACCATTGCTTGATGAGATTGGATTTTGGTCTATTGAATCTTGGGGCGGCGCTACTTTTGATTCCTGCATTCGCTATTTAGGCGAAGATCCGTGGGAACGTTTACGTGCTTTGAAAAAAGCAATGCCAAACACTAAGCAGCAAATGCTATTTCGCGGACAAAATATTTTAGGCTATCGTCATTATGCGGATGATGTCGTTGAAAAATTTGTTGAACGAGCACATGTGAATGGTATTGATGTTTTCCGTATTTTTGATGCAATGAACGATGTCCGTAATTTACAAACATCGATAAAAGCCGCCGTTAAAGTTGGCGCACATGCGCAAGGTACATTAAGTTATACCGAAAGCCCAGTGCATACCTTAACTGGTTGGCTCACTATGGCTAAACAACTTGAAGATATGGGGGCACATTCACTTTGTATAAAAGATATGTCTGGCTTATTAAAACCCTACGATGCTGCTGAACTTATTTCTCGATTAAAAGAAACCGTGGCTTTACCTCTTTCATTACATTGTCATGCAACTACGGGTTTAAGTATTGCTACGCACATGAAAGCGATTGATGCCGATATTGATGTTATTGATACCTCAATTTCGTCGATGAGTATGACTTACGGGCATTCACCCACAGAAACAGTGGTTGCTATGGTTGAAGGGACTGCGCGTGATACTAATTTAGATTTAGTTAAGTTGGCTGAAGTTGCAACGTATTTTAGAAATGTTCGGGAAAAATATGCCAAATTTGAAGGAAGCTTACGTGGTATAGACGCAAGAATTTTACTCGCTCAAGTGCCGGGTGGCATGTTAACTAACATGGAAAACCAGTTAAAAGAACAGGGCGCTGCTGATCGTTTAGATGATGTGCTTACTGAAATTCCAAAAGTACGTGAAGATTTAGGTTTTATTCCTCTGGTTACACCAACCTCGCAAATAGTCGGTACACAAGCGGTATTGAATGTTTTAACGGGTGAACGATATAAGTCGATCACCAAAGAAACCGCAGGCGTATTAAAAGGTGAGTACGGCGCAACAGCAGCGCCAGTAAATGCCGAATTACAAGCGCGTGTTTTAGATGGTGCAGAGGTGGTTACTTGTCGCCCTGCTGATTTACTATTGCCTGAAGTTGATAGTTTATCTGCCGAATTGAATGCTTTAGCTAAAGAAAAAAACATTAAGCTTGCTGATGAAAGCATTGATGATGTTTTAACGTATGCATTGTTTCCTCAGATAGGTTTGAAGTTTTTAGAAAACCGCAATAACCCCGATGCGTTTGAACCTGTACCAACGAAAGATATCGCACCAACGGCAATGAATCCAACCAATACTAGCAATAACATATCAGAAAGTTATTCAGTAAAAGTTGACGGTAAAGTATACGACGTTGTTGTTGCCCCCGGTGGTACATTAGATAGTATCGCACCGGGCAAAGGCTCAGGTGGTGAAGTGCTAAAGCAATCCGCTTCAGTATCCGCAGACGAAACGCTTAATTCACCACTTGCCGGTAATATCTTTAAAGTGGTGGTTGAAGAAGGTGAACATGTTGATGCCGGTGATGTTGTTATTGTGATGGAAGCAATGAAAATGGAAACAGAAATTCGCGCAGTTAATGCGGGTACTATTACTGCCACTCATGTTAAAGAAGGCGACGCTGTTAGTGTTGGTGATGCCTTAATTAGTATGTCGTAGAGGGATTTATGGAATTATTAAATACTTTATGGCAGTCAACTGGTCTCGCCAATTTTGTGGTTGGCCAAGTGATCATGATGTCAGTTGGTTGTTTGCTATTGTATCTTGCCATTGCTAAAGATTTTGAACCATTATTGTTATTGCCAATGGGTTTTGGTGCTATTCTAACAAATATTCCGTTAGCTGGCTTTACCGAGGCGGGTGGCTTACTACATTATATTTATGAAGTAGGTATTCATACGGGCGTTTTTCCACTCATAATTTTTATGGGTGTTGGGGCAATGACCGATTTTGGATCATTGATCGCCAACCCTAAAGTATTGCTGCTAGGGGCTGCAGCACAATTAGGTATTTTTGCTACACTTTTTGGCGCGATCGCTTTAAATGCAATACCTGGTATTGAATTTACGTTAAAAGATGCCTCGGCTATTGCCATTATTGGTGGCGCAGATGGACCTACAGCGATATTTTTGGCCTCTAAACTAGCACCTGAATTACTTGGCGCAATTGCAGTAGCAGCTTATTCATATATGGCATTAGTACCAATTATTCAACCACCAATTATGAGAGCATTAACAACTGAAAGTGAACGTAAAATTGAAATGGCACAATTACGCCACGTAACTAAAGTTGAAAAAATTATTTTTCCTTTAGCGGTGTTATTAGCAACCATTTTCTTTTTGCCCGCAGCAACCCCTTTAGTTGGTATGTTCTGTTTAGGTAATTTAATGCGTGAATCTGGAGTGGTTGACCGTTTAAGTTCAACGTCGCAAAACGAGTTAATTAATATTACTACAATATTTTTAGGCTTAGGCGTGGGTTCAAAACTTAGTGCGGAACAGTTCTTAAATGTAGAAACCTTAGGTATTTTAGCTCTTGGTGCCATTGCTTTTTCAATTGGTACAGCGGGCGGTGTATTAATGGCAAAACTGATGAATAAATTCTCAAAAACGCCAATTAACCCACTCATTGGAGCTGCTGGTGTTTCTGCCGTACCAATGGCAGCACGTGTAGCTAATAAAGTGGGCTTAGAAGCCAATCCGCATAATTTTTTACTTATGCATGCTATGGGGCCAAATGTAGCTGGTGTTTTAGGTTCAGCAGTAGCTGCTGGTGTTCTCTTGTCTTTGGTTGGTTAGTTCTAGCGCTATTATAATAAAGCTATTTCTGAGTTGTATTATCATAGCCTTTAGAATACCTGTATGTTTAAATACAGGTATTCTTTTATTTATGTATTCTTTGTTGGCTTCTTTGTCTTTACTAAATATTCGTTTAATCACCGCTATTTTATTTATTAGCTTCAATACTTATGCGGCTGAGAGCATTCTAGTTGTTACAGAATATCTGGCACCCTATCAAATAAAAAATGAAGATAATAGTTTAGGTGGCGTTTCAACCGACGTTGTTAAAGCGTTATTTAAGGAAACTAATGATGAATTTGATATTAAGCTCATGCCATGGGCAAGAGCTTATAAAACAGCTTTAACAAAAAAAGACACCTTGATATATTCAATATTAAGAACACCCGCTAGAGAAAAATTATTTCATTGGATAGGGGCTATAAAATCAGAGCGCATTTATATTTGGGCACTTAAATCTTCTCATTTTGATAAAATTAACACTATTGATCAATTAAACACTAAACGAATTGGACTAGTAAGAAACTCATACGCTGAGAAGTTTATTCAAAATAAAAAATTTACTAAAATTGATTTATTAGTGAATGATGATCAAAATATTAGGATGTTATTTAAGCATCGCATAGATTTGATTATTGGTGATGCGTTAACTCTCGCCCCAAGAGCTAAAAAATATAATTTAGATTTTAGCCAAATAGAGCCACTCTTTGAAGTAAAGCCGTTAAGCGTAAATTTATATATTGCGTTTAATCTAAATAGTGATCCTAAACTGGTAAGACGCTATCAGCAAGCCTTTAAAAAATTAGAAAAGTCAGGAAAAATAAAGGCTATTCTAAAAAACATTAATTAAGTATTAATATTTAATTGGGCGGGCATGTATACAAATCAAAAGGGCTGAATGATTTATATTTATGGATTTAACTTATATTGTTTCCATTTATTATCTTCAGTTATATCGTCTTGTTTTTCAAAACAAATTCTATCGTGTAAACGGCTTGCTCTGCCTTGCCAAAATTCAATATAAGTTGGTTTAACTCGCCACCCCCCCCAAAACTCCGGATGAGGTACTTCACCTTGTGGATACAGCTTATTAAAATGAGCAACACGTTCTTTTAGTTCATTATCATTAGCAAGTTTTTGTGATTGTTTCGAGGCCCAAGCACCAATTTGACTACCATGATCTCTACTATGAAAATAATCAGCTGATTGCGCATGAGTTACTTTTTCAACCTCTCCTTCTATACGAATTTGACGTTGCAACACGTTCCAATGAAATAATAACGCAATCTTGCTATTTTCATTAAGTTGCTGACTTTTTTTACTGCCGTAATTTGTATAAAAAACAAAACCTTGCTTATCAAATTCTTTTAATAACACCATCCGTGAACTTGGTTGACCATTTTCTCCACAAGTGCTGACCGACATCGCTTCAGGTAATAAAATACCTGATTTATTTGCATCCTCAAACCATAACTTAAATAAATCGAAAGGATCTTGCTTATCGGTAATAGTTGGAAGAGGTAAAGCGACGCCTTGACCAAAAGTTAATAAACAGCGTAATTTTTCAAGAAAAGTCATAATGCTCAGCGATTAAATGATGAATAAGTGATTGAAAAGTAGCATTTTCTTAATGGGACTGTAGTAAAGAAAATGCTGTAATTTTAACAGTTTAATTTGAAGCTTAATGTGCGGCTATATAATCTAAGGTTAAATTAGTTAATACTTTAACACCTAATTTCATGCCGCTTTCGTCAATTCTAAATTCTGGCGTGTGATGACCAGGAGCTTGTGATTTTGGTATATCGAGAGCTTTGCCACCGACAAATAAATAAAGCCCAGGTACTTTTTCTTGATAAAAAGAAAAGTCTTCAGCACCTGTTACTGCATTAGTCACCGTAACATTTTTACTGCCAGCTGTTTTTTGCAGGCTTGGTAACATTTCTTGCATTAATTTTGGTGGATTATAAGTAATAGGGTAGCTGTAATCGAGTGGTAAAATAACCTCTGCCGTTGCATTCATACTTTGCGAGATATGTTTAACCTTATTACGCAGTGATTGATGGATTTTTTTACGAATATCAGGGTTTAAGGAGCGTATAGTTCCTACTAATTCAACTGTTTCAGGAATGATGTTTGAGCGAGTACCTCCGTGGATCATGCCAACAGTAACAACTGCAGCGCTATCAATTAATTTTATTTCTCGACTAATAATAGTTTGTAAGCCCATTATTATTTGAGCTGAGGTTACAATGGGATCGATACTGTTCCACGGATAAGCGCCGTGAGCTTGCTTTCCATGAACAATAATCTTGAAAGGGTCAACAGAAGCCATTATACCACCTTCTCGATAGGTTAAGGTGTTTACATCGGTCGCTGAGTTGATGTGTAGACCAAAAATAACATCGACATTGGGTGACTTTAATACACCTTCTTTAACCAT
>Ga0316202_10002842_pt1 | contig 10938 bp, 7 predicted proteins | sample 3monrhotite_MG_FD_204934 | JGI IMG/M metagenome (GOLD analysis project Ga0316202, IMG submission 204934) | Microbial mat bacterial communities from mineral coupon in-situ incubated in ocean water Damariscotta River, Maine, United States -... | ecosystem: Environmental > Aquatic > Marine >...
AGTGTGGCAACGATCGAAAAAGCAATGACACCGATGCCCAGCTCGGCCTTTTCGATCGGCATTGGCTGGATAAATTTTAATACAGCTTGCCATGCGAGCAGGATCGCCGCACCCGCAATAAAAACTGCCTGCCCGAGTCCAGCGAGAGCCTCTGCCTTGCCATGCCCAAAACGATGCTCGGTGTCAGCAGGCTTGGCTGCGTGGATGACGGCAAAAAGATTCAAGATGCTCGCACCAGAGTCGAGTAGACTATCGAGCAGGCTGCCCAGCACGCTGGCGGAGCTCGTTTCAAAATATGCCCAGCTCTTTGAGAGAATAAGCACAATGGCAACGATTGTTGAAGCTATCGCAGCACGGCGGACGAGACGATTACGCGCCGTGCGCGAAAGTGGCGTTTGCATGATTGCAGTTTACACGTCATCTTTATCAAAGTATGCCTGCAAGAAAATGCGCGCCGCTTCGCTATCGACATATTTTTTGTGTTCATGCGCGCGCCGCTTGCCTGCTGTGAGATTGGCATGGGCTTCGCGGCTGCTGTAGCGCTCATCGACGAGCTCGACAGGGGCATATATGTGCTGTTGTAGCTGCATGGCAAATGCTTCGGCAGCTTTTGTTTGCGAGGTGCTATTGCCATCGAGTCCGATGGGATGGCCGACGAGCACATGGCCAATCTTTTCATTTATTACCAGCCTGTTGATAGCCTCGATTGTCGCGGCATCATGCGGCAAAAAAGTGCGGGCATGTGCAACGCCGATCGCATCATCGCCGATGGCGACGCCGATTCGTACTGCACCGAAATCAAGCGCAAGTGTTTTCATAGTGGCGATATCAGAGTGCTTCATGCCAAAACCATGCCAAGAAGGCAAATATACCAATATTAGACTGTATTTCACGGCTTTCACGCACATACCAGCTTGCTAGATTGCTGAGGCGGTCGCGTTTGAGCGCGATGCGACCAAGATTGAAATTTTTAATTTTTTTATCAATCACAAATGAATAGGTCGGCGTATACAGCATGATGGCGGGCACCTCTTCGGCAATGGCCTCGCGCAGGCTGACAAGGCGCTTGCGGCGCTCACTTGAATTGAAGCTGCTGCGCGCTTGCGCGAGCCATGCATTTACCGCACTGGACCTGAGATTACTCAGATTACTGCCATTTGGGCGAGCCTCGCTGCTATGCCAAAATGGATATGCATCGAGATTGTAGCCAAGATTTTGTCCAAAGAGTGCGATGTCATAATCATGCCGACTGAGCCGTCGAAGGAAATCCGCTTGCGGTAGCGGCTCTAATATTAGATCGACGCCGCGCTCGAGCCATTGTTGGGCGAGCAGGGTAGCGACACGTGTAAATTCCGCACGTTCGGCAGGAAAGATAAGATGCAAGCGGAGCGTTTCACCGGCTGTGTTTGTGCGCAGCCGAGGTATGTCTTTTGTAGTCAGCTCCGTGGGGACTTCTTTTGTCACATCGAGTTTTTGCACGGGAGCTGGCGGCTGTGTCTTGGTGGTCAGCCAATTTGTGCTCTGCGCTGCGTCTGTGCCATACCAGATAGTTATGCGGTCGAGCTCTTGCTTGGCGCCGTTTACTATGCCTTCGACGACATATTCATTTTCACCAGCCTGCAGTGTGTCTATGGCAGTAGATGCTTTGTAGTTCCACGCAGACCCAGCCGAGAACGTCTTTAGCTGATATCCATTTATTATGATGGCTGTCGTGCCCGTGGGTGCTGTGCCTTGCAAGAAAAATGTAGCCTGGTTGGTCGTCGCATAGCGATCACCACTTGGCTTTGTAATATAGGCGGCGGTGTCATCTATATTTGCCGTGGGAGGGGCGTCCTTTTGTGGCTCATCTTTAGTATCATCGGCAAAGGTCCAGCCCGCGTCATAGAGCGCGCCATCGGCACGTGCGGCAGATGGCTCATATTTCCAGTTACTCGTATCTATCTCGAGTAGCGGCGTATCTATTATTTTTACATGCCCGATATCTTCAGCAATGGCTTCTTTGTTTGTAGCTAGCTGCAGACCGAGACGCGTCTTTGTATCTTTTAGATTTGCACGATCATTATTAAAAAAGAGTGCGACATATTGTGGCAAGGTAAACTCATGCACGGTGAGGCGGGCATCGTTCTGTAGGCCGTCTATCTGATTGCTCGTCAGATCTTTTGTGCCCGTGATGCCATCCAAATTGCGAAAGAGCTGCTCAGCTGACTGAAAAATACGAAAGACGACCTTATCTAATAATGGTGCACCAGCATAATAATTATGAAAGGCGCTCAGGCGTATTTGACTGCCTGTTACTGATTCTACTTGGTACGGACCGCAGCCAATAGGATGCAGATTATATTCCAGCGAAAGCATGTTTTCTACCAAAACATCTTTTAGAATATGCCTTGGCAAGATGCCAATAGCCGTATTATAAATAAAGAAAGCATATTTATCTTTGAGTGTCATGGTGACAGTATGATCGTCTATTTTTGTGATTTGCACATTGGCAAAGTCTGCTGCGAGTGCAGGATTTGGAAAGGCTTCGTGCTGGACAACCTCTCGAAAAGTAAAGATAACATCATCTGCCGTGACAGGCACACCATCATGCCATAGCGCACCATCTTTGATGGTGAATGTATATGTGCGCTGATCGGGGCTGAGGACATGCGTCGCGAGATCATCGACGATTTCATTACTAATGGGATCAAAGCGCGTGAGGCCGCACGCAGTCAAATTCGTAATATCACGGTCCAAATCTGTCTGAGCAAGCACCGGATTTAAAAACTGAAAATCACCAATGACCCCCTCTACATATGTACCGCCGCTGCCAGGTATCGGCGCGCTGTGACTATCATAAAATGCATTGCCAATCTGAAAACTGGAAATCAAAATAATCAGAATGAGCGCGCTGCTCAGTATTTTTTCAGTCAGCGAAAGTGCATGCAATAGCTTGAACATGGATATAATCTAAGAAAACTAGACAAAAAGATATGCAATCGCATTGCCAAAAAATAGCAGCGCGAGGATCATCGTGCCTGCCGACAACAGGCGATCGAGCCCGCGCTTGCTCGCAAAATGCTCACCACCGCCACCCATAGCTGCCCCGAGACCAGCAGATTTTTGCTGAAGGAGAATAAACAGAATGAGCAGAGCTGCGATAACGATTTCAGACCAATAGAGGATATCTTGCATAAATATGTATTATAAATAATATGATTTAACGGATTTTTACGAGCCAATGTGTGACGAGATTAAACAGGCCGAGAATAACAGCTGCGTAAAGATACGTCACCCAGGTATCACCCGTAATCAGGAAGTGCACATTTTCGATTTGCGCTGCATTTACGAGCCAAATCATGATGCCGAGCACGACTGCATTGATAATAAACATAAAGAGCCCCATCGAAAGAAAGACAAATGGCAGGCTGATAAGCTTTAAAACTGGTTTGATAAGGCCATTTATAAATGCGAGGGCAACCGCCGCAATAATGAGAGCTATCCAGTGAATCTCGAGTACTGCTGGACAGCTTGTCGCGAGCGGATCGGTGACGACACAAAAGCCCTCGACAGCATAATCGATGAGATATATACCTGCAGCATTGGCGATGATGTGGAGAACGAAACTTTGAAGATATTTAGTCATTGTGGGTATTCTGGCGAAAAATGTACTATTTGCCAACTTTTTTAAGTGCTATCTTTGCGTGCGCAAGCTCGCCAGTCTGATCGGGGCTGTCGATCGCATCCACCAGCTCGGAGAGCGTCTCGGCGCAAATGTAGTCTTTCCATTCTTTTAGAATCTCATCAGCACCGGAAATTGAAAGTTGGATACGATCGGATACATCATAATCAGCAGTTTTGCGTAGATCCTGGATCACGCGAACGAGATCACGCGCCGCGCCTTCGCGCTCGAGCTCGGGGGTGAGCTGGATATCCAGTGCGACGACGATGCCGCTTTCACTCGCAGCTGCGAGTCCTTCTTTCCCTTCGAAACCGACCGAGATTTCATCGCCAATCAAAATCTCGCCAGCGACATGCACGCTATCTTCTTTTATCTCAAAGTCGCCCGCGCGTGCTGCCTTGATCACTTCTTGCACCTTCTTGCCGAGGCGCGGCCCGAGCGCGCGCGCATTTATATTTACGATTTGAGTGGCGATTTCTTCGGGGTTTTTGGCAAACTCGATTGTTTTTACATTCAGTTCTTCGCGAATTGTGTTGAGCTCCAGATCGATGGCACTCGGCAGGGCAATAGTCGCCTTCGCGAGTGGCTGGCGGACTTTGCGGTCTTCGCGCGCGCGGATGGCGAGCCCGAGCGAGATGATCGTGCGGGTGACTTTTGTTTCTGCGCTGAGTTCTTCATCGATCCGACTTTCATCCATTTCTGGCCACGCTGCGAGATGCACCGACTTTTCTTTTGTCAGACCGCGGTAGACCGACTCAGCGATGAAGGGGCAGACTGGCGCGAGTAATTTCGACACGGTTTTTAAAACATGCAACAGCGTGGCATAAGCTTCATTTTTGTCTGTGTCGGATTCGGATTTCCAAAAGCGGCGGCGGCTGCGGCGAATATACCAATTCGTCAGTGCTTCCATAAATTCTGCCAGCGGACGCGTCGCCTCTTGCAATTCATATTTCTCCAGATTCTCCGTGACATCGCGGATCAGGATATTTAGCTCGGAGAGGATCCAGCGGTCGAGCTTATTTCCCGGCTCGGCTGGCAGCTCGCCGCCCGTCCAGCCATCGGCGGTTGCGTAGGTCGTGAAGAAGTAATAGGTATTCCAAAGTGGCAACAGCACGCCGCGCAGGGTCTCCTCGACGCCGCGTTCGCTGAAGCGGAAAGCCTCGCCGCGCACGACGGGACTATTCATGAGATACAGGCGCATCGCGTCGGCACCGTGCTTGTGAATCAGCTTGTTTGGGTCGGGATAATTCTGTTTACTCTTACTCATCTTTTGTCCGTCTTCGGCCAGGATCAGACCGCTGGTAATGCAGTTTTGGAATGCTGGCTTATCAAAGAGTGCTGTGCCGAGCACATGCAACGTATAAAACCAGCCGCGGGTTTGGTCTTGCGCTTCCGCGATGAAGTCTGCAGGGAGCTGCGTATCTTCTTTCGCGCCAGACTGGGCGTAGGGCATGCTGCCACTCTCGAACCAGCAGTCGAGCACTTCGGGGATGCGGTGAAAGGTGGGGGTGAGTGTGGCTTCGTGATGGAATAGATTTGGTAGTTTAGTATCAAAGATGGCTTCATCATGCTCACCAGTGAGATGTACAAAATAACGCATCAGCGCGCCGTGGCAGATGACGAGTACTTTTTTACCAGCGTAGCCACACTTTGCTTTATTTAGAAAGCGCTGGGCACGCGCTAGCATGTCAGCGTGATTTTCTGCACCAGGGATATCAACACGGTAGCGCACATCAGCAGAGTCTTTATATTTCTCGGGGTATTTTTCTAGCATCTCAGCCATGGTGTGCTCTTCAAATTCACCAAAACTCTTTTCAATCACATCCGGATCTATGATGAGCTCGCGGCCAGGTGCAAGCAGCTCGGCGGTCTCGCGAGCACGACTGAGCGGGCTGCTTATCACGAGATCAAAATCTGCGTGGCTCAGCTCAGACTGCTTGTCTTTAGCCTGCTGCCTGCCCGTATCATTGAGCGGGATGTCAGTTTGGCCTTGCAGCTTGTTAGAGACATTCCAATCCGTCTCGCCGTGGCGTACAAAAGTTATTTCTACCGCCTGCTCGCCTGCCTTTTTATTTGTCCAGCTGATATCATCAACAAATTGTTTGTGAAAATTACTTACCTCCGCGCCGCTCAATTTTTTTAGCTCTTCTGCCGAGCCGACACAAACTGTCTCGCTGGTCGTATCACAGCGCCAGACGGGCAGCGGTGCGCCCCAGTAGCGGTTGCGGCTGATCGCCCAGTCGCGCGCGCCTTCGAGCCATTTGCCAAAGCGGCCAGCCTTCACGTGCCCAGGCACCCAGTTTATCTTTTCATTGTTTACTAGCAGCTGCTCTTTTATCTTTTCGACAGACACAAACCAGCTGGAGGTCGCGTAATTCAAAAGTGGGGTGTCACAGCGCCAGCAGTGTGGATAGCTGTGTTTATAGTTTTTAGATTCGAAGAGCTTGTCTGCTGCCTTCAGATGATCGACGATCTTCTGGTCCGTCTTGCGGGGGTCATCGCTCGGCTTCACCTGCTCGCCAGCCCAGTCGGTGATCTCGGGCACAAAGCTGCCATCCATGCGGACATGCGAGCTGAGTGGCAGGTCGTCGCGTTTACCGACAGAGAGATCATCCTCGCCAAAGGCTGGGGCGATGTGCACGATGCCGGTGCCGCTGTCAGTCGTCACGAAGTCATCGCAGCGCACGGTAAACATGTTTGGATGCGCGGCTTTCAGATCGGCGTAATAATCGAGCAGCGGCTCGTATTCCAGACCTTCGAGGTTGGCACCCATTATTGCTCCGACTATTTTGTGCTCAGACTCGCCAAATATTGCAGTCACAAGATCTTTTGCGAGAATGAAAATGCCATTTTCAGTTTGGACTTTTACATACTCAACATCGGCGCGGACGGCGAGCGCCATGTTTCCTGGCAGGGTCCATGGGGTGGTGGTCCACGCGAGCAAATAGGTATTTTCTTCGCCGACGACTTTGAACTTTGCGGTGGCAGAGAGATCGGTCACATCTTTGTAGCCGAGACCCACCTCGAAGTTGCTCAGTGGGGTCACGCAGCGCGGGCAGATATGCATCGGCTTCTTGCCTTCGTAGATCAGCTCTTTATCCCAGAGCTCTTTGAATACCCACCAGACCGACTCCATATATTCGGGGTTCATCGTTTTGTAGTCGTTTTCCATGTCGACCCAGCGGCCGATGCGCGGGATGAATTTCTTCCAGTCATCGGCATAGCGCAGCACATTTGCTTCGCAAGCTTCATTGAATGTATCTACACCAAGTTCTTCAATAGCCTGCTTGCTCTTTAGCCCCAGCTCTTTCTCGATCAGGTTCTCCACGGGCAGCCCATGGCAGTCCCAGCCCCAGCGGCGGGGCACGCGGTAGCCCTGCATCGTTTTGTAACGGGGGATCAGATCTTTGATCACACTTTGCAAAATGTGCCCGTAATGCGGCATGCCCGTCGCAAATGGCGGTCCATCATAAAATGTGAAGTCGCCTTTTGTCGGCTCGCGCTCGACAGATTGCTCAAATATTTTATTTTTCTGCCAGTCTTTCAAGACGGCTTCCTCTAGCTGGGGGAAAGATTGCTTTGGATCGACGGTGGGCCAATGTGATTTGGGCATGGTTTGATTGTAAATAAGTTAGATCAGAAAGTCGGCAAGAACGGCATCGTCGGTGACATCGGAGTAGCCAAAGCCTCTTTTGCTCATCTGCACAAATAGCGTGTCAAAATTTGCAGGGTCGCTGGTCTCGATGCCAATGAGCACGGAGCCAAAGTCGCGGGCAGACTTTTTCAAGTATTCAAAGCGGGCAATATCGTCACGTGGCCCGAGCAGGCTGAGGAATTCCTTTAGGGCACCAGGTCGCTGTGGCATGCGCAATACAAAATATTTTTTCGTGCCTGCATAGCGCATGGCACGCTCTTTTACTTCGGGCAGGCGCTCAAAATCAAAATTGCCACCCGAGACGATGCAAACCACCTTTTTCCCGCGGATCTCATCGGTCATATCTCGTAAGGCATCGATGGCGAGACCGCCTGCAGGCTCCAGCACGATGCCTTCATGATTGAGAAATTTAATGAGCGTCTGGCAGAGGCGACTCTCGGGCACGAGCTGCACGGGGTGTTTGAGATGCTTTTTTAGCACGCCAAATGTGTATGCACCGATGCATTTCACAGCTGCGCCATCGACGAATGTATCGATCGTGCTGAGCTCGGCCAGCTCGCCTGCCGCGAGGCTTTTTGTCAGGCTGGGTGCACCAGCCGGCTCGCAGCAGATTAGCGCTGTTTGCGTGTCTGCAGCGGCGAGATAGCGCGCAAACCCTGCAGACAGCCCACCGCCGCCGACGGGGGCTATGATGATATCGGGCGTCATCTTTTCACATATTTCATGCGCGACGGTCGCTTGGCCAGTCGTGATGTCTGCATGATCAAATGGCGGTACAAAAGAGGCATGCTGCTCGGCACAATATTTTTTTGCAGCGGCTGCGGCTTCATCGAAGGTATCACCGATGAGTTGCACTTCGATATGTTTGCCACCAAAAACTTTCGTTTTTTCTATCTTTTGGCTGGGTGTTGTGATGGGCATAAAGACTACTCCTGGCACCTCAAACCGCGCACAGCAAAATGCAAATCCTTGGGCATGATTGCCAGCGCTCGCACAGACAAAAGTCGACGGCGCGCCATTTTTCATCGCGAGACTCATGAAATAAAACGCCCCGCGAATTTTATAGCTGCGTACAGGGGTCAGATCTTCGCGCTTTAGATAAATATCTGCATCGTATCGCTCCGACAGGAGCTTTGATTTTTGCAGTGGCGTCTCGGGGAATAGCGTGCGCATATCTGCCGTTGCCTTGGCTACCGTGTCGAGGAAGTCTGTATCAGACATATTGGAGAGATGCTTAGTGATCGTATCGTGAAAAAATCGGAGAAATCTTGCGTGTATCACACATGACTTCTTCGAGGGTCTCGACAGATCGGGACGGTACCACCTCGATGTTTCACTTTCTTATGTTTGGTATCGGAGGATCGCGCCTCCGTCCAGATCTACTTCCTTTCGGGTTCTTCTGGCCCCTCGCGGTGGATAGCCGCTCGAGCGGGTTCGTGCGATTATTCTACGGATTTGCTAGACTATTCGCAATTCTTTTATTTCTCATCTATTTTCATCATGAAACAGCTTGCCCTCCTGCTCACACTGCCACTCGTGCTCGCTGCTTGCGGTGCCGATGACACCGACAGACCAGCCGAGATTACGACGCCAGACGCTGCCGAGATCATCGAAACTGCGCCAGCGGAGACAGCTGCTGTATTTCCTGCTCCAGTGGTTACCAGTCCCGCCGCGGGCGCAATGAGTAGTCGTACGCCGACTGTCATTTCTGGCACGGTAGATCCTGCCGCAGTGAAGGTCACTGTGAACGGCTGGGAGCTCAGCCGCTTCGTGCCACATAGCGGCGCGTTTACATATCTAGCTGCGCCAGACTTTGCCAATGTCGTAATCGGTGACAATAGCTACGAGATCGTCGCGACGAGCGCTGATGGCACAGAAGCAAAGACGACTTTTAGCTTCATCTATCAGCCAGCTCAGTAACTCTCAAAAAGAATAAAAAGAAGCCCTGCTCAATCGGCGGGGCTTTTTTAGACTATTTGCATCGGGTCGACATCCACGCGGCAGCCATCGGGAATGGTCATTTCTCGCAGCACCTCTTCGGGATCTTGGCCGCGCCAAACGACATGCCAGTGATATTTATTATGAATTTTTGCGATCAGCGCGGGTGCGCAGAGCACGCTGTCTTGCTCGCTACTTATTTTTTTGAGCTCAACCGAAAAAGTCTGCGCAGCCTTGCTGGCAGTTTTTTCGCTCGGGTCGACAAAAGCAAATTTCACAATTCGTGCAAAAGGCGGATAGCCGAGATCTTTTCGCTCTTTTATTTCAGCAGCATAAAACTCGGCATAATCCTGCTTTGCTGCGGCGCGGATAGCAGGATGATCGGGCGAATATGTTTGAATAATGACTTCCCCTTTTTTCTCGGCGCGACCGGCACGACCAGCGACTTGTGTGAGCAAGCCAAAGGTCTTTTCGCCCGCACGAAAGTCGGGCAGGTGCAGCCCGACATCGGCGAGCAGCACGCCGACCAGCGTCACATTTGGCACGTCCAGTCCCTTGGCGACCATCTGCGTGCCGAGCAGGATATCTGCTCTGCCACTTTTGAATTCGTCAAAAATCTGCTGATGGCTGCCGACGCGGCTGGTGGTATCCAGATCCGCGCGCAGCACCTTTGCCCTTGCAAATAGCTTTTTCAATTCGGATTCGATCTGCTGGGTGCCTGCGCCGAGCGCTTTTATCCGCAGGCTGCCGCAGTGTCCGCAGGCAGTCGGGGGCATGCCGCGGTGGCCGCAGAGATGGCATTGCAAATATTCTTTGCTGCCGAGGTGGTGCAGGGTGGCGGGCAGTGCACAGTGCGGGCAGTGCACACTCTCGCCGCAGTCCCGACAAACCAAGCTTGAAGAATAGCCGCGCTTATTCAAGAGCAGCACGATCTGCTCTTTTTTTGCGAGGCGGTCATGTATCTTTTCTGTCAGCAGCTCGGAGAAAGGCGAGTAGTTTTGCTTCTTCAGCTCCTGCCGCAAGTCCACTATTTGCACGCTCGGCAGCACGCCAGCCGTTGCGCGCGCGGGCAGCTCGAGTTTTATTATTTCTCCAGATTCTGCCGCTGCAAAGGTCTCGACGCTCGGAGTTGCCGAGCCGAGCACGAGCCGCGCGCCCGTCAGCTCTGCCATCTTCATTGCTGCCGTGCGGGCGTGATAGCGCGGGGATTGGTCATTTTTATAGGTCCATTCATGCTCTTCATCGAGAATGATGAGATCGAGATTCACCGCTGGCGCAAAGAGTGCCGAGCGACTGCCGATGACTAGCTGTGCTTCGCTAGATTTTATCCGCTCCCAGGCGGCGAGTCGCGCGCCGTCGGCAAGGTGGCTGTGCAGCACCGCGATCTTTTCCTTTTCGACTGCTGCGGCAAAGTAGCCGACGAGCTGGGGGGTCAGCGCGATCTCGGGCACGAGCAAGATCGCTTGCTTGCCTGCTGCGATCACTTTTGCAATTGCGCGGAGATAAACTTCGGTCTTGCCGCTGCCAGTGATGCCGTGCAGCAAGAATTCCGCCCCCTTTTTGGCATTGCTGATTGCATCGGTTGCTGTCTGCTGGGCAGCATTTAGTTCGACTTCCTGCCGCGCGATGGGGCACAGCTCGACATCCTTTCGCTTGTTTTTTAGGGGTTTATCTTGCCAGACCC
>Ga0316202_10002845_pt1 | contig 10928 bp, 13 predicted proteins | sample 3monrhotite_MG_FD_204934 | JGI IMG/M metagenome (GOLD analysis project Ga0316202, IMG submission 204934) | Microbial mat bacterial communities from mineral coupon in-situ incubated in ocean water Damariscotta River, Maine, United States -... | ecosystem: Environmental > Aquatic > Marine >...
CCCCAACTATCAAACGCCGTCAATCAGGATATCTAGGGCTCGCTTGAGCGCGTCACGATGCTCGGCCAGAGTTCCTACAGTTTCGCGCAAGTCCGAGCCTGGCACGGCAGCAAGTTCCTGAACCCGTACAATCATCGTTGACCCGTCCACCTCGATTTCAGGTGTAAGTCCCGGGAATGCCACATACCGGTCGGCGTCTCGTAAAGGAGCTACGATGCGGGATGCGTCGATGCCAATGAGATCTGTTTGAAGATCAACAACCAATTGCCCACCGGCCAGACGGAAAATGTCAAACTGTGCCATGCCAGAGCGCGCTCAAAAACTTCTGAACCTAGTCAGAGACAGACCTTCTTTGGCAACCTCTTCAGTATAAGCCTCGATGGCTGTTCGGTTCTGTTCACGCCATAGACGATTGCGTTCGATCTTAGAGGCATCGGCAATGGCTGCCTCCGCCAGTCGCGACATGTTCAGTCCTAGCGTCCGGGCTGTTTCCACCACATCCGCGTCCAGCGTCAGATTCACTTTTACACGTCCCATGTTGCCCTCCCGGATTATACGTATGATTAATACGTATAGGTCACGTGCTTCGAGATCTCAAGAAGAGGCTGCCTAAACTGCCCTGCCAGACATGAGGCCTATTCTGGCATGCTCGATATACCAGGTGCTGAGGGGTCTAAGATGTCTACAATACACGAGGCTCAAACTGAGGATATGAGGGCAGGGGCTCCGGCAGCTCTTTTCCAATGTCCCAAGAACAAGTGCTGCCAGATGTCGGGAGCTTTCCAACTGTCGTGGAAACTATCCACAGTTTGGGTCAGGAAGAATGCCCTAGCCTCTCCCCCATGTGTGGCCACCAGATCTAAGAAACGCTCCTCGTTGGTTCGGCTGGAGAAGACCCAAAGATTGAGGAGATTTGCCTTGAGCCCGTAATGAGTTTTGTAGATTTCCCGCTCAATCACCGTACGGTAACTCTCGATAGAGGACGCATAGCTTTTGCGCGCAGCACTTGACGCCTTGGGTTCTGTGCCGCGATCGACTTCCAATGCGAAGGCCCGGAACCCTTTACTATATTCCAGTGCAAACAGCTGATCTGGGATCAGCTTGCGACTGCCAACCGGGATCGCCAAGGGAGCATCATTAATACTGAGAATCTTATGGCCGGGAACGTATTTCACACCATTGCGCCCCGCGATGATATCTATCGAGGCGGTGGCACAAGCGGTCATGAACCCGTGCACCCAATGCCCATGTGGCTGAACGGTGGGTTCGTCCAGGTAGCGATCTCTAAGGTAGATCCGCGCCTTGTGGGTCAGGGCGTAGATATAGGGGTTGAAGTCGGCATGGGCCGTGGCGCGTTGCTGCGCTGGCAGTTCCAGGTAGTTTGCAGCTCGGAGTTTTTTGAGTTGGCGCAAGCTGGTATCTTTGCTGCGATGGGTGTCGCTGGTCAGCGCGTTCAGATAGGCTGAGCTTTGCGGTCCATGGCGTTCAATATGCTTGAGCCAGCGGAGTTCACGTTTGGTTGGCTTCATCCCGACTTGTGGCTCAATATGGTGGAACGTCGCCCGACCAAGCGTGTCTGATTGTCTTTGAGGGCGCTCGTCACTCATACTGCAATTCCTTGAACATTAGAGTTCCGGAGATGGATCCATCGGATCCTCGGGGGAGGGGCCTTCGCTATTGCCAAGCTCTTGACCCGTACCTGGCGCACCCTTCTCTGCCGTTGGGTCCCTGTCATTCATTTCTTGGCGGACCCATTCTTCGGCGTATGTGGCGCGGCTGTGCGCGCGGATTGCGTCGATCTCGGACCGGCGGGCCTTGGGGCCTTTTTCGAGCACAAAGAATGGAAAGCTGATTGGCACGGCTTGATCGGTCAAGCCACGGACGTAGGTGGCAAAAGTACCTTTGGGTTGGCGCTGGATCAGCTCGGGATCACAAGACATTTGTCCTGCCAGAGATCTGGCATCCCGGGCAGACACGCCGCCGGCCAATTTGATTGATGTATTGGCCTCAAAAGCTTCCTGCAACCCTCCGGCCAGCTGACCCAGATATTGATGAGCCATGATCATACCAACTTTGTATTTACGCGCCTGGCTGAGAATGATGCTGATATTGGCATCAAAGTAATCCTGGGCTTCATCGATATAGACCATCGCGGGCAGTCGATCGTCGTCTTTCAACGTAGCCCGTTCCTGAGCAGCCTGGGCAATCAGCGCTATGAAGAAACGACCAAAGATCTCGGTGCCCTGTTCTTTCAGGAGAGATTTTGAAGTGTTGATCAAGATAAGCTTGCCGGCATTCATCTCGGTGAACATATCGAATTTCGATTGGGGATTTGAGAACATCCGTTCGAACGTCTGGTTTTCCAAAACGCCATAAAGACGGCGCAATACTTGCGTGCGGGTGTTGGTAAATTCCTTGCTGTCAAACTCGGTCTCAAAGAACTGCCGGGGTGTGCCGTCGAGCTTTGAGATGTAGGCGCAGAATTTTTGCGCCCCACCTGGTTCCATCAATTCGCGCAGCGTGTGGATGGTGGCATCGGGGATATGGAACATAAGCCGGGTGACATATCGAAAAACCACGCTTTGTTTGGCGGTCATCCCGGCGGACAACAGCGAGCCAAGGACAAAGTCATAAAGCTCGATAATCGAATTGGTAAGCCGTTCTTGTTCCAAAGCCCCATAAGACTGAAGCCGCTCCTGCCCGACCGAGAACAGATTGAGGCTGACCGGAAAGTGGATGTCTTCGGGATCGATCAGCACAATCTGATCTTGGTCGAGCGGGAGGCGGGCTTTCAGGATGTTGTTGATCAGATCGCCCTGGCTGTCGATCACCACAACGGATTTTTGCCCGAGCGCAATGTCCTGAATATCCTTGGCAATAAAATGTTGCAGCGTTTGGGTCTTTCCGTGCCCGGACCCAGCAATCACATGCATGTGCTCAAAGCGGGAATTCTCAGGGATCTCAAAGGGGGTGCGTAAGGCAAACAGCTCCTTCAGATGTGTGCCAGCCAGATACGTGTCGATAACATCATCGCCCTTATAGTCGCTTGGAAAGATCGGTTCTGTGCGATGGGTCCGACTGAGATTGGCATCCAGCTGCGCGCGCATGGACTTGAAGTGGTTGTAGTCATTTTCACCGAAGAATGGCGCGATCACATTCTGCACCGCATGACCCAAGGGATGCAGGAATTGGGTGATGCCTACAAGGACGTCACCGTCAATTGGTGGGGCGGCGCGCGCGATGGTGGCAAGACTCAGCGAGATGGTGTCCAGTGCACTCGTCACCATCGCCCGATCGCTGCGGGCCTGTCCCATTCGAGCCAGCCGATCCCGATATCGCGCGCCTTCAATGGAATTGCACAGCGCCGGAGGAGGGGGGATGTCTGGGCTCAGATCTTCATTGGCAAAAAGGGCTCTGCCAATTTGCAGCAGCTGAACCCGTAAAGCGTCCGGCATATCTGGCGGCCAGTGGCGGCCGAGGGCATCCTCGATCTCCTGGTTGTTCAATTGCACTGACCCGCTTAGCGCGTGGTTGTAGAGAACATCGGTTTCCTCTCGGGCCACCCGCTCCAGGCGACGCGGGCTTTCCATGTATAACCGATAGAAGATGTAGCCAGGGATGCCGACCAGAAGAACTGGCGTAACGATGAAGGAGAGCAGGATCAGAGAGCCGAGAATTGCGGCGCTCAACACCAGGCCAACAAAATCATTCCCAGCGTCGCGCATCAGAATTCGACCACTGTGTGGGTGCCCGTCTCGGCGTTGTCATCCAGCCAGAGTTTCATCTGGTTCATCACCGTTAGAAGGTCTTCTTCGTAGATCTTCGATTTCGAGGGCGTTGCACAAAGAAACAGATCAGGTTGCTCATTCATCAAATGCTCGACCCGTAACTCAAATTTCTCATCGCGATCATCAACCTTTGCAGTGGCAGGCCGACGGTCCAGGAGTTTGGTTTTGAGAAGTCCGCGTTGTTGGATGATCTGCTTTTCTTCATGCGTGAAAGCCACCCGAAGCTCGACTTGGTGGTAAGTCTTCTTGAACAGCACTCCCCTCTTCACGGTCTGATGGAACAATGACACGCGCATCGATTTTTCTTCCCTTCCCGCACGGTGTTGCCCAAAAAGTCGAAGGCATATTTCCAAAAAATTCAGGTCACTAATTCAGTTTCGCACCTTTAGATTGACCGTCAAATCTTTGTCCGGATATCGAGACCTAACCTCCAATATCATCAGTTTACCTGATCCCAGAAGGCAGTTCCGGCAGGAACTTCATCCCGGAGGGATGAAGCCTCAAAGAGGCTGAAGTCATGGTTCATTCAAGCGAAAGTAAACTAAAGGGAACCACAGCATACATGACGGCCAGTACACATACACGATACACATGCGGGTTGGTGTTTGTCTATGTGTAAATCTAAACCTTGGCCTTGGGATTAACGGCGAGCTGGTCAATGTAAGCTTCTGCCCTCTCAAGACTGCTGAAACTCATCTTGGCAAAAGTGTACCTACCTTCCGACAAGACGATTTCCTTTCCCTTGTAATTGATGGCCGCGTCATCGGTAGGACGCTTGGAACCCGCCGACGGCATGCCTTCGGATGAGTTTTGCAGTTCTCGATTTGCCAAAGACTTTCTCTGGTTTTCTGGCTGTGGTTCGGTATTCAGCGCACCAAAGCCAGTAGAGTGCTCGGACTCCGCTTGAGCCGGGAGCGCAGCAAAACTCTGTGCCACAGTATAACCCTGCTTCAGCGCCTGCTTGGAGACCTCCAATTGCTCGCGGGTGAGTTTTAGCATTTGCTGACTGTATTCCGCTGAGTCGACTGTCGCACGGTTGCCTTGCACTTGAGCCACCATGAACAGTCCTAAAATGGCAATGACCATTCCTGGCAAAGCCCCCATCAGGCCGGCAGAACTGCGAGAAAATAGGGACGCGGCGCTGGCGCCGCCAAAGGCAATGATGATGCCCGCAACAACCATTATCCATGCCATAACTTCCAAAAAGCTGAACAAACTACGAGCGGTTTCATACGATCTCATTTCATAAATCCTCTAATGAATGGCAGGTGTTTCTAGACTGCCCTCTGCATCCAAAATCTGTCAACTTTGGAGTGAATGATGTAGTAAGAATGCAGCTCAAATAGAAGCAATCAATGCTGGGGTCAGATTCATAATTCTGTAAGATTGTGACGAAATCACCGGTCCTAGTCCAAACCAGTGTGCGCCATGGAGCAAAGATATGTTTGTCAGGCTAGAAAAAATCAACCACCTAAAGCGCCAGCGCAGGTTCTACCAACTCAGCCTCGAGCGCACTTTGTTTGGTGAGTGGGTCTTGATCCGGGAATGGGGTCGCATGGGATCCAGTGGCGGGCGAAGACTGGTGGAATACTTCCCTACGTTTGATGCCACCAAGCATGCCTTGGCAGATCTGAAACAGACCAAGGAACGGCGTGGGTATGGCGTGATTCCGGTTCAGTTGAAACTGCCCTTCGCCTGACATAAGCAGTGAGCTCACGTAGTGGGCCGCGAGTTCGGCTACGCAAATGCGGGGCCGTCAAGTTCCGAAATTCTTACCGAACAGTAAAATTATTGCAGTTGCTCTTTTTGGAAAGGAGGCTGCAATGTCCCGCGATATCTATCAGGAAGTTACCAGCGCCCTGGTCGCAGCGATTGAGGCCAATCCCGGGGATCCTGTCATGCCATGGCACACCGGAGGCTCTGGATCACTTCCCTTCAATGCCAAAACAAGTTCTGAGTATCACGGCGTCAATATTCTTAATCTTTGGATTACGGCACAGGCGAAGAATTATGGTTCCAACGCCTGGGCAAGTTTTAGGCAGTGGAAGGCTTTGGGCGCGAGCGTCCGCAAGGGTGAGCTGTCCACGCCGGTCGTATTCTACAAAAAAGTCACACGAGAGAATGGGAGCGGTGAAGAAGAGGTTCTTCGGATCCTTAAGCACTCTTCCCTGTTCAACGCTGGCCAGGTGGAAGGGTGGGATGTGCCAGTGGATGCCGACGACTTCCCTCTGGGCAGGATCAGTGCCGTAGAGGCCATGGTGAAGCGCCATAAAGTGCAGATCAAAGAAGGAGGTTCTGCCGCGTTCTATGATCCGGTCAGGGACAGAGTTCAAATGCCGGACGCAACCCGGTTCACAGGCGCAGATTCCGTTCAGAAATCTGAAAACTTCCACGCCGTTCTCCTGCATGAGATCACCCATAATGCCGAGGTTCGGATTATGCCGCGCCGTTCCTCATAACCTGTTTTTCAGCGAGAAGACCGGCGCGGCGTGTCGGCATAATTCAGAGCGCTTCCAGGAAGGCGAGCAGCTCATCTCCCGGTCGGTATCGTCCGCCAGTGCTGTTGACCGGCTTTGTCAGCGCCATCGCTCTTTCCTTCAGCTCTATATCGGCGTGGATGTAGACCTGCGTCGTCTCGACCGATTCATGGCCCAGCCAAAGTGCGATAATCGTTCGATCCACACCACTCTGCAAAAGCTGCATTGCGGCTGTGTGGCGCAAGACATGCGGGGTGACGCGCTTCAATCTGAACGTCGAACTGGTCAAGGTGGCGGTGACTGAGTGCTTCCGAACGATCCGTTCAACCGCATCTCTGCTGAGCGGCCTGCCGCGGATCGTTGCAAACAAAGGATCGGTGGGTTCGGCTTCAATCTGGGCAAGCCAGGATCTCAACGCATCCCGACTGTCTGCCCGAAGTGGCGTCGCGCGTTCCTTGCGGCCTTTGCCCATGCATCTCAGATGCGGCCCCGTACCGAGTTCAACATCCCTGACGCGCAAGCCGATCAGCTCCGATACACGCAGGCCGGTTTGGAGCATTGTGAGGAGCAGGACCCGATCTCGCCGACCAAACCAGGTCGATTGATCTGGTGCATTCAGCAAGGCCTCCATTTCGTCACGGGTCAGGAAGTCCACGACACGTTTTTCATGCCGCTTGGAGGGCATCGCCAGCACCTTTTGGCAGTGATGCAACAACTGGGGCTCACAGCCCGCGACATATTTGAAGAAGGATCGAATGGCCGCGAGGCGCGTGTTCCGGCTTCGCGCGCTGTTGCCGCGTTCCTCCTCGCAGAAGGTCAGGAACTGCCCGATCATGTCGGCGTCTACGTGGGCGACGTGCAGTTCAGTCGGCGGTAGCTTGGACTGCGCCTCCGCGTATTTCAGCAAGAGACGGAATGTGTCGCGATAGCTGGCAATCGTGTTTGGGCTTGCCCGCATCTGGGTCAGAAGCCGCTCGGTGAAGAACCGCTGCACGTAGACGGGCAAGGGATAGGTTGCGATCATGATGCACCCTCCAAAACCCGTCGTTCTGCACGCTCCGCGGCCAACTGCATCAGCTCGGGCACGGCCTCGATGTACCAGAATGTGTGCTTTGGCTCGGTATGGCCGAGATACGTGCTGAGCTTGTACATTTCAGTCTCAATGTTCCGTCCATCCCGGAACCAGTCCAGGATGGTGTGAACAGCAAATGTGTGCCGCAAATCATGGATGCGTGGCCCATGCCCGTGGCGGTTGAAGGCTTGCTGTGACCGAAGGCCGATGTTTCTGCTGACCTGCGCGAAGTTGTAGCGCGCGCCGCAATCCCCTGCCGGTTGACCGTCTTCTTTGATGAAGAACCGCGAGGCTTGCTGGGCAACCAGCCGATCTCGCAATCTGGCATAGTGGGCAAGTTGGGCAACTGTGTCCCCTTTGACAGGTAGCTGCCGATCCTTGCCGTTTTTGGTGTTTCTGAGCGTGAGCACGGCCCGATCCAGATCGACATCCTGCCGATCAAGCGACAAGGCTTCGCTCACGCGCATCCCCGTTACCGCGATCAAGCCAAACAGGGTCTGCCAAAGCGCGGCTCGGAGACCATAGGGTGACGGCAGCCGACCGGCCTCAGCAACAATATCTGCAATCTGCGTGGGCGCATAGATGTAGGGGACACGCCTTCGGTAACGACCAATGACGAGTTGGCTGGAAGGAACCTCCGTCCGATCGTCGTGCTCTGCAAGCCAGAAGGCGAACCTGCGCACCATTCCAAGACGTCGAGACCATGTGTTGTCGTCCGCACCGCCGTAGTTCGCTTTCCAGTCGAGGAACAAGGGCGTCGTGATCCGATCGAACCCATTCTCATCGCCAAAGCTGGCGAACTTGCGCAGAACCCGTTCGTCAAAGGAGAGATCAAACCCCATCGAGCGGCGCAGGGCCAGATATTCATCAAGTCTTTGGGAAAGCGTCTTCATTGGGCGTCTCCCGAAGTTGGCCAAGGCCGCGAGATCGAGCGCAGGGCATCAACATCATGCTGCGCATAGATCGTTGTGGTCATCGCCGACCGGTGGCGCAAAACGTCGCCGACCTCGGCCAACGACGCGCCCTTTCGCAGCATGTCGGTGGCCAGGCTATGCCTGAGAATGTGGCTGCCGACATAGGCTTGTGGTGGACTGATACCGGTCGCGTCATAGGCATCCCGCAATATCCAGCGCAGGATTTGTGCGTCCTTGAACCTCTTGAACGGCGGTTTGACGGAGACGAACAGCGCCCGATCCGGACCTCGGCGCTCATTCTTGATGTAATCGACAATCGCCTCGCCAACCTCAGCCGACATCGGCATCCGATCATGCAACTGCCTCTTGCCGCGGATCAGGATTTCTCCGGCCCGCCAGTCGATGTCATCCAGTTCAATGGCCGTAACTTCCGGCGCTCGAAGGCCAAGCCGGGCGATCAGCATCAGCATAGCATAGTTGCGTCGGCCCGTTTTCTTGTGGCCGCGCACCACCTCGATGAGACGATTGACCTCTTCCGGCTCAAGATATCGCGGAATGCCGGTTGGTTTGGGCTGGCGCGCCTTTGGCACGGCAGCGCTCAGGTTGCGTTCAGTCTTTCCGCTCCAGAACAGGAACTGGAAGAGGTTGCGAAGATGCGACGGACCTGTCTTGTCCCGCGGCGCGTTTTGTTCCTTGCGCAACCAGAGTATGAAGCCCGTGATGTCGTCGGGCGTGATGCTATTGAGATCACCTAGACCGGCGCCGAACTTCGCTGTCAGGAACCGATCAAAGAACCGCAGGCAATGGTAGATGGTCTCCTCGGACAGGCCGCGTTGGACCCGTAGGTAGGTTTGATATTCTCGTTTCAGCACTGCCCTTGGCGACATGTCTAGCGGCGGCTCAGAGCGCGGCGGTGCCCCCGCATGTTCGATCAGATAATCCCTGAATCGGTTGAGCCGGTACCGACAGTGCTTCTGGTCTTTCGGGAAAGCAGCGCCGATGATCGGCAACGTAAGTTGATCGATGCAATCATCCGTCAACTTGGCGGGGCAGAGGTCTGCCTCCAGCAGCGCCGCCCAAAGCGCCTCGGCCGTAGCCCGGTACTTTGCTACGGAACCGGGACTGTAGCCATCCTTCACGATCTGAGCGGCGAACCTTTTTGCATAGTTATCCGCATATTGACTGGCAGTGGCCGTTGGCCCGCCTTGTGTATTGTTTTTCATAAGTATTTCCTTCAGTTGCTTGAAGGGAGTGCTTATGCCAGATCATCGTGGTGGATGTTCACGACGCTGCTTCGCGACACGTAGTCATTGGTGAAGCCGACAATTCACAGAGACGGGGCCAAACCAGCATGGCTTTCCCGAGACCTGCCAAATCAATCACAGGCCCTCATCAAATAGGTCAGGTATTGATCTATACCGTCTAACGGAAGCGCCCCGGAAGCCAACCGGCGAACGAGTGCCAAGGTTGCGACAGTCAGATAATGGGCAAGCAATTCGGTGTCGCTTCCATTGTCAGGAGGCTCCGCCCGGAGTTCGGTAACGATCTCAGCTTCAATCAATTCTCCGATTTCCGGCTGCGTTTGCGCCAAAGACGTCAGCAACATGACCATATCAGGATCGCTGTCCGCCAGCGAAAGGATCATGGCAAGACAGCGCCTCAATCGCTCTCTGCCACGCGGTCGTTGAGCGTGCTGGTGGTCGAAGCGCGCCTTTATGTCTGCAGCGGCCTCAATTGCCACAGTGGCGGTGAGCACATCAACGTCATCGAAGTAGTTATAAAACGAAGTACGTCCGACATTGGCTTCGGCACAAAGTGTCATCACATTTACGCTGGCCACACCCTCCCGGCCGATCAAGGCTTTGGCTGCTTCGATCAATGCGGTTCGCGTTCGGCGTGCTTTGGGGGTGAGGTATTCGAGTGACGCCTTCAATACGTTTTTCCTTGCCACATACTGGTTTCTGACATAACCGTCAAATATAAATGACACAACTGTCAATTATGAGGTGTCCTATGGTGGACCTTGTGACCAGACTCGCAACAAGACGGGGATTGATCGTCCTTTTGATCGCCTATGCCATCGTGTTCGGGATGATCCTCTGGTCGCTCAACCAACTTTCCGAAGTAAGTGGCGGATACGGAATCCTGGACTTCGAGCCAGGATACTCTCTTGATCGCGTGAATGAGATTCTGGGCAGTTACGGACCAGAAGGAATGGCTCTCTATGGTCGCATACAAGTCCTCGATGTCTTCAACCCCGCGCTCTATTCGCTTGTCGCCGCTACATTAACTTATCTTCTCTGGCGGGACCGTGGACCAGATTGGCTGTGCCTGATGCCGCTTTTGGGTGGTCTTGGAGACTATGCCGAGAACGTAACGCTTTTCATGATTGCGCGCGCATATCCGGAACTACCCGTTGGCCTCGTTCAGGTCAGCTCAATGCTTAGCCTGATCAAGAATGGGCTTCTCGTCATTGGATTCGCACCTCTGATTATCGGCGTCATACTATGGGTCATTCGAAGAGTTCGAGGAAACGCGGAATGAGCCCAAAGATCTCCTGACGCTCAGATTTCCGGTTTCATGCCCCCCCATTATGCCGACACGCCGCGCCGGTCTTCTCGCTGAAAAACAGGTTATGAGGAACGGCGCGGCATAATCCGAACCTCGGCATTATGGG
>Ga0316202_10002846_pt1 | contig 10928 bp, 11 predicted proteins | sample 3monrhotite_MG_FD_204934 | JGI IMG/M metagenome (GOLD analysis project Ga0316202, IMG submission 204934) | Microbial mat bacterial communities from mineral coupon in-situ incubated in ocean water Damariscotta River, Maine, United States -... | ecosystem: Environmental > Aquatic > Marine >...
ATAACCTTTTCTCCTTTAGGGCTTGATTATTTTGCTCCAGACATAGCGGGCAGAAGTGTAATGATCGTTTGTGCTTGGCTTTTGCCAATAGTGCTATTTTTTGCAAATTTTTGTTTAAATAAACTAGTGCAATATCGAGGTAACACCAAACATGTCAGTCGTTTGATTGCGATGCTGAATGTGAGCATGGAGAAAACGCTTGCGGTACAAGAGAATGTGCCATTGCATGAACGCACTCGAGTGTCGCAATGGTGGTCTAACACGCAATTTCATTATTATCGACAATTATTGAATAAAAATAGTGGACTAGAATTACAAAAAAAACAATTATCGAATAGACAGCTTATTGCTATTTGTTGCCAAGGTGTTAATTCTTTTGGATTTAATGCCTATGTACTTTGGGCAAGTGTTATAGGAGTACTTTGCTTACTAGGGCTTTATATTGATGAGAGCTATCATCATTATTTTACTGCACTGATGATCGTTATTCCTATAGGGATTATTGGTACAGGAACGATTGCTGTATTTCAAATTATTCAAAATAAAAAAGAGTATTTAGCACGTATAGCCACAACACCTCGCTTTAGTACTCCTAATAGTTTTACGAAGAGTTTTATTTATTATGTGATTTTAAATCAAGCGAGGTTATATGCTTTTATCTCGATACTTGTGGGTGCAATGGCATTAGTTTTTCATCATATAAGCCTAAATACCTATATTAACTTATTCTTGGTGCTGGTTTTATTCTGCTTGGTCAACTTATCAATTATGTTCTTAGCGTGGGCTGCAAAGCACGATCATAGTAATAAAATTGTTTGGCTAATGATAATAGGGCTAATTTTATTGCCTATTTTTGCAATGTTACTGAAAAAGAATGAAAACATTGAGCTGGCTTTTAGCATGGCTTTTATTTTTGCCTGTCCATCGATAATCGGGCTATTTAGTTACAGTATTAATCGATATAGCAAATATAAATTAAACAGTTAACGCTAAAGTAATCACGCTTTGGCGTTAACTGAATATTAAATTGAAGATTAAACCAATACTATTTCACCACGCATACTATAAAGAACAAAAAGCACTTCTTCTTGTTCGCGTTGACCGATATTATTTTTGGCTAATGCTTTTAACGCATCATCTAAAACCGCCATAAATTCTAAGGCGGAAATATTCATGCCTTTATGAGCAGCTAACATATCGCGTCCTTGATAATCATTTGGACCACCTGTACCGGCAATAAAAAACATTGCAGCGGCATGTTTTAATTCATCGGGTGTCATTTTCATATTTTTAAAACGCGGTGCAACAGCCGGGTTAGTTAAGTGATTTTCCACAATATCATTAGCAATAGCCTTGATACCTTCGCTAGCGCCTAGTCGTTCATAAAGTGACATACCTTTCTCCTTGATTTATTAATAACTAAAGTAAAGTTTTACAGTTTTATTTTCTGTGCAACTTAAACATAGCACTGCTATTGTTATTCGTGAAGTACAGATTCTGTAGTGGACAGATTTAGGAAACAAAGTCTCAAAGTTTTAGTTGATACGGGCTATACATACTTATATCTATTTGTTGTTAAACAAAAAAATCTACTTATAATCTAAAATATTAATGATAACGTTCTCGACGTTATATGAAAAACATAATTTACTCAGGCATTCTGAAATTAGTACCTTCAAGTAAAACGAATACATAAATGTGGGGAGTTATATATGAAATCTTATGGTCAATTTTGTCCATTGTCACAGGCAACACAATTATTGTGTGAACGTTGGACATTAATTGTGGTACGTGAGTTTATTGCAGGAAGTACACGTTTTAGCGAATTACAAAAGGGCGTGCCTACCATGTCGCCAACTTTGCTATCAACACGTATTAAGCAGCTAATGAAAACAGGCATTATTACTAGGCAAGGCAATAAAGGACAATACAGTTATCAACTTACTCAAGCAGGCCAAGAGTTGAGACCTATCGTTGAATTATTAGGTGCTTGGGGGCATAGGTGGGCAAAATCAGATTTAAGCGAAGGCGATTTAGATGCCGGCTTATTAATGTGGGATATGCGCCGAAGTGTTGATGCGAGTCAATTTCCAGATAGAAAAGTGGTAGTGCAGTTTGAATATCCTGATGCGCCTAAAGGAGCAAATTTGTGGTGGCTTATTAGTGAACAAGGTAAAGTTGATTTATGTCTTAATGATCCAGGTTTTGATGTCGACTTGGTTATTAAAAGTTCATTAGCAGTGATGACAGCAATTTGGACCTGCCAAGCTGATTTTAATCAATCGGTAAAAAATAGACAAATAAAAGTGCTTGGTGACAAAAAATTAGCCAATAATTTATCGTCATGGTTATGTTCAAGCCTATTATCAAAATTAGGCACTTTGGATGAAATACCTCAACTAAATTGGGATATTTCATGTACCACAAAATAATAAAAAGCAATTTTTGTATTATTTTTAGGCAGTGCATACATATATAGTCTAAATTGTAATGAAAAGTTACAGCGATTTGTAGAATAAAAAGGGGCTTTTGTGCTAAAATCGCGCCAGAAATTTTTAACTTAGAGCCAGTGGGGATTTTTTTGCGTTGTATTGTTATATAAATGCTGTGCAAATTATATTTTCTGCTGAAATACACTGAAATCTTTAATTTCTATTATTGTACTAATATTTGAATTTTTAATGTTAGTACATGGTGATTTTTGATTTTATTACTCCCATCAAAAGTAGTGCATGTGTTTATGATTACAATAAAAAAAGGGCTGGATGTTCCTGTTAATGGCGCTCCCCAGCAAGTAATCCATGATGGTTCGTCCATCAAAACAGTGGCAATACTCGGTGAAGAGTTTGTGGGTATGCGGCCTACCATGTTTGTAAAAGTGGGTGATCGCGTAGCAAAAGGTCAGGCAATTTTTGAAGATAAAAAAAATCCTGGCGTTAAATTCACAACTCCTGCAGCCGGTATTGTTAAAGAAATTAACCGTGGTGAAAAACGTATTTTGCAATCGGTCGTTGTTGAAGTTGACGGTCATGCACAAGAAACGTTTGCTAGTTATCCAGCTGCTCAACTTGATTCGTTATCTCGAGAAGATGTTGTTACAAACTTAATTAACTCCGGTTTGTGGACCGCATTGAGAACTCGTCCTTACAGTAAAGTTCCTGCAGTTGATTCAGCCCCTAGTGCTATTTTTGTTAGTGCTATGGATACTAATCCACTTGCTGCTGATCCTGTGGTTATTATTAGTGAACAAGCTGAAGCGTTTCAAAATGGTTTAACGATACTAACACGCTTAACTAGCGGTGATGTTTTCGTTGGCAAAGCGCCAAACGCGAACATTGCGGTGCCTGCCAATGTGCAAGTTAATGACTTTGCTGGTAAGCACCCTGCGGGTTTGGTGGGTACTCATATTCACTTCTTAAAACCAGTAAATGCAGACAACTTTGTTTGGCATGTTGGTTATCAAGACGTTATTGCTTTTGGTCAGTTATTTACTTCCGGTGAACTTAACAGTGAACGTGTTATTGCCTTGGCTGGCCCTGTTGCTAAAAACCCTCGTTTAGTACGCACTATTTTAGGTGCCAGCACTGACGATTTAACATCTGGTGAAGCTACGGACGGTGAATTACGTGTCGTTTCTGGTTCCTTACTATTAGGTTCAGTAGCTCGCTCAGTTCATGCTTATTTAGGTCGCTATCATGTGCAAGTTTCATTGCTATTAGAAGGGCGTGATAAAGAATTCGTTGGTTATATGATGCCGGGCGCCGATAAGTTTTCAGTAACTCGAGCATATTTATCACATTTAATGCCAAATAAGTTATTTAACATGACAACCTCTACTAACGGTAGTGAACGTGCCATGGTGCCAATTGGTAACTTTGAACGTGTTATGCCGTTAGATATTTTACCTACTTTGTTATTACGTGATTTATGTGCCGGTGATACCGACAGCGCGCAACAACTTGGTGCCTTAGAGCTTGATGAAGAAGATTTAGCACTTTGTACATTTGTTTGTCCAGGCAAAACAGATTACGGTACGCTTCTTCGTGATTGCCTAACCACAATTGAGAAGGAAGGTTAGTCATGGGCTTGAAAAAGTTTATTGAAGATTTAGAGCCGCATTTTGAAAAAGGCGGCAAACATGAAAAATGGTTTGCACTATATGAAGCCGTTGCTACGGGTTTATATACACCGGGCTTAGTGAATAAAGGGAAAACCCACATTCGCGATAGCATCGACTTAAAACGTATTATGATTACCGTATGGTTAGCGGTCTTTCCTGCGATGTTTTGGGGTATGTACAACATTGGTTTTCAAGCTAATGATGCGATTTTACACGCTTCTGCTGCTTTACCTGATACATGGCAAGCTGGTTTGTTCACCTTTTTAGGTGGTCAATTAGGTGCTGATGCTAACTGGTTTAACTTAATGTTATACGGTGCGATGTTCTTCTTACCAATATATGCAGTAACCTTTATTGTTGGTGGTTTTTGGGAAGTAATATTTGCCTCTGTTCGTGGTCATGAAGTTAATGAAGGTTTTTTTGTTACCTCAATTCTATTCGCCTTAATCTTACCAGCAACTATTCCATTATGGCAGGTTGCTATTGGTATTACGTTTGGTGTGGTTATCGCGAAAGAAGTCTTTGGTGGTACCGGTAAAAACTTTATGAACCCTGCATTAGCGGGTCGTGCGTTTTTATTCTTTGCTTACCCTAGCCAAATTACCGGTGATAGTGTTTGGGTTGCCGCTGATGGTTTTTCAGGCGCGACTGCATTAAGTCAATTTAGTGCACCAGCGCAAGGTGTTGTAAATGATTACAGCATGAATGCAGATTGGTGGAATGCTTTTTGGGGATATATTCCTGGGTCAGTTGGTGAAGTTTCTACTTTTATGGTGTTATTAGGTGGTGCTTATATTCTTTATAAAGGTATTGCTTCGTGGCGCATAGTCTTAGGTGTATTTGCTGGTATGGTGGCAATGTCATTCTTATTTAATTCTATTGGTAGCGATACTAATACGATGTTTGCTATGCCGTGGTACTGGCATTTAGTTGTTGGTGGTTTTGCCTTTGGTATGATGTTTATGGCAACCGATCCAGTTTCAGCTTCTTTTACTAATACGGGTAAATATGCTTTTGGTGTGCTAGTTGGCGTTATGGTGGTATTAGTTCGTGTAGTTAATCCAGCTTTCCCTGAAGGTATGATGTTAGCTATTTTATTCGCTAACTTGTTTGCGCCATTGTTCGATTATTTTGTTGCGCAAAGTAATATCAAACGGAGGATTGCACGTAATGTCTAATTCTACTAGCAAAAATAAAGAAACATTTAGCAGAACGCTAATTTTTGTATTCATTATTTGTTTGGTTTGTGCGGCGCTCGTGTCAGTGTCTGCTATTAGTTTAAAACCAATGCAAAAAGCGAATAAATTACTTGATCAACACACCAAAATTTTAGAGGCTGCGGGTTTAACTGACGAAGCTAATAAAAATGGTGTTGGTGCAACCTTTGAAAAATACGTAACGGCTAAGTTTGTTGAATTAAAAACCGGAACCTTTATTGATGGCGACCATGAAACTTATGACGAACGCAGCGATGCTCGTGACGTTACTAAAAGTAGTGTCGTTAAAGATCATGATGTTGGTTTACGTCGTCGTGCAGATAATGCGGTGATTTATCTTGTTAAAAATGATCAAGGCAGTATTGACACGGTTGTATTTCCAATTGTTGGTATGGGTTTATGGGATATTATGTATGGATACATTGGTTTAGATGCTGATTTAAATACCGCTAAACGCGTCGTTTATTACGATTTGAAGGAAACTCCGGGTTTAGGTGCAGAAGTGCAAAATCCGAAGTGGAAAGCTTTGTGGAAAGGCAAAAAAATGTTTGATGAAAATCACAACATTGCCATTCAAATAGTTAAAGGCGGTGCTAAAAAAGGCGATATTTACGGTGTTGATGCACTTTCTGGTGCAACGTTAACTAGCCGTGGTGTTAACCGTACTATCCATTTTTGGTTAGGTGATGAAGGTTATGGACCATTCATTGCTAAATTTGGCGGTAAGTTAAATAACGGAGGGCTGAACTAATGTCTTCAGATACTAAAAAGGTTCTCTTTGGACCAGTTATTAATAACAATCCAATAACCTTGCAAGTACTTGGCGTTTGTTCTGCATTGGCAGTATCAAATTCTATGGCAAACGCTTTGGTTATGTCTGTTGCGGTAATGATGGTAACGGCTTTTTCAAGCATGTTTATTTCAATGATCCGTAATCAAATACCGTCAAGTGTTCGTATTATCGTACAAATGGCGATTATTGCCTCATTAGTAATTGTAGTTGACCAAGTATTACGTGCTTTCTCATACCAATTATCAAAAGAGCTTTCAGTGTATGTTGGTTTGATTATTACCAACTGTATCGTTATGGGACGCGCAGAAGCATTCGCCATGAAGGAGAAACCGCTGGTAAGTTTCTTAGACGGTATTGGTAATGGTTTAGGTTATGGCGCTGTGCTATTAACTGTGGCTTTTTTCCGTGAATTATTTGGTTTTGGCCGTTTATTTGGTATTGAAATTTTACCATTAATTCAAAACGATGGTTGGTATCAAGCCAATGGTTTATTAGTGTTACCGTTTAGTTCTTTCTTTGTAATTGGCATGATCATTTGGGCTGTGCGTACTAAGAAACCTGAACAAATAGAGAAGGATTAATAACCATGGAACATTACATAAGTTTATTTGTAAAAACCATTTTTATTGAAAATATGGCGCTAAGCTTTTTCCTTGGTATGTGTACTTTTTTAGCGGTATCGAAAAAAGTAAGTACTGCTATTGGTTTAGGTGTCGCGGTTACTGTGGTATTAGCGTTGTCTGTACCGGCTAACCAAGTTATTTATCAAGCGATTTTAGCACCGGGTGCTCTAGATAGCTTGATGGGTATTACCGACCCAGCAAAATCAATTGATTTAAGCTTTTTATCTTTTATTACTTACATTGGTGTAATTGCCGCGTTAGTACAAATATTGGAAATGATTTTAGATAAGTACTTTCCTGCTTTGTATCAAGCACTTGGTATATTCTTACCACTCATTACTGTTAACTGTGCCATTTTTGGTGCGGTATCTTTCATGGTCGCCAAAAATTTAGAGTTTGGTGAAAGTGTGGTTTACGGTATTGGCAGCGGTATGGGATGGATGTTAGCAATTGTATTAATGGCTGGCATACGTGAGAAAATGAAATATTCTGACGTACCAGATGGTTTGAAAGGTTTAGGTATTACGTTTATTACTGCAGGATTAATGGCTTTTGGCTTTTTGTCTTTCGGTGGTATCTCTCTGTAAGGTTAATATTGCTTAGCAATGAATAATTGCTAAGCCTTTTGATAAATAAAAAGGAAAAGTCGATGGAAATAATTCTCGGCATATCGATGTTTACCGCGATAGTTATAGCCTTGGTTTTAGTGATTTTATTTGCTAAGTCTAAGCTGGTTTCTACAGGTGATGTCACAATTAATATAAATGGCGATCCAGAAAAGTCAGTAATTACGGCTGCTGGTGGTAAGCTTTTAGGTGCACTTGCTGATCAAGGTATTTTTGTGCCGTCAGCGTGTGGTGGTGGTGGTACTTGTGGACAATGTCGTGTTCATATTCATTCAGGCGGTGGCGACATTTTACCTACTGAAGAAGGCCATATTAACAAACGTGAAGCTAAAGAGGGTTGTCGTCTTTCATGTCAAGTTGCTGTGAAGCAAGACATGGATATAGTATTAGAAGATGAAATTTTTGGTGTTCAACAATGGGAATGTGAAGTTATCTCTAACGATAACAAAGCTACTTTCATAAAAGAGCTTAAATTACAGATACCTAATGGCGAATCAGTACCATTTAAAGCTGGTGGTTATATTCAAATCGTTGCGCCACCACATCACGTTAAATACAGTGAATTTGATATTGATGATCAATACAAAGGCGATTGGAATCATTTCGGTTTTTTCGATGTAGAATCAAAAGTAGATAGCGAAACGTTACGTGCTTATTCAATGGCGAATTATCCAGAAGAAGAAGGCATTATTATGCTGAATGTGCGCATTGCTACGCCGCCTCCTGGAAAATTGCATTTGCCAGCAGGCAAAATGTCTTCGTACATCTTTAACCTGAAAGCCGGTGATAAAGTAACAATTTCCGGTCCATTTGGTGAATTTTTTGCTAAAGAGACTGATGCAGAAATGGTATTTGTTGGTGGTGGTGCAGGTATGGCACCAATGCGTTCTCACATATTTGATCAACTTAAACGTTTAAATACTGATCGTAAAATGTCTTATTGGTATGGTGCTCGTTCAGCACGTGAAGTGTTTTATGAAGATGACTTTAACGGCTTAGCTGCTGATAATGAAAACTTTGAATGGCATATCGCATTGTCTGATCCTCAACCTGAAGATAACTGGGATGGTTTAACAGGTTTTATTCATAACGTATTGTTTGAACAATATTTGAAAGATCATGAAGCGCCTGAAGATTGTGAGTTCTACATGTGTGGGCCACCAATGATGAGTGCTGCGGTTATTCATATGTTGAAAGACTTAGGCGTAGAAGATGATAATATATTACTCGACGACTTCGGTGGCTAAATTAAACTGAATTTATGGCTATTTCGCCCAATAGCAGCATTGAAGGTGCTCATTGACTAACGTCAACTCCGCGCCTTCGCTTTGCTCTTGAACGAACTATCTGCAAATTACAGCTTAATTAACATAGTAAGATATATAAAAAGGCGAATACGATTTTAGTATTCGCCTTTTTTAATGGTAAAATACTAAGAACTCAGTCATCCAGAAACATAGCCCTACAGAATTATAAACACGTATCTTGAGTTATATAAACCGTCATCCTGAACTTGTTTCAGGATCTTTAAAATAAATACTGAAATACTAATAATGAAAATGTTTAAAAAATCACTATATATCCTAACTATTTTTTATTTAATCTTATTATCAGCCTGCTCAAAACAAACGGATGATGCCAATCAAGTAACTGAAGTTTTACTACAAGGTAAAACAATGGGGACTACTTACCATGTGAAAATTGTGTCTACCGAGCAGCAAGTTAAAGAGAAAAATGTACATGCAGACATTGATGCTCTGTTAAAACAAGTTAATCAGGAAATGTCGACCTATATTCCTGATTCTGAACTATCTCGTTTTAATAAAAGTACTTCTACAGAGCCTGTTGCTATCAGCGAAGGTTTACGTCGTGTAATCGCAGAGTCTATTCGTTTAGGAAAGTTTAGTGGCGGAAAACTAGATGTTACTGTAGGCCCTTTAGTGAACTTATGGGGTTTTGGTCCAGATTTACGTCCAGATAAAATACCCAGTTCAGAAATTTTAGCAGCAACACGTAAACGTATTGGTTTAGAAAAGTTAAGCTTAAACGGTAATATGCTACGTAAAGCAACACCCGATCTTTATGTTGATTTATCAACAACAGCAAAAGGGTATGGCGTTGATAAAGTTGCTGAATTAATTGAAGCTAAAGGTTTTACTAATTATTTAGTAGAAATTGGTGGTGAAATGCGTCTAAAAGGCTTTAAGCACACCGGTGAATTATGGGCGGTTGCCGTTGAAAAACCGGTAAGTAAAGAACGAAGTGTACAACAAATTATTATTCCGAAAGATAATGCTATTGCGACCTCGGGTGACTACCGAAATTACTTTGAGATTGATGGACAACGCTTCTCGCACATTATTGATCCACAAACGGGTAAACCCATTAATCATAAATTAGTCTCGGTAACCGTTATTGCCCCTTCTTCAATGACCGCCGATGGCTTATCGACCACGTTAATGGTAATGGGCGAAGCAAAAGGGTTAGCTTTTGCAAATAAGCATGATATTGCTGCGTTATTTATTTCAAAATCTGAGCATGGTTTTGTGCAAGAAAATACGGTAAAATTCGTTCCTTATTTGAAGTGAGTTTATCCTATACCGTCATCCTGACGAAGGTCAGGATCTAGTCCGTTGAGTTATATAACGGGCAAAAGGTACCGAAGTTCAGTATGACATGCTTTTTATATGTTCTCCCTGACGGGAATATCATCATCCTGACATAAGGTCAGGATCTTTTATCATCCGCAGACCCTTTTTTATAGGTAGAAACATGACAATATTTATCATCACCTTAGGTTTTTTTCTCGTTGTTGTTTTAGGGATGGCAGTGGGTTATATTTTTCAAGGTAAAACTATCGCGGGTAGTTGTGGTGGCCTTGGTACTATGGGCATTGAAAAAGCCTGCGACTGTGACAATCCATGCGATAAACGCTTAGAACGTGAGCGTAAAGCAGCCTTAGTTGAAAAAGAACAACAAAAAATAGATATAAAAGTATGTAATTAAGTTGAATTTTTACGAAAGATTGAACTTTATATAGACTAGCCGTTATGTTTTACACAACTGTGATGTAAAATTTAAAGAGCTCTAACAATGACTAGATTAAGCTCTTTAAGTTGATCTCTGCAAAAAGCGAATAAATTATTTTAATGCGGCAGCAACTTTGTCTTTAAATTGACTATGACAGCCTAAACAGCCATTAATCAAAGCTTGATATTCTTGAGTAACGGCTTCCATATTTTTTAATTTTGCCGCTTTAAGCAAGTTAACAGCACTTTTATGGACAACGTTATCTTTAGCTTTAAATTTTCCCATATCACTTCCCAATGCTTTTACAATTTTCATACGAATCGCTAAATCGGGTTTTGGGTGATCAACAATCTTTTTCGCTGATTTTTCTATCAGAGTAAAATCAGTTAGCACAATGCCTTTTGTTATGTTCTGAGTGTCAACTAATAGTCCCTGCATAACTTTTTTAAATGTTATTTGTTGTTTTTCAATGGCAATTACTTGTGAACTAAAAAGCCAAAGGGATAGGCTAATTAATAT
>Ga0316202_10002847_pt1 | contig 10924 bp, 12 predicted proteins | sample 3monrhotite_MG_FD_204934 | JGI IMG/M metagenome (GOLD analysis project Ga0316202, IMG submission 204934) | Microbial mat bacterial communities from mineral coupon in-situ incubated in ocean water Damariscotta River, Maine, United States -... | ecosystem: Environmental > Aquatic > Marine >...
GTTACATCAAGTGCTAATGAACTTAATGAATAATGCTCGAGATGCACTTGAAGGAGTAAGTGACCCTGAGATCACATTAATACTAGAGAGATTTGATGCGGATGATGTGTTTGTTCAAACCCATGATGATTTTGATACGGGTTCTTATGCACATTTGATTGTTGAAGATAACGGATGCGGCATTCCCAGTGCTAATCTTGAGCATCTATTTGAACCTTTTTATACGACAAAAGAGGTTAACAAAGGAACCGGGCTTGGTCTGGCGATGACCTTTGGTGCAATCACAAGCCATAATGGCATCATCGAAGTAGAAAGCGAAGAAGGTAAAGGCACATCTTTCCATGTTTATTTACCCTTGATCGAGAATGTTAAAGCGATTGTGATGCCAGCAGAAGGGGAGATGCTCAAGGGTTGTGGTGAAACGATTTTGATCGTTGATGACAATGATACGGCACGAGATAGCAGCAAGGAGATTTTAACGAGCCTTAACTATAAAGTGATTGAGGCATTAGATGGTTTGGATGCTGTTGATGTTTTTAACAGGCATCAAAATGAAATCATGCTTGTTATTTCAGACTTGGTCATGCCAAGGCTAGGAGGTCTTGATGCAATAAGGCAGATAGAAAAAGTTTGCCCTGATGTGAAAGTTATATTTGTTACTGGATATGATAAGAATGAAGTGTTGAAGGGTGAAGATTACATAGATAAGTATGTTGTTCTTAGTAAGCCTTGCAGTATTAAGAAGCTTAGCCGGGCCATCAGAGAGCAACTGGATTCGTAGCCTTTTCTGTCAGACTCTCATGCCACCGCTTTAGATAAACGGGGGGATAAATAGTGTTAGGTTATCCATCTCCTTAGGTCATTGAATAGGCCGAACCAAACGAACTCAAATCCGATTTTAGTCTGGCGGTTGGTGTTGATGAGCCACAGATTCTGTTTGAAGAAGATGATCTACTGGTAGCGAAAAACCTGCGTGTGAATAAAGCGCTGCAGAAACAATTTATCCAGCGTAGTGTGTAGAAACGCTATGAGGCTCTGTTTACAGACGCTTAGCCCAGGAGATGCAGGAGGGTGATACAACACGCGTATGGTTTTACCCCCACACCGGCCGTACCTATCAACTTCGAATGCACGCCTCGCACAAAGATGGTCTGAATGCCGCTATTCTTGGTGATGCACTCTATGGCGAAGATGCAGAGCGCTTAATGCTGCACGCCCAGCGCCTCTGTTTTGATCATCCGACGAGCCGTGAACGCATGGTGTTTGAGGTACCTGCGCCATTTTAAACTGCTGCTTGCAGCTGTTAGTCGACCGTCGAGGTTCATCGCTATCTAGGCTTTCAGTACGTTTGCTGAATTGTTCTAAGTCAGTTTCGTCAAAGAGACATTGGCAATATTTTTTTGATTAAACCATCTATATTTTTTACGATCCTAATTTCCTTTCATGAGGTGGTTCATGGACCCTCTCCATCATCATGTAATGACAGCTAATCCATGCTAGTTGTTTTCGGTAACCTGCGATAATGTTCTACGATTGAAATGTGGAGGTTCTGATGGTTCGGGTATTAACAATGATGATCGCAGCGGCGTTTATGAGTGTGACGTTTGCAGGCAGTAGTTTCGCTGATTCTGATAGTGAAAATAAGCATGACTATAAATATGAGAAGAAAGAAAAGGATGATAGTAGCAGTAAGTATGGTGATAGGGATGAAAAGGACCGTAGTAATTATCGAAATGATCCGGTAAGCAATACTCTTAATCACGTAAATAACAGTATCGATAGAGTTGGACAAAAAATTAATCAGGCACGCGAATGGTGGCAGTTCTGGTGACAGCATGCTGACAGGTTTAACTCTTTAAAAAGAGGTGGGGTGCCCCCCCCACCTCTTTTATTGTGCAATTTGTTATTGTTATAAGTGTAATAAGTAATCAAGATATTTCATGCAAGGCTAAGCCGTAATGAGGCATCTGATATTAATGTCTTTAGATGAAAACAGCCGTTCGGGTCATCAAAGATAAAAGGACGCCAGATTAACATTTATTGCTTGAACAGGGGGCTGATTGCGGCCGATGATCAACGCGCCAAGCGGTGCAAGATGTTGAATCAAATGCTGCCAAATGTTGAGTTTGGTCGGCTGTGATTATTTGGCTACACTGCTTCTGATTTCTCAAGCTTTGGTGTTATCCGACGGTAACAAACCCAGCAACTGAGCCAGGTTATCCAGTCCCTTTTGTACATGATCGGAGGTGCTGTTAACGGTCTCTTTCACATCCCCTTCAAGGGCTTGCATCCCTTCAAGAATACCACGCGCCTGTTCAAAACCTTTCTCGATACCGACTTTTATATTTTCAAACAGTTGTTCTCTGGATGTTTGTTGCTCAACCGGCAGATCAACCTGTTGACTCTCAGTCCGACCGATCATTTGGCTGGCAAAACTCAGGATGCGATCAGCGGTCGCTTCAGGACTCATATCCATACCTGACTGAGCAGCCATTTCAATGGCACCAGCACCGAGATGTGGAGAAAACATCTCGTTAATTTTTTCCGTTGCCGCACGTAAAATCAATTCAGTCGGATTGTCTCTGACGCTGAAATTCATCTGGCCTGCTGCATGAAGAGAGCCGGGTGGTTCAGGTGCCCTGTTTTGTGTGCTGGTTTTCTGTGAAAATAGCATCGCATTAGGAGACTGAACACCTGGAATAATAACTGCCATATCAACCTCCTGAATAATATATAGATGCCCGGAAACCATCGGTATCATATTATCTATCGGTTACAGAGCAGTGAACTGAACTTTTAATGTGTAATCATTGGATGCGTAAGATGAGATTGCTCTTAAATGAATAGATCGTGGTATCCGTGACCGAAAAGAAAACGGGGAGGCATAAGCCTCCCCGAAATTAACAGACCAGATGTTTTGTCTGTTTTAGAAGTGGTAGGCAACGTTGGTGGTCAAACCCCACATACGGGCTTTGGAGTCGGCTGCGAACACGGTGCCGGCTTTCATCGATACCGGGAACATGTACTGTGTCCAATCCGCGCCGATTGAAAGGTTGTTGTCGAGTTTGTAATCAAAACCAGCGCCAATGCTCAGGCCTGTTTTGGTCTGGGTCTGGGTGGCAGTGTTCATCTGACCTTTGATGCGTGCAGTCGTAGCACCGGCCAGCATGAAGATATCCAGATTGGATGCGACCGGATACTTGGCTTTGGCCAGATAGGAGAAGAGTACAGGGCTGGAGTAGGTGGAAGTGCCTGCCGCTGTTGTCTTCTTGTTCTTACCGCTCATGCCGAGACGCAGTTCAGCCGCGAAGTATTCATTAAAATCAGCGCCGAATTTAACAAAGCCACCAAATGTCTTCTTGGTCTGGTCAACGCCAGCTGCTTTATGTTCTGTGCTAAGAATACCAACACCCATGCCGGTGTAGTAAGAAATGTCCTGTGCATTTGCGTTGCTGGCAACTCCGGCAGAGGCCAGGGCAATAGCTGCGGTAGCGATTATTTTTTTCATCAGTATCTCCTGAATAAGGCTGCGAATACGAGCCCCTTTTGAATGCGGCGGAAGGTAGGGGCGAATTCTGAATTTAACCTGAAAAAATCGCAGATATAATCCCTTCATTGAGCAGGGATACATGCATTGGAGGGAAGCGACAGTTCTATTGTTTGAATAGGATTCTGATTGCGGGCAATGATTCGGGCAGATGATCAAAGCGGTGCGAGCCGTTTTCAAAGAGATGCACCTCTGAGCTTTGGCCAAAGCGAGCAATCGCTTTGTTGTAATCGAGCACATCATCACCTCTGTCGAGCAGTAGCAGGGATGGGGCCGTGCTTTGCTGCATCTCTCCGCTCATGCGGTGCAGGCAATCGGCATCGGACTGATCCATAATGAAGGTCTCTTCGGTGTAGTAGTTTCTGTTTTCACCCATGGCTGAGCCGGTTAAATCGCTCACATCAGCAAGCGGGTTGATCAATACAGCAGGCCAGCCGAATTTAGCGCCGTACCAGGCTGCAAAGAATCCACCCAGTGAGGTGCCGATCAAGCCGACAGATTCACCTTTCAGATCAGCAAAATATGCATCCAGGAAACGTGCAGCCTCATCTGATCTGTTGGGTAGATCAGGAGCTTCGAAACTGTAATCATCACTGATCTGTTCGCGTAACCAGTTGCTTTTACTACTGTTGCCGATGCTGGCAAAACCATGCAGATAGATCAGTTTCATTAGGGCGCTCTCCTGAACAGAATGATGGGGAAGATATGATGAAACGACTATATCTGCTACTTATGGATGATTAGTAGCATGCTTAAGGTTATGCTTATGCTATGAAAACAGCGGTGATTGATGCTTATGAACAGCTGGTGTTGGACAGGCCTGTGCTAACACTTTCGCTGCTGTTTGCACTGTTGCTGCTGTTTGCCGCTTTTATTCCGCGCTTTGAACTGGATGTGTCAGCCGATTCCCTGATATTGGAAAATGATGCTGATCTTGAGTACTACCGAAATATTCGTGCCCGTTATGGGTCTGATGACTATCTGATTATCACATACAGCCCTAAAGGTGACATGTTTTCTGAACAGAACCTGCAACGCATTGCTTCCATACGGGATCGGTTGCGCAGCATAGAACGTGTTGAATCGGTGTTGACGATTCTTGATGTGCCGCTGCTGGAGAGTCCACCTATCTCATTGGATGAATTCAGCAAAGGTGCGCCGATGCTGGAGCAGCCATCCACAGACCGTACGTTGGCCCGTCGAGAGCTGACAGAGAGCCCGCTGTATAAAAATCGGCTGATCAGCCCGGCAGGTGATACCTGTGCCATTCAGGTTGTGTTGCAGCGTGATCAGACCTATCAGCGACTGTTATCTGAGCGTGATGTTCTGCGTGTTAAAAAGCTGACTGGAGTCTTAACGTCAACAGAGGCTGAACATTTGAGCAGCGTTGAAACAGCGTTTGATCTCTACAGTAAACAGGAGGGAGCAAAAGAGGCGGAGCTGATCGCTACGGTACGTGATGTGATGGGTGATTATCGCGGTGAGGCGGAGCTGTATCTCGGTGGTGTGCCGATGATTATTGCCGACATGATGGGGTTTATCCGTCACGATCTGATTGCTTTTGGTGTTGCTGTGTTGGTGATACTCGCGTTGATGCTGCTGTTTGTATTCCGCAGGTTTCAGTGGGTTCTGTTGCCGCTGATTACCGCAGCATCAACAGCCATTATTACCACAGGTTTTCTCGGCATGGTCGGGTGGCCTGTAACGGTGGTCTCATCAAACTTTCTGGCTCTGGTGCTGATTTTTAGTCTGTCATTAACCATTCATCTGATTGTGCGTTATCGGGAACTGCACCGTTTAGAGCCCGATTCCGATCAACGGACTCTGGTGAGCGAAACCTTGCGCAGCAAAGCCGCACCGTGTCTGTTTAATGCCCTGACCACGATGGTTGCATTCGGTTCGCTGATGGTCAGTGATATTCGTCCGATCATTGATTTCGGCTGGATTATGGTTTTTGCTCTGGCCGTTTCGATGTTGATGGCCTTCACACTTTATCCTGCCACCTTGATGCTGGTCAGGTTGGGTAAGCCGCATCACGGCTCGGGTTTGATGGGATGGATCACAGAAACCTGCGCACGGCTTGTCGAAAGACACGGTGGTACGGTGCTGTTGGTCTCAGCACTGCTTGTCGTGTTGGGTAGTTATGGCATGTCGCGTTTGACGGTGGAAAATCGCTTTATCGATTACTTTCATAGCTCTACCGAAATATTTCAGGGTATGACGTTGATGGATGAGAAATTGGGTGGCACTACGCCGATGGACATCATTATCGAAGCTCCGATCATCGATGCATCGGCTGAAGAAGAGTGGGCGGACGACTTCGACGATGAGTTTGCAGAGGAGCTGGGTGATGGAGAGGGCGGTTTTGCTAACCGCAGTTACTGGTTTAATACCCGCATGCTGGAACAGGTCGCTGAGATGCACCGTTATCTCGATGATCTGCCTGAAACAGGTAAAGTACTCTCTCTACATACCGCCATGACGCTGTTACATAAGCTGGAAGAGAAAGATGCAGTGGATAATATGTTTCTTTCGGTGCTCTATAAAAAAATGCCAGCAGAGATCAAAAAGCAGCTTATTTCGCCCTATATCTCCGAGGATGGCATGCAGCTGCGTTTTGCGCTCAGGGTATATGAATCAGATAAAGGCCTTAATCGCAATGCACTGCTTGAGAAGATCAGAACAGATTTGAATAACGAACGTGTCGTGCTCGGTGAGGCGGTGCATCTCAGCGGTATGGTGGTGCTTTACAATAATCTGCTGCAGAGCCTGTTTCGTTCGCAGATTCAGACACTGGGCATGGTCTTTTTTGCCATTCTGATCACCTTTGCTTTGGTGTTTCGTTCTATCAAGGTGGCTGCCATCGCTATTGTGCCGAATATTATCCCGGTGGTGCTGGTGTTGGGGCTGCTTGGTGGTCTGGGCATTCCGCTCGATATTATGACGATTACCATTGCTGCGATCACAGTGGGCATTGCTGTGGATGATACGATTCATTATGTGCATCGTTATCATGAAGAGTGGCTTAAAGATGGGGACTACCGGGCCGCAGTGCATCGGGCTCACAACAGCATTGGCAGGGCGATGTATTACACCTCGATCACGATCACGATCGGTTTCATGGCCATGGTCTTGTCCAATTTTGTACCGACTATCTACTTCGGACTGTTCACTGCTTTTGCTATGATCAGCGCGCTGATTACCAATGTTACGGTACTGCCTGTCCTGCTCAGGAGCCTAAAACCATATGGAATATTAAAAAAAGCTTGAGTGGTTAAACAAAAAGCCCGGCACATGGCCGGGCTTTTTGTTTAACTGGTAATTGCTTAGTGACGATCTTTTTTATCTTTGTGATCACTATCTTTTTTGCTTTTGTCATCTTTATCTTCGCGGTTGCTTTTACTTTTGTCGTCTTTATCAGAGCCATGGTCGGATGATTTTTCAACCTTGCTCTTGGAATCATGGCCATGATCACTGGCATAAGATGCTGGTACTACTGCAAAAGCAGTAGCCATAAGAAATGCAAACATCATGATGAGTTTATTCATTGGTATTACTCTCCTGGCGCCGAGTATCGCGCTTTGATTATAGTGCCGCGAATTTAGCACAGAATATAATTTCGACGATAGTGGAAAAAATACACCTGCCCTGCATTGGGAGATATTCACTGCCCATGAGGTGGCTTAGCCCATAAACAGCATCAGATGTATTCGAATTTATTAATTTGAACCTGTAGCGACTGATTCTTCCGTGATGAGATAGATCTCTACACGCCTGTTTTTGTAGCGCCCAGCTCTGGTTTTGTTGTCCGCAATGAAGTTTGTAGCGCCAAAACCTACAGCCTGAATAATATTTTCATCAACGCCCTGCTTGATGAAAATATTTGCTACTGATTCAGCACGGGCTGCACTTAAACCATTCTGGGATTGGAATGTATGCACAGGTTTATGTTTTTTTCCTGCAAAACCACCAATGGGTTCGCCATCAGCATAACCCCGGATTTCAATGCTATAAGACTCTCTGTTTGCCATGACTTTTTTAGCGAGACTTTTAATAAGACGCTGTGACTTCTTATTTAATGCTACTCGACCGGAGCGGAAAGAGAGCGTATCTAACAGCTCTTCTTTGCGGACGACCTCTACAACAGGTTCGGTGATGCTTGCCGTTTGGTGAGCTGGTTCTTCTACGGCTTCTGAAGCGGTGTGATGTGTGCCGGGCTTATCATGTTCACCAAAGGCGTAGTTCAATGATACCATCACACCTGGAGAGAAGGTGTTCATGCCCCGGCCTTTGTTGAGTAAAGGAATGTTTGGCACCATCACACCTGCATCAACAATATATTGCGGATCGACTTGCCATGAGATGCCAGCGCCCAGTGCCAGGCCGATAAAGCTGTCCAGGTAGGTTGTTCCACCGCCCGGGTTAGTTAATCTGTGTTCTACTGGGCCAATCGCCATTAATCCGTATGTTCCAATGGTATCGGTATAAGACCAGCGTTTACGCAGATAGGCTTTGGTAGAAGCAGGGATCTTCGTATGGATAGTGTTTACACCATTGGAAACGTTCGATTTGGTACTGTTGAAATAGATCAGACCAAGTTCAAGTTCCGGCGTGAGAGCATAACCCACGTTTAACATATAGGTCGGTTGGATGGCACTAAATTTACCCATTGTGGGGGTGCTGGTATTGGCATCTGCAAACCCGACTCCAGCGCCGAGACGAATTTTATTGCTGTCGAACTCTTCTGCCTGAGCAGGACTTGCTGATAAAATCAGTGTGATCAGGCTTACAGTAAGGACGTTTTTATTCCACATTTGCACTCTCTCCATGGGTTTTTATCAATCTTTGTGCAGGTGAACAGATAGCAGTTGTTTGCTTTTTCCTGCGTCAGTAGTGCAACGATCATACTGATATCAAAAGGTTGAAAAAAAAGAGAATCTGCCATCTGCCAGCGTAACTGCAACTTTCGCTGGTAGAGTCTCTATTTGTTGTAGAGATATTGATGCTTCAAAATAGCGGTGCTATAGATGGCGGTTGTTAAATTAGGGGAGGATATTCTAATTCAGGGAGGATAGGGCTGCTGAACTACTCAGGGCTCAAATGATACATGGGTGGTGAAACTTACCTCGTTGAGGGGGGTGCTTTATTATCCTTTGTATGGTTATTTCAAAATCAGATGCCGAATATGGTTTTTGGATAAATCCGGCTAAGCTCTTATCAGGAAAGAGGAGGGCCGTTTCTTCTTCACAATAACCGGACGATACGAGAACAGGGGTATCTGATTTAATCTCATGCAGTGCAGCAAAACAGCTCACTCCATCCATTTTTGGCATGGTCATATCTAACAATACCAGCGAAATAATATCTTTGTGCTGTTGAAACAGTTCAATGCCATCGATGCCATCGCATGCTGTTAGAACGCTGAATCCGTAATCTTCAAGCATCATGGAAGCGACTTCGCGTATTAACTCTTCATCATCAATGACCAGGGCCGTACCAAAACTCGACCAGCATGTTTCCTCAGTTGTTGCCTGAGTACCAGCTTTCGTTGGAACATCTGGAGCCGGGAAGGTATCTATTCTTTGGCGCATTTTATCCCTCCTTTTCGAACCATATTTAAGAGCATGGTCTGTCTGCATTTTCAGTTCGCCTGTTTTGTAAGATCCGCATACAGATAAACACACAAGTACGGTAACATTTATGGCAACGGCCAACTATACAGGTATTGAAAAGCCATTCATCATCAATATTGATGATAAAACGCATTTAATTGCTTCTTATTTGAGTTTTAAGGAGATCAATCCATATTATTTCTCTAAATTTCCTCTGATGGCTGCATTGTCGATATATAATGGTTAGTTTACTTGGATGTGTATTTTGATTGCTTCTGATCATTTTAAAGGGTCGCTAACCTTAAGCCTGGCTGCATCTGCTATAGCGTTAGTTATTCATTGGTTGAGCCCAGGAGAGGATATATATGATTGAATTTCCTGATCCTTCACTTGCCGATGATGATGGGTTGTTGGCGGCAGGTGGAGATTTGCAACCGCAGACACTGTTGGCGGCTTATGCCAAGGGGATATTTCCGTGGTATGCGGAAGATCAACCTGTGCTGTGGTGGTCACCTGATCCGCGTATGGTGCTGTTTCCTGCTGAGTTTCATTGTTCGAAACGCTTGGCGCGTCGTATGCGGCAGGATATCTATACGGTCTCTTTTGATGAGGCCTTTGATACGGTGATTAGTGTATGTGCTGATATTCCGCGCAAAGGAGAAGATGGCACATGGATTTTGCCTGAGATGATTGCAGCTTATCGTCGTATGCATGATCTTGGCCATGCCCATTCGGTCGAGGTGTGGGATGGTGATGAGCTGATTGGTGGCTTATACGGGGTATTGTGTAATCAGACATTCTTTGCTGAATCGATGTTCAGCAGACGCATTGATGCATCGAAAATTGCCGTGGCCACGTTATGTGAGATTGCCCTGCGGGAAGGGTGGAAGCTGATTGATTGCCAGTTTCACACCGATCACCTGAAAAGCCTTGGCGCACGAGAAATTTCGCGTCAGGAGTTTATGAGCCTAATCACTAACGAATAATATTATTCATGAGATAACGATCTGCATGAGGGGATGAAGCAAAGCGGAAGTCCCTATCTATGCTTTTTCATAATGATACTTGCAAGAAATTATCGTGATATGCATATCGGTAACTGCATAAACCAACCTGTGGGAATCATCTATTCTGCGAGACCAAAAGCCAGTTAAATTTTCTTTTAATGCTTCTGGTTTTCCAATTCCTGAAAATGGACTTCGTATGGTATCACTGATTAATTTATTGATACGTTTTAATGTTTTTCTATCTTGACCTTGCCAATACAGATAGTCTGACCATGCGGCATCTGTCCAAGCTAAATGTCTCATTTGTTCAATAAATCTTTTTCTTGAGTTTTGCCTTGTCTGAATTGGTCAATGGATCTGCTTAAATGTTCAGCATTTGCGGGTGACTTTAACAAATAAACTGTTTCCATCAGGCTATTGTAGTAATCCAATGACATCACAACTGCATCTTCACTGTCTCGTCTTGTAATAACAGTACAGTCAGCGTCATCTATGACGTGATTCAATACAGATTTAAGATTATTTCTTGCTTCAGTAAATGTTACTATGTTCATTTTCAGCACCTCACATGTACAGTTTATAAGGCAAGTATAGAATTTGCAGTGTATTGTGCAACTTAGTGTACATGTTGTGTATGATTTCATATAAGGCTAACGGCTTTTAAGGGGCTGCATGCGCAGCCAGTTTAGGAGACATAATACCCAATAAGTTGATGGTTATGGAATTGAGTATTGTGTCCCCAGAACTGCCACCACTCA
>Ga0316202_10002848_pt1 | contig 10909 bp, 8 predicted proteins | sample 3monrhotite_MG_FD_204934 | JGI IMG/M metagenome (GOLD analysis project Ga0316202, IMG submission 204934) | Microbial mat bacterial communities from mineral coupon in-situ incubated in ocean water Damariscotta River, Maine, United States -... | ecosystem: Environmental > Aquatic > Marine >...
CGTATATATAGATTTTCTAATGAGATATTAATCATTAGAACAGTAGGAAATAAAAATAAAAATGGCAAAAAATCTGGTTATTGTCGAATCACCTGCCAAAGCAAAGACAATCAATAAATATTTAGGTAAAGACTATATTGTTAAGTCAAGTGTTGGTCATATCCGCGATCTTCCTACCGCTAGTACGGGTAAAAAAGCCGCAACTAAATCACCGGCTGAAGTGCGAAAAATGGAGCCTGAAGCAAAAGCTAAATATAAAGCTAAGCGTGATAAAATTGCTTTAGTTAATCGTATGGGTATTGATCCAGAACACGACTGGAAAGCTGATTATCAAATATTGCCCGGCAAAGAAAAAGTGGTGGCAGAATTAAAGAAACTGGCTGATAAATCTGATCATGTTTATCTCGCAACCGATTTGGATCGCGAGGGAGAAGCGATAGCATGGCATTTAAAAGAAATTATTGGTGGTGAAGATGACCGCTTTAGTCGAGTTGTTTTTAATGAAATAACAGAAAACTCTATCAAGCAAGCCTTTTCAACGCCAACTGAATTAAGTATTCCTGGAGTTAACGCGCAACAAGCTCGCCGCTTTTTAGATCGCGTCGTTGGTTTTATGGTGAGCCCTTTATTGTGGAAAAAAGTTGCACGTGGTTTATCTGCTGGTCGCGTACAATCGGTTGCAGTTAAATTAGTGGTAGAGCGCGAGCATGAAATAAAAGCGTTTAATCCACAAGAATTTTGGGAAATATCTGCCGATACAAAAACAAAAGCAGAGCAACCATTAACGTTAGCGGTAGCTCAACAAAATGGTAAAACCTTTAAACCCGATAATGAACAAGATACTACTAAAGCGGTTGCTATGCTTAATAGTGCGAACTATCAGGTTAGCAAACGCGAAGATAAACCATCTAAAAGTATGCCGTCTGCTCCGTTTATTACTTCAACCTTACAACAGGCAGCTAGTACTCGTTTAGGCTATGGTGTAAAGCGTACAATGGGCTTAGCTCAACGTTTGTATGAAGCCGGTTATATCACTTATATGCGTACTGATTCTACTAATTTAAGTAAAGATGCCGTTGAAATGTGCCGTGGTTTTATTAGCGAAAGTTATGGTGACCATTATTTACCTGAAAATGCACGTGCCTATGGTAGCAAAGCAAATGCACAAGAAGCGCATGAAGCTATTCGACCATCTAACGTTAAGTTAGAAGGCGCATTTTTAGAAAATGTAGATGCTGACGCACGTAAACTTTACGACTTGATTTGGCGACAATTTGTTGCTTGTCAAATGACTGCTGCACGTTATGCACTTTCTACCATTACCGTTACTGCGGGAGATTTTGATCTAAAAGCTAAAGGTCGAGTAATGGAATTTGACGGTTGGACAAGAGTACATCAAAGTGCGACTAAAAGTGATAAAGATACGCATTTACCTGATGTTAAAATTGGTGATGCGATAACACTTGAACAACTAAATCCAGCGCAACATTTTACTAAGCCACCTGCGCGTTTTGGCGAAGCCTCTTTAGTTAAGGAATTGGAAAAACGTTCAATTGGTCGACCATCAACCTACGCTTCAATTATTTCTACTATTCAAGATCGTGGTTATGTGCGTCTTGATAAAAAGCGCTTTCATGCTGAAAAAATGGGTGAAATAGTTACCGAGAGCCTATCGGGCAGCTTTAGTAAATTAATGAGTTATGATTTTACCGCAAACATGGAACAAGAGTTAGATGAAATTGCTGAAGGTAACATTGAGTGGAAAGCTGTACTTGATGAGTTTTATAAAAACTTTACGAAACAATTAGCAAAGGCTGATCAATCCGTTGAAGACGGTGGTATGAGAAAGAATGAACCCGTAGAAGTTGATATCGATTGCCCTACATGTAGTCGTAAAATGGGGATAAGAACTGCATCAACGGGCGTATTTTTGGGCTGTTCTGGTTATGCTTTACCGCCAAAAGAGCGTTGTACTACCACCATGAATTTGGTTTCTGGTGAAGAAGCCGTTAACGTATTAGTTGAAGATCAAGAAACGGAAGCGCTAATGGCAATGAAACGCTGTCCTAAGTGCGATACCGCAATGGACAGCTACTTAATTGATGAGAAGCGTAAATTACACGTTTGTGGTAACAATCCTGTTTGTGATGGCTATGAGCTCGAATTGGGCGATTTTAAAATTAAAGGTTACGATGGTCCAATATTAGAATGTGACAAGTGTAATGCCCAAATGGAATTAAAATCAGGTCGTTTCGGCAAATATTTTGATTGTACTAACGCAGAGTGTAAAAATACGCGTAAATTATTAGCAAATGGTGAAGCTGCGCCACCTAAAGAAGACCCTGTACAATTACCAGAGCTTGAATGTGAAAAATCTGAAGCACACTTTGTACTTCGTGATGGCGCTGCTGGTATTTTTCTAGCCGCAAGTACTTTTCCTCGTTCACGCGAAACACGTGCGCCTAAAGTTGCGGAGTTAAAACGCTTTAGGGATAGAATTTCACCCAAGTTTTATTATCTTGCTGACGCGCCTGAAAAAGATGGTGATGGTAACCTTGCTATTGTTCGCTATAGCCGTAAAACTAAAGAACAGTATGTGATGACTGAAATTGACGGTAAAGCGTCAGGTTGGTCAGCTAAGTTTATTGGTAGTAAGTGGGTTGAAGAGAAGCCTGCTAAGAAAAAAACAGTTAAAAAGAAACCTGTTAAAAAAGTTAATACTAATACTGCGAAGAAAAAAGTAACAAGTTAAGTAAATGTATGAGTAACTCAAAATAAAGGCGAATTTATTCGCCTTTATTTATTTTGTTGTGTTAGTTAAAACCTTCAACTTCATCTAAAGCTTTTCTGGCTTGCGCTAAAGTACAATCTGTTCGTGCTAATAATTCATTTAGAGTGATTTCTGGCTTATGTTTGATCATAACCAATAATTCTTGATGGCTAATTTGTGCTTTATAATGAGTCAAAAAAGGGACTAACCATTGCCAGCTTGGTTCGTTGCTATTTCCGATAAGTAAAATAATTTCTTGTAATTGTTGCTGTGTTGCAATAAGTCGCCAATTTCGTGAACGCCCAAGTCGTGATAGTTCACATCCTGTGCTTCTAAGTAAACTTTTAAGTGCATAGGCTTTTAAGGAACGCCTTAAAAATGAAGATAAAATTATAGGTTTAGTTTTTAACACGAAATTTTACTTTAATATTTAACAGTGAAAGTGTGAAAGTAGAAATTAAAAAGCCAGCATTATGCTGGCTTGATACTAAGTTGAATTACTACCATTTTTTCTTTGGCTGAAATAACATATCTAAATCATCTTCTTCAGATTTTGCTTTCTTCTCTCTGTCCTCTGCGTTAGTCGATTTTAGCATTGTAGTAATTTCATCAAGTTTATCATGTATCTCAGTTTCTTTAAGCTGAGTGTATTCACTTTTATGAGCATGATTATTTAAAGTCGTTAGTGCTTTTTCAAAATATTGTCGAGATGAACCGATCATGCCTTTATCATAGGCTAGGTTGGCTCGTTTTATTAAGCTTTCAATAGTAATTTGTAACTGCATGCTATCAAAACGTAAGTCTTCCTGCATAAACGTTTGTGCGTCTAATGTGCCTTTTGCTTGTTCAGATTTTAAAATAATACGAAGTTTTTTAATGGTTTGCAATATAGCTACTAAGTGTTGCTCATTATCAGGAAGAATGAATTTTTCTTCTCTTGTCGGAGTGTTTAATGATAACTCTTCAGAGGCTTTTAATCTGGATTCTAAATCGTTTAATCTATTTTTTGTGGTAGGCATCGGCAATATTTGAAACATTCTTTTTGCAGCATTAAGACTTCTTCTATTAAGAATCTCAATAATAGGAGGATTTGGAGGTAAATTCCCCATAGTTAATATTAATTCTTCTGTTTCATCAACAATAGCTTTTTGTTTGGCTGCTTGAGCGCGTTTTTCTGCTTCTTGTTTTGCTCTATGTTGTTGAATAGCATTGACCACTACTACTATAACAATTAGGGCAACAATTAAGGCAACAATTATACTTATCATAGTTAATTCTCATTTTCACTAAGCTGGGTAGGAGTTTACAAAAAATGTATTATAAAGCATAGAACTAACTTGATATTAAGTGGATATATTACTTAAGTAAACTTTATCTGGATTAATATTACACTTTTTTAACATTTTGCCTGTAATTTATACTTAAATCAGCATGTAAATCATTTTTTATGAAATTTATTTACAGAAAACTAAAAGTTATATGGAAAGTCGTTTTAATAAAGGATATATTTTTACTCTACTAAAATAGAATTATCTGTATTATGAAGCTGCAACAATTACGATACATTGTCGAAGTATTAAATAACAACTTAAATGTTTCGGCAACTGCTGAAAGTTTATTTACCTCACAACCTGGAATTAGTAAGCAAGTTCGAATGTTAGAAGATGAACTTGGTATTCAAATTTTTGGACGTAGTGGTAAGCATTTAACTCATGTAACTCCTGCAGGACAAGACGTTATTAATATCGCTAGTGATATTCTTTCTAAAGTTCAAGGTATAAAGTCAGTTGCGCGTGAATATACGCAACCTGATGAAGGGAAACTGCGTATTGCTACTACACATACTCAAGCTCGTTATGCTTTACCTGAGGTGATTAAAGGCTTTATTAATAAATATTCGAAAGTATCTTTGCATATGTATCAAGGGACACCGGTACAAATTAGTGATGCTGCTGCTAAAGGTGATGCCGATTTTGCTATTGCCACAGAATCTTTGCATTTGTACAACGATTTAGTGATGCTACCTTGTTATCACTGGAATCGTAGTATCATTGTTAGACCGGATCATCCATTGGCTAATAAACGTGATATTACCATTAAAGATATTGCTCAATATTCATTGGTGACTTATGTGTTTGGCTTTACTGGGCGTTCAGAACTAGATAAAGCTTTTAATAATGCTGGATGTGAACCTAAAATTGCGTTTACAGCGACCGATGCGGATGTTATTAAAACATATGTGCGTTTAGGCGTTGGTGTTGGTGTTATTGCATCAATGGCGATGGATCCTAAAATTGATAGTGATTTAGTTACTATTGATGCAAGACATTTATTTAGTTCGAGCACTACTAAAATAGGTTTTCGACGAGGTACTTTTTTGCGTGCTTATATGTTTGATTTTATTGAACGTTTTGCGCCGCATTTAAATAGAGATTTGATAACTAAAGCAATGTTGTTGAAAAATAACACTGAAATTGAACATTTATTATCTGATATCGAACTGCCGACACGGTAATCTATTTTTAGCGTTATCAAATTAAAAACTCTAGTCAAATTCTAGAGTTTTTTAGTTTTATATTTAGGCTATCACCTTTTTAAGCTATATCGCGACATACTTAACATTCAATAATATTCACGGCTAAACCACCACGCGATGTTTCTTTATATTTGGTTTTCATGTCATTACCAGTATCCCACATCGTTTTGATTACTTTATCTAAAGACACCTTATGTGTACCGCTACCGCGTAAAGCAAGACGAGAGGCATTTATGGCTTTAACCGCACCCATTGCGTTGCGTTCAATACAAGGCACTTGCACCAAACCACCGACAGGATCACAGGTTAGACCTAAATTATGCTCCATACCAATTTCGGCGGCATTTTCAACTTGTGAAGGATTACCTCCTAAAATTTCAGTTAATGCCCCTGCAGCCATAGAGCAAGCAACGCCTACCTCGCCTTGGCATCCGACTTCTGCGCCGGAAATAGAAGCGTTGGTTTTATACAAAATGCCAATGGCTGCAGCGGTTAATAAATAGCGAATACAATCCTCATCATCTACTGGCTTTACAAATTTATTGTAGTAGCACAAAACCGCAGGAATGATCCCCGCGGCTCCATTCGTTGGTGCTGTTACTACACGACTACCTGCGGCGTTTTCTTCATTTACGGCAAGGGCAAATAAGTTAACCCAATCCATCGCGGCTAAAGGGTCATTGTTGTTTTCAACTGATAATGTACGGTGCAATGCGGGCGCACGTCGAGTTACTTTCAAACCACCAGGTAAAATACCTTCAGTTTTTATACCACGTTCAACACTGTCACGCATGGCATGCCATATATTGACTAATTTTTCCCGTACTGTGGTTTCATCGGCTAAACATTTTTCATTGTTCATCATGATCGTACTAATACGTAAACCTTTTTCGTTGGCTTCTTTTATCAGTTCATCAGCGCTTGAAAAAACATGAGGTCGATCAATATTATTGTGTAGTGAAAGTGCTTTATCTTTTTCTTTTTCAAAGTCGCAATCTTTAACAATAAAACCGCCACCAATAGAATAATAAGTTTCAGATAACACTAATTTATCATTGTGATAAGCACTAATTGTCATTGCATTAGCGTGAGCTGGTAATGTTTTGCGACGATGATAGACGATCGCACTATTTTTGGGAAAATTAACACTAAATTTTCCAGCTAAGTTGACTTTTTCGCTTTTTATCACGCTATCGACAATAGAGCCTATGGATTCTACATTAATATCTTCAGGGCTTTCTCCGCTTAAACCGAGTATTACCGCTTTTCCTGTACCGTGACCGATACCTGTTTGACCTAGTGAACCAAATAATTCACAACCAACTCTGTTAACTTGGTGCAGTAGTTGCTTTTTAGTTAAGCTTTCTATAAATAATTTAGCGGCACGCATCGGTCCAACAGTATGAGAACTAGATGGACCTATGCCGATTGAGAACATATCAAATACGCTAATCATGATTAAATCCTGAATTAATATCTTTAATTGTGTGTTTTTGTGAAATTATATTCGGCAATGGTACTTAAAGTTTTCAGCTTAGACAACAATTTTAAAGAGCTATTGTTAACAATTTATCGTTTAGTTAGCTAATATGAACAGTTAAGTCTTTTAAAATAGCGGCAGTAGCACCCCAAATGTTATATTGATTATAGGGCATAAAATGGACTTGATAACGATGATTTTGCTGTTCAACCCAGACGGATTTTGTGTTTTGACTGTTAAGGAAATGTGTTAGGGGAACTTCAAATATTTCTTCAACTTCGTCTTGGCTAGCTTTCAAATTTATTTCGGCAGGAATAAAAGCGACAATAGGGTTAACAACATAGCCTGAAATGGTTTGGTATGGATGAAGTTGGCCGATAACTTGGCAGTGTGTAGGTAACAAATTGATTTCTTCATGGGCTTCTCGTGTAGCGGTAAAAATCAAGTCACTGTCAGTATTATCAACTCGACCACCAGGAAAACAAATTTGGCCACCATGATTGCGTAAATGAGAAGCTCGTTTGGTTAATAAGACGCTAAGATACGTTTTATGATCTATCAGTGGTACTAGAACAGCAGCTTGTGTGAGTTGATTATTTGTATGAGACGTTTTTTTAGAGTGACGATCATAACGGTATTTATGGGAAGAGGGCGCTAATGAGTTTATTTGAAAACGACGTAAAAACTCATCTTTTGTCACGAGATTAATCCTTAAATTAAAATACACAGTAAGTTATAATTGACTTAAAATAGGTAATATTTTGTTTACTTTATCAAAAGTTTCTTGGTATTCACTCGCAACGTTTGAATCAGCAACTAATCCACCGCCAGCCCAACAGTAAATTTTATTACTTATTGGTGTTTCTTTACACACTAAAGTCCGAATGGTAATACTGGTATCCATTTTACCACAAGCAGAAATATAACCAATGGTTCCACAATAAATACTACGTTTGTGCGGCTCTAATTGTTCAATTATTTCCATTGCCCTAATTTTTGGGGCTCCTGTTATTGATCCCCCAGGAAATGCACCGCGTAATAAGTCTGTAGGCAGTTTGTTTTCTGCTAATTGTCCTTCAACCGTACTGACTAAGTGATGAACTGCAGGAAAACTTTCAATGGCAAATAATTCAGGGACAGTAACACTACCAGCGATACAAGCTTTGCTAATATCGTTTCTAAGTAAATCGACAATCATTAAGTTTTCAGCTTGATCTTTAGGTGAGTTTTTCAAGTCAAAGGCGTTATGTTTATCAATAGTGCTGTCAGTGCTTCTTGGCCGAGTACCTTTTATGGGCTTACTTTGCACTTTGCCATTATTGTTTACTTGTAAAAAGCGTTCTGGAGAAATGCTTAAAATAGCATAACTATCAAAACGCATAAAAGCTGAAAACGGTGCTTTATTTTCTTTACGAAGAGCTAAATAAGCTTGAAATTCATCACCTAGATAATCAGCAACAAAACGTTGCGCTAAGTTAATTTGATAACAATCACCTGAAAGTAAGTAGTTTTGTACTTGCGTGAATTTATCTTGATAGGCCTGCTTGCTGATATTACTCTGCCATTTACTTGTCAGTGTAAAGGTAGAATTGTTGTTGATATGTTGCTGTGATAATCGCTGTAAATTTTTACTGAGCTCTGCTTGTTCACTTTCAGGACAAACTAACCAAGTTTTTTTATTTTTATGGTCAATTATAATAGCTCGTTGGTAAATACCAACAGCCATTTCAGGTAAATTAATATCTTGTGTCGTTGTATTCGGTAATTTTTCAAAACGTTGCCCTAAATCATAAGCAAAATAACCTAATGCACCACCAATAAAAGGTAAATGACTTTTAGGTAAGTCGATATTTGCAAAAAAAGTGGTTTGCGCTTGTTCAATTAATGTAAGTGGGTCGTCATTACTTTGCAGGCATTTAGTGACTAATCCATCATTATTAAGCCAATTAATCTCAGTAGTTTTTGCATGAGTGATTAGCGTTATGCTGGGCTGCCATACCATAATGTCGTACTGACAATCATCATGCGAACTGTCACAAGAGTCCAACCAAAAAGCCCACGCTTTATTGGAAAAATGCGAAAATATTTGATCAGCTTCAAGTGGTAACTCAAAGGTAAGTAATGTTGTTGAAATAACAGGTTTTAGCAAGATTTATTCTTCAAAAAAGTTAACGGAAATATTCATTAGCCTATGGTAGCTCTGTACCAAGCAGGGTATCATATCGGCAATTTTTTTAGTTTCAAGCTAGAATAACAGAATAATTTTATTTACACGCATATTTACACGACTATTTTCTTAAACAATAAAGGTATTTTAAATTATTTCACCTTTAAATACAGAGTGAAGAGACCGTAATGACTACAATTAAACAACAAGATTTTATCGACAGCATTGCAGACGCCTTGCAATACATTTCTTATTACCATCCGTTAGATTTTATTCAAGCATTAGAAAAAGCGTATCACAAAGAGCAAAGTACGGCGGCTAAAGATGCGATAGCACAAATATTGATTAATTCACGGATGTCGGCAACAGGAAAGAGACCCATTTGTCAAGATACTGGTATTGTTACGTGTTTTGTAAAAATTGGTATGGATGTAAAGTGGGATAAAACTGATTTAACGGTTCAACAAATGGTTGATGAAGGGACACGCCGTGCGTATTTAAATCCAGATAACCCACTGCGAGCCTCTATTGTTTCTGATCCAGTTGGTGCACGAATTAATACTAAAGATAACACGCCATCGGTTGTACATATCGATTTAGTTGCAGGCGATCAAATTGAAGTGATGATTGCCGCTAAGGGCGGTGGTAGTGAAAATAAAACCAAAATGGTGATGTTAAACCCAAGTGATTCCGTAGCCGATTGGGTTGTTAAAACATTACCAACAATGGGCGCTGGATGGTGTCCACCGGGAATGCTAGGTATAGGTATAGGAGGCACTGCTGAAAAAGCAGGAGTATTAGCTAAAGAAAGTTTAATGGATCCAGTAAATATTCAAGATCTTATTGAACGAGGAGCCGAAACTGCCGAAGAAAAGCTTCGTTTAGAAATTTTTGAACGCGTTAATAAACTAGGTATAGGGGCGCAAGGTTTAGGTGGTTTAACTACCGTGGTTGATGTGAAAATTAATACTGTACCAACGCATGCGGCATCAAAGCCTGTGGTTATGATCCCAAATTGCGCGGCGACTCGTCATGTTCACTTTCATCTTGATGGCACAGGTCCGGCCAATTTAACACCGCCAAAATTAGAAGAATGGCCTGAAATTACTTGGGAAGTTGGCGAAAATGTTCGTCGTGTAAATGTTGATGATTTAGTTAAAGCAGATGTAAGTTCATGGAAAACAGGTGAAACGGTATTATTAAGTGGCACCATTTTAACGGGTCGAGATGCTGCACATAAACGTATTCAAGATATGTTAAATGCTGGTGAAACTCTCCCTGTAGATTTTAAAGATAAATTTATTTATTACGTTGGTCCAGTCGATGCTATTGGTGATGAAGCGGTGGGTCCTGCTGGTCCTACAACGGCTACACGTATGGATAAATTTACTGAAATGATGTTAGCTCAAACAGGCTTGTTAGGTACTATCGGTAAGGCTGAGCGTGGTGCTGCGACGGTTGAAACCATTAAAAATCATAAGTCAGTGTATTTAATGGCCGTAGGTGGCGCAGCTTACTTGGTTTCTAAAGCAATTAAAAAAGCACGAGTTGTGGCTTTCGAAGAGCTTGGAATGGAAGCTGTTTATGAGTTTGAAGTAGAGGATATGCCAGTCACCGTCGCAGTAGATAGTAACGGTGAATCGGCTCACGTTACTGGCCCTGCAATTTGGCAAGCGAAGATTGAAGAGCTTGATCAAAAATTAAAAGACGCACAATAAAAGAAAGTGCTTTATTCATGTAATAAAGCGTTTTAATTTAATAATTGTAATGTAAGAAATATTTAAAAGGATAATAAAAATAATGAATACTAAACTTATCTCTTTGTTTTTTTTAAGTTGTTTTTCATCAGTTTCTTTTGCGGAAACGCCACTTAATACGTTGCCCGCAAATGAAATATTCACTGTTGGGAAACTCAATAGTTTAAATCAACTACATGATGTTGTGGTGTCTCCTGAT
>Ga0316202_10002849_pt1 | contig 10908 bp, 15 predicted proteins | sample 3monrhotite_MG_FD_204934 | JGI IMG/M metagenome (GOLD analysis project Ga0316202, IMG submission 204934) | Microbial mat bacterial communities from mineral coupon in-situ incubated in ocean water Damariscotta River, Maine, United States -... | ecosystem: Environmental > Aquatic > Marine >...
GTAACCTATGGGGCATGAAATCTGGGGGCACCGCTGCTCAAGCGTACACAGTTTTCATGATAGACATGTTCGGCAAGGACTTTGTGGACGAGATGATCCGCACGAAGTCTGAGCCGGTCAAGCTATACAAAACCGATTATGAAGAGATCCTGGCGGAGCTCAACGAACAACTAAAGGTCCAGGAGGACAGGCTCAATGGTGCAACTTAAATTCAGAATGTTAGATCAGGAAGAATTAAGTAAATGGATATATGAAGAGGCCTCATTATTGGACCAGCCCGATATTGATGCCGTGATGACCTTGTACTCTTATGTGAGCGATTTTGAGGCCTTCCTGGATGAATCCCAGGAGGCAAACTCTGCTTTTGATGAGTGGCTTGAGAGACCCTCTGAGAAGCATTAAAAAAAAAGCCCCTGTGTCTCACGACATGAGGGGCTTGCAAGTCTCAAGGGTAAAGTCTATTATTCGAGGTGTCGGTGGCCCTGGAGAAAGCCTAAATCCCGACTGAAAGCGGAAAGCAGGAACCCGACGCACTGATTATATACTACATCTAGTGTTCGTCATAACTTCTTTCCCAATCGACTGCGAAGGATATGTCACCCGTAAGGGGTCTCTCACCGAGCGCAGTTTTAAGGCCCAAAAGATTAGCGCGGGGCCACCGCAACTTGCGAAAAGTCTGAATGCGGCGCGGGGGGATTGAGCAGAATTCCTTGCAGACTTGCTTGTATCGACTGACTCATTGATACGGCCTCGCTGTCCATACGACAGGCTCCGAAGGCAATGCAACGTCCCGAAACCTACTTCACTGTGGGTTGGGGCTTGCTTGCTCGCAGAACCGCCAACTCACCAAAGGCAATACAATAAAAAGGACAACTCAATGGATGATCTATCTACAAAGCCCTGTAACTGCGGGGGAACTCTAGGAGAGGTGATTGGCTTCCAGGAAAGATCTACAGACGGCGTCCAGGTCCCATACCGGGTGTGCTGGTGGTGTCAGGATTGCGATACGACAGAGAAAGCAGTGGGCAGGGAAACACATATTGATTGGTGCAAATAAAAGTACAATAAATGTTTGACACAATAATTAGCTGCTTGCTAATATCTCTACATCGAAGACATAAAGTCTTCTGGCACTGGAGATAAAACATGAACCCACTCAACATCAAGCTTGCAGCATTCAAATCACTGTACGAGCAGAAAGACCCTTTCGCAGCATTAACCGATTGCCATAAAGATTGGCAGCGCGACAACGAGCTTACTGAGCAGCTCTGCATCCTTAAGCAAGATATCCTGGGCCTTGATGGCAAGGACGAGCTCGACAATATTGTTGCTGAGTTCAAAGCACAGCGAGAAAATTCTAATCAGCGTCTAATCGAAAGCAACCGTAAGCACCGCATCGAGATGATGTACGCTCAGTACAAGCGTCAATACGGCTGGGGCGACCTGGACGAGCAGGATCAGCGATTCGAGAAGGAGTTCGGTGATTTGTGGCTAGAGCACCAGGACGAGATCTGGGAGCAAGTCTGCCCTAAGCATCGTGCCAACAAGTACGCCGAGCAAGCTATCGCTGACTCAAAGATTGTGGAGGTGTGCCATGACTAACACAGAAAAGCTTATCTTTGCCTTTATGGTTATCCCGGTGGGCTTTTGTTTCACAATGATGGAGTCTGACCTGGACATTGCGCTCGCAGAGGAATTCCAATACTGCTCAGACGTTGAGCTCTGGAAGACATTCGAGATGACCGATGGCTCAAGCCAGTACGGCCACCCAGATTTCAAAGGCATTTATGAATCAGTATGCATGCCCAAGTACAGGATGACTGACCTATGAAAGATTATAGAATCGAAATAAAAGTAAAGAACAACCTGCTCTGGAACGCCATGCAATCAAAGGGTATAAAGAATGCAGCGCAGCTTGCCAGGGCAACTGGATTAACTCCTGGGACAGTCGGTGATTATCTTAACCTTACGGCAAATGTTTATGCTGCAAAGGGAACCGGTTACAGGCCAAGCTTTGAGAAAATTTTTATGTTCTTAGAGATGCTTCCCGGCGATATCTACCCAGAGGATCGCATGGTAGAGCCCCTGGTAAATAACAAGCGCGTCATAGAGGCAAACGCTGCGGAATTACTACAGCTTGGATCCAGGGAGTCAGACCCAACTGAAGTGATTAGATTGGAGCAAAGAGCTGAAGCTTTACACAATCTCTTGGATATTTTAAACGAAAAGGAGGCTTTAGTAGTTAGGCTTAGATCTGGGATGGATGGCGATCCTCATACTCTTGCTGAGATAGCCGCTGTAATAGGCAGAAGCAGAGAAAGAGTGCGTCAAATATACGCAAGAGCGCTACGCAAAATGAGAAGACCTGAAACGCTTGAGTGCGCAGGTTTGGATTACTACACAATGGACCTGGTCGAATGATGGACTATGTACCAGAGGACCTAATGATAGTGCGCTGCCAAGATGGGCACCAACACCAGATGCATTCAGATGCAGTGCCAAGCGAAACCGTTTGCCCATTCTGTGGTGGAAAGCTCGAGGTTGAAGATGATTGAGCTCAGGCCGCACCAGGTAGAGATCATAGATGCCGTAAGGGACTCTCTCCGTAAGGGGAACAAGCGAGTAATCATCCAAGCACCCTGCTCGACAGGAAAGACAGTAATTGCAGCCGCCATGCTAGAAAGTGCAATGCTGAAAAACAGGAAAGCGGTGATGCTCTGCGATCGCATCCAACTCGTGGGGCAAACCTGCAAGACCCTGGACGACTTCGGCTTGGCTGGTAAGTATTCAATTATGATGGGCGATCATGAGTTATACGATCCCAATAAGCTTATCCAGGTATGCAGCACCCAGACCGCAATGAACCGCAAGGACAGCCTGGCACTAGCAGCGGACTTGTTTATCATTGACGAGTGCCATGTCTTGTTTAAGTCTGTCCGGGAACTCATGCTACGTTTTAATAACGTCGTGTGGGTCGGTTTATCAGCCACGCCCATGAGCAAGGGATTGGGAGCTCCTGGTCTATTCGAGGACCTGGTAACAACGGTAACACCCCCAGAATTAATGGCTCGAGGCTGGCTATGCAAGACTGAGTATTACCAGGGGCATCAGATCAACCTAAGCGGGGTGAGGTCAATATCCAACCCGATGGGTGGTAGTGATTACGATCCCAAGGATGTCGAACGGGCCCTAATGAGCGACGCTATCCTCCAGGGAGATATCATAAAAAACTGGAAGCTACACGCCGGCGAGACAAAGCGAGGCATAGCATTCTCGAGCTCTATAAAGCACAGCAAGGCCCTGGTCGAAGCAATGACTGAAGAGGGTGTCCGCTGCGCTCATATAGACGGATACATGAAGCCGGCGGAAAGGCAGGTCCTGTTTGACGCTCACGAGGCCGGGGACATTCAACTCCTATCAACTGCCAAGCTTTTGAATACGGGGTATTCGGCCAGCTACATCGAAGTATTGCTAGATCTGGCCCCCACCCAATCCAAGATCAGATTCTGTCAGACAGCCGGAAGAATTTGGCGGTTGCATCCAGGCAAGGAGAAGGCGATCTACTTAGACTTTTGCGGCAACGTAAGGCGACACGGGCATCCAGAGGATATCTGGGCTGAGAGGCTCGACGACGGGTCCAAGAAGTACAACGAGAAGGAGCTGGTAAAGAAAGAGGCCAGCGACAAAGAGCCCATAATGCACACCTGCCCACGATGCTCTAGCCTGTATAAGTTTAGGAAGTGCCTGGCATGTGGCTATGAGCTACCCAGTGACGCTAAGATCTACCACGACGACCAGATCCTTAAGAAAGCAGAGAAGGTCTCAGTCGCAGATCAGCAGCGCTTCTACCAGGAGCTCTTGGGATACACGTTAGATCATGGATACAACGAGGGCTGGGCAGCTCATACGTTTAAGCTTAAATTTGGTAAGTTTCCCAAGGGTTTGGAGAAGGTGGCCAAGAAACCTACGAGCGAAGACGTGCTGGGATTCATCAAATACAAAAACATAAGGGACCGTCATGGAAGAAATACTCGAGCGGCTTGATAAGGTCAGGCGTTATGGTGACAGCTACAGAGCTCTATGCCCGGTTCATGGGGGAGATAATCACTCAGCTCTTAAGCTCACCCACAAGGAAGGTAAGGTCCTCCTGCACTGCTTTGCGTGTGGCGCCTCTGCTAAGGAGATCATGGATTCTCTAAACCTCAGCATGGACCTGTTGTTTGACGAGAAGAGAGAGTTCGTACGAGACCCCAACTGGATGCTTAAGAAGACCCAGATGGAGGACGACACCCTCATACTAATCGCCCAGGCTGCGGAGGAGAGAGGTGAGCGGTTGAAGTACGGAGATCGTAAAGGACTACAGTTAGCACTAGCCAGACGGGATCAGCGCAAGGCTAAAGGGATCGACCAGGTTGACCTATGTATGGATGTAAGGCCGTATGGGGTATAATGTCTAAGGATTTACCCGACAAGACTAAATCTAGGTCATTTAAGAGGATTGTTACACATGACCACAGAGCTGGGCGGACCGCCCGTAATCGTACTAAGCGAGGAAGACGTAAAGCGCGTGGAGCAGATGGCAGCAGTATTGACCCAAGCTCAGATCAGTGACTATTTTGGCTTTACAGACAAGACCTTACGAAAGATAATGGAAAGGCAGCCAGAGGTTCGTACCGCTTACAACCGGGGTAAGGCATTAGCTATCATGAATGTGGCTAACAACCTGGTCGTTAAGGCACACGACGGCGATGTCAATGCAATGAAGTTCTACCTGTCACACCAGGCTGGATGGTCAGAGAAGACCAAGACAGAGATCTCTGGGGCGGATGGGGGCGAACTTAACTGGAAGGTAACAGTGGTGAAGCCATGAGCGACCCTAAGTATTATGTTGGCGAGTCAGGAAAACTGCATCATGAGGATGGATATGAACTTCCTCAAGACGAGCCGATTATGATCTTTCGTGGTAAAGATATTGGCTCATTGGATGCTATTTGTGAGTACATAGAAATGCTAATGGATCAGCCCCAGAACAAAACTATTGTCAGTCATTTGCATTCATCCACAGAACGGCTGCGTACTTTTTATCAATACCAAGTCAATAACCCAGAGCTACAAAGCGTTGGTTGCAGTCAAAAGGCACATGAAGGCGTGAGCAGGTTTCTCACTAGAGCAAGGGATTTATTGACGGAGCTAGAGAGACAATGAGTACAGGACCCTGGGAAGGCGGCAAGGGCTCACGGCCCAGGAAGTACAGCGTCAAGAAGTACCTTGATAACTACGAGAGGATATTCAATGCCAGCAAGCAAAAAGAAGGGCAAGAAGGGAGTCAGCGAGAACATCAAGATCGAGATGGCAGCGGGAAAGCCTCGCAACCAGGCGATAGCCATAGCCATGTCAAGAGCGAAAACTAAGAAGAAGGCTACATACGAGTAATGCCAAGCCTACAGCTACCAGATAAGCTTCTACCCTTTCTAGAATCTCCTCGCCGATTCAACGTGCTATACGGCGGTAGGGGAAGTGGGAAGAGCTTTTCAGTCGCTGCGCTAATGCTAATGGCGGCTCAGACCAAGGGAGCCAAGATAGCGGCCTACCGTGAGTACATGAACTCGATTGATGACTCTGTTCACTCTCTGCTCAAGCAGCAGATCGAGGCGATGGAGCTAACCGGGTTCGAGGTCCAGAACAACCAGATCCTGTTCAATGGTGAGCCGGCCTTTAAATTCAGGGGCCTTGCCAAAAACATAGAAAGTGTAAAGAGCATGTCTGGCTTCAACTTATTCTGGATCGAGGAAGGACAGACCATAAGCGAAGAAAGCCTTCGGGTGGTTACGCCTACTCTCCGAGAGGAAGGCTCTCAGCTCTGGATCACAGCCAACCCCAGGTCCAGGAACGACCCATTCAGCAAGCGATTCCTTGTGCCATTCGAGCACGAGCTCAACAAGAACGGCTTCTACCAGGACGACCTGCACCTGATTGTCCGGGTCAACTGGGACGACAACCCATTCTTCCCGGAAGTATTGCGCCAGGAGATGGAGTACGACCGTGAGAACACGTCTACGGCCATGTTTAGGCATGTATGGGAGGGTGACTACTACGACAGCGTAGAGGACGCCCTGATCAGCGTGGAGTGGTTCGAGGCTGCGATAGACGCTCATACCAAACTTGGGTTTAAGCCAGAGGGCCCGATCATTGCATCGCACGATCCATCAGACCTGGGACCAGACGCAAAAGGGTACTGCCTAAGACAAGGCTCGGTGATCCTGGATGTAAAGGAGATGATCACCGGCGATACGAACGAGGGGGTAGATTGGGCTATTGATCTAGCCAGGCAGAGCAAAGCAGATTGGTTCGTATGGGACGGTGACGGTATAGGCTTGGGATTGAGGCGCCAGGTCATGCAATCGCTAGACGGCTCAAGGATCAATTACGAGATGTTTAGGGGCTCAGAGGGCGCAGAGGACCCTATGCTATACTATGGCGGTGATAAGGGCAGGACTAACAAGGACACGTTCCTCAATCGTCGGGCCCAATACTATTGGAAGCTTAGGGATAGATTTGAGGCTACCTGGCGAGCAGTCACTAAGGGCGAGTACATTGACCCGGAGGAGCTCATCAGCATCTCATCAGACATCGAGTACCTGGACCAGCTCAGGGCTGAGATTACCAGGATCCCGCAGAAGCGCAGCAACAACGGCAAGCTACAGGTTCTCTCGAAGGTGGACATGAAGAAGAAGCCCTACCAAATCGAAAGCCCCAACATGGCCGACGCTGTTATGATGTCTATGTTCAGCCCGAAGACACTCAACAAACAATCAGTGCAAATCAATTTTAGCGGATGGGGCAAGTAATGGCCGAATACGACGGTAAAGAAGACCGAGAAGAAGACGAAGGATCAGACGGTCACCAGAGGGTCCTAGAGCTACTCCAGAAAGCCCAGGACGCAGACCATGACATGCGCGAGAAGGCGCGTGAGACCTTTTTGTTCGTTACCAAGGCCGACGGCCAGTGGGAACCGTATTTCTGGTCCAGTAACGCCTCAAAGCCTCGCTATACCTTCGATATGTGTACGCCTATCATAGACCAGGTAGCTGGTGGATTAGAGCAAGCCAGCTTTGACATTAGAGTAAACCCGGCTGGTGGTAGTGCTACCAAGGACGTGGCTAATACGTTCGACGGCATGATCCGCAACATTGAGAACATCTCCCAGGCTACAACTGTCTACAACCAAGCGGCTCGAGGCATGATCGTTTCCGGGTATGACGGATGGCGAGTAAGCCAGAAGTACCTGGACGACGACTCCTTTGACCAGGACCTGGTGATTGAGAAGATAGCCAACTTCATTGACCGTGTATGGTTCGACCCCTCAGCAGAGCTCCAGGATAAGTCAGATTCAAAGTATTGCTTTGTCCTACACCCGGTAGACGTAGATGAGTACGACCGACGCTGGCCCGATGGTGGGCGTGAGTCAGTATCAGACGACCGTGACGGTGACGCTTACTTTGATAAGAATGAGGTCATCCTGGTGGGTGAGTACCTCTACTGTGAAGAGGAAGAGCGTGAGCTGGTAATGATCAACAACGGCCACGTCTACGAGGCTGAAGAGTACGACAAGATTAAAGACGAGCTCGCAGCTATCGGCGTGGAAGAGGTCCGCCGACGTAAGCGTATGGACAAGAAGATCTGCTCCAGATTCTTTGATGCTAAGGGATTCCTCGAGGACAAGAAGGAGACTGTGTTCTCTACAATCCCGGTGGTTCCTGTGTACGCCAACTACAAGGTGTTCGAGCACAAGACCCTCTATTCGGGCGTGGTAGATAAGCTCATGGATCCGCAACGAGTCCTCAACTACTCAATGTCCCGTGAGATCGAAGAGGGAGCCCTAGCACCACGAGCTAAGTATTGGATGACTATGGCCCAGGCGGCAGGTCACGAAGACTCTCTGTCTACCCTTAACACGAACTCAGACCCGGTTCAGTTCTTTAACGTGGACCAGGAGAACCCTGGCGCGCCACAACAGCAAGGTGGGGCCATCATAAACCCAGGGCTCAGGACTATCACTGAGGCTATGCGCGGGATGATCGGCTACACGGCTGGTATGTTTGCAGCCAACATGGGAGACAACCCAGGACTACAGTCTGGCGTGGCTATCAACTCCCTACAGGACAAGGGCGACTCAGCTACGATCAAGTACCACAAGGCACTCCAGATCGCTATAGCTAGAACCGGGCGCCTATTGGTTAAGGCTATCCCCAAGGTCTACGATACTGCTAGAACGGTCCGCATCATGAAAGAGGACCAGGAGTACAGCATGGCCGAGATCAACGCCCAGGTGTTTGATCAGCAGACCCAGGAGTTCGTTACGGTCAACGACCTATCAGCGGGTCAGTATGATGTGATCTGCCGGGCAGGGCCAAGCTTCCGCAACCGACAGCAGGAGACCATCGAGGCAATCATTGAGATGGCTAAGGTCGATCCTTCTATCATCCAGATGGGCGGAGACATCCTTCTGGACAACATCTCTACCCCGGCGGCCGAGCAACTGTCTAACCGTAAGCGAGCCCTCATGATCAAGCAGGGCATCATCCCTATGGACCAGATGACAGAGGAAGAGCTCGCAGAGCAACAGCAGCAGATGGCCGAGGCTGGACAGCAGCAAGCACCAGACCCCGCAATGGTCCTGGCACAAGCCGAGCAGCTCAAGGCTGAGGCTGAGATGATGCGCTCACAGATCGAGATGCAGAAGCTCCAGAACGAGCAATTCAAGCTACAACTGGAAGCACAGAAGCTACAGACTCAAACCATTGGTGACCAGGCTGACAACCAGATCGACGCATTCAACGCTGAGACCAAGCGCATGGATACGCAGATCAAGGCACAGCAAGCCGGGGCCACGATTGATAACACCTCAGCCAAGACTATGGGCGAGGAGCTAGACAATCAGAAGAAGATGTCCGATATGATGGAAGAGCAGATGCTCAAGTCACGGATCCCATTCATGTCTGAAGCGGAGTTAGTAAGCCTTGCCAACAACTGATGCGATAAAGCAGCTAGCCAACCAGGAGCTCTCAAAAAGGGCGTATATGAGCCGAGACGTATTGGCTAGGGGCAATGTAATGCCTACGGCCGATCGTGGCGCATTCGGCGTTACAGGAGCTCTCACGGACTACGGCACAGGCATGCTGGACGCTGGCAGTTCTGCATTGGGCTACATGCTTGATACGTCTCTTGCAGACATGGGTAGAGATGCTGCTAGGTTTGGCGGTGCGATGGTAGAGGGGATGGTCGAAGATCCGCTAATGACAGCGGTAGACTTTATTCCTGGCGCTGGGCTTGCTATGGGTGCGTACGAGGCAGAGCAACTACGAGGCCAGGCACTCGAGGCGGAACGGGCGGGACAGTTCGACCTGGCTCAATCTCTAAGGTCCCAGGCTGGCGCTATCTTAGCTATGAACGCAATCCCAGGCAGCAGGACAGCTAGACGTGGTGCTCGCATGGATATGTCTCCAGACCAATCCTCTATGCGTGAGCTCTTTGGCGACATCCCAGAGGTGACGAGAGACACTAAGCTTTTAAAGCGTGTGGGTGATGTAGACTCAGTAAACCAAATGCAGGTTGAGATGAGTGCGCCAGAGTTTAATAGGATTAACCTTCTATCTGCCGAGGACCTTATTGATCGCCCCTGGGTCTCAATGATGGCAGACACCTCTCGCAGCGCATTAGAGAACGTCACCTCTATTAATGGCGTTCCTGTTAATGCCGTAATGGAGGGTGGTAGATATTACGGCGCTCAATCTAGAAACCGTGCCAGAAATTCTGCATGGGGCAGTGCCGAGGGAGCTGTTAGCGGAATAGAAAACAGAGCAGCCAGGGCTCAGGCTTTATCTGGGCGTCCTGTAATAGCTATTCCTTACGGGATGGCGGCACCATCACCAGACTTTGCAACTATGACCACCGACATCATGGTTCCTTATGCCAGGCAAATGATGTCTAGGTCAGATAAAAAGCTTTTAGATAAGCGAATACGCGAAGGCACCGGCAAGGTCCCAGGTCTTCCGGAATGGCCAGGAATGGACTCTGCAAAAGCGATGGAATTCTTGGATAACGCTGGAGGCAAAAGAAAACTTGTAACCAACGCCCTTGATGAGTTCAGGGATGCAGGTTCTCTTAATCTGTCTCAAGCAAGAGCAATCATTACAGACCCAGATCAATTTAACCCTAATGTAGGCGATATTGGCTCGGTGTATGAGCTAGACCTAGGTCAATCAAGGCGCCCTGCTTTCCACAAAACCTACTCTACTGATGTGCATGGGCGTATCTTGGGTGGGCTAAACTCTGGTTTTAACATCATGGAATTAAACCCTATTACCGGACCCAAAGGGTTTGAGCTAGACTTTAATCAAGAGATGGCCAGGCGGGGTAATGCAGCGATACCTGGAGGCAAGGTGTCATCTGCGGCAGGAAAAGTTCTGATGGCCGGAACACACGGCGTCATTGACCAGCCCATGGCAGACGAGATGATTAGGCGAGGGATCGTAAGACCTTAACGATTTCTCTTTGCTCGGGCTCTGGAATGCCATCGTAATCCATGAGCTCAAGCAAGTAATCCTCGGTCATGTTGTTTGGCGATATCTTAATAGCTTCGATCCAGGCAAGACTGTCTTGGCTTAGATTGATCATAATAGTTCTCCAGGTAGAGCTATATTGTAAACCCGCAGGGTACCGCATGCAACATATGCTATACTCTGCACAAGCCCACCAGAGCTTATCTGGGCATTTACCCAATTTCGGGGATTATAGGCCACCTGACCTTTTCAGGGCATTTACCTTAACTAAGGGACATAAGCATGAGCGAGCTGATTTCAGACGATTACGATATTGATGACGAACAGGAGGTGATCCTATCTGAAG
>Ga0316202_10002851_pt1 | contig 10895 bp, 11 predicted proteins | sample 3monrhotite_MG_FD_204934 | JGI IMG/M metagenome (GOLD analysis project Ga0316202, IMG submission 204934) | Microbial mat bacterial communities from mineral coupon in-situ incubated in ocean water Damariscotta River, Maine, United States -... | ecosystem: Environmental > Aquatic > Marine >...
CAACAGGCTCAGCGCGTCCGTGGCTACGATGCGAACCTCTTTGTTGGTGCTGTCCTCGTCAACTTCAAATTCTTCCACTAGGATGCTGCCCACCCAAATGCGTGTGCTGTCGCGCAGCACCTCTAGCAGGTAGTCACCGTCGTCGCTGGTGGCCAGGCCTGTGAGCAGGATGTTCAGCTTGCTGTCTATGGCTGCAGGCCACAGCGTCGTCACTTCGCATCGTGAGTGCACAATGCCTGGCACCAGCGCGCTGTCCTCTACGCTCTCGTAGCGCAGCGCAAAGCCGTTGGCTGCCAGACTGAACTCTGTGGTCTGATCGCTGCCAGCTGCAGTGCGAATGATGCGCACCTCGTAGCTGTCCTCGTTAAAGGACTCGCCTACTCCTTTGGCATATAGAAAGCTGCTCATGCGTAACGGTTGCGGGCGCTGCTGTTGCGTGCGTTGCTCAGGTAGATGTCGTCGCCCTTAATGCGTCCAACGACCTCGACGACGCCGCCGCCCATCATGTCTTTCAATTTACTCAATGGCGCCACAACTTCAGGGTCAATAGCTGCGTTTCTGTTGTCGCCAACCATTGCCATAGTTGGGCCGTATGCCAGGCCGCCGTTGGCCAGGGCCGGCACGCCTGCGCGCTGTATTAAACCGCTGCCTGTCGCTAATGCTACAGCGCCTGGGATGTTGCCCGATGCAAGTGCAGCAGCTGCCGCCTGACGCAGGTACTGTGTTACGATGTCCACTGTAATGCTGCGCAGTGCGTCTGCAAATGATTCTGCGCTGCGTGCTGCCGACTCAAAAGCGCCCATCAGTGTCAGGCCAAACTGCGTTGTCTTGTCCTGTACGTCCTCGATCATCATGCCGACATTCCAGGTTGACTGTTGCAGCACCTTGTTGGCGTTGGCCTGCTCAATGGTCTTGGTAGTAAGCTTGCCCATCTCCGTGCTGTACACACGGGTGTCATTTGCTGCGTCCTTGACCTGCACGTTGACCTCGTCCTGGGTCTGGTGCATGTCGCGCACACGCAACACAAGGTCAGCAATGCGTTCGTCCAGCGCTTTAATTTGCTCAGTGTAGCGCTGCGCACTGCCGCGTGCCACTTGCTTGTCAAACTTGTCACCCAAGGCGCCCACTGCCTGCGCCGCCATCTCTGCACGCTGTGCTGCTGCCAGCTGTGCGCGCTCCTGCTCCAGCAAACGCACCTGCTCCTTCGCGTGGTTAATCTGCGCTTGCTTGTCAAGTCCCTGCAGTGAGTCGATAAACTTGTCGTTGGCCTCAACTGCGTCGTCTGTGCGGTTGCGGAACAACACAACAGCTGTGGTCAGTGCAGTGATGGCCGCAACTACTGCAAGCGCTGGGTTTGCCAACATCGCTGTGTTCAAAACCAGAAACGCACCGCGCAGTGCAGTGATGCCTGCAATAATCTTAGGCAACAACAGCAAAACAGGCCCAAGCGCTGCAGCCATGACACCAACCTCAAACACAAACTGTTTAGTTGTGCCAGACGCGCCAGACAAGCTCTCCACAATGCTGCGAATGCCTGCAACCAATGGCCTGATGTTGTCTAGCACAACCTTGCCCATTTCCTCGCCGAGGTCGCCAATGGCGTTGCCAAGCTGCGTGATGCCACCATCTGCCTGTGCAGCAGCCTCAGCACTGCCGCCGTACTGCTTCTCAAGCTCGTCCAGAATCAGCGTCTGCGCCTCTGCAAGCCTGTTAGTCTCGGCCAATGACTTAATGACTTCTTTCTGCTCCGCGCTAAACTGGATGCCCGACCGCGACAACGCAGACAGGTTGGCCACTGGGTCGTTCAACGCCTTGCCCAGCTGTATGCTCGCGCTTTTTAGGTCGCCGTCAAGACGTGTGGCAAGGTCAAGCGCAGCCTTCTGCGTGCGGTCAAACTGCTGTCCTGCAATGTTCGTAAACGTCAGCAGCTGCGCCGTGGCGTTTTGCAGAATGTCCTCATCGCCGAACAGTGTCGTCTTTTGCAGGTCGCTGGCCATCTTCTGCAGCTCGCCCAACGTCTTGCCTGCAGCGTTGCCTGTTGACTTTAGACCTTGCTCAACTTGCGCAACAGCTTTGGCCTGATCGCGGAACGCCTTGACGCTAACAGCAGCCAGCCCTACAATCGGCAGCGTTACTGACTTAGTAATTGTCGAGCCGAGCCGCGTGAAGTTGCCTGTCATGCTGCGCACATTGCGCTGCACCTTGCCAAGCGACTTGTTCAGGTCGCGTGTGTCAGCTCCTATCCGTACTACGAGGTCTCCTAGTTTCGCCATTTTTCTTTGCTAATGCTTTGAGCTGTGCCCAGCCAGTGTGAATGCCAGTCTTGGGCTTTTCTTCCCACGGAAACACTGCAAGGTCCTTGGGCCTTACGTTGCTTCCTTTCTTAGTGTGTACGTTTAGCAGTAACGCGGTTTGCCATCGCGTACGTTCCCAGTCCACGCGTTGCTGCGCCTCCTGAGCTTTGTAGCGACCGCGCACCGCGTTGCCAAACTCCCTGAATGTAAGGTCATACAGAAGGCAAGGACTCAGGCCAAGCAGCCCGAGTCCAAGCTCTTCTATTTCGTCCCATTCAAGTGGTGTGTTGTCTCCTGGTTCTCCGTTTTTTTTTGTGGAGTCATAGAAGATTCAATCACCTCGACAACAGCAGTCAGATCCTGCACGTCAATCAGTCCTAGAAAGTCGTCCACTTCCATGTCAAAGCTCATGCCTTGTTTCTTGCAGCCTTCCTGCACAAAGTAGTACAGCAGCTCAGGCATGAGGGTGACGTCCTCGCTGTCGATGTTTGCCACCTTGTGTCCAGTCGCTTGCTCAAAGCTGCGCCAGGCGCGCATGTTAGCCTTGACTGGGAATGTCCGTCCGTCTAGGGTAATGGTCATGCGCTAGGAACAAATGTTGGGTCTGACACGCACTCGAAGGTAGCAGTGTATGACGCGTTGTCCTCGGTGCCTGCGCTCAGCTCCAAGCTAGTGCAGTAGGCCTCAAAGTCGATGTCCATGTCGTCTGTAATCTCAGAGTCGTCGGACTGCTGATAAGACGCAATAGTGACGTCGAGCTTTTGCCCTGACTCCATATCTGCAAACAATTCCTCGTAGCCGTTGGTGGCGTCTGCTGCGTAAAACGCGGTGAAGGTCACTGTCAACGTCTTAAGGCCTGGCAAGATTGCGCGGTATCCGCCGTTGTCTTTTGTTGTGGTGTCACGTGTCTCAGTGCTAAAAGACACAGACAAATCTGTGAGGTGGTCGACCAGTACTGGTGCCACTCCGTCGTTTGCGAACGACACCCGCAGTTGCGAGCCGTTCATAATTCCTGCTGTTGCTGCCATTATTTCTCGTTGTTGGGTTTGATGCGATCTGCAATAATCATATTAATCAGACTGTCCAGATATCCAAAGATCTGGTTGTCTTTTTCTGTGGGTGTGAGGTTAATAACAACCTTCACGAATGCCATCAGGGCGATAACTAGCTCGCCCCAGTTGTGAATCAAAAAGTCTTTCATGCGATGTTGTAGTGTGTCATGATGTTGGCTTCTATGCCTGTGCGGTTGGCGCTCTGGTCGCTGTTGTAAACAACCAATTCCGTCATGTATCCGTCAAGCTGTCGAAATCCCTGGTATTTACTAATTCCAAAGGCTGTCCATTCGTCTGTGCGTGCATTTTCATGCACTTCAATGTTCAATTTATCATTGACCAAAAGTCCAACCAAATCGTCCCGTGTTGTTTCTGAGTCAATTGCTACTTGACTGCCGTTTTGGTAAATCGTTAACAGCTGTCCGACCTGTGTCCAGTCAAAAGATAGTGTTGTGCTTGCGCTGTCCGCTTGTACAACCGCTGAAAATTTGCCGTTTACAATTTGGCTGGCAAACAAAATGTAGTTTGTGTCTGACGTCTTATAACTTATGTACGCATCTATACGGTCTTGACCAATCAAACCGTCCGCGTTTAATTCGTTGTCATCCCAGTACAACGCTGGGCGGTTATTGACTAGATAAACAGCGCCGTTTGTAATTATTTGCGGCTGCAATTCTGGAATCGTTTGCGTGGCGTCGTTGCCGTTTCCGCTCTGGTCTTTCCACACTGACACAAAACCGTTTGTGCCTGCGCAAAATGCTTTAAGCTCACCCTGCTGCAGATTGCCGTAGACGTCAAATCCGATGTCTTTTGTAGCGTTGTCTGACTCGCGCCGCACAGTCACCGCTGCACCTGTATAGCTGGCATTTAATTGACGCAAGCTGTAAGCGCCCAGCGCGCCGCCGTAGCTGTCGAACAAAAAGCTAGGCCGTGCAATGACGCCAACAGTGCGCGCGGTGTAATCCTGTACGCTAATAAACAGGTTGCGCTCAGCGCTCACCTCCGTGACTTCGTTTGTGTACTTAATTGACTGCACCGTCACGGTGTCGTACACCACTTTTTCCTGCCGCGCTAACGCCGCCCGCACTTTGTCTGCAAGGTCGTTGGCTGCTGCGTACGTGTCGGCCACGCTGAAGACCTCCAGCTGCGCCTCGTCTACTGGCGCGCTGTCTTTGGTGTCCACGGGCGTGTTGGACACAACGCTGTAGACGACGTAAGGCGTAGCCGCGCCCTCTTCTGCAAGCTCTGGATAGATGCGCGTGCCGACCAACGCAGACACTGCGCTGTCATCCTTCAGCATGCTGTATATGGCTGCTCCTACCTTCATTTCATCCAGCGTTCAAATTCCTGACGCAGCAAGCGGTTGCGCAGCTGCTGCATGCGGTTGCGTGTAGCCTTCTGTGTGCGCTCAAACAGGCCTGTGCTGCGTGACGGGCCAAAGCCGCTGCCGTTTTCGACAATGGCTGCAAACCAACCGTTTTGCCTGTTCGTCTTGCTGCGCGATCCGCGACGGCTTGTCTTTGGTCCTGCCAGCGTGATTGCCTTGTTGCTGCGTCTAAACGTCTTAATGCTGCGACGCAGTGTGCCTGGCTTAATTGTTTGCCGCAGCTCGCCACTGCGGTACACCTTGACGTCCACAGGGCTGTCCTTAATGTTAGCACGCAGCGCGACGTTGTACACCTCAGCCACGCGCTCGTCAATCGCACGCAGCTTCTGTGCGTCTTTCTCGCTCCACTTGGCCAGGCGCTCAATTTTGCGCTCCAGCTCTTTCATGCCGTCTATCTTAATCGCTGCCATCACTCAGATACAACGCGTTCAGTAATAAAATGCAGCTCGCTCTTGCGGCCAATCTCCTGCACAGCCAATATGTTGTAGATGTCGCCGCCGTAGCTGATGCGGTACTTGGGCGTCACAGCGCGCGTCTCTGTGCTGCTGCGCACGCGCCACGTCACGCGGTTTGTGCTTGTCTCCTGCTCCTGCAGTACAGCGCTGCTGGCGCTCTTGTTGTCCAAGGCGGCCCAGACCGTGGCATAGGTAGACCAGGACGGCACAGTCTGGCCGTACGCATCTGCAGTGCGCGAGGCGCTCTGGATGACAATGCGTCTATCTAGGAACCCGATGTTCACTGCCTGTGATCAATGATGCGTTCAACACTCAACAGCGACTCCACGGCCATAGGTACCTGCGCCACAATTGTGCCCGTTACTACAGCGCGCCTGTTCTCGTACCAGTGCGCCACCAGCATCTTGACCGCGTGCTTGACGTTGGCCGATTCCTCGACACCCACCGCAGCCGTCACCCGTACTGGGTGCGCGTTGTACGTCTCCAGGTCTGGCGTGTCGTGGAAGTAAATCATCATGCTGCCGTCTGTGGCAGCGCCAATGTAGTACTTGCTGGTGTCCAGGGTCTGCTCTGCGCCTGACGTGTCGTCGTACTTGACGTGTGTGATGGCTGTCACTGGCCCGTAAGCCAGCGCTGCGTTGCGCCACCGTTCAACGTGAAACACTGCAGAACCGCCTGCCGTAAAGCTGCGGTTGCAGTAGTCCTCAACCCATGCCACTGCCGCGTCCAATAACGCCGTGATTGTAGTGTCCTCGTCGCTTGAGTCAACGCGCAGAAACTCCTTAGCGTCCGCCAATGTGACGACTGCAGTGCCTGATGTGTGTGCTGGACGTACTACGTGCATGGTAATAGAAAAAAAGGAAGCCCAGCCCAATTGCCAGGCTTCCCGTGTAGTTAATTATTATACGAAATCCGAAGTGTAGGCCAATGCACCTGCCTGGCGCACTTCAGTGTCGTAAAACTTGTTCACGTGCAAAGCAATTTGCGCAGTGCCTGCGTTGCTGTATGGGTCAACCAACAGGTCAATTCCACCAAAAAACGCCAACACCATGCCAAGCTGAAAATCACCAAACAACAATGCGCCCTGCCCTGCGTCGTCGTCAACAAGATTAGGCGTAAAATATGACGCGTATCCGTCAATCTGATTGTTGTCAACCAACGCGCGAATGCTGGCGACAGCGACGTCTGCTTTCATAAGCGACATTGCGCTGGGTGATGCAACAAAAGCGCAACGCGACAAATCGCCACCAGCAGCTAGCACATTTTTCTGCATTGCGAACACGTTGGAAGCATCCAAAGCAACACCACCTTTGTCGACAATCGCGCCAGCACCTGCAGCGGCCTTAGCAAACACAGCCTTGTCAATAGTCTCATTAATACCAGCAGCCAACTCGCGTGAAATCATAGCGTCCACCTGAGCACCGCCCTGCAAAATCAACTGCTTGCTGTACTTGGTGTTTGCAGCAACACGGATTGGCGAGAGTGTCACTTCGTCAAGCTCCAAACCAGACGCAGCATCGGCAGAAACCTCTGTTTCTTCAGTACCTGCAGCCTTAGCAGAAACGCGTGGGAACTTAAGGTTGCCAGTTGCGTTGTTGATTGTAGTCACACCCAAGCGCTCAGCCATAGTGGGTGTGCGCAAGGCGTCAATGACACCAGGCACAGAAGTAGCTACAAAGCCTGAGCCGTCACCGCTGTCAGCCTGGAAGTCGTCAGCAGCACCAGCACGGAACAAAGCCGAAGCTGGGATACCAATCTGGCCGCTCATCTGCAAGCCGCGCATCTGGTACTCCTTGGCCGCTTCCTGCGCCCACTCAGCTTCTGCGCCTTCCAGCGACTTGCCAAAGCTGGCAGCTTGCACAGCACGGCTGAGGCTGAAAGAACGATTGATTTTGTTGATTTCCTTGGCCTCGGAAACTGACGCGCCGCCCATTTGAGCCTGACGTGCAATCATGTCTTCGTGAGCCTGGCGGCGCTCAATCTTGCCGTCGAGGCGCTCGACCTCGCGCTTGCAGAGGTTAGCCTCTTCTTGTTCGTTGTTGGTCCAGTCGCGATTTTCAGTTTCTGCGACGTTCACCAACTCTTCGAAGCGGTCCGCGTGCTTAGCGCGCACTGCCTTCATCTCGTTGAGATTCATGGGTTCTTGAATTTTTTGTTCGTTTGTAGTTGTATCTGTATCAGCCACCGCCTCCGCGATAGCGTCGTCAAGCTCAAGCTGTTGATCACGCGCCTGCACCGTGGCGGCTGCGTATGCTGGATAGGTCACAGGTGACACGTCCAACAACTGCCGCACCTTATCTACGCTGCGCACGGTGCGCTCTTCGTTCCAGCTCTGGTCTTTGATTGTGAATGCAAAGCTGCTCTGGCTGATGTCACCGCGTTTCACGCTCTCGTAGAAATCTTTTGCATACTGTTGGTTGCCCAGCTTAACGCGGTACTTCAGCCCGCGCTCGTCTGTGCTTAACTCCAGTGTGCCGTTCTCGGTACGTCCGAGAATCAAATTCGGGTCGTGGTTAATTAGCGCGCGCACGTCGTTGTTCATCACGTCGTCGAATGCGCCAGGCTTAATTACTTCACGAAAGTGCCCGAGGTCCGTCTCGCTGTTAAACACAGCGGCGTAGCCCTCCAGCACCATGTCGTCGCTGTCGGCCTCGCGCACCTCAATGGTGCCCATCGTCCGCTTCTCAGCGTCTTTATACTGTTGGTTGTCCTCCATCGTTTGAAACTTTGTCGCTGTACTCGCCGAGGCGGTCTAGCGCGATTTGGTTAATCTGCACTGTGTGCACGTCGCCGCCCTCTGTCGGGTTCATCTGCTCCTTAGCCCGCACTTCGTTGATGCTCATGACACCGCTCTGCAGCATCTGCTGATAAAAGTTCGTGCGAGCTGCAAGGTCGCCGCGGTACAAGTCGTTCATGTTAAACTTGCTGTACACCTCTGGCCGCTCAAAGCTCTGAATCAGCTTGCGGTCAATCTCCTGTTCAATGCGCTTGGCCCACGGTGCAATCGTGTGACGTGCAAACTGCAGGTTTTGCTGCTCCACGTTGTTAAAGGTCGTCTGTGAAGGCAGCTGCACCAGCGACGTGGGCACGCTGTAAATGCGACAAATCTCTTCCGCTTGAAACTTGCGCGTCTCAATGAACTGCGCCTCGTCTGGCGTAATCGTGATGCGCTGGTACTTAAAGCCAAACGGCAGCAGCTTGGTGCCTGCGTTCATTGCGCTCTGGTTCCAGCTGTTTTGAATCACGTCCATCTGCTCCTTGCGCAGTGGCTGATCTGATGCCAGTACGCCAGTCATCTGGCCCTTCTGCCCAAAGTACTCGCTGCCAAAGTCCTGCGCCGCCTTGGCCAGGCCCATGTTTTCGCGGTGCAAGCGGATTGGCGACATCTTGTTCATGCAAGAAATTTCCAGCATGTTGTCCTGCGTCACAGCTCCGTAGTCGCGAATGACGAACACGCGCTCGCCTTCCACCTCCTTCACGTCCACGTCGTAATAGCTCACAGGTACGAGGCGCTCTGCATAACCTCGTGTGTTGCGCTCAATAATCGCGTAGCCGCAGCCGTACATCAGCGCGCTGCTCATCAGCGTTTCCCAAAAGTCGTAGGCGTTCTGATGCTCGTTAGGCGCTGCCGTGATCAGGTCGTACGCTGGGTGCTGGTTGGCCACTTCCATGTTGCGCCCGTCCTGCACGTAAATCTCTAGGCCCAAGCTGCTGATTGTGCTTGCAATCTTGTTGATGCAGGCATAGACTGTGGAAATAGCCAGTGCGCTCTGCTCCGTGACATTGACACCGCTGCGCACGATTGGGTTGATGCCCATCTCGGCCTCGATTGTCTGGCTGTTGTACTTGCCCACGCGGTAGCGGAACAAGGCGCTAAGACGGTCTGTGAGTGTGGCCATGCAGTGCGAGTGAATCTAGAATATAAGCAAGTTACGTCACAAATCCAAGACGTCGAAAAAGAAATCGTCGGCGCCCAGTGTGTGACAATATTCATTCATGGCAATGATGCTGGCGATCACGCCGTCCACCTTCTTGTTCTCCTGCTTCTCCTTCGTCACGCGCTTGTTCTCGTTCACGTCTGTGTACACCACAGCGCAGCCCATCTGCCAGCGCATGCAGCGATTTCCGCCGTGGATAATCTGGCCCTTCATGGCGGCCATCTCAAACTCCTTTGTTGGCCCGTTCATCGTTGTGATGTTCTGAGCCATTGGCGCCATCTGCACGCCGTCGGCCTCCAGCTCGCTGACAATGTAGGTGCTGAATCGTGGGTCGTAGCCAATGCTGCGCACGTCGTATTTAGCGCACTGTGCGTTAATGTAGTCCTTCACTATCCTGTAGTCCGTGACGTTGCCTGGCGTGATTGTGATGTCGCCCTCGCGCTCAAACGCGATGTAGTCAATGCCCGCGCTCAGTTTCTTGGTGTGCGCTTTTTCTGAGTTGACAAACTGATGAACAAGCAGATACAGACAATCGTACTCCACGTCAGCAAAAAGTAGCGCGAATGCAGTGAGGTCTTGTGTAGATGCAAGGTCGAGGCCGCCATAGCAAGGAAGTGTGTGAAGCCTGTCATACGGTATTGGTTTGGCGCCCTTCATCCAGATGTCGTCAGGAATCCAGGCCGTTTCTGCTGAGGTCCAAATATTTAGGTGCAAACGTAGGAAACTGTTGACCATGCTTGGGTTGGCCTTGGCATTCTTAACGGCTTGTTCAAAGTAGTCTTTGTGGCAGATGCTGCCGAATCCTGGATTTGCCTTGCGCCAAGTCGCCTCTTCTGTCCAGTCGTCGTCAATGTCTGCAGCGTACAGCACAGGCAAAAACGTGTCATCGTCAATCACACCGTCGCGCACGCCCTTGGCATATTCGTGCACCTCGTAGCAGATGCTGGCGCGATCGTGTCCCGCTGTGGTTAGTGCCATGACAAGCGGCTGGCGCCGTGCGCCCGTCGATGTAGTAAGCACGTCCCAAAGTTCTCTGTCACTTTGGGTGTGAAGCTCGTCGAAGATGACGCCGTGGCAGTTCAGACCGTGCTTGGTATACGCCTCTGCGCTGATTGACTTATACCAGCTGCTTTTATATTTTATAACGTTTCGAAGTACGCGCGATCGGCTGCGCAGGTGGCGGCTGTTGTTAATCATCTCCTGCGCGATGTTGAACACGATGTTGGCCTGGCCACGGTCGCCCGCTGCGCTAATAACCTCTGCGCCTGGCTCGCCATCCGCAAACAGCATGTACAGTGCAATGGCGGCGCTCAGGTTAGACTTGCCGTTCTTGCGTGGAATCTCGACGTAGCAGGTGCGGTATCTGCGCGTGCCGTCCTCTTTCTTCCAGCCAAACAGCGGGCGAATGATGTCGTCCTTCTGCCACTTCTCCAGCAGAAACGGCTTGCCGCCCAGCTCGCCCTTGACGTGCGTGCAAAAACGCTCGATAAATTCAACAGCGCGATCAGCTGCTGCGTCGTCGAAGTGATACTCAGCCAAAGTACTTCTCCTCTTCGTCTGCCACTTCCCTGCCCTCGCCAATCCAGTTCTCCAGCCGCGTGATGATAATCTGCTTGCGGTGGCGCGCCTCCTTGAGCTGCTGCCACTCTGGACGCATGCGGCTGTAAGTGTCGCCTGACTTGCCCACCACTTGGTAACACGTGCCGTGCTCGTCGCAGTAGTCCTGCAGGTGCTTCTCTTCGATTGTAACGCAAGCCAAAGTGTACAGC
>Ga0316202_10002853_pt1 | contig 10894 bp, 7 predicted proteins | sample 3monrhotite_MG_FD_204934 | JGI IMG/M metagenome (GOLD analysis project Ga0316202, IMG submission 204934) | Microbial mat bacterial communities from mineral coupon in-situ incubated in ocean water Damariscotta River, Maine, United States -... | ecosystem: Environmental > Aquatic > Marine >...
CTGCTGTCGGGGTAGGTTTAATTGCAAGGAAGCAGGCTGAGGCGTCCTTACCGCTATCCTCGGATCGGGATCGTCGGGTGCGAATTAGGTAGATAAGCGCCTCAGGGGCTCCGTCAGCGATGGCGTCGGTCTCGTTCTTGCCGTAGAATCGCTGGAAAAATTGGTTGAACTCCGATTGGTCGGTGATTTGATGCAACTCTCGGCTATCTTCCGCTGGAATCCAGCAAGGTCCTATGACCTCTTGGACTTCAGCCTCGTCATAGAGGTTCTTTTCAGATTCGCCTACGCCAAAAACAACGTCGATCTCCTCTTTGCGGAAGTAGTCGAGTGGCGAGGAGAACATCAGTTGCAACCCTGAGTTGATCGCAGTGGTTACATCGTTCCAAATATAATCAGGAACGGTGGCCTCCTGTTCAAGCCAGAGGGCACGGGTGACGTTGTCACGAAGTTCAAGGAGAGTCATGGTGCTTTATCCTCCGGAGGGAGGGATTGCAAGAGCCGGGGGTGTCGGGGTGGCGGATGCCTTGCCCTTTTTCTTTTTAGGCTCTTTAGTTTGATTGGTTTCAGGCTTGTCGCCCTTTTTGTTTGTGGGTTTTTTAGCTTCTTCGGGAAGAACAATAAGTCGAGGAGTAGGAGCTAACTTGATGGCTTTGTAACAGTTAGGAATGACGTTGGCGCACATTTCATTAAATTCGTCAACGTCTTCCTGCTTAGTTACGTCATATAGCTTGCTCTTAAATATCCAAAGAGCTTTTTTTTGCCCCGGGATATTAGTCTTGATAAAGGCTCCGTAACGAGTTCCAAACTTGTTAGGGGCGAAGTTCCCCTTACCGGGAAGCTCCAATACTGCTGCTGTTTTTATGGCCATGGGCATATTATAGCAGAACCGGGACCCCAGTTGCAAGTTCGCAACCAAGGCCCCGGTGAGATTTTGGGCTCACGATGTGGGAGCCCTGCTATTAGCTTACGTTAGGAAACGGAACCCCAGCATACTGCACAGCGTGACTGATGACAAGGTATCCGGGCTTGCGCCCTGCTGCATCCTCGCAGTGCTCCTGTCCGAAGACGGAAGTGACAAAGATGTCCTTAACGAAACCGCCCTCATGATCGTCAGACGAACGCTGGTTGCGGTATTTGCCGTATCCCCGGCGAGCAGCAGCTTTTCCAAGGAAGAGCGTGTGGCCGATGGGGACGCCATGATCATTAACGAAGTAGATCGTAGATGTCCCAGCGCTGTGAGTTTGGGTGCAGTTGGTTCCTACTGCTCCAACATCGCCATTGTTGATGTTGCTGAAGTAGGTTCCATCAGAACCATCGCCGTAACGGCCAGTGGCACCGCTTGTTACGGTCAGCTTGTTCACTCCACCCGGCGTCGTGAGGTTGGCTGATACATGGTAGTAACCAATCTTACCCGGATCTACCGCAGCGTTCGGAGCGTTCACCACAGCAACGAGGAACCCGCCAGCGGTGTTGAGATCGGCGTATACCAGCGAGCTTTCCAGAGTCATAGTCTCGGTTGCAAGGAACTTGAACTGAAAAAGCGGGAAATACTTGAAGTAAGCCTTTCCAGACAGAGCGCCAGCTTGAGTCGATCCTCCACCGGAGATGGAGTCTGTATCCGTTGCACCACCAACAGAGGAATTGAGAAATCCGTCGGTAGTATCGCAACCGAGGTCAGCTTTCGGGTTCAGAGGAGATGCAATCGCGCCGTATCCGTCATGGTCGATGGGATTGTATTTCTTGATGATGTTGCCCCGGATGTCGGTGTAACCACCCTTGAACAGAACATTGCTGTAAGCGTTCGGTCCAGCATTTTCTTGCAATGACTTGAAGTCAGAATCCTGCTCCAAAGAGAACAGGGCGTCGGTAGTTGCAACAGTGCAATAGCGGTGGATAGGGTTTCCTGCCTGATCAGTTCCGACCTTAGCGGGCTGACCATTAAGGCGAGCAAGCTGAGTGTTTGCCGCGACAATGGTGTCATAGTCGAGGGTGTCGGCAGATACGAGGCTGTTGTATCCGGCTTTGTCACCAGCATAAATGTGGTTTTCAGCGGAGCCTTTGTGAAGGAACATCATAAAGAGCTTCTCGCTCTTCTGACGGCCCATCCACTTTCCGAGTTCGCGAGGAATACCCACGGCAATTTCGCCGCGCATACCCATGAACTCTTCAGCACGCTCTGTGTAGCGAACCCCGTGACGGAGGAAGTCAACTGAGAGATCATAACTGTGGAGCTTGATGCTCTCAAAGTCGTCCCCGTCGTTGAACAGCTCGTCGCCGTGTTTAGGCTCGTTGTAGAGGCCAGCCATCTGGGTGAAGGTAATCTTCTGCCCCCGACCCTTGGTGGTGTCGGCGATGGTTTCGATGATTGCGTCGGAGCCGCCCTCCATTTGAGCAAAGAAGTCGGTGGTCTGTTCATAGACCTCGACACCTTTGCGCCAGAGTTCGCGTACTGACGCAGCATCACCGAAGGCGTTTGCTGGATCATTTGAGAGAGCGTTGCTATTAGCAATGCCTTGTCCTGTTACATTTGAAGTATGGAATGCCATAATTTTTTTGTGTTAGTTTTTTTTGTTGATTAAGGATCAACGGCTTACACAGATTGTGGCAGAATGGGGAGATTAACGAGTTTCCCTGTGGACCGCTTTTGCAAGACGCTCAAAGTCCTCGGGATTGTTAATGTTCCCAACCTGCTCAGCCAGTGAGGCCGCTGCTCCAGTTGGAGCGCCAGAAGTGCGGGATGCACCGCTGGCAGCGGGTAGTTGGCCGGGTTTTTCAGTCCTTGGAGGCTGGGGCGAAGTGGATTGTTGCTGAGGTTGTGCGGCAGTATTAGCAGCCTTTGCAGTGGCTGTTTTAGTAGATTTGCTTCCCTTGCGCTTCGGTGCAACATTTAACTCCGCTGCCGCCATTTTGGCGATCAAAAGAGGTTTGTTTGCATCGAAGTAGCGCGGATCGTCGGTATCTTGAAGGCTCTCGTCGATTTCGGAGCAACGCTCAAAGAACTCTGAGTCCTCATTCCCAAAGTCGGGGTAGAGTTCATAAGCTCTTGAAACACTTGACTCGAAAGCCGTATCGTGTTCATGGCGTTGTGTGTAGCTATCTCGTTCGTCCCGTTCTATGATTTCTTCGATAAGTTCTTCGGTGTCGCTGATCTGATCATTAAAATCAGCGGCTTCGTCCAAATCTCCTTCGCGAAGGGCTTGAGATGCTTTTTTTCGTAAATCTTTGAGATCGGCTTTCGCCTCCGCGAAGGTAACTCCTTGAGTTGGGTCTTCCTCATGCTCTTCATATTCAGATTCTTCCGAATCTTCAGTGTAGGTATTAGGATTTTCCTCAACCCCAAGATTCCGCTTTGCAAGCTCCAGAGCCTCAGAGAGGTTTAGGGCTGTTCCAGCGGCCTCAGCGGCCTTTTTTATGCGCATTGCCTCAGCATCCACCTTATCCGATGGGCGAAGTCGAAACCGAGGATGTGACTCCTCTTCTTCTTCCTCTTCACTTTCGTCGGCTTCCCCTTCTTCGATCTCATCAACTTCCGACTGCTCAGCTTCTTCGTTAGCGGATTCCTCCTGCTCAACTTCTCCCTCCGGAGGGGGTTGATCCTCTCCTTGGGCTTGCTGATTGTCGGGTTGCTGGTCTTCGTTGGGGTTTGCAAATGAATTAGGATTCTGTTGAACTTCAGCCATCATGGCCTCAAAGTCCGCAGGATCTGTTACATTTGCAATCCGCTCGTCCAGTGTCGGGGTGGATTCTTGCAAATCCGCCTCGCCCGAACCCCCTTCGGTCTGATTTCCGACCTCGGGTGTTGTGGTTGTAGTTTCGTGGTTGCTATCGATAGTCGGGGCATCCGCCTCCGCTGTCGCCGTCTGTTGTGGGGAATCGGCGTTCGCCTGACTCATCATAGAAGTCATCTTTGGGCTTTCTTTTGTATTTTGCAAGAGTAAAGTTGCAAATATGAGTTCAGGTGAGGGAAGGCTACCATCAGCAGATTTTCAAAGCCCGCCAATGCAAGGCCCGCCCGTGGGTCTCGATGTTGGTGATTTTGACTCCGGAGACCTATTTCGGGGGAATGCCAGCGCCGGAAATGAACAAGGAGGCAAGTTGCAAGGAGTTCTCCAATACTTGCACATGTTTGAGGAAAACTCGATTACCGATCTCCTCGGATACAGACACACAGTCCTTTCCCGGAAAGAAGGTGGTCTTGAGGGAGGGACAGGTGGGTGCCTAAAACCTGTTTTCTATGTGGGTGAAAACGACAAAATCACAGTCTATTTCCGGCCTGCATACCTTCTTCTCCCCGGAGGAGACAGCGGAGGATTGATTCCTGTTACGCCTAAGTTTGAGGGAGTTCGCCTTGACAAGCCAATGGACCCCGAGGAAGGAGACGGCAAGGGCCTCAGCGACGGCGAATATGGGGCATGGCTAAAGCTCGATGGATACGATGCGGAAATTACCGTAAAAGGTGCTGACGAAGCCGCTCCCACCCCTCCAGCAAGTGTCAACGATGGCGTTGTTTGGAATATTGCAAAGTGGTCTATCGAAGGCTCTGAGATTGTGAATGGAGAATACTACGCATGCCCGTTTCTTCCCGCCACCGACAACACTACTCACTCCTTCTACCCGACGCTGTATCAATCCAATAATAAGATTCCGGGTGATGGCGGGCAGTCTCAGTGGTATATGAAAGTCTACTATGGCTCCATTCATGACCTCCACACGGGTGATCACTACAGGGTAGAGCGCTGCGACAACAAAACCCAAATCAGTGTAAGCTACGGTCAGGATTGGTATCTTGAAATGAAAACCGACAACTCGGGAGTTCCCACATCTTTCAAAATTACCGAGACGGAGCCTGAGGTGGAGCCCTTCCAGCCACCTGAGGGAGGGGTAACATCAGGCAGAGATGGCACCTACAAGTGGAAGCTATTTAGTATTGAAAGCGGAGGGGGCGACAGGCTGGTTCCTCGCATCTTCCACTCTGGAGACATTTCATGGTATCGCTGGCTGCACGACAACCTAACATACCAAGCTGAGAATAAAGGCCGAGTCTACAAGCAATTTAATACCGATAACTACAAACATGAATTCAGACACATCGTCGGAGGAGGGGCAACAAAAGTCTATGAACAAGGAAACAGCATTCTTATCTACACGCCCCCATATTACAGCGACTCATACTTCGGCGGCTAATTTCTCTCTCCCGGAGGAAGTTGTAGCTTCAATACCAAAAAAAGCACCCAGTATTGCTTTTGCAATGATCTCGTTCTGGCGAGATCAGCACATGGCCGTGCAAGCAGTTCGCTCCATACGGCTGTTCTACCCAAAGGCGCCCATACTTATTCTTGATGATGCAAACTGGCCTATGCAGCCGAAAGTTGCTCGACAGTTAGTGAAACTTGGAGTCTGCTACCGAAAGAGTGACTGGGAGCGGGGGAAGTCAACTAAAGAACGCAGCAATTTTACTCGCAACCACATGGCCAGCCAATGCGCGGCCTTTGCGGATTTTGCAAGCGAGGTTGGAACCGACATACTTTGCAAGATAGACTCCGATGTGATTGTCACCGGGGCGGATCTCCCTATGTGGCTTGGGAGCAATAACATGATTATGGCGGCAAGTATCCGTCGTGACGCTGTTCATGGCTGGTGTTATTTGATGCGCAGAAAATCTTTGCAAGAGATTGCGGCATTGCAAAAAATGGGGAGATTCAAGGACCATCAGTGCAAATTTGAGGATGTGTATCACCGAGAGATATTTCGGGAAGCGTTCGGACCTGAGGCGGTTCTCGATTACGAGATCAACAAAGAAACTTCGCGATCATACACAATGGATTATGCTCACCCGAAAGAAATAATCCCAGAATACCATAAAGGATTGCTGCGCTACGTCACGGTCAACTTCGGGGGACTAATGATGATTGATTTGCCGAGCCCGGAAGCCCGCAGGGAAAGAGCTACTGCCCACATGAAGGCGTTCGTGGACTTTCTTGAAGACAAGATTAAGTCAACTTCGCAGTAGTGTTTTTCCGCATTATTGTGAGCGCCTGCTTCTTTTTCTCTTCTCCGTATCCAATAACATAGTCAGCAAGCTCCATAATCCCCCGTGCGTGATCTGCCTCTCGCTGTTCGACGCCCTTCTTATTGATGGTTTGCTGTGCCTCCTCGCGCTTTTCTTCCATTTTTGGGATAAAGTATTCCCTCCATCCGGCAGAGTCGCTCATAACTTCGACGGCTTCGCCGAGTTTCTGTGCGGTGTCGTAGGCTTGCTTCTTAGGATTGATTTGGCTCATACCACGGGCGGTTGCTGCCCCGGCATGTTATCCAAAGTATTTAGCGCTGTCGAGCTTCCTTGTCCTCCGGATGGTGGTTGAGCTGGAATCTGGTATCCCGGCTGGATAATCTGATCAACGTGAGCCACTTGCATCGCTTTAAGCATTTGTCGATACAGGGTCGCTGTGCGCTGTTGCAACTCGGGAGGCAGAGAGTAGAACTCTATTACCTTGGCAGATGCTTGCTGAGCCTGCACTAAGTCCTGCTCGTTCTTGTAGCGGGTCATCTCCAGCCTAATATCAAGATCCATCTGGCCTTCAACATTCTCGGGAGAATACTCAAGCATCTGGACTTTCTCATCCTCGGTGTAAAGGAACGCCTCGGTCTGATCGAGATAAGCCAGTGTGTAAATGCAGAAGTCCCGGAGCACCTCCTCAAGCCCGTCTTGCAACTGACTGAGGTAGATTGAGAACATTTCCTGACCACTACGTTCAATATTCTTAACCCCGGTTGCGAGCTTGGCAGTGTCCATACCCAGCATGGCGGCATCATTGACATGAGAGACTCCCGACATGTTGATTGCAACCTGCATGAAGAACTCGATCTCCTTGTAGATTTCTCGCCCTTTTATGTCATAAAGAGGGATTACCTTCAGAATCATTTCTGGGTTAATATTCCCTTTTGGCGTATATGTTTGGCCCCCATTAAGGTCGAGATGAGGGTTCTCTTCTCCCTCTAACGTGAGTTCCGGATTCCAAAATACCACCTGCCCCGAGCGAGACTGTGAGAGATTCCAGCGGTTTGTAAGGAGGTCAACGACTTCCTGCAAGGGCTGGAAGATTTCCATAGTTCCAATGCCGTGCCAGCGTCCCTCAACACGGTTCACGCGAGTAACCTTAAAAGGGCGGCGACCGTGCGGAGTCCTATTTGCGACGTAATCGTAGAAAAGTGGGCGCTGATTGGCTTTGTCGAGCATCAGAACGATGTCTTCCTGCACCCCATCCTCGTTGGCGTCGAAGTGCATATAAACTTCAGCAATCTCCACCACGGGCTCGCCACTACGGGCGTCAGGCTCGGATGATTCATCATTACCCTTGTCGTTCCCGGCTGATTCTCCCAGTTCAGGACGCTCCATAGAGCCTCGAGATTTAGGCTGGTCATCGTAGTTTGTCAGCTCTTGCAACGATTCAAAAATCTTTGAAGCGGTCTCGCGGGTAGTCTGATCGTTTGACTCAAGCGCCGAAACATAGATGGAGGCAATTTCGATTGCTGGCTTATCGTAAAGGTGAACGACGCAATCAGCTTCATCGAGGCTATGAGCGTCTAAAGGAGCAAGGAAGTCTTTGTAGTATACTGGCTTAGCGTCGGCGCCACGGTATCGGACTTGCTGGCGAGGAACAATTTGCTCTACAAAGTTTAGCTGTGAAGGATCACTTACTCCTTCTGGAAGTTGCGTCTGGCCGTCACGTTGCAGGACGAACAGCATTGGAATATCAGGAGCTTGGCCCTGCTCCATCATCATTTCCTCTTCCTCACTCGGCATCCTGCTCGGAACAGTAGCCCATTTGTCGTAGGGGTAGATATAATCAGCATCGCTTGCAACATAAGGAGTCCCCGAGTCGTCTATTGCGACAGTCGCGTTTTTCTGGAATTGAGTCCAGTCCTGACGGTAGACGGTTTTTGTCACTGTCTCGCCACGAATGATAGCTCCTTCGACGGCGCCCATGACGCATCCTTTGAGATCAGCCTGACGAGCTTTGTGTTTGCAATACTTATCGGTAAGACGGGCCTCGTCCTCGTCGGCTGCGCCCACTGGGTAGGCTCCGAACCAAGGGTCAGTGCCAAGGAAGTAGTTGGTAGCCCTTGCAATCTGCTGCTGAGCAATGCGTCGAGAGAGGGGAACGGTAAGGTTTGATTCAGCGAAAATTCCTCCTACCAGATATGAGCGCCAGTCAATTTGGTTGTGGAAAGTCATCTCGTAGAGCTGACGCTTACCCATGAACGATCCTGCCGCGCTTTTTACAGTGTCGTCCTCGCCTCGTCCATACCAGTTAGCCTGAGAGGTATCGGTGCGCCCAAGCTCTTTTTCAAGGCTCTGGATTCTACCCATGGCGTATTCGACCATGCGCTTCTCTTGCTCAGAACTGAGCTGTAAAGGCGTATCAAAAACCACTTTGGGCTTATCTTTTTCTCCGCCTCCAGCAGTTGGGTCCTTGGGAGAAGGAAACAGGTTGTCCGCTACTGCTTTAACTTGGCTCTGGTGGCCGCTATCTGATGTCGATTGTTCGCTCATTTCTTTTTCTTTCTGGATTGTTCCCGAGCCGCCTTCAAAAAGCGAGGATCTTTCATTGCAACTGCTCTTGCAAGTTCAGACGCATTCTTCTTGGCGCTTGCGATTCCCTCGGCTGTTGTAGCAGATCCGCGCTCCTGACGCCAGAACTGACGGTAAAGACGGTGGAATATTTCGGTTTGCTCGCCACTCATCTTATGGCTCTCGCTCTGACCAGTAGAGGGATTCTTGTAAGTATATTTTTTGGAGACAGCTCCGGGCATCTTAATATTTTCGTTTCCGGGGTCTCGGCGCTGTTCACGGCGCACAGTTTGATCAAAGCGGTTTGGCGTATAGTTCTGCGGACGGAAAATCCAATCAAGAGGAGTAAGCATCGAGCTTTTATCGCTCAAAATGTTGGGGCGCTTCTTCTTCTCTCCATAAGCGTCAATGCCAGACGGTGGAATGCTCCAAGGGTTTTTTGGTATTGCTCCTCCCAACTTGTCCTCAGCGTTCGGATACATCTCATAGAGCAATGTGTTCTGGAAGCCAGCCCAGCCACCTTCGGACAGGTTGTGATCGTAGTAGGTGTTGGTATCGCGGAGAGGTTGACGAATAATGTTCGGGACGATGAAAGTTGTAAGTTGACGCGCCGCGAACTTAGAGACAGGAAGTTTCCCAGTTGACATTGAGAACGTATCGTTGATACCGCGCAACATTGTCTTGTCGGTAAGCTGGCCAACTACAGTGTCAAAGGCGAGAGTTTGTAGAGACTCAGGTATATCTTTTTCACCGCGACGATTCAGCTTAAACTCTCGTATAAGGTCAATCGTGGTTCCGAGAGTGAGCGCAAGCGGGTCTATGCGTCCATATTCAAAAGTCCGATTTCCCACTCTGATCCGATATGGTCCCATGCCCTCTCTTTGGGCTGCTGCTTTATTCTCGGTGGCTTGAGGGCCAAACTTTGGCATGGACCCAGTCATTAGTATGAATTTCTCCCGGTCGTCTTCATCTCCTTCGACCATCCCGTAAATCATATACGTTATAAGCATTGACTGCATCTGAGAGCTGAAGTCAGAAACGGCCTTTGCAGCTACTGGGTCAGGGTTGCCACGATTATTGGCCATGTATGACCACATTCTTTGGAGAGAAATGACAACGGTAAGTGGGTTAGGAACACGCGATCCACCTTCCCGAATGATGTTCATCAAAACGCGAGTAAATGGCATCAGGGTTACTCGGGTGAGATTTACACCAACACGCATCGCGTCGAGTCGAGCGATGTTTGTCAGCTTGCTCATGCCATCGCTGGTCGAGCGGTGCATGACTTTCTCCCCGAGAAGAGCCTTATCGACATTCTTGAGGGACTGGTCGAACTTGTTTGCTAAATACGCGAAGAGTTCAAGCGGACCTTTTGGGGTATTCTTGTAGCTGTCAGGCAAATCTTTCGTGAATACGCTAATGTCAGCCTGATCCGCTGCCATTTCCCAAGAGCTGGAGCCTTGAACAGTCATCTCCATCTTAACAAACTCCTTGAGCGCGTCGCCTTTAAGGCCCTTGGAGCGACCAAGACGATAAGCGATTGCTCCGACTTCAGTCCCCGCGATTATGAAACGCATAAACTCGTCAACCCCCATATTGAATCGCAATATGCCACGACTGGCTTTGCCTAATTCAAGTTTCTTCATGGCGCCCTTTTGACCTGCCGCTCGCCGAATCATATTAGGGTATTTGATGTTTACCCCGGCCTTTTCGAGCGCAATGTCAAAGTAATCCATCAGGTGGCCCATTTGATAGCCACGAACGTCTTCATGTGACTCTCCAGCGGCTTGCTCGTATGGCCCCCCTTTGCCCTTTGCAAAGGCATTGAAGTAAGCGCGTTCAGTATCGAATGCGAGATAGCCTTGAGTGAAAGCCATTGCGTAGTAGGTTTTCAACCCCTCGGCCATATATTTGAACTCCCCAAACTGAGCGTTCTTGGGATTTTTGACCAGAGAGTTGACAATCATTTCTGCGCTCCGCTCACCGATCATGCGGTAGCCAGCAAATGGAATAGACATGAGGTTGACCATCACCGTCTTCATGCTGAACACGTTGGCATACCAAGACCCGGTGGTTCGGGAGATCCAATCAAGATCCAAGTCATCGAGCACACGGGCTGCGGCCATTACTTGGCGAGGATCGTTAATATTGAATCCTTCCTTTTTCTTGAGTCCGACCCCAAAACTCCGCGACATGATCTCTTCTATATCTTCCTTTTTCGCTTCCCGGCCTCCCTCTGGAGGGGCTTCGCCGCGAGCGTAAGAGTCGATAGTTTCGGGAGTATATCCACGCTCGATCAGGTTTTTGACTTTTGGCTCAAGA
>Ga0316202_10002854_pt1 | contig 10892 bp, 9 predicted proteins | sample 3monrhotite_MG_FD_204934 | JGI IMG/M metagenome (GOLD analysis project Ga0316202, IMG submission 204934) | Microbial mat bacterial communities from mineral coupon in-situ incubated in ocean water Damariscotta River, Maine, United States -... | ecosystem: Environmental > Aquatic > Marine >...
GCACGGAATCGTGATATAAAACCAGGGATGTTTGAGGAGTTTTCAGCACTGTGATTGTTTGTCCCCCTAAATATAGAATGTTTTTGAGCTTTTGCTTTGCGGCATTTTTTGCGCTGGGCGCACAGGCGGAACCAGCAGAATTTACCCTGTTGGACGTTCAGGGCGTGAAGCACAAGCTGTCGGATTATCGCGGCAAGTGGGTGGTGGTGAACTACTGGGCAACTTGGTGCCCCCCCTGTCTCACAGAAATTCCAGAACTGGTGGATTTTCACGAAGAGCGCAAAGACAACGATGCTGTGGTGCTGGGCGTCAACTTTGAAGACATCAGTCTCAACGCCCTGAAACAGTTTTCTGAAGAATATTTTATGAATTTTCCGGTGTTGCGCACCAAACCCGGTCCAAACTCGGCACTGGGGCCTATTCCCGGTCTGCCTACCACCTATCTGGTTTCACCTGAGGGGGAAGTGGTTGCCCGTCAGGTTGGCCCGGTCACCGCTGTGTTGATTACGGATTTTATTGCACAGCAAATCACAAAATAATTGGAGAGAGTGAATCACATGGAGAGATTATTCACCCGCATAAATAGTATTGTCACTTTATTGTTGTTGCTTTTGTGTGCAGGGCAGGCACAGGCGGCGCTGGGCAAAGATCCTTACGCCTATTTTTTCAACGAAACCTGGGGCAATTTCTCTGAAGAGATAGAAATGGCACGCAGCCAAGGTAAAAAAGGTATCCTGCTGTTTTTTGAAATGGATGAATGTCCATTTTGCCATCGTATGAAAGAAACCGTGCTCAATCAGCCATTAGTACAAGAATATTTTCGCAAACACTTTCTTAATTTTAGTGTGGATATTGAAGGCGATGTGGAGATAACCGATTTTCATGGTCAGGTCATGGCACAAAAAGATTTTGCTTTTAAGGTTAATCGGGTACGTGCGACCCCAGTATTCGCTTTTTATGACTTGGAAGGTAAGCAGATAGCGCGGTATACAGGGGCTACATCAAGCGTTGAGGAGTTTATGTGGTTGGGTGAATTTGTTGAAAAGGGACTTTACAAAGAAATGCGCTTTACCAAATACAAGCGGCAAAAAGTCAAAGCCGCCCAGCAGGCGAAATGAGCGGGTCGCCAACGCAGTATTTCCGTAGATTATTATTGCTACCCTTATTTTTTTCGATACCGTGTCTGTTGTGGGCAGCAGATGAAGTTCCTTTACCGACGCCGCTGACACTTGAGTTTGCGCTGGGTCTGGCGTCGGCGGAACATCCCGAACTACAAATAGAGGTTGCTGAACTGGCGCGTGCCAAGGCGGAGCAACAGCGGGTTGATGCAGAGATGGGTGTTAATGTGACGCTCTCTGGACGCCTGCGCTGGATTGATCCACCATCGAGCAGTATTGAGCAGTCCCAGGATGATCATCGCATCAGCCTGTCCCTGAATAAATCTTTGTATGACTTTGGCCGTAGTGCGGCAAAAAAAGATGTGACGCTGGCGGAACGAAACCAGCGTGCTTTGGTTTATCTTGATACTTTTGCTCGCTACCGCATTGCCATTATGGCCACTTTTTTTGATGTGTTGTTAGCTGATCAGGCGTATGCGCGTGACACTGAAGAAATGTCGATGGCTTTTGTGAATTCAGATCGTGTGCGTGAGCGTAATGAGTTGGGGCAGTTGTCGGATATTGAGCTTATGGAAACACGCAGTCTATTGCAGGCATCACGGCTACGGCAGGCACAAAGTGAGGCTGCACAACGCACTACACGGGCACGTCTTGCTGATTTACTGAATCGCCCGGGACAACTGTCTGAAAAATTATCCATCCCTCAATTGAGTTTTGCTGCTCGAAAACTTCCAGAAGATGTGAATGACTGGTTTGTTGAATTGGAGCAGGGTAATCCGCAACTGCGGGCATTGATGGCGCAACTGGCGAGTGCAAAGGCGCAATTGAGTCTGGCTCGGGCAGATGATAATCCAGTGCTTTTAGGGCAGCTCGAAGTGTCTGAATACAACCGGGCAGTGGGTAGTAACGATAAGTGGCGGGCCGGTATCTCTCTGGATATGCCATTGTTTGATGGTGGCCGCAGTGCCGCATTACAGGCTCGGAGTCGAGCCGAATTACACAAAGTTGAGGCCAACCTGGAACAGCAACGGCGTGTATTGCGACAAGAGCTGTTGGATATCTGGACTGAGTTGCAAACCTTACAGGTGGAAAAACAAAGTCTGGCAGCTGATCAGGAATATCGTGAGCTGTATCTTGACCTCCGTCGCGCTCAGTATGAACTCGAAGTTGAGGCTGATCTGGGTGATGCCATGGTGAGTATGTCGGTGCTACGCTATCGTGTTATGCAGGCGGACTTTGCTACAGCCCTGGCCTGGGCTCGCGTCAACGCTTTGCTGGGGCGGGGGGATGGTAATGATAATGACGAGAAATTCGCTACTGGTTATTGAATGAGCAATGGAAGCTCGTGTTGATAAGCGACCGTCGTCTAATAATAACAGTCGTGTGGACTAAAGGAGAAACCATATGAATTCACCGGGCCGGATCATTGGTGTATTGCCCATGCTGGTTTTTGCGCTTGTTTTTTCGTTGACTGGATCGGCCGGGCTAGTCAGGTCGACTACTTCGGTAGCGGAGGAAGCGACCCTGCAATGGGTGCGTACCGTTGCCCTGAGTACACCGGTCAATGGGATTGTTGCTGAAGTGAAGGTTAATAGAGGAGATCGGGTGCGTGCTGACCAAGTATTGCTGCGCCTGGACAATGAAACATTTCGCGCTGATGTGTTTGCTGACAGGGCCAGACTCAAACAGGCCAGAAATAATCGGGATGAAGCTCAGCGAGAGCTGGAGCGTACTCAGGAATTATATGATCGTACTTTATTGTCTGACCATGACTTGCAATTAGCAAAAATTCAAAAAGATGCGGCGGACGCAGACTTACTTTCGGCTCGTGCCAATCTGACGAAAGCAGAGCATGATTTTGGCCGCAGCATAATACGGGCTCCCTTTTCGGGCTGGGTGTTACAGCGCAATGCACAACCAGGGCAAACCGTGGTGAGCAGAATGCAGGCTGTGCCGTTAATCGTACTGGCTGAGGCGGATCGTATGTTAGCGCGCAGTCTGGTGAGTGGCATGGCTGTCGATAATATCAAACGTAACGACAAGGCAAAGGTTACCGTCTCAGGACAAAGCTATGCGGGCACAGTCAGTTTTGTGGCCATGGAGCCGGAAAAGACCGGCAGTGACCGTTATGTTGTTGAGGTGGTTTTTGCCACGAATAAGCAAATGCTACGTGTTGGCCAACCGGCTAAAGTGAAATTTTGAATCGAGTTTGTGTGCGATGTTATGTGTCGGGCCAGGTGCAGGGTGTGTTTTTTCGTGCCTCGACACGGCATGAAGCCGAACGCTTGGGGATTAGCGGTTATGCACGAAATTTACCGGATGGTCGTGTCGAAGTAATGGCCTGTGGCGTAAAACCATTGGTGGAAGAATTGTGCGCTTGGCTGTCAAAGGGGTCGCCGCAGGCGCAAGTCAGTAATGTGAGTTGTGAACTAGCCGATAATGATCCACCGCTGCTATTTACCATCGAGTGAGCGTATGGAGCCTTGATAAGTGGGAAAGTAAGGCGAATGCAGATGAGCGTCTGGTGACGTATCAACTTCACATTACACTCCAGCGGTCGCAGTGGATACGCGTTGGTTCTCTGGCCAAGTTTTTGTTCCCGGTAGGAAATTATCTTTACACTGGCAGTGCCCGACGCAATTTGCCGGCACGGATTCATCGTCATTTATCCCGACAAAAAAAGCTCCGCTGGCATATCGATTATTTTTTGATGACGCCTGAAACACAGATAACGGCGGTTGGTCTTTTCAGTGAAACAGAGTGTTGCTGTAATCAGCAGGCTAATGGTGAAATTTTACTGGCAGGGTTTGGTGCCAGTGATTGCCGGGCGCAATGTGGCAGCCATCTGAAATACCTGAGCAGCACGGCGATGGCTGACATATACCCTTAATATCGGAATCCAAATATCAGTCTATTGATGCTTTTATCACTAAAGGCTGATGAAATATTTACCGCATCAGCAGGGAATACATACTGTATCCCACCTAACATTGTACTGAAAATATTGGCGATAAAGATTTAGTGATTCTGTGTTGTTGTTCACCTGATTATCCACACAGTGATACAGAACTGCTGGAATAGGCCTTCTTGATTTTTCCCCGTTGTTAGATAATTATTGGCTAGGTGTGTTGAGCAAATCTCAAACGCCACGAGTATATGCTATTCGGCTCATTTTTCTGGTGAGCTTTTTATTATCATAAAATACTGATGATTGTCATGAATGTGCCGGTTTCGTTAGAGACTGCCAAGGCGCTCGTGGTGCTCACATGAATAGTGCCAAGTTTTACCCGAAACTTTCAATTGTCGGATATCAATATAAAAGATGTTGCTAAGTAATATTGTGTGTTGATTATGCTTTACAGTGTTGGTTTTGAGTGAGGAAGTATGAGCATCTTTACAAGTAGGTGTTATTTTTCCGAATGCATTTTAATGCCACTTAATTGAAATGGGTAATTTTCCACTTTGTGTTTGTAAAGCCCAATTTTTTTGGGAAAAAGGTGTTTATTCTTACTATGCTTTTTTCAGCACCATTCCGAGCCCGAGCGATTATTTTAAGGAATAAAATAATCCGATACATTTATTCATAATCTAAAAGGAATTAATTATGAAAACCAAACATGACCACGTATTTTTTTTCATATGCTTGATTGTCGCTATGTTTTTTTTCGCGTTATTCAGTCAGGAAGCCAGAGCCTTGCCGAGCAAGTCGGATATTGTCAATAAAATGATATTGGTGAATGATTACTGGATCAATGGGCATCTTGATTCGGGAGATAATAAGTGGGCGCGTGCAGTCTATTTCATAGGAAATATGGCCATGTACGACATGTATCCTGATAGTAAATACTACAAGTATGCAGAGGATTGGGCCATAAAGTGGGATTGGAAGCTCAATGGGTATATCTGGCAGCCTAACGCTGACGATCAGGCTGCTGGACAAACCTATATCGCATTGTATAAACACAATCCTCAGTCGTATAAAATTGAACATATCCAAACCTCCGTCAATAATATGGTCAATAGTTCTAATGTTGAAAGCTGGTGGTGGGTAGATGCGCTGTTTATGGCGATGCCCAATTTTGTTGAGCTTGGCAATATTAACTTTGACACAGCATTTCATGACAAGATGTGGGATTTATATGCATGGACAAAATATTCGGAAGGAGGCAGAGGGCTGTATTCTGACAATGGCAACAATAACGGAAATAATTTTTTATGGTGGAGAGATAAAAACCAGACTCCACCTAATTTAACCTCTACGGGAAAAAACATATATTGGTCGAGAGGTAATGGATGGGTTATTGCTGCTATGGTTAAAGTATTAAAAGAGTTACCTGTTTCTGACAGTCATTATGAAGAATACAAACAAACATTGATTTCCATGGCGGGTTCTTTGAAGGATAGGCAGAGGCCCGACGGTTTTTGGAGTGCCAGTCTGGATGACCCCAGTCATTATGGTGGAAAAGAAACCAGTGGAACTGCTTTTTTTACCTATGCACTTGCCTATGGCATTAATGTCGGAATTTTAGAGGCCGCAACTTATAGGCCTGTTGTAGAAAAAGCATGGAACGGCATGGTGAACGATGCCGTTCAAGCCAGTGGCCTCCTTGGTTATATTCAGGGGCCAGGACATGCACCTGAATCAAACCAGCCTGTTAACGCAAACTCAACAAGAGATTTTGGGGTCGGTGCATTTTTATTGGCGGGAACCGAAGTCGTAAAAATGGCATCCGGTGTTATGCCAGACCCAGAGAACCCTCCGCCACCACCCTTTCCTGTAGTGGTTAGCCAAAGTTCAGAGCAAGTTGGCAAAGAAGCGATTAAAGTGATTGATGGAAACACTTCTGATGATTTCCTGTGGTCTGCAAGTGGCTTTCCACAATGGGTGATTATTGATTACGGCGAAAATAAATCGATTGAAGGGGCTGAATTATGGACCTACCAGAATAGGGCGTATCAGTATTATGTTTATGCCAGTACAAGTCTGGCAGATGTTGAAAATGAAGTGGCTGGTTCTCTCATTGTGGATCACAGTAATAATACATCGACATCGCAACCCATTTTATCTTCATTTGCTACTCTAGAGGCCCGATACGTTAAATTAAAAATTGTTGGGGCGTCAGGGTATTCAGGTTCATGGTCAAGTATCAATGAATTTAAGATTGTGGAGGGGAATTTCACTCCTCTACCATCGAACAAGGTGATTTATAGCCAGAGTTCAGAGCAAGCTGGTAACGAAGCGATTAAAGTGATTGATGGAAACACTTCCAATGATTTCAGGTGGTCTGCAAGTGGCTTTCCACAATGGGTGATTATTGATTACGGCGAAAATAAATCGATTGAAGGAACTGAGTTATGGACCTACCAGAATAGAGCGTATCAATATTATGTTTATGCAAGTACAAGTCTGGCAGATGTTGAAAATGAAGTGGCTGGTTCTCTCATTGTGGATCACAGTAATAATACATCGACATCGCAACCTATCTTATCTTCATTTGCTACCCTGGAGGCCCGATACGTTAAATTAAAAATTGTTGGAGCATCAGGGTATTCAAGTTCATGGTCAAGTATCAATGAATTTAAGATTGTGGAAGGGGATTCCACTGGCCTGGATGCCGCAGTGCTTTCGCTTGATTTAGGCATCAAGCAACTGCAATTCAGCTGGCCAGCGGTACAGAATGCCACTTATTACCGATTGATGGAAAACCCTGATGGCGTCTCAGGCTTTACTCAGCGAGGTGCAGATATCACCACCACCTCACACACGCTGGATATTGCTGTGCATCGCCAGGACTGGGGTAATGCCCGGTATTTATTGCAGGCCTGTAACAGTCAGCTTTGCAGCGACTCCAACGAGGTGAGTACGTTGGGAGGGGTGTTATCCGCTATTGGGTATGTGAAGGCTTCGAATACTCAAGGGTCGATTGACCTCATTGGAGGGGGAGGATTCGGAGAATCAGTGGTTTTGAGTGGTGATGGTAATACTCTGGCGGTGGGAACTACAGAAGAATTCAGCGATGCCACTGGCGTCAGCAACGGCGGAACTGGTTGGGGGGGTGGTTTGGCAATGGCTTCCGGTGCAGTGTATGTGTTTAGCCGCAACGGGGGTAGTTGGTTCCAGCAAGCTTATATTAAGGCCTCTAATACTGGGGCTCTTGATTTTTTCGGTGCCTCAGTGGCTTTGAGCAACGATGGCAATACTTTGGCGGTGAGCGCGCGCGGGGAAAGCAGTAATGCAAGGGGTGTCAGCATCGATGGAACCGGTGAGGAGGATAATTCAGCAGGCCTGGCCGGGGCGGTATATGTGTTTAGTCGCAACGGTGGTAGCTGGTCCCAGCAGGCTTATGTCAAAGCCTCTAACACTGAGGCTTTTGATAGGTTCGGTACCTCAGTAGCCTTGAGTGATGATGGTAACACTTTGGCGGTGGGGGCTAGTGATGAAAGCAGCAATGCGACTAGCATCAGCATGGATGGAACCGGTGAAGAGGATAATTCAGCAATCGAGGCAGGGGCGGTGTACGTGTTTAGCCGTAGTGGCAGTAGTTGGCTTCAACAGGCCTATGTTAAGGCCTCCAATGCCGAGAAGTGGGATTTTTTCGGTGGCTCAGTGGATTTGAGTAGCGATGGTAATACCTTGGCGGTGGGTGCGTGGAGGGAAAGCAGTAATGCCACTGGTATCAGCACCAATGGAAGCGGTGAGGCGGACAATTCAGCAGAAGCTGCTGGGGCAGCGTATGTGTTTGGTCGCAATGGTGGTAGCTGGTTCCAACAGGCCTATGTCAAGGCCTCCAATGCTGAGGCTGGCGATTTTTTCGGTGGCTCAGTGGATTTGAGTGGCGATGGTAATACTTTGGTGGTGGGGGCTAGCGGAGAAGATAGTAATGCCACAGGCATCAGTACCGATGGAACTGGTGAGACGGATAATTCGACAGCATATTCCGGGGCGGTATATGTGTTTAGCCGCAACGGTGGTAGTTGGTCCCAGCAGGCCTATGTTAAGGCCTCCAATAATGCGGAGACTAGCGATTCTTTCGGTGACTCAGTGGCTTTGAGCGGCGATGGTAATACCCTGGTGGTGGGGGCTGACAGAGAAAAAAGCAATGCCACTGGCATCAGTACCGATGGAAGCGGTGAAGGTAATAATTCGACAGAAAATGCCGGGGCGGTGTATGTGTTTAACCGCAGTGGCGGTAGTTGGTTCCAACAGACCTATGTTAAGGCTTCCAATACCGGGACGTGGGATTTTTTTGGCACCTCTGTTTCCGTGAACAATGATGGCAATATTCTAGCTATAGGGGCTTCTGGGGAGGACAGTAATGCTATCGGCATTACCCATGGTGCGGATGCTGCCGGTGCGGATAACAGCGCAACCATTGCCGGGGCGGTGTATTTGTATTAGGTGTTGGGGCAAACTCCAGAGCTGTCTGGAATCAGAAATAATCGAGGAGGAGTTTGCCCACAAGCTGGGGTAGCTGAGAGTGATAAAAAAGAAACAAGCGACACGTCTGTGACTTGCTTGTGTTCAGCGGCGTAAACTAATTGTGAAATGGAGTGATAATCTGGTTGGGCTTCCAGTACGCTGGGCAACGGTATTAATGCCAGTAAGCTTTACTTGTTTCTCCGCCTAATGCCCTGGCATCGCCATTGGTACCTAAAGCGATATTAGTGTTAGCGTTGAGCAATTGTGTGAGGAGGAGAAATGGTTGGCGTTCCATGTTGGATTCGCAGCGAATTCAGCATGGCGCAATATACCAATGTCATTAAGTTAAGTAGTAAGCCATTGATTCATTTTTCCTTTTTGTAGTTTCCATGAAACGTTTTATTCTTTGATTTCCGCCGCTGATAATGCCTGTTATATCGTACCGGTTTTATTGTGCAAGCCATGCCATCAATCAGGGCTGCTAATTTACTCCGCAGCTGATGAGTTGAAAATAAAAGTGGTTAAATCACGGTATTTTTCATTTTGCAAAACGCCTGAGAAAAGTTGATTTTGTAGGCATGCTGACGAGAAGATGTTGTTTTGTCGATTTGTTTTTGGGCAGTATTAGCCACCATGGCCGTCAGATTGCTGGTCAGTACCTCCGCATAAAAATCCTGTTTGACTGATACTGTAGACTTCCCGGAAAAATTCTCTATTTCTACCCATTGCTTGAGACGTTTGTCGTTTTCTTCAATACCCCACCTCAAGTGATATAATTCCTTGAAGATATGGGCTGGGAAAATCTGCTCATCCATCAGGTTTGTGATAAGCACTTCAACATCAATATCAGCATCGAGTTCAGCGCGTATCAAGCGAATTTTAAGAGAATGTGTCGATAGTCCTTTTTCTCTGCATTGTTCGACTGATTTCTTATTGGGCGTGAGCGTAGCGAGGGTCTGCGCTTTTCCACTGTCGGCAAACGCTTTGTATGGTTTGCCACGGTTGATTTTGGCACGCATGCAAAAAGGCTGGCTTTTCGCTTTATATAAGGCATATAACCAGAATGCATTATACTCTCTGTCTAAAAGAGATAAGTCTTTGGATTGAACATCATTCAAATGTATGATTGACGCTGGAATCAATGCTGATATGATTCAGCACATCATAATAAACCGACGCCAGTGCTAACGGGCAGTCTTTCTGATTTTCCTTTCCCAAGTTAACACCAAACGCATCCACGATATCGGGTTCGTCAGGCATCCTGATCTGTGAGTCATCGGTGGCGCACAGTCGGTATCCGTGCCAGGTTTTCACATCAAAGCAGTGATCATAAATGTGTTGGTTTCGTCAGCGGAAGGTAAGATGCTCGCTGTGCTCACATGAATAGTGCTAAGTTTTTCATGAAACTTTCAGTTGTCAGATGTCAGTATAAAAGATATTGCTAAGTAATATATTGTGTGTTGATTATGCTTTACAGTGTTAGTTTTGAGTGAGGAAGTATGATCATCTTTACAAGTAGGTGTTATTTTTCCGGTTGCATTTTAATGCCGCTTAATTGAAATGGGTAATTTCCATTTTGTGTTTGTAAATCCCAAGCTTTTGTGAAAAGGGTGTTTATTCTTACTATACTTTTTACAGTACCATTCCGAGCCCGAACGATTATTTTAAGAAATAAAATAATCCGATACATTTATTCATAATCTAAAAGGAATTAATTATGAAAAGCAAACATGACCATATTTTTTTTCCCATATGCTTGATTGTCGCGATGTTTTTTTTCGCGTTATTCAGTCAGGAAGCCAGAGCCTTGCCGAGCAAGTCGGATATTGTCAATAAAATGATATTGGTGAATGATTACTGGATCAATGGGCATCTTGATAGTAAATACTACAAGTATGCAGAGGATTGGGCCATAAAGTGGGATTGGAAGCTCAATGGGTATATCTGGTTGCCTCACAATGAATTTAAGATTGTGGAAGGGAATCCCACTGGCCTGGATGCCGCAGTGCTTTCGCTTGATTTAGGCATCAAGCAACTGCAATTCAGCTGGCCAGCGGTACAGAATGCCACTTATTACCGATTGATGGAAAACCCTGATGGTGTCTCGGGTTTTACCCAGCGAGGTGCAGATATCAGCACCACCTCACACACGCTGGATATTGCTGTGCATCGCCAGAACTGGGGTAATGCCCGGTATTTATTGCAGGCCTGTAACAGTCATCTTTGTAGCGACTCCAACGAGGTGAGTACGCTGGGAGGGGTGTTATCCGCTATTGGGTATGTCAAAGCTTCAAATGCTGAGGCTTATGATTGGTTCGGTCGATCAGTGGCTTTGAGTGGCGATGGCAATACCC
>Ga0316202_10002855_pt1 | contig 10891 bp, 9 predicted proteins | sample 3monrhotite_MG_FD_204934 | JGI IMG/M metagenome (GOLD analysis project Ga0316202, IMG submission 204934) | Microbial mat bacterial communities from mineral coupon in-situ incubated in ocean water Damariscotta River, Maine, United States -... | ecosystem: Environmental > Aquatic > Marine >...
ATCCCCTTCGCGGATCTCGAGCTGGCGCACGGCCTTCAGGCAGGTGTTCACGGGCTCGATGAACGCGGCGCGCTCGAAGGCCACGTGATCCGGCACCGCGGTGAGCCCGCCGTCGCGCACGATCCACGGCATCACCCGGATGTACTCGGCGTAGCCGCCCCCGGCCGGCTCGTAGCCGGCGGTCACCCCCGTGCGGCGGTAGGTCGGGCACTGGGCGTAGAGCTGGCGTCGGCCGTACCACGAGTCGCGGTCCGGCACGTGGTGGTAGACGGCGACCCGGTCCCCGGCGCGCCAGCCGTCAACGGCGCCCTCGGTGGCCACGATCGTCCCGGCCGTTTCGTGGCCGAGAACCCGGGGGGGCGGGGCCAGGCCGTACTCGACCTTCTTGATGTCGGTCCCGCAGACGCCGCAGGCCGCCACGCGCACGAGGACCTCGCCCGCCTCGAGGGCGGGAACCGGGAGCGTCTCGAGGCGGACGTCGCCGCGGCCGTGGTAGACGGCCGCCTGCATCTGGGCGGGAAGCGCCATGGGGTCGCGATCCTATCCGCTCCCGGGCCTCCCGGACGTAGACTCCCGGGCCCTGGCAGGAGGACGCGATGCGCTGTGTGGTGATCCGGGAGCACGGCAGCTACGACAAGCTGCTCTTCGAAGAGCGGGACATCCCCGTTCCTGGACCCGGCGAGGTCCGCATTGCAGTCAAGGCCGCGGGCCTCAACCACCTGGATGCCTGGGTCCGCCGCGGCGTCCCGGGCCACGCCTTCCCGCTGCCCATGGTGCCGGGCTGCGACGGCTCGGGGGTCATCGATGCCCTGGGCGCCGGCGTCGAGGGGCTCGCCGAGGGCCAGCGTGTACTGATCGCACCCGGCGTCACCGACGGCGCGGATGCCGCTACGGCGGCAGGCCTCGATCACCTCTCGGCCCGCTACGGGATCTTCGGCGAGACGCGTGACGGGACGTGCGCCGAGTACACCGTGGTGCCGGCGCGCAACGCGATCCCGATCGCGGATCACATCTCGTTCGAGGATGCGGCCGCCTTCCCGCTCGCCATGTTGACCGCGTGGAACATGCTCATGCGTCGCGCGTGCATCGAGCCCGGCGAGAGCGTGCTCATCCACGCCGCGGGTAGCGGCGTCTCGAGCGCGGCCATCCAGATTGCCAAGCTCGCAGGCGCAGGACAGATCCTGGCCACGACCTCCAGCGAGGCGAAGGCGGCGCGTGCACGCGAGCTCGGCGCCGATGACGTGATCGACTACACCGATCCCACCTGGTCGAAGCAGGTGAAGAAGCTGACGGCGGGCCGCGGCGTCGACGTCGTCATCGACCATGTCGGGGAAGCCACGTTCGGCGGCTCCCTCAAGACGCTCGTGCGTGGCGGGCGCTACGCGTTCTGCGGCGCCACGACGGGTGCCCAGGCAGCACTGCACCTGAACCTCGTGTTCTTCAAGAACCTCAGTGTCCTCGGCAGCACGATGGGCAGTCTCGGTGACATGCATCGCCTGGTCGGCCTGCTGGAAGCCGGCAAGCTGCGTCCCATCGTCGATGCCGTCCTGCCTCTGGCGGACGTGGGGGAGGCGCACCGCCGCCTCGAGGCGCGCGAGGTGTTCGGCAAGCTGGTGCTCACGCCCGGAACGGAGTCCGCATGAACTACGAGACGATCCAGGTCGAGGTGGAGGATGGCCTCGCCACCATCACGCTCGATCGCCCCGAAGTACGCAACGCCATCAACCAGCAGATGGTCGATGAGCTGCATGTGGCCCTCGAGAGCCTCGAGACCCACGAGGATGTCCGGGCGCTGATCCTGACCTCCAGTGGCGGCAAGGCGTTCATGTCGGGGGCGGACATCGCCGAGTTGCGCGATCGACGTAGCGAGGACGCGCTGAAGGGCATCAACGCGAACTTGTTTGCGCGCCTCGAGCGGTTTCCGCGCCCGACGGTTGCCGCCGTCATCGGGTGGTGTCTGGGTGGGGGCTGCGAGCTCGCGCTCTGCTGCGACTTCCGTGTGGCCGGTCTCTCCTCACGCTTCGGCCAGCCCGAGGTCGGTCTCGGCATCATGGCCGCCGCGGGGGCGACGCGACGTCTGCCGGCGCTGATCGGCCTGGGCCCGGCGCGCAGGCTGCTCTTCACGGGGGAGATCATCGACGCCGAGGAGGCCCAGCGTATTGGCCTCGTCGATCAACTCGCCCCTGACGAGCTGGTGATGAGTGCCGCGCGCTCTTGGCTCGAGCCGATCCTGAAGCAGGCGCCCGAGGCGGTGCGGGGGACAAAGCGCGCCGTCCAGACATGGGTGCATGGCGCCGACGAAGAGGAGTTGCTCGCGCTGGACAATGCGATCCAGTCCGAGCTGTTCGAGAGTCCCGACAAGTTCGCGCGCATGGACGCCTTCCTCGCGCGGCGTGCGAACAAGAAGAAGTAGGAGATCCGATGGACATCCAGAACGTGCTCGTGATCGGTGCCGGCACCATGGGGCATGGCATTGCCCACGTCGCCGCGGCCTCCGGCTGCAAGGCCTTCCTCTACGACGTCGATGCCGACGCCGTGCAGCGTGGCCTCGCCAAGGTGAAGGCCAACCTCCAGAAGGGCGTCGATCGAGGCAAGGTCACCCAGGAGGCCATGGACGCCGCGCTCGCGAACCTCGCCGCCGCACCCGCGGACCTCGCGGAGGCCGGGGCGGGCATGGACCTCGTGGTCGAGGCCGTGCCGGAGCGCATGGAGCTCAAGCAGGCCATCTTCAGCACCCTGGGTGCCGCCTGCCCGGCGCACGCCATCCTGGCGACGAACACGTCGTCCCTGCCCGTCACGGAGATCGCCTCGCACAGCGGCCGTCCCGAGCGGGTGATCGGCATGCACTTCTTCAACCCGGTGCACCTGATGAAGCTCCTCGAGATCGTGCGGACGGAGCAGACCTCCGACGAGGTCGTGGCCGCCACGCAGGCGATCGGCGAGCGCTTTGGCAAGACGTGCGTCGTCGTGAAGGACTCTCCCGGCTTTGCCACGAGTCGCCTTGGCCTCGCGCTCGGCCTCGAGGCCATTCGCATGGTCGAGGAGGGCGTGGCCAGTGCCCAGGACATCGACACGGCGCTCGAGCTCGGCTACCGGCATCCCATGGGCCCGCTCAAGCTGACGGACCTCGTGGGCCTGGACGTGCGCCTCGGCATCGCCGAGCACCTGGCCAATGTGCTCGATGACCGCCGCTTCGCCCCGCCGCAGCTGCTGCGCGACATGGTCGCGGCCGGCAAGCTGGGCAAGAAGAGCGGTCAGGGCTTCTACGACTGGAGCTGAGTTCGTCGTCCGGGGCGTTGACGCGCCCCGGCGGGAACCCTACGGTGCTGCGGGCCGCATGGGCGGCCTTGCGGGAGTGATCTGCCATGGCCGAGTACGACGATGAGCGCTATCTGATGGGCGAGGACGAGCCGGGGGACGAGGTCCCGCGGGGGCGGCGCCCGCGGCTGGAGCCCCATCGCGGCACGCTGATCCTCGTGCTCGGCATCCTGGGCCTCGTCGTGTGTCCTCTCACGGGACCCTTCGCATGGATGATGGGCAGCGAAGACATCCGCAAGATCGACGCGGGCCGCATGGACCCCGCCGGCCGTGATCTCACGCAGGCCGGGCGGATCATCGGCATCATCGTGTCGGTGCTGATGATCATCGGTGTGGCCATCTTCGCCCTTGCGATGATCGTCGGCCTCTTCGCGGCCGGCTCCAGCAGCACCAGCTACGGCGGGTAGGCCCGCGTGACGCGCGAGCACAGGTCGATCCCGGTCTTCGCGCGGCGAGCGGCTTGAGCCTCGTGGAGTTGCGACTGGAGCGCGCGACCCGTCTCCCGCGGCCACGGTGGTGGTTCGTTGCCCTCTTCGCGGTGTGGATCGCCTGGATCCTGCTCGCGAGCGCGTCCTTTGGCGGGGGGGCGGACGCCCGCCCGCTCTGCCACTTCCGCGCGCTCACGGGCGTGCCCTGTGTGGGCTGCGGCGGTTCGACCGGCGCGCGGGCCATCCTCGACGGCCAGCCCGAGCGCGCGTTCGACCTGAACCCCGGACTGTTCTTCCTGCTGACGGTGTGGCTGGCCCTCTTCGTGCGGCGCCTCGTCACGGGGCGTCGCATCGTCGCGCGCTTCTCGCCGCGGGGGCGCAAGGTCGCGTGGAGTGTCGCGGCCGTGCTTTTCGCCGTTGCGTGGGCCTACGTCATCTGGCGTCAGGGACGGGGCGCATGACGGCGCCCGTGATCAGCGCGCCGGGGTGGTCCTGGTGGGCGCGCCTGCCCCTGCTGGGGATCGCCGTGGTGTTCGGAGTCGGCGTCTTCGCCGGGTGGATCCCCCTGGACGGGGACGAGACCTGGTGGCTGGCGGTGTTCGGCGTGCTCGGGGGCGGCTTCGGCATCCCCGTCACGCTGATGAGCTGGCGCCGCTTCGAGGCGGACGCCCGGGGCCTGCGGGTCGTGCGGCTTGGCCGCCAGCAGCTCTACCGCTGGTCTGACATCGCCGCGCCCACGACGCGCGTGCTGGAGCCGGACGCGATGCACCACCGACCCCAGGACCACATCGGCTTGGCCACGGAGCCCGGCCTGCACGTGAACACGGTGCGGCTCGGCAATGGGCGCGTGGTCTGCGAGCTCTCCCCCGCGTACACGAACCGGCGTGCGTTCCTGTCCGCCGTGCGTGAGTTCCGGCGGACGGCGGACGAGCCGGGCTCATGACCCAGGGCGCCGGCCCTGGCCGCGACCACCTCGGCGAGGAGCTGGTCCCAGACGGAGGCCTCGCGGGCTCGGACGTCCCGCGGCAAGCGCTCCTCGGGGTGGCCACGCGGGGAAACAGGGCGCGTCGCACGCCGGTCATCGTGCCCCGACCTTGATCGGGATGCGGCGGGCGCGTCCAATGCCTGCCCCCCTGGAGGCCGCACGATGAGTGACTCGACCGCCACACCGGCCCCCGCGCCCAGCGCCCTGCCCGCCGAGGCCCTGCGCTGGCGCTGCGATCCCTCGATCTTCAAGTTCGAGACCACCGACGACGTCACCCCCGTCCGGGATGTCGTGGGTCAGGACGTCGCCGTCGAAGCCCTGCGCTTCGGCCTCGAGACCTCGGCGCCGGGCCAGCACGTCTTCGTGCGCGGCATCACGGGCACCGGGCGTGGCACGCTCGTGCGTCATCTGCTCGACAGCATCAAGCCCCAGTGCGGCCTCGCGCCGGACCGCTGCTACGTCTTCAACTTCCAGCAGCCGGACCGGCCGCGGCTGCTGACGCTGGCGCGCGGCACGGGCGAGGCGTTCCGCAAGCGGATGGACCGCGTCATCACCTTCGTGCGCGAGGAACTCACCGAGGGGCTCTCCTCGGATGTGCTGAAGGCGCGCACCGGCAGCATCGAGAAGGAGGCGACCGCCTCCATGGAGGCCCTCGCCAAGCCGTTCGAGGACGAGTTGCGTGAAGCGGGCCTCATGCTGATGCGCATGCAGGCCGGACCGGTCCAGCGTCAGGCCATCGTGCCCGTCATCGAGGGCGAGCCCGCGCCGCCCGAACGCATCGAGGCGCTGCGTCGCGAGGAGAAGCTCTCCGATGAGGATCACGAGAAGCTCATCGAAAAGATCAAGTCCTTCACGGAGCGCATGCAGGCGCTCGGCGAGAAGATGCAGGAGATCCAGGGGGAGCGGCTCGAGAGCCTGAACACGATCATCACGGACGAGGCGCGTGGGTTGATGACGTCTGCGCTCTCCAAGCTCCGTAAGGAATACCCCGGTCAGGACGTGCAGCGCTTCCTCGACGCCGTCGTCGAGGACCTCGTCGAGCGTCGGCTGGGGGAGTTGGCCGAGGGTGGCGCCTTCGCCGAGCGCTACCGCGTGAACGTCGTCTCCAGTCACGAAGCGGGGGAGGGCTGCCCGACCATCCTCGAGCACGCCCCCTCGGTACAGGCCCTCCTCGGCACCATCGACCGCTCGCTCGACCCCGACGACAACGTGCCCGCGCCGCAGATGATGATCCGCAGCGGCTCGCTCCTGCGTGCCGATGGCGGCTTCCTCGTGATCGAGGGGCGTGATCTCTTGATGGAACCGGGGGCCTGGAAGACCATCATCCGGGCGCTGCGCAGCAACTCGATCGAGCTCGTGCCGCTCGCCATGCAGGGGCCCTGGCAGAGCGTGGCCCTCAAGCCCGATCCCATCCCGATCGAGGTGAAGGTCGTCCTGATCGGCGACGCGGGGCTGTACTACGCGCTCGACGCGCAGGACTCCGACTTCCGCGACCACTTCAAGGTGCTCGCGGACTTCGAGACCACGCTGCCGCGCTCGGACGAGACACTGCAGCACTACGCCCGTGTTCTCGCGCGCATCCAGGCGGACAGCCAGGTGAAGAAGCCCTACGACCAGGGGGCGGTGGCCGCACTCTGCGAGCACGGCGCTCGAATCGCTGCGCAGCCGGACCGGATCACGGCACGCTTCGGGCGCCTGGCCGATCTCGCCCGCGAAGCGGCCTACCTGGCCGACAAGGAGGACGACGCGTGCGTCACGGCGGAACACGTGGTGCGCGCCGTCCGACGCACCAAGGCGCGCGCGGATCTGCCGGCGCGGCGCTTCCGCGAGATGATCGCGCGCGGCGTCATTCGCGTGCACACCCAGGGCAAGGCCATCGGGCAGGTCAATGGACTTGCGGTGATGTCGGCGGGGCCGCTCACCTACGGCTTCCCGAACCGCATCACGGCGACGATCGGGCCGGGGACGGCAGGCACGATCAACATCGACCGTGAGGCCGAGCTGAGCGGGGCCATCCACACCAAGGGCTTCTACATCCTCGGTGGGTTGCTGCGCTACCTGCTGCGGACGGATCACCCGCTCGCGTTCAATGCGTCCGTCGCGTTCGAGCAGAGCTACGGCGGTATCGACGGCGACTCGGCCTCCGGTGCCGAGATGTGCTGTCTGCTGAGTGCCCTGACGGACCTACCCCTCGATCAGGGGCTGGCCATGACGGGCGCGATCGATCAGGTCGGCAACATCCTGCCGATCGGCGGCGTGAACGAGAAGATCGAGGGCTTCTTCGACGCCTGCCGCGACTCGGCGGCGCTGACGGGTTCCCAGGGCGTGATCATCCCGCAGACGAATGCGGGCGATCTCATGCTGCGCGCCGACGTCGTCGAGGCCTGCGCCGCCGGCCGGTTCCATATCTACGCCGTGGACTCGATCCACGAGGCGTTGACCTTGTTCACGGGCTGCGAAGCGGGCCAGCGCGGCGAAGACGGCGCCTACCCCGCGGACTCCGTACTGGGCATCGCCCTGCGGCGGGCCTACGACTACTGGAAGATGGCCATCCGTCGGCAGGAGAGCTAGGGGATCTTCGTGATCCGGTAGATGCCCGTGAAGGTCGAGACGTAGAGCGACCCGTCGGCGGCCACGCAGGCGTCGAGCGGGTGGTTGCTCGAGCCCGAGAGTTCGAACCGGCAGAACTCGGTCTCGCTGTCGATGTCCGTGAACGCGCCGCCCGACATCTCGAACCGCCGGATGGTGTGGTCGTCGTACGACGCCATGAACAGGTCGTTGGCGTACTCCGCGCCCCAGCCGGTGCCGTCGTGCCAGCAGAGGGCCGTCGGCACGATCACCGTCTGGTAGTTGCGGATCTTGAAGCCGAGTTGGCCTGCCGGCGGCGTGCCGCCCCAGGCGAAGTTCTTCGCCGGCTGCAGGAAGTTCAGTTCGTCGTCCGCGGCCGGTCCGTTGTCGATGCCGAAGAGACCACCCGTGGTGGGGTGGACCGCGAGTCCGAAGGTGTTGCGTAGGCCGCGGCACCATTCGGGGTCGCTCGAGAAGGGGTTGTCCCCGGGGATCGAGGCCACCCCGCCGCTGACGTCGAAGCGCAGGACCTTGCCGGCGAGGGACGTCATGGACGGTGCCTGGGCGTTGTTCGGATCCTGGATGTCGCCCAGGCTGACCAGCAGCATGCCGAGGCTGTCGAAGAGGATCTCGCCGCCGTTGTTGATGCCGCCGGGCGGCGCCACGGGGAGGTTGTCGATGACGACCGTCGCGTTCGTGCCGACGTTCGCCGCGTCCGTGTAGCGCACGACCTGGATGCGGTCCTGGGTCATGTCCATGGCGACGCCGGGGACGCAGGCCAGCACGTAGACGTGTCCACTCGACTGGAAGTCCGGCGCCAGGGCCAGGCCGAGCAAGCCCATGTGCCCGCCCTGCAGCACGCTGAGGCTGGCGAACGGCGTCGGGAGCAGTCCCGTACCCGGACCGGTACCCGGCACGAAGACGCGCACGTTCCCCGTGTCGACCTCGAGGTAGAGGATGCGACCGTCGACCGGGGTCTGGACGAACTTGGCGATCTTCGCGGGGGCGGGGAGCCCCGGCTCGAGCACGACCTCGGCATCGAAGCCTTGGACCAGCATCTCGATCGCCGCAGGCAGCGCGGCGCCTACGGTGATCGAGAGGTCATCCGTGGTCTGCCCCTGGCTGTTGCTGGCCGTCACCGTGTAGGTGGCCGTGCCGGCCTCCGCCGTCGGCGTGCCCGAGATCACGCCCGTGGTCCCGTCGAGACTCAGCCCCAACGGTAGCGCCGGACTCACCATCCACATGGTGGGAGCACTGCCCTGCACGGCGGGCAGGTTGGGTGTGATGGCCGTGCCGACCCGGTAGAAACCCGGATCGACGGCGTACTGCAGCCCGGTCGGTCCCTGCGGCGCCGGATCGGAGCCGCCTCCGCCGCAGGCGGCCACGAACGTCAAGAGGAGCAGGATTGCGCTTGCGCGCGTCAGGGGAGCTCGTTGCATGGTTCGTTCCGCTTCCGTGCCTACTGGACGTAGCCGAGGCTGGTGTTGATGTCCTGGCTCTCCGGGAAGACGAGGGCGCCGTTGCCGCCGAGGTGGTTGGTGACGGCTTCACGGAAGATGTCCCTGTAGTCGAGCTCGTAGTGCAGCCAGTTCTGGTCGGCGATGTCGGACTCGGTGATGTCGGGGCCGTAGAGCTTCGTGCCCTGGGCCAGGTTGCCGCCGATCGCGAAGAACGTGTTGCCGTGGCCGTGGTCCGTTCCGTTGGAGCCGTTCTCGAAGTTGCGGCGACCGAACTCCGACGAGACCAGGATCAGCATGTCGTTCCAGACGCCCATGTCCTTGCAGTCGTCGGCGAAGGTGCCGATGGCGTGGTCGAGGCGCTGGATGAGATTGGCCTGGTTGCCCGTCTCGTTGCCTTGGTTGCCATGCGTGTCCCAGCCACCGAAGCCGGTCATGAAGGCGCGCGTCTCGAAGCCGCCCCGAATCAAGATGGCGGCATCCCTCAGGTAGCGCGCCGGCGTGCCGTTGCCGTAGTCCTCGGAGTGCGGCGACCCGCTCATCTCGTCTTCGTAGCTGGCTACGGCGGCCTGGATCGAGTCGGTCAGCTGCACGCCCTGGTCCAGGGCGTTCTTGGCCTCCGTCGTGAGCCCGGTGCCGGAGAAGTCCTGCAGCACGTTGGCCAGCGCGTCGAGGCGGTGGGCGTGGTCCGTGCTGCCGATGCTGCTCGTGCTGAAGTTGAACCCGGAGAGCGAGCCCGCCATGAACGGGTTCGAGTTGCCGCCTTCGAACTCCAGCGGCCGGCCGACGCCGATCGCGGCGGCACCCATGGACGTGGGCGCGTGCAGATCCGCGTAGCGGGCCATCCAGCCGCTTTCGTCGATGCCCAGGGGGTTGAAATCGCCGCGCACGCCCCAGCTGTGGATGTCCTGGCTGATGAAGTGGCTGAGGTTCTGGGACGGGTAGCCGACCATGCGGAACGCGACCGCCTCACCCGCGTTGAAGAGGCCCGCGAGGCGCGTCATCATCGGATGCAGGGCGTAGTCGGTCTCGCCGATGTCCAGTGCGTTGCCGGGCTGGATCTGGATCGTGGGACGGCGCGTGTAGTACGCCGAGTTCGTGATCGGCACGAGAAGGTTGAGCCCGTCGTAGCCGCCGAAGCCGAACATGGACACGAGCCGTCGGTGGCTCACGAGGGGTGCCCCGCTGGCCTCGGACAACAGGCCGCGGCCCAGCGGGCCGAGCGCGGCGATGCCGGCGCCGGCCAAGGTGTAGCGCAGGATGTCGCGCCGAGTGACGTTCTTCGGGAGATGCTTGGAACCCATGGTCTCTCTCCTTTCCTCTAGCGCGTCTGGTAGGTGGGGTGTTGGGCGAGGATCCAGAGCAGGCCGCGTACGCGCCGCTCGGCCTCTGCCGCGTTGCCGATCGGATCGAACGGATCCGGACTGACCGTGCCGTTCGAGGCCCGCTCCGTGTCCAGGTAGGTGATGACGCTCGTGCGCTCGTCGCTCGAGAGCGTGACATGTAAGCGCAGGGCCAGGGCATCGACGGTGGCCGCCGCGTCGGCATCCGGGGTGGGCAGCAGGGCGAGGGCCGTGATGCCGAACGTGCCCTGGAGGCCTTCGGCCTGCTCCGTGATGTAGTTGAGCAGGTTGGCGCGGTCGATCATGCCCTGGGCGGAGAGCCACTGGGTGCCTCCGGGCCAGCCGTCCACGGTGGGCGGTTGCGTCGGCCGGTGCCCCATCAGGACCAAGCGGCGATCGAGCTGGACAGGATCCCCGACGAGGTTCGTCGTGCGGATGAACCCGACGATGTGCTCGACCGGGCCCTTCACGAAGCCGGCCTTGGCCTCATCGGAGAAGAAGGCCTCCGACTGGAAGAGCTTCATCAGCACGGGCTTGAGTTCCCAGCCGCCGGCGCGCAGGTCGTTCGCGAGCTCGTCGATGACGGACTGCGGCGGGTTCTCGTAGCAGAAGTACTGCAGCAGGGAGCGGATGATCCACTGACCGACGCGGCTGACGCCCGTCGCGGCCTCGTTCGTGCCGAGCACGATGTCGACCATCTGGTCGTACTCGTCGACCTCGCCGGCCCCCGGTGTCTGCGCGGGAATGACCACGCCCAGGACCGTCTTCTCCTCGTGATCATGCCGAGCCGGA
>Ga0316202_10002857_pt1 | contig 10882 bp, 11 predicted proteins | sample 3monrhotite_MG_FD_204934 | JGI IMG/M metagenome (GOLD analysis project Ga0316202, IMG submission 204934) | Microbial mat bacterial communities from mineral coupon in-situ incubated in ocean water Damariscotta River, Maine, United States -... | ecosystem: Environmental > Aquatic > Marine >...
CGGCACCCTCGTCCTCGACGCGCCCTGCGAGGCCCTGTGCTGCTGGTACGACCTCCACATGGCGCCCGGCATCACCCTCTCGACCAGCCCTCACGCGCCGCAGACCCACTGGAAGCAGTCGGTGCTCCCCTTCCGCCTCGACGCCGGAGAGCACACCGTGCACATTCGACCGGCCCCTGAAGACCGTCGCACCCTCCTCGTCGAGATCAACGGCAAGGAAGTCCGGCTGCGCTGATCACGGATTCGCCGAGCGCCCGTCGGTCACCAGCTTGATCGTCTTGCAGCCACCGCGGCGGCTGGAGGCGTTGATGTTGTTGAGCGCCGCCAGGAGCGCCTCGCGCTCCTTCTTCTGGATCGTGCCGTCGCCGTTGGCGTCCGCCTCGGCACGCGCGCCCTTGTAGGTCTCCTCGCTGTACTGGCAGGCCTCCGGGAGCTGCTCGTTGACGCATGAGAGCTCGTCCTCGTCGACGCCACCGCATGACAGCGTGATCCGTCGCAGTTCTTCACCCTCCTCGGCGTGGGCGGGGGCGGCGAGGTTGAGGGCGAGCAGCGCGATGAGCATGGCGTCTCCTTGGTTGTATGTACGGTACACCGTGCTGATTCGCTGTGGACCCTTCCAAACCCTTACGCCGATCGGGGACCGCTGAGGGCCTGCCTCCGAGGGTGCGCAACCAACCACTGCGCAAGGGGGAACACAGATGCTCTCAGGATTCTTGCTCGCTTCCGTCGCGTCCGCGATGACCGTCACGGTCTCCGCGTCGCTGCCAGAGGCACCGACCGACGTGCGCCGCTACGGCGTCGACACCAGCAGCAGCGTGCTCGTTGGAATGGATGCGCTCCAGGACACCTTCGGGGTCACCGCGCTGCCGCTCGAGGAGGAGCTGTTCGGCGGCATGGAGCACGCCGCCGAGGACGACCTGCACTGCTACGCCTACGCCCACGGCGGCGCGGACTTCCACGATGCAGCGCTGCTGGGCTCTGAGGAGGCCATCGACACGCGCTCGGACGCCGCGGTGCTCGCCGAGGCCGAGGAGCTGTTCGAGGCGCTCGGCCTCGCGCCGTCCGGCACGGTCGAGCTGGTCGCGGTGGGCGTCGGCGCCCACACCGTCAGCATGGTCGACAACGACGGCAGCGACCTCGGCAGCTGGGTGGCCCACCAGGTCGCCGTCTTCACCCAGGAGATCGACGGCCTGCCCACCTTCGGCCCCGGCGCTGAGGCGTCGGTCGTCACCCAGGGCGAGGGCGTCTTCGCCAGCTTCTCGCACGCCGTGCGCAACCTCGAAGACCTCGGCGCCGCAGACCTGCTCGATGCGAGCGACGCCGTCAGCAACTACACCGACCGCGTCGGAGAGGGCCGCTACTCGCTGCTCAAGCTCGCCATCGACGGGCCGGAGTCCGTCGAGATCACCGACGTCAGCCTCGGCTACTACGTGCCCGGCAACGACGGCGCGGTCTCGGAGCTGGTCCCCGTCTGGCGCCTCGCCGGGACGGTCACCGCCGAGGACGGCACCACCGGCGATGTGCTCTGGCTGGAGCCCGCCCTCGCCGACACCGACATCCCCCAGCACGCCATCACCGCCCGCTGAGCCCGCAGGAGACACCATGCGAACCTTCATCATCTTGACCGCTCTCTTCTCTGCAACCGCCAGCGCCGGCAGCTCCTCGGGCGGCACCTGGTCCACCTCCGCCGACGAAGGCACCGCCGAGATCTTCGTCGACTCCGTCGAGGACTACGGGGGCGACAGCGGCAGCGGAGACCTCTCGATGTGCCACGACGGCTCCGAGGCGTTCCGATTCTTCATGTCGAGCTGGATCTTCTTCAGCCAGACCCACTACGACACCTGGCGGCACTTCCAGGACGGCCTCGCCTGGTCGTCTGACTTCGAGAAGGGCGGCGACGACGATATCTACAACGACGCTGCGGACTTCAGCTACTTCTCGGGCCACGGCAACAGCTGGGGCACGTCCTTCCACGGCACCAGCGGCGACGACTTCGCCAGCAGCAGCGAGGCGCAGTGGGGCAACAACGACGTCGAGTTCGTCGCGCTCGACGCCTGCCAGGTCCTCAGCGCCACCGGCCGGCCGCGGGTCCAGAAGGCCAACGTCGACCAGGGCGTGCACTACGTGCTCGGCTTCGAGACCAACGCCTCCGACGTCTCGACCACCGGCACGAGGTACGGCTACTACCTCGACGTCGGCTACACCGTCGCCTCCGCCTGGATCCAGGCGACCAAGGACGGCCACGGGAGCTGGGCGAAGGGCGCCTACGTGCGCTTCGCCAGCGAAGACTGCAACACCGTCAGCGACAACGCGCGGAGCTGGTCGTGTGACCCGACCTCGGACAGCTACACCGTCTACAACGTCTGGACGCTCTGACGGGCGGAGCGTCAGCGCTCCGTCATCTGCCGCAGCGCGGCGGGGATGGCGGAGCGGCCCGCGCGCTCGCGAGACAAGCGCTCCAGGAGCGCCTTGAGCCAGGCCGTCTCCTCAGGGGGGCGGCCGGCAAACAGCAGCACCGGCTCGCCCGAGGTCTGGACCTGGAGGCCCGCCGCGGTCACCTCCAGCGCCTGGATGTCGTCGCGGGCCACGGTGACCTCTGACGCGGGGCGGAGCGTCTTCAGCACCAGCACCCGGTCGCTGATCGTGACCTCGACGTACGGGACGCTCTTGCGCGGATACCGCCACAAGGCCAGAGCCAGGGCGGACAGCAGGCCCAGCGCGCCAACGACGGGGAGCGGCCCGGACTCCACCGTGGCAAGGATCGCGACCGTCAGGAGGATGGGTGGGAGCTGAAAGAGCAGGGCCGCTAAAATCACCCCGCCCCAACGGGTCCTGGAGTAGCGACGCGGCAGGTGGAGCACGGCCCGATCGAAGTGCTCGGTGTAGCGGTATGAAGCAGGCTTGTCGGGAGGGAGGAGCACCTGAGAGGGTTTAACCGGCCTGCTCTTTGGTGAGGGCTGGCTGGAGGTGGGCGTGGAGGGTCCGGGCCAGCGTGTCCAGCTTCAGCGGCTTGGTGAGGAACGCATCCATGCCCGCGGCGAGGCACTGCTGGTGGTCCTGCCGAGAGGCGCTCGCGGTGACGCCGATGATCAGCGGGGCTGCGCCGTGGCGCGCGCGGATCTGGCGGGTGGCCTCCAGGCCGTCCATGTCGGGCATGTGGACGTCCATCAGCACGGCGTCGAAGTGCGCCGTCGTCTCTGACACGGCCGCGACGGCGGCGCGGCCGTTGAGCGCCGCCTCGGTGGTGAAGCCGAGCTGCTCCGCGAAGCCGCGCAGGACGAGCTGGTTGATCGGCGAGTCGTCGACGATCAGCAGGTGGCCGGACATCGCCGGCGGTGCGGTCGGCTGGGTGGCCTCCGTGGGCTGGTCGCGGGTGACCGGCACAGACAGGGTGGCCCAGAAGCGGCTGCCCTCACCTGGCACCGAGGATACGCCCACCTGCCCGCCCATCGCCTCGGCGAGCGCGCGGACGATGGCGAGCCCGAGCCCTGAGCCACCGTACCGCCGGGTCGTCGTGCTGTCAGCCTGGACGAACGACGAGAACAGCTTCTCCTGCGACGCCGCGGGGATGCCGATGCCGGTGTCGGTCACGCTCAGCTCCAGAGTGACCTCTGGTCCGGCACCCTCCAGGCAGCGCACCGCCAGTCGGATCTCGCCCTGCTTGGTGAATTTTACCGCGTTGGAGAGGAAGTTGAGCAGGATCTGCCGGAGCCGGAGTGCGTCTCCGACGATCCGGGGCGGGCACTCTGGGGCGACGTCGACCACCAGCGACAGCCCCTTCTGCGCGGCCTGCGCGCGGGCGAGCGTGGCGGCCTGCTCGACGCAGTCTCGGAGGGCGAGGGGACGCTGCTCCAGCTGGAGCATGCCCGCCTCGATCTTCGAGAAGTCGAGGATGTCGTTGAGCAGCCGCATGAGCGACTCGCCCGAGGCCTCGATGGTGTCTGTGTAGCGGGCCTGATCGCCGCGCAGCGGGGTGTCCCGGAGCAGCTGCGTCACGCCGAGCACCCCATGCAGGGGCGTGCGAATCTCGTGGCTCATGGTCGCCAGGAAGGCGCTCTTTGTGCGGCTGGCCTGGAGCGCGGCGGCCTCGGCGGCCCGGCGGATCCGGTTCTCTTCCTGGAGCTGGATGATGAGCCGCTGGAGCTCGGCCTCAGAGTTTGTCTGGTTGTAGACGTAGGTCTGGGTGAGGATTCCGATGGTCACGAGGAAGAAGGCTAGCTGCGGGAGCCACATCGCGCTGTCGTACGGCATCCCCAGCAGAGACGGTGGGCTCTGGCCGAGCACGTGGAGACCTGCGAAGCCGAGGCAGACCACCCCGCTCACGATCATCCACAGCACTGCCGCGCGGCCACGGACCATGAGACCCGCCAGCAGCGGTGCGACGTACAGCCAGCTGAACGATGGGTTGAGGAAGCCGCCCGAGATGTACGCGGTCACCGTGCTCAGGGCGATTCCGCCGGCCATGCCGAGGTGGCCTGCGAGCTGGCTGTGGTCTCCGCGCCGGATGAGGGCGACGATCAGGACCATCAGGAGGCTCGCGGCGGCGCTGACGGCGGAGATCAGCCAGTTCTGGAGGGCGGCGAACAGCAGCGCCATCAGCACGCAGTTGATCAGCATGAGCCACGAGACTGAGTGGACAAACCGCGCATGCCGGACCGCGCTGCCAGGGACAGCGTCCGTCTCCCACGGCAGCTTGAGCCAGTCTGTGATCGATCCCACGTCTCACCCAGGTGACCTTCCTGTATACGTCACGCTGGCCCGAACTGTTGAGGCCTGGTGTCAGGGGGAGGCCTGGGCGGCGGTGAAGGCCGCGAGCCGCTGGCGGAGCTCTGCGCAGAAGTCTGCGCCCTGGGCATCGCAGGCCGAGACCGCACGCCGCTGCACGTCGAGCGCCTCGGCCAGCTCGCCGCTCTCGAAGAGCGCGAGGCCGAGGGTGTCGAGGTAGGCTGGCTCGCTGGGGGCGCCCGCGACCGCCGTGCGCGCGGCCCGCAGCGCCATCGCGCGGTCGCGCCGCTCGGCGGGGATCTCGGTGAGGATCTCCCAGGCGAAGGCGTTGAGCATGCTCGGCAGCGGCGCGGCCTGGTCGAGGATCTGCTCGCCGAGCACGGTCGCTTCCTTGGCGCGGCCAGCGGCGGCGGTGCGCGAGTAGCTCTGGAGGTGCTTGCGGAAGTCCCGGAGGAACGCCTGGGACTCCGGGCTCCATCGGTCCGAGACGACCAGCGCGAGGGGGATGTCGATGGAGCCGGGGTGGCCGGACCAGACGATGTCGCCGTCGTCGACGATGTAGGCCCGCGGGATCCCGCGGGCGCTGTCAGAGCGCATGTAGCCGGCCGGCGCCTTGCCCGAGGGGTCGGTGCCGACCGCGAACTGCGGCGCCCAGCCCTGCCGCTTCCAGAAGGCGCGGACGGTCGGCAGGTCTTCGTTGCTGACCGCGGTGATCAGGACCTGGTCGCCGTAGGTGGCCGAGAGCGTGTCGAGGTGGGGGAGCTGCTCGATGCAGGGGCCGCACCAGGTGGCCCAGATCTCGACCACGGCAGTGCCGTCGCGCGGCAGCGTGGCCGGGCCGTTGTGGGTCCAGCGGACCCCATCGAGCGCCGGCGCCGGGGCGGCCAGTGCGACTGCCAGGGACATCCACACGACCACACCGCACCCCCTGTCTGATCCACTGTATCTCCAGACGGTCCGGGCAGCGTCTTTGTTCCCGCGCATTGGGATACGGAGCGTAGACAGGAGGGCCGCCTTTGTCTCCAGAGCGACGACTGCCGCTGCGCGGCGCGCACAATTTCCGCGATCTCGGTGGGTATCCGGCCGCGGGGGGCACCGTGGCCTGGGGGCGGGTGTTCCGCTCGGACCGGCTGACGGACCTGACCGCCGACGACGCTGCCGTGCTGGTGGGCCGGGGGCTGCGCACCGTCATCGACCTGCGCACCGGCGCCGAGGCGAGCCGCTACGGGCCGGGGCGGCTGGCTGGCCAGGTCGAGCGCCTGCACCACTCGCTGCTGACGCCGAGCCTCGCGCTGCGGCCGATGCTCGACTACGCCGACTGGGCTGAGTCGGCCACTGCGCCGCTGTCGGCGGTCTTCCGGCGGATGCTGTCGCCGGATCCGTACCCGCTGGTCTTCCACTGCTCGGTGGGAAAGGATCGCACCGGCATCGTGGCCGCGCTGCTGCTGTCGGCGCTGGGCACGCCCCGCGAGGTCATCATCGATGACTACGCGCTGACGCGGCAGTACTTCCGCCCCGGAGCAGACCGGATCGGGAAGTGGCGCCGCCGGGTGCTCCAGCACTTCCCCGGCGTGCCGCCGGAGCGGGCGCGCGCGCTCCTCGACGCCGCGCCCGAGACGATGGCGGGCTTCCTCGACACCCTGGCGGCCCGGCACGGATCGATCGACAGCTTCCTCGGCCGGATCGGTGTCGACCACGGCGCCAGGCTCGCGCTGCGCGAGCGCCTCGTGATCGGCCCAGAATCGGCTCAGGGCTGACAGGATCCTGTCGATAACGACTCATGGCTTCTGAGCGCGCGGTCCAGCTCTGGCGTGGTGCCTTCCAGATCAACCGGGTCTTCTTGAAGCTCCGGCCCATCTACCCGATCGCGCAGCGACTCGCGCTGAACGCGGAGGTCTCGAGCGTGCGCCTCGGGCACCGCGGGCGGGCGCTCAACATCGTGATGCGCGAGGTCGGCAAGGTCACCGACGTGCTCGCCGAGCTGGTCGATGAGGTCGAGAAGATATTCAAGGAGCTCGTCCGGCTCGTCGCCCGCTGGATCCGACTCGACAGCCAGCTCTTCATCTACCAGAACACCATCGACGCCTGCCGGGCCTCTCGACAGGACACTCCGATCCGGTGGGGCGACCCGCTCGACCGGCGCTGCTGGAAGGCCAACGCGCAGGCGGCAGGCTGCGACGCGGTGATCTGGGCGGCGGCCTGCACCACCCGCGAGGAGCTGGCCAGCACCGCCGAGGAGGTCATCGCGCTCAGCGTGGTGCTGGATCGGATCGTGTCGCAGGTCAGCCAGGTCGCCAACCACCAGACCCGGTACCTCGCCACCGTCGCCAACGTCGAGACCCGCCGGATCGGCGAGCCAGAGGTCATCAGCCTCTCGGAGCGCCTCCGGGAGCTGTCCGATCAGATCTCTGCGATCGACCACGCGGCGCGCCAGAGCGTCGATCACATGGTCCACACTGGCAGGGCGCTGTCCCTCGCCTTGAAGAGAGCTGCCTGAATGCACACCGAGACCCTCTTCGACAACGGCCAGCGCCGCTGGGTGTTTTTCGGCCGGGATCCTCAGCGGCCGGACACCCTCATCGACACCAACCAGTACCTGATCCTCGACGGCGAGGCGGGGATGGTGCTCGATCCAGGCGGTGTCGAGATCTTCCCGCCCTTCGTCTCGGCGCTGTCGGCGGTGGTGGGGATCGACCAGCTCGAGTCCCTGTTCTCGTCGCACCAGGACCCCGACATCATCTCGTCGCTGTCGCTGTGGCTGGGCCTCCGGCCGGACCTGCGCTGCTACGCGTCGTGGACGTGGTCGAAGTTCATCCCCCACTTCGGCGGCGCCGCGCCGATCGTCTCGCTGCCCGACGAGGGCGCGGTCCTCCCGCTGGGCACGAGCGAGGACCTGGTGGCGGTGCCGGCGCACTACTGCCACTCCTCGGGGAACTTCTCGCTGTACGATCCGGTGGCTCGGATCCTGTTCAGCGGTGACATCGGCGCGGCGCTGCTGCCACCGGACGCCGGGCTGTGGGTCGAGCGCTTCGACGAACACACCCGCCACATGGAGGCGTTCCACAAGCGGTGGATGCCGTCGAATGTGGCGAAGGACCGCTGGATCGAGCGGGTGCGCGCGCTGGACATTGACCTCATGGTGCCGCAGCACGGCGCCCTGTTCCGGGGGGACGACGTGGGGCGATTCCTGGACTGGTTCAGCGCGCTCGAGGTGGGCTCGGCGATCTGAGCGCAGTCCGCGCGGCGGCCTTGACGACGAGCTGATCGGCGAGAAGCAGAAGCTCTCGGCGGCGGACCGCGCGGCGCAGCGCGCGCTCGTCCCAGCCACGCTGCGCGCAGGCGCGCTGCACCGCGTGGGCCAGGGTCAGCAGCCCCCGCCGCGGCGGCATCGACCGGAACAGCGCCGCGAGCGTGGCGTCGGGCGTGTCCATCGTCCGGAGGGCCTGGATCAGCGCGGTGGCGCCCTCCAGCGCGCCCGGCGCGAGGTGCCGGGTGAACGGGTACGGCGAGAGCGCCACGATGGTCCGCGCGGTCGCGCCCACCGGATCGGCGTCGAGCTCCAGCTCGCTGAGGTGGGCCTGGATCTCCTGGGCCGCGAGGTGCTCGGCGGCGGTGGGCGGGAAGATCCGGGCGAAGAACAGCACCACCAGCACCGGCCACAGCGGCGGGATCACGCAGAGCACCACCAGCCAGGCCAGCTCGCGGCGGGCATCGACCTGGCGGAGGTGCGTCAGCTCGTGCTGGAGGGCGCGCAGCTCCAGCGGCAGCCGCCCCTGGCACAGCGCCCGCAGCCGCTCTCGGGGGTCCCAGAACGCCTCCGAGGGCGGCGACAGCTCGATGCGGCCCCGGTACGGCTGGCTGCGGGCGTACATCCCAGCCGGCAGCCGGCGGGAGATGTGGAACCGGGACAGCAGCGACCGCGGCGCGGTGAGCGCGTCGAGCGACAGCGGCGCGAGGAGGGCGCGGCCGAAGCCGGAGCGCGCCCGGATCGTGCCCACGCAGTCGGCGAGGGCTTCGAGCGCCTGTTCTTCCGAGACGGCGCTGAGGTCGGGGGTGGGCGGGAGCCGCCCGCCGAGGCGCTCCAGGGCGTCCTCCCACGCGAGCAGGGTGTCGGCGTCGGGCGATGGCCGCGGCGCCATCTCTGCGCGCAGCCGGCTGAGGTCTCCGAGGAGGTCACCCACCCGCGGCGTCGGGGCCTGGGCTGCCGGGCGTGGGGGCGCCGGGGGGGATCTCGACCTGGTCGAGCTGCACGTCGCTGTCGCCGGACTCGGCGCGCTCCAGGGCGACCTCGACCCGCATCCGGGCCTCGCCCTCGCTCCAGGTGCCCAGCTCCAGCTGCTGGACGACGTGCCGATCGATCCCCGCCCGCTGGGCCAGCTCCTGGCGGCTCCAGCCGAGCGCCTTGCGCCGCTGCTTGATGGTCATGGCTGCAGTGTAGCCTCCCCGCGCAGCAGCGCGCGCACGTCTGCGCCGTGTCGCGTGCTCCAGCGGCGCCAGGCCTGCCGGACGTGCTGCTTCTGGCGCGGCGAGAGCTGCCAGGACAGCGGCTCGCTCTCGTCCGGGCCGAGCCCCGCGTCCTCGCGGCTCCAGCGCACGTTGACGTGGGCGACCTCGACCTCGTCGTGGTATCGCGCGAGGTGTCGGATCGCGGTGATGTTGCGGACCTGCTGGTTGGCGCCCCGGACCTGGAACAGCAGCGACAGCGGCCCCAACCAGTTGGCGGTGAACGGCGTCAGCCGGCGCGGCGCCGGCAGCGGGAAGCCGTTGATCTCCAGGATCACGAGGCGGTCGATCTCGCCGGACAGCTCCTGGAGGACCCCGTCGAGCCAGCGCTGCGCGGTGAAGACGCCGGCGTTGTCGAAGTAGCCGCCGTCCGCAAAGTGGTAGCCGTCGTGGACCGCGGCGGCCTCGGGCATCGGGCTGAAGAACGGAAACGCCGAGGCCATGCGCGCGGCAGAGAACCAGTCGAGGTCACGCGCTGCCGCGCCCTGCCACCAGTCTGACGGCTGCCCCTCCGCCATCGCCGCCGGCCCGATCCCGCGCGGCGCGCGGAGCGCCAGCGGCGGCAGGGGCACCGGCGCGATCGTGAACGGCTGGCCGGTGTCCGCGACCGTGGTGTTGAGGACCGTCAGCGGCAGCCGGCCGGCGCGGGTGTCTGCCTCCAGCGAAGACATCGGCAGCGCGCGCGCTGGCAGGTAGCCGGCCTCGTGGGCGATGAGCCGCCAGTCTGCGGCCAGCGCGGTGCCGCGATCGCGGGGGTCGCTGTGGTACCAGGCGTACAGCAGGTCGCGGATGGCGAAGCCCCACGACAGCGCGTCCAGGCTGCCCTCCACCGCAGCGCGCCGGGCCTGGGCGGTCGGGCGCTTGGGATACCCCTCCTGCGGCGGGACCAGGAACGGCGCCCACAGGCGCCGCAGCCTGCCGCGCGGTGCCGGAGGGGGCTGGAGCGGCCCGTGGTCGTGGTGGTGCTTCATCGCGGCGGTCAGGTGCGCGAGCCCCACCGCGCCGCCCGAGACGCCGCTCATCAGGACTGTGCGGTCCAGCAGGCCGCCGCCGTCTCGGTCGAGCCCGTGGATCACCTCGGTGGCCCAGGCGGCGGCCTGGATGCCGCCGCCGTGGGCACAGATGACCACCGCCACCCGCTCGCCGCCGAGCCGCCGCCGGGCGATCTCGGCGTGCGCGGGCCAGTCGGTCGGGGCCACCGGGAGGATCGGGCCGGTCGGCACGCGGTGGGAGCGGGCGCCGACCCACCGCAGCAAGAAGGCGTACACCGCCAGCAGCAGGACCTCGGCCGGGGTGTGGAAGGCGTCGAGCAGGTACGCCAGCCCCGGCATCACGATCGCGACAACGTTGATGACCACCAGAACGTACGTCAGCGCCGAGAGCTGGTGGCTGGAGCGCTGGGCGGCCGGGTCGCTGCGCCAGCCGCCCAGCATCAGCAGCCCGATCCAGATCACCCCGGTGGCGAGCACCAGCAGGTGCTGGTTGACGTTGGCGTAGCCCTCCACCGCCAGCAGCGGCGGCAGCGCGGCCGCCAGGCGGAAGGCGAGCATCGTCACGAAGAACATGCCCGCCGAGACCAGCCCGCCGACCGACAGCACCAGCGCCGACAGCCGGAGCTGCCGCGCCGCGGCCGGGTGCGTGCCCACGGTCTTCA
>Ga0316202_10002858_pt1 | contig 10882 bp, 7 predicted proteins | sample 3monrhotite_MG_FD_204934 | JGI IMG/M metagenome (GOLD analysis project Ga0316202, IMG submission 204934) | Microbial mat bacterial communities from mineral coupon in-situ incubated in ocean water Damariscotta River, Maine, United States -... | ecosystem: Environmental > Aquatic > Marine >...
TAGGTTTTAATTCTTGTGACCTTGCCGCCCAACTTCACATGAACACTACCTTCGCCTTCGATTCCGTCCCATTCTACTCCGCTTGAGCCGGATTCCTCACCACCGGTAACACTATGACAGCTATTACATTGCATCAGAATAAAGGTCATGCGGCCTTGTTCTGTATTTCCTTTTGGTAGGTTGAACCCCTGACCTTGCTGGTCGCAACCCACTGTCAGCAGAGCAAGGCAGACCCCAATGCTTCCTAAAACCACGCGTAATCTTGAGTTTTTCATGGATTGGCTCCAGTTAAATGCTGTTAATTCCAGTTTGGCCCAGATTTTCACAAAAAGACTTGATTTGAATCAACGCCGCCGGGAGTTCAATTTCGAGGTCTTTTGGATTCCACTGCGCGGGGTCAGGGTTATACTAACCCTCTCAAAAATCAGGTGTTAACTATATGTACATTGCGATGAACAGATTTAAGATAAACCCGGGCTTCGAGAAGGGCTTTGAGGAGATTTGGCAGTCCAGAAACTCGTCTCTGGACACAGTCCCCGGATTTCACTCCTTCAGATTGCTGAGGGAAACGAGTGAAAAAGTTACAAACCAGGAGTTCACTCTGTATTCGACCCTGACACTTTGGGAGGACGAGCTGAGTTTTCGCAACTGGACCAAATCAGAAAACTTTCGCCAGGCACATGCTAATGCCGGTGCGGCGAAAGGCACCTATCAGGGTCCACCCAATCTTGAGTTATTTGATGTGGTGATGCACGAGTCGACCTGATAACGATATACCGCAGAGTCCGAAAATCAAACCTTTATGAATCTTAACCTGTTGGCATTAGTCACGACGGTGATGGAAGATGCAGCCATCGCAACCCCTGCAAAAGCAGGATTGATTAACCATCCGAACCAGGGAAAAAACACACCGGCTGCCACCGGAATCAGCAGCAGGTTGTAGCCAAAAGCACCGGCCAGGTTCTGGTAAATGTTTCGCAGGCAATGTCTCGATAGCAAAATCGCTTTTGCGACACCCGCAACACTGTTACTCAACAGTGCAACATCTGCACTTTCAATGGCAATATCGGTACCAGCGCCCATCGCAAAACCAACATCCGCGGTACTTAGCGCCAGTGAATCGTTAATTCCATCCCCGACCATGCCGACCCTCTCTCCGGACGCTTGCAATCCACGAATATACTCAAGCTTCTGCTCCGGAGAGACTTCAGCCACAAAATCCACCAACCCAAGCTGGTCGCTTATTTCCCTCGCAACATCCTGGCTATCTCCGGTTAGCATCACAACCTTGAGTCCAATTTCTCGCAGTTGTTCAATTGAAGCCTTCGAGTCAGCCTTGATCTCATCACGCAGGTGAAACACACCAATCACGCTGTCACCTAATCCGACATATATCCTGGTTGCGGGGACAGAACCGGCATCGGCGATATCTTCTGGCAGCGTCATATTGTGGCGAGCCATGTACTTTGCATTCCCAACCGCGACGGCGTCTCCATCAATTTCACCCTCAACACCGCCACCGGCGGAAATGGTGAAGTTGGACACCTTTGCCTCCGGCACCTCAGCACCTTCCGAATCACAATAGGCGACAATTCCCCTGGCCAGGGGATGTTCTGACAATTTTTCAAGGCTATAGGCAATCCGTAGAACGCCATACTTACCCTCTCGATACCTCTCGCTGACCTCAAAACCGGTGATAGCGGGTTTTCCCTGGGTCAGGGTGCCGGTTTTATCCATGACTACCGTGGTTAGATTTGAAGCCGCCTGCAGGGCATCACTATTCCTGATCAGCAATCCTTCGCTCGCCCCGCGACCAATGCCCACCATAATCGACATTGGAATCGCCAACCCCAGGGCACAGGGACAAGCAATAATAAGCACTGCCATTGCAGTGCTAACGGCATAGGCAATACGGGGTTCCGGGCCAAGGTTCAACCACACCAGTGCGGTGATGATCGAAATCACAATAACGATCGGGACAAAAACACCGGCAATTTTGTCAGTGATTCTGCCAATCTCCGGTTTTGAGTTCTGTGCCTGCCTGATCAGATTCACGATACCTGCAAGTACAGTTTTATCCCCAACCTCACTGGCGGTGATCAGCAGGGTGCCGTGCTGATTTATTGTGCCCGCGACGACCCGTGCGCCTGCTGTTTTTTCTACCGGCAGACTTTCACCGGTTAACATTGACTCATCGATACTGGACTCTCCTTGTAGCACAGTGCCATCCACAGGTATCGCCTGCCCCGGCAGAAGACGAATCGTGTTGCCAACTTCGAGCAGGGCAACGGGAACCTCTATTTCGCTCTGTGTACCATCGGCATCGGAATCAATCCTTATGGCGGTTGCTGGCTGCAGATTGAGCAGTTGACTAATCGCGAGGGATGTTTTGCCCTTTGCATTGCTTTCGAGCGCCTTGCCCAGGCCGACAAAACCGATGATCAAAAGTGCTGCTTCGAAGAACAAGTGTCGTGATTGTAGCGGTACCAGATCAGGCACAAGAATGATCAAAGTCGAATACAACCAGGCGGTTGAAGTACCCAGCGCTATCAATGTATCCATTGTCGTCAAACCATGTGCCAGAGCATTGATCGCGGCGCTAAAAAATTGTCTTCCGGAGTAATACATCACCGCCAGCACAGCAAGGCTCATCCCTCCCCAGAATACCTTTTGCGCGTGCACCGGGAATAAGTCGAACCACATCCCCAGCATTAGCCCCGCACCCGCCAATAATGCGATGCCCGACTGTCGAAACGAGCGTTGAAGTTCATCCTCCAGTTGCTCAATGCGGTTTTCACTATCTTCCCTACCCTGGATTTCAGCCTCGTACCCGGCTTTCTTCACCGCAGCGACTAGCGTCTCCGGTGATGCTTCGGATACAACGCTGGCGGATTGATTAGCAAAATTGACCGCAACGCTGTTAGTGCCTTCTATCCCGGCAAGTGCGGCTTCAACCGAGCTAACACAGCTCGCACAACTCATACCATTAATGGAAAGAAGGTGAACAGCTCCCTGGGGATGATCGACTCCGTCTCTTTCACCATTTTTTTGATTCATCAAATATTCTCGACCGTCATCTTTTCAGGTGCACCTGTTTGCAGCATAAAGATTGGAGTAACTTGAAGGTAAAGCTGTACACTCTTTAATCTGCATCTTCGCCCTGGTGTACCCAACTTGACCACTTTCAGCAATGGGGTGATTATTCACTTCCCTATACACCTGCATTCACAGCGGTAACCATGACGACTGACAGCATTTTGATAATCAATGGACCTGGTTTTTCGGGTTCCGAACTGCAGGAGATTGAGCAAGCCTGCCAGCATAAATGTGAGGAAATGGGTCTTGTGCTGGAAATCCGACACTCCCGGGATCAGTCACAGATAATTAAGTGGATCGAAACCGATAGTCAGGGGTTTAGCGGTATTGTTATCGGCCCGGTGAAAAATGAGAAACCTTCCGCGTCTTATTTCGATTCTCTTCATGCGGCGATCAAATCCATCGCTCATTTGAAGTTACCGACGATAGAAGTTCATATCGAAAACATCTTCCTGCCCGGCTCAAAGGTTCCCGCACCGATTCAGGTACCCGAAAGCAATACGGGTTTTATCGCTGGTCTCGGTATTCATGGCTACCTGCTGGCAATTCAATCACTCGCAGCAAATTTCAACAGGGTTCAATGACATCCCTCAGGTGTTCTGAATGAAAACGTCGGCCAAACGGTCGCAACGGAGATCCAATGAAAGTGCATGTTATTAACGGTCCGAACCTGAACCTGCTGGGAACCCGGGAACCCGAAATATATGGCTATGATACGCTTGATGATATATCCGGCAGGTGCCAGAAGTCGGGGACTCAAATGGGTTTGGATGTATCCTTTCTCCAGTCGAATCATGAGGGGGAAATCGTGACCTGGATACAGGAGGCAATAAACCAGGTCGACGCTATAGTTATCAACGCCGGTGCCTACACACATACCTCAATTGCTATCCACGATGCACTTCGTGCCTATACCGGGTTTGTGATAGAACTGCATATTTCAAACCCACACCTGCGCGAACCCTTTCGCCATACATCTTACGTCTCTTCCGCAGCAGACGCGGTTGTCGCTGGCCTCGGCGTCCAGGGATATGAACGTTCAATTGAGATACTCGCTCAACTTCGCGACAACTCATCCATGCTAAAGAGAAATCCGGAATGAATAAAAATATTACCCAGATTTTCATCGTAATCTTCGCTCTTCTGTTAGCTGCATGCGAAGTAAAAGAACAACCCTTTCTCCCTGAGTTAACCAGGATTGATCTTGTCATCACAAATGGACAAGTGCTCGATGGACGCGGCAATGAAGCCGTGGATGCGGATCTTGTCATCGTAGATGACACTATCGTATTTGTTGGTGAAACAAGTTTTTCGGAACAGGACCTTGGTTCCAGAATTGCTCGAACCATAGATGCAAAGGGGCGAACCGTCGCTCCTGGGTTTATAGATTTACATTCCCACGGCAACCCTCTTGAGACACCTGATTTTGAAAACTTTCTGGCCATGGGTGTAACAACTATTACCCTCGGGCAGGATGGTGATAGCCCCGAGGTCGATGACCTGGGAAACTGGTTACAGGAGGTGTCAGTCAATGGACTGGCACCTAACCTTGCGATGTTTGTCGGTCACGGCACCCTTAGAAATATCTCTGGCATTGGTCGAGACGCCGATCCCGCCGAGGAAGCCATGGAAAAAATGCTCTCCACTCTGGACGACACCCTGGAATATACATTTGGTCTCAGCCAGGGGCTTGAATACAACCCCGGTTTGAATGCACCTGCCACTGAACTTGAAGCTATCGCCAGGATTGTCGGTCAAAAAGACAGATTAATCATGAGTCATATGCGTAACGAAGACGATGACAAAATCGATGCCTCAATTGCCGAACTTATCGAGCAGGGCAAACATTCCCGAATTCACATTGCACATTTGAAATCGGTTTATGGAAAAGGTGACGAACGCGGTAAAGAAATTCTTCAGGTTATTGATCAAGCCCGTGCGGGCGGCGTTCGAATCTCTGCGGATACCTACCCCTACAACGCGAGCTACACAGGTATCAGTATCGTCTTCCCTATCTGGGCGAAAGCGGCCGAGCAGTTTCAGATCGCCAAGCAAACCAGGCGCGCTGAGCTTGAAACCTTTCTGGTTAACAAGGTTAACCGCAGAAATGGTCCCGACGCGACGCTGTTAGGTACCGAACCTTACACAGGGAAAACCCTGGCGGATATCGCCCATGAACTTGAGATGCCCTTCGAGAAAGTGCTTATCGATGAAATAGGTCCCCAGGGGGCTTCCGGTGCTTACTTCGTGATGAACGATCAGCTGCAATCGGCGATAATCGAAGACCCTAACGTATCAATCTGTTCGGACGGGCGTCCCGGAGGCTTTCACCCACGTGGCCACGGTGCTTTTGCCAAGATCATTGAGCTTTATGTTAACGAAAGGAAAACACTGTCCCTTGCTGATGCAGTGAGAAAGATGACTTCACTGCCAGCGGAAACCCTGCAGCTAAAAGACCGCGGTGTTCTGGCAAAGGGCATGAAAGCAGACGTGATTGTATTTGACCCGGCTAACGTCAAGGCAAAGGCAACCTATCCCAACCCGTTTCAATTTGCCGAGGGTTTTGATCTTGTGATAATCAACGGAAAAGTTGCAAGAGAGGATGGCGCATTGGCCGCGACAAAAGCAGGGACAGTGTTAAAACCCCCACCCTCAAGCAGTCAGCCAGCTGAGTAATCGAGCTAAACTGACTCTCGCTACACCTAACCATTATCGTTAGGCCTTTAGCTGGTCCTTGATCGGTAACTCTCTGATGCGCTTACCCGTTGCATTAAAAATCGCATTTGTGAGTGCAGGTGCGATAGAGGGCAATCCCATTTCTCCTACTCCGACCGGGTTTTCGTCCCACTCCAGCACATGGGTTTCAAACCTGACCGGCACACCAGCAATTTGTAGTAACGGGTAATCGTTGAAATTACCCTGTTCGATCTGGCCACTTTCGACCGTAATTTCGAGGTTTAGTGCCGTACTTAAACCATCAATTGTCCCACCCTGCATCTGCGCTTCGACGGCACTTGGATTCACCGCGTAACCACAATCAATGGCGCCTACAATCCTGTCTATTCTGAGATCGCCGGTTGAACCAACACTCACCTCCACCGCGTGTGCAGCATAACCGCCGAAGGTGAAATGACAGGCAAGTCCAACTCCCGATCCCGCTGGACGTGGTTTCCTGTGATCTATTTTCTCAGCCACAAACTTTGCCAATCGGGCGAGTCTCCCTGGGTTAAATTTGGGACCACCATGGTTGGCATAATCTATTTCCCTTGATTCACCCAGCATTCGCAATCTGAGTTCCAGTGGATCCTGATTTGTCTCATGGGCAATCTCGTCAATAAAACTCTGTACCGCAAATGCATTGGCATTGTGCGCGGGCGCGCGCCATGAACCACGTGGCACACTCGACTTGACGGTAAAGTACTCCAATTCAAAATCAGCAATCATATTGGCCGGAAAATCATCCTGATAGAGATCTGCCTCCCATTGCCCTTCAGGCGGAACATTTGCCCGGCGATAGTATTTTCCGGCACTGGCTAGCCGGTGCGCCCAGGCAATTGGCGTACCCTCCGCGTCCACGCCCGCCTTCATTTGATGAACTCCTGAAGGCCGATAAAAGTCATGTTTTATGTCATCTTCCCGACTCCACACAAGTTGAATCGGGTGCTCACTGGCCTTCGAGATCATCGCAGCCTCGGCGGCATAATCAGCAGTCAAGCGGCGTCCAAACCCGCCACCGACACGGGTCATTTCAACCTCGATGTCCAGTCGATCAAGCCCGGTGACTGCAGCTACAGCCCTGGATACACCTGAAGGCATCTGAGTCGGCGCAATCACGTGGCATCGGTCGGACCGGACTTCGGCATAACAGTTCTGAGGTTCAAGGGGCGCGTGGGAAAGAAACGGCGTTTTGTAGGTTCGTTGAAATACCCTGTCTGCGCTTTCAAACGTCTTACTGAAGTCGCCGTCACTTCGAACTACTTGTCCCTTTGTTTTCAGCAACGATTCACACTGGCGGTCAAATGAGGCCGTTGATTCATCAGCATAGGTTCCTTTGCTCCACTCAAGCTTCAGCGCCTCTCGTCCCTTCATCGCTATCCAGGTTGAGTCCGCAACCACGGCAACACCAGCGGCCAGGTTAAGATAGGGTCCATCGGGATCGGGACGTTCAATTCTAATGACATCAACAACGCCGGGGATTTTTCTGGTCAATGAGTCATCAAGCTTCAGCAACTCGCCATCATGAAAGGGCGAACGTGCGATAACGGCGTATTTCATATTCGGTTGCCGGGTATCCAGACCAAATCTGGTTTTGCCGGTCACAATATCCATACCGTTGACCGCCGGTTGTATCTTCCCGGCAATTCTGAAGTCTTTCACATCTTTGAGTTGAGGCGCTTCCTCGACGACGGGTAATCGGGATGCCGCGTGAATAAGCTGGCTATAGGCCAAACGCCTGCCGTCACTATGGACAACAAAACCAAGTTCGCAGCGGGTTTTACTTATGTCCGTTTCCCACTGATTTGCTGCGGCCTGTTGCAACATCATTCTGGCACGGGCACCAACTTCGCGCATAAATGTCCAGTTGCCGGTAAGCCCGGTGCTGCCACCAACCCCCTGACCACCATACTTCCAACGCATACCCTCTTTAGTTCGTACGATGCCAAGCGGGAGTTGCTCAACTGATACCGTTGCAAAATCAACTTCCAGTTCTTCCGCCACCAGCATCGGCAGAGTTGTCATGTTACCCTGGCCAATCTCGGGTTGGTTTGTCCCAATGGTCACGGTGTTGTCCCGGTTGATCGTGACGAAATAACCCAATTGGTCGGAGGCTTGATTCGCATCGTTCAGCGTTTTGCCGGTGCTGCCCAGTTTTTCCGTTGGTTGATCTGCACCAAAAATCGATAGTGGAGCTCCAACCAGCAAAGCACCGGTACCGGTCAGTCCCGCAACAACAAATTTTCTTCGGGTCAGATTCATGTCAAATCCCCCCCCCGGTTAATCTCCGCCGCCCGGTGAATGGCCTTGCGAATTCTGACGTAGGTCCCGCAACGACAACGATTGGTTAAATTTTGATCAATCTGTCGATCCGTGGGCTCGGGGAACTTGTTTAGCAGGTCAACCGTTGCCATTATCTGCCCTGCCTGACAATAGCCACATTGCGCAACGTCCAGCTCCAACCACGCTTGTTGGACCGGGTGGGAGCCGTCACTCGAAAGACCTTCGATTGTTGTAATGTCACTCTTCCCGGCTGCACGGACCGGCGTCATACAACTTCTAACTGCTTTACCATCGATGTGCACCGTGCAAGCGCCACATTGCCCTATACCGCAGCCATATTTGGTGCCCGTCAGCCCCAGCTCATCCCTTAACACCCAGAGCAATGGCGTATCGTCATCACCGTCAAAATCTATCTGCCGACCATTAACCTTAAAACCAGTCATTTCATTCCCCCATTTTTTTGGAACAGTTTCCGAAGCCTTGACCCAGGACTCAATAGACCCGGTGCTCAATAAGGTGGAACGAGGGAAAATCAGGACAAAATTTGAGCCAGCAATCGGGAAAATAGAATTTCTCGAAAAATTAACGAGAAACCTACATTTTTCCTTTGGGATTCCTTCACATTTCAGAGATAATTCTCCGCGCTAAAACTATCTGAAAACTATCTCAATTGATGTTCAGGAATGTAATCGCAATCCGGTTGCAGAATCATCAATAAACTATCTAGGAGAGCACATACATGCTTCAAGCAAAAATAAAGAACTGCTTGAGAGTCTTCGCTTCACTTGTCATTTTGACCGTATCCGGTTCATTGATGGCAGCTGAAACCACCTCCGCTATTCGCGGTAAGGTTGTCGACTCTAACGGTCAATCAGTCGCAAACGCCAGTATCAGCATACTGGACGAACGAACTGGTGTAGAACGAAACTATTCAGCCAATGCGTCAGGTACATTCCTGGCAAGCAGACTACCGGTCGGGGGACCATATAAGGTAACTGTTAATGGCACGCGAACCATGACGGTTCAATCTATTTCCCTGGGGGATATCTACAACCTGACCATTGACGTGCAGGCTTCGGGCGCTATGGAAGAAGTAGTCGTCGTCGGGCAATCAAGCCTATTTGTTGATGTTGCCGCCGGACCTTCAGCTAACTTCTCAAATTACGATTTGGTTAACGCGGTTTCTTTCAACCGCGATATTAACGAGGTTTACACAATTGACCCAAGAATTAACCTTGACCAGGAAGGTGACGGAGCAATCAATTGCGCGGGTAAACATCCACGATTTAACAGCATCACACTGGACGGTGTAAGTCAGGATGACCGTTTTGGCCTAAATGACAATGGCTATTCAACAGCGGTCGGGATGCCCTTCCCCTACGACGCAATCGAACAGGTTGCTGTTGAACTTGCACCATTTGACGTGACCTACGGAGGCTTCTCTGCCTGTGTCATAAATGCAGTAACCAAAACCGGCTCTAACGAATGGGATGGCAACATCTTTTATGAGTACACGAGCGACAGTTTTCGTGGCACGACAATTGATGGTCTCAACGAGCAACAGCTTGAAGCCTATACCGAAAATAAATTTGGTCTAAGTATCGGTGGCCCCATTATCGCAGACAAACTTTTCTTCTTTGCTGCCTATGAAGAATCCGAAGAGCCTCGATTTATTGGACAGGGTTTTGACGGTTCAGGCAACGGAACTGAACGAGACTGGTTGTCTGAAGCATTACTGAACCAGGTATCCAATATTGCCAACACGCTGTATGACTACGATCCCGGCGGCCAGCCAGGGGACGGTGTTCAGGAGCAGGAAAAGTATATGGTTCGTCTTGATTGGAACATCAATGAAGACCACAACCTTGCGCTGATTTATAACTACTATGATGGCTTTCAGGATCGGGCTTCCGATTCCGATAGCAACGAATTTGAGTTTGCTAACCACTTTTACGTCAAGGGTTCTGAATCAGAAACCACTACCCTGAAACTTGCGTCACAGTGGACAGATGCTTTTTCAACCGAAGTCTTCTATAGCCACAATGAAATGATCGATTCACAGGTCACCAAAGGTCCCAAAGACTTCGGTGATTTCCAGATCGACATCGGTGATAACACAATCTATCTTGGCGCTGATGATTCACGACAGGCAAACGCCCTCAATACCGAATCCGACTACTTCAGGATTGTTGGTACCTATCTGATCGGTGACCACGTCATTACTGCAGGGTACGAAACGGAAGAACTCACGATATTCAACCAGTTCGTTCAGCACTCACGAGGTGGTGAGTGGGATTTCTACGACGATAACGATATCGCCAATAATTCCGCAGCGTGTAACGCACTAACTGCCGCGGGTCGTTTCGCGGATGCAACTTGTGCGCTGTCTGGTCTGGACAAGTTTGAACTCGGTCGTCCAAGCCAGGTTTATTATGGCAGTGGCGGTGGCACGAATAATGCCGCGGATGCCGCTGCAAACTTCAGCAATACGCTACATAGCTTCTACATTCAGGATGAGTACTACTTCGCAAATCACAACATCACGTTGGTCGCTGGTTTACGTTATGACGTATTCGAGACCGATGATCGTCCGAATTTCAATCAGGCGTTTACGACTGCTAACGGCGGTCTGAGAAATGATGCCAACATTGATGGCGTAGACATTCTTATGCCACGTCTTGGGATTACCTGGGATGTTCGTGATGACCTGTCACTTCGAGGTGGTATTGGTCTGTTCTCCGGTGGTAATCCGAATGTATGGATCTCAAATGCCTGGAGCAACGATGGC
>Ga0316202_10002859_pt1 | contig 10881 bp, 12 predicted proteins | sample 3monrhotite_MG_FD_204934 | JGI IMG/M metagenome (GOLD analysis project Ga0316202, IMG submission 204934) | Microbial mat bacterial communities from mineral coupon in-situ incubated in ocean water Damariscotta River, Maine, United States -... | ecosystem: Environmental > Aquatic > Marine >...
CAAAACGTACTTGAAAAAGACGAACGTCTTGATGGACGTAAGCTTGATGAAGTTCGACCTGTAGATTGTGAAGTAGGACTCCTACCACGAACTCATGGTTCAGCGCTCTTCCAACGTGGAGAAACGCAAGCACTCACGCTCGCGACTCTTGGTGGACCTGGAGCCGCTCAAATTATTGATACGATGGATGTAGATACTCAAAAGAAGTATATCCATTACTACAACTTTCCACCTTACTCAGTAGGGGAAGCTCGTTTCCTACGTGGAGCCTCTCGTCGAGAAATCGGACATGGAGCTCTCGCAGAACGTGCACTAATTCCAGTTCTTCCAGATGGTAAGGACTTCGCTTACACAATGCTTCTTGTTTCTGAAATCGTTTCTTGTAACGGTTCAAGTTCAATGGCTTCTGTATGTGGATCTTCACTTTCATTGATGGATGCTGGAGTGCCAATTAAGAAACCAGTAGCGGGTATCGCTATGGGAATGGTTTGTACGGATGAATTCAAAGAAACAGGTAAGGGTGGATACAAAATCCTTACAGATATCCAAGGACAAGAAGATTTCGCTGGAGATATGGATTTCAAAGTAACTGGTACAGAAGATGGGATCACTGCCCTTCAAATGGACATCAAGGTGAAAGGAATCACGATGGAAATCCTTAAGGAAGCGCTTGAAAAGGCTAAAACAGGACGTGAATACATCATGGAACGAATGTTGGCTGCACTTCCTGCACCACGAACTGAACTGAACAAGAACGCTCCAATGATCATGAACATTGTGATTGATCCAGATCAAATTCGAAGCGTGATTGGTAAGGGTGGAGAAACCATTCAAAAGATCACCGCAGAATGTGGAGTTGAAATTGATATCGACCAAGATGGAATCGTAATCATCACAGCACCTGATCAAGAATCAGGGAACAAGGCTAAGGAGTGGGTTGAACAAATCACTTACATTCCAACAGCTGGAGATGTATTCGATGGAACAGTGAAAACCATTATGGACTTCGGAGCATTTGTAGAATTTGTTCCTGGAAAAGATGGACTCGTTCACATTTCAGAACTTCGACCATTCCGAGTGAACAATGTAACTGACGTTCTCAAAGAAGGGGATAAGGTTAAGGTTCGACTCATGGAAGTTGATAAGAAAGGACGATACAACCTTACAATGAAAGAGTTCTATGAAGGAGCTATGCCAGGAGGAAAGCCAGCAGCTAAACCTGCTCCTGCACCTCAAGCAGAAGCACCTGCTCCTGCACCGGCACCAAAGCCAGCCCCTGAAAAGGCAAAGAGCGTGGATGACATCGATCTCGATGCACCATTCGCATTCTAATTAGAATCATACTAAAAAAGCCCTGGCCAAGTGCCGGGGCTTTTTGTTTATTGTCGAGTCTTGTGTTTAGCAGCGCTGGCTCTTCGTACACGATCTAAACCTTCTTCTCTCCGACGTTCATCCGTTAGATCCTCAACTTCAGCATCGGCTGCACGCTTCAGTCGTGCATCGATGCTTTCTTCTTCTCGCCCCTCAACAAGATCTTCCACTTCATGTAGGAGAGTTGCGAGTGTATCTCTGATTGGAGTGTTGGCCGAATGATCAATACAGCGTCGTCGCCATTCAATTTGGTAGAGTCGAGCAAATTCCATCTTAATAGCACCTAATTCTCTTTGGGCATCATCAACCCCCATCGTACTTTTTGTCACTCCCGCAGTATGAACGTCTAGGATGAAGTCAGCAATAACGGTGAGTGCGCGGACTTCAGCAGATACATCTTCACTGATGGCGGCTTCTAATGATTTCTTTGAGTCCCAACCGAAGAACTTTCCAATGACACCACGTTCTTCAGGCATTGAGTTATGATGGTTTTTAAATTGAGTGGCTGGGGTTCTACCATCAAATAGTTCACCTTCAAGGACTGTATCTATCTGTCCACGGATGGCCTGCTGTTTAAGAAATAAGATCATTTCTTCTTTAAGTGCTGGGAAGTCAGAAACAGATAAGCTGACTTGATCCGTGCTTTTTTGAGCAAGCAATGAGTCAATGGCTCGATCAATGATGGCTTCATAATCCTTAATAGTAAGGATAGAAACATTTCCAGTAGGGCGAGTTCCTTGAAGGTCACGGTAAAACAGATAACCAACTTGAGAAAAGCTTTTTCGAGCACTGGTTCGGTTTCCATGAAGTCGATCGATCACTTTGGAGATGACCACCATTGCATCCTTTAGATTTGTGATATTCTGATTGTTAACTTGTCTCGCAACACTCCAAAATGCCTTGGCTGGATTATTGTTCGCTTGATCACTTGCTTGGTAGGTATTGTTGCGTGTCCAGTATGGGTTAGATCCTGTTTCGTGATTTAGCCTTGCTAGTAGTCCATTCTTAAATTGTTGATCTAGATGGGCTAGTAATGGGGCTAAACGTGCAAGCATAAATCTTGTAGCTTGAGCATTGTCTTCAAATTCAATTTCCTCAGCAATTTCAGGAAAAACAAAGTTGTTCATCATGAAGCGAAGTACATTTTCCATGGGCTCTTTGTCCTTCTCTCCGCCATCAGGAAACTCTTGGAATAATCGTTGAGCGAGTTCGATTTTATGGCTCTGTAGGTAAAGAGCTAGGCGTTCATTAGGTGACATTCCTTCACTAGCTTCAATGCGGGAGATAGGTTCTCTTACTGTTGCAATGGCTTCAGCAATGAGTGAGTTTAGGTGCTCAGATTCTTGAGAATTAATCACGCGTCCATCTTCTAGTTCGGTGATCAAATCGTGCAGTCTAGTTCTTTGTTCTGACATAAGTTTGCTTTATGGCTAGTAAACTTACCTGAACCTGTTTCTTTTATCAATGGCGTCTCTCTTCATCTATCTAGAAACAAGACTGCCGTCAACAAAGGTCTGTATGCTATGCTGTCCCAGCTATGCTCATTATTTCCTCTTCAGCCAAGACTCTCGATTTAGAGACGCCTGCTCCTAAAGGACAAGCGCCTCATTTTTTGAAGCAAACAAACGAGATCCAAAAGTTACTTGCCGCAATGGATGTTGAGGAGTTTTCAAAAACACTGGGAGCTAGTGAAAAGATAGCGATCCTCAATGTACAGCGCATGCAGGATTGGAACTCTAATGAGGCTCGTCCCTCACTTTTTATGTATAATGGGGATGTGTATCGGCAGCTTCATCCTGAGGACTACACTTCGAAACAACTCGACTACGCAGGGCGATCTGTCTTTGCCATGTCAGGTCTCTATGGAGCGGTTGGAGCCTTGGATGCCATTAAACCGTACCGATTAGAAATGAAGGCCAAGCTTGATGGTTACGGGAACTTGAATGATTATTGGCGTCCTTACATAACGGAATATTTTAACGAGTTGATCGATCGTGATGGGCATAAGTTCTTGCTCGATCTTGCTTCAATTGAATACAGCAAGGCAGTGGATCGTGAAAAGTTAAAGGTCCCTGTGGTTAAGGTAGACTTTAAAGAAGAGCGAGACGGGAAGCTTAAAGTGATTGGAATCATGGCAAAGCGAGCCCGAGGAATGATGATCGATTATTGTATTAAAAATCAAATTGAAGATCCTTCAGAGCTCAGGCATTTTAATACGGCTGGTTATGAATTTGTTGGGGAAGAAAATGGAACTTTAACTTTTGTGAGATGAACGTAGAAATAAATGAACAATTTGAAGAAGCGATTAAGCGTTTGAATAAAAGCAGACGATCTTTATTCATTACGGGGAATGCGGGAACAGGAAAGTCCACCTTGCTAAAACACTTCCGTGAGAACACCAAAAAGAAAACGGTGGTCTTGGCACCAACGGGTGTTTCTGCCTTGAACGTGAAGGGCCAAACGATCCATTCATTTTTTGGATTCCCTCCAACGGTCACTCCAGAAAAAGTTCGACGAGAAAAAGCGAGCCAGTCTTTGATTGAGATTCTGAAGCATTTGGATGTGATTGTGATTGATGAAGTGTCGATGGTCCGAGCCGACTTAATGGATTGTATCGATGAAGCGCTTCGACGTTTCTTGAACACGTCTGAACCTTTTGGTGGGGTACAAATGGTCTTCATTGGAGACCTTCATCAGCTTCCACCTGTGGTTTCACGGGACGATAAAATCATCTTTGAAAGTGAGTACCGAAGTCCATATTTCTTTGATGCAAAAGCGTTTGAATTGGCTCAATTTGATGTCATTGAATTACAGAAAATTTATCGTCAAAAAGATGGAGATTTTATTCGAGTTCTCAATAAGATTCGAAATAATAAAGTGACGGCATGGGATCTTGATTCTCTTAATGCCCGAGTCCTGGCTGACCCTATGGCTTTTCACAATACCGATCATTCTTACATTACGTTGACGACCACCAACAAAGCCGCGGATGAAATTAATAAACTTCGTTTGGAGCGATTGCCTGATTGGGTTGAAGTTTATGAAGCGAAATATGACGGTGAGTTTGCAAATAGAAATCATCCCACGCTTGCTGAATTGGAGCTCAAGAAAGGAGCTCAAATCATGATGCTTAATAATGATTCAGAAGGGAGGTGGGTGAATGGAAGCATCGGACGGATTACAAAAATTGAATACGATTACGCCTCAGAGGAAGACATATTATATGTTGAGCTTGAGGGGGAAGAGGAAGAAGTGATTGTTGAACCTCATACTTGGGAATTGAATAAGTACTATTGGGATAGTGAAAAAAATGAGATGGAAATGGATACGATTGGATCCTTCCGTCAGTACCCTATGCGTTTAGCTTGGGCTATCACGATCCATAAAAGTCAGGGGAAAACCTTTGATAAGGTGGTCGTAGATGTTGGACGAGGTGCCTTTGCACATGGCCAAATCTATGTGGCATTAAGTCGATGTAGTAGCTTGGATGGACTACTATTACAGCGGCCAATCCAACGACGTCACATTTGGAGTAACCATCGTGTGGATCATTTTCATGCGAACATGCATTAGAGTTTTATATGTATCGCATATGTATTATATTCTTTATAATTGGCTTACCCTAAACCCCAATCCTCATGAAGCAGTATCTTTCACTTGTTCAGGAAGTCCTTGAAAAAGGAGAATTGAAAGAGGATCGAACGGGGACAGGAACAATTTCTGTATTTGGGATGCAACGCAAGTATGACTTAAGAGATGGTTTTCCTTTGTTAACAACAAAGAAGGTTTTATTTAAAGCAGTATTACGAGAACTACTTTGGTTCTTAAAAGGGTCAACCAATATTAACGATGGGCTCACGGAGTTCACACCAATCTGGGATGCATGGGCAGATGAGAATGGAGAGCTAGGACCAGTATATGGAAAACAATGGAGACGATGGAACTCAGTGAATGGGCGAGGAGAACGAAAAGAAATTGATCAAATTCAAAATGCGATCGATATGATTAAGAACAATCCAAATTCACGTCGAATCATTGTGAACGCTTGGAATGTAGGTGAAATTTCTGAGATGGCTTTACCTCCATGTCACATGTTCTTTCAGTTTTATGTGGTGAATGGGCGACTCGATTGTCAGCTCTACCAACGAAGTGCAGACATCGCATTAGGAGTGCCTTTCAACATTGCCAGTTACGCGGCACTTATGATTATGGTGGCACAAGAATGTGAGCTTGAACCTGGAATTTTCACTCATACGATGGGGGATGCACACATCTATACTAATCATGTGGAGGGGTTAAAGAAACAATTGGAGAGAACACCTAAAGCACTTCCAAAGTTGAACGTCGCTAAGAAGCCTTTCTGGGAACTAGAATATGAAGATTTTGAACTTGTAGAATACGAATACGAACCTTTTATTAGATTTAAAGTCGCGGTTTAATGGCCTTTCATATTATTGCAGCAATGGACCTCAACCGAGGTATTGGGAAAAACAATGCTCTTGTTTGGGACATCAAAGCTGACATGAAGCATTTCAAAGATTTAACCACGGGTACGACCGTGATCATGGGTAGAAAAACATGGGAGTCTCTTCCTGAGCGCTACCGCCCACTTCCAAATCGAGAGAATATTGTTCTCACTCGAAATGGTGATTATGATCTTCCTGAAGGAGCTCTAGTCGCTCACTCATTAAATGAAGCCTTGAAGATGGCTACGAATGACTTTGTCTATGTTATTGGTGGAGCCTCACTTTATGAAGAAGCGATTAATCATCATCAGTGCAAAGGGATGTCTATCACTCTTATTAATGGAGAGTATGGTTGTGATGCTTTCTTCCCAGAGATACCTGCTCGGATGAAGCAAAAGGGAAGCACGCCATTCTACGAAGAGAACGGGGTTGAGTTTAGCTTTCTGGATTATCGGGCAAAATAAAATTTAGACTTCTTCGTCGGTTTCGAAATCGAAGGTATCTTCAGCACGTATCGGAAGTGAATAGTCTGAAACAACAACTCTAAGCGGTGCAAGGACATGGATTGCCTTAATTACGATGTGATCTCTTTTAATTGTAGGTCCTTTTTCAGTGGCTTGAGTTGCATCATCTCGAGTTCGTGCAACTACATGTGAGTAAGCAATTTTATTTGTAAGAAGCGTAAAAAAACCAGAGTTTTCAATAGGGACTCCTTGAAATAGCAATTGTGTGTCTCTCATATAGCCACCTGTAATAAAAAATTCTATATTTGCATCATAGTATTCATCATCAAACATCACACTTGCAATTGGCTTCGCTGAGTCTCCAAGGTAGACTTTTGCAATTTTCCCAGCAATAAGTCGGATTGCTTTTTCAGGAAGGTTAACTCCAATTTTATGCTCTCCATCTGAACTTGGATTTCCATAACCTTCTCCAAGAATTTCTCGCTTAGTTTCACTCATAGTCTTAAGTTAAGAATGAAGTCTAGCATCAATGGCTTAGACGTCAAGTTCCAGCTTGAGTGGGCAGTGATCACTTCCCAGGACTTGATCAAGCATTTCACAGGCTTTCACTTTGCTAAGGAACTCCTCATTCACAAAGAAATAGTCGATTCTCCAGCCTACATTTCTTTTTCGTGCGGCGGTTCGGTAGCTCCACCATGAGTATCGATCTGGTGTGTCAGGATTGAAGTGACGCCAACAATCTACGTAACCCATACCTGTAAATTTATCGAGCCAGGCACGTTCTACTGGGAGGAACCCAGTTGTTTTTTCGTTTTGCTTTGGACGGGCAAGATCGATTTCAGTGTGAGCAGTATTGAAGTCACCACATATCACCAAGTTATGGCCTTCAGAGCGTAGCTTTTCAAAGAAGTCGAGCATCTCATCATAATAGTTCAATTTAAACTCAATGCGATGGTCACCTTGTCCTCCATTCGGAATGTAAACATTTATCAGAGTGAATTCCTCATATTCAAAGAGAATCAATCGTCCTTCACCATCGTGTTTTCCCGTTCCATTTCCAAGCTCATGTTGACTTCGTTTGGGAGCTTTCCGATAATAGTTAGTCACACCACTGTATCCTTTTTTATCAGCGCAGACCCATTCACTTTCGTAACCCAGAGGGTGACGTAAAGCTTCAGTGAGTTGATCTTCTTGGATTTTATTTTCTTGAATACAGACGATGTCTGCTTGTTCTTCATCAAGAAAGTCTACAAAACCTTTCTTTTGTACGGCTCGAATTCCATTCACATTCCAGCATAGTATTTTCATCATTGGCGAGTTAAAGTCACGGGTGTATTCTAGGGGAGAACTGACCACCATTCCATGCAAAAGAAAACTTACAACTGGCTGCCTGACTTCGTATATGGAGGTATTGATGGCGCGGTAACCACTTTTGCCGTGGTTGCAGGAGTAGTTGGAGCGGGACTTTCAACCTCAGTGATCCTCATTCTTGGTTTTGCCAATCTATTGGCTGATGGTTTGTCGATGGCAGTTGGAAAGTACTCAAGTGATAAGGCAGAACTTGAACAAATTGGATTTATTAAAGAGGAAGAGCGGAGATCAATTGTTGAGAAGCCAAAAGAGGAGATGGAAGAGATCAAAACCATCCTAAAAGAGTTGGGTTTCAAGGGAAAGGATTTAACAAGAGCACAGAAGATCATTACTTCAGATCCAGAAACATGGGTGCATATGATGCTTCATCATGAGTTCCATATTCTGGAAGATAATATCAATCCAAAGATGGGTGGTTTAGCTACTTTTGTGGCCTTCATCCTAATTGGTTTGGTTCCTTTGTGTGCCTACTTACTTCAACCTCTGTTGAATTTAACAGATGAACAAGCCTTCCTTTCTACAATATTAGGAACGATTGGTGCGCTCTTTATTGTGGGAACCGTCAAAACTAGATTCTCGTCACGTCACTGGTTCTTTGCAGGATTAGAGACCGCAGCGGTAGGAGGGGTGGCTGCATTAGTAGCTTTCTTTGTGGGACAATTGCTTCAAGGATTGATCGCATAAACAAAAAGACCGGCGAGAGGCCGGTCCCTTTTAAGTTTTGATTCTGCCTATTTAATGTTGGCGAGGGCTTTTGTTCCTCCCTTCTTAACAGGTTTGATCGTGATAGATTCACGAGCTTGAAGTTTTTGTGAGTAACGCTTCCACCCCTTGGTATTTGCACGTTCATTCATGTTCTTGATTTGTTCTTTTGTTGCACGTCCTGAACCAATAATTTGGCCGGTTTGTTTTCCGATCATTACGTATGCAACTGTTTTTCGTTTAGCCATATTTTCTTTTAAAGCGGGGGGAGTATATAACGGAGATTGGCAATGTGCAAGGGGAATTAAGCAGTTCTTTCTCTTGCGTCTCACGCTGAAATGAGTAAACTACGCATAGCGTTTTAAACGCAATTAGGTGTGCCGCGGTAGCTCAGGGGTAGAGCAGAGGATTGAAAATCCTCGTGTCGGTGGTTCAAATCCGCCTCGCGGCACCACTTTTGATCCAAAACATGGATATATTAGAAACTCTCACGAAGCTGGAAATTGAATTCGAGTTATTTAAGCACGAAGCTTTTCGAACCTGTGAAGACTCACGTTCTTTTTATGAAGGGCGAGAAGGAGGGGACAGTAAGAACCTCTTTATCCGAGATCGAAAGGGGAAACAACATTACTTAATTGTTTTGCAGGCTGATAAGCGCTTGGATCTAAAGGCTTTAAGTCTGATGATGGGGGATCGATTCTCTTTTGCTTCTGAAGAGCGTCTTTGGAAATGGCTTAAGGTTAAGCCTGGAGCCGTGTCTCCTCTGAATCTTATCTTTGACGAAGAAAACCACGTGAAGGTCTTTATAGATAAAGATTTATTGAAGTTTGACCGTCTCTACTATCATCCAGGAACTAACACTCAAACCGTCGCATTGAGCAAAGACGATCTAATTAAGTATTTAGATGCATCTGGAAATGAGTGGTCCGAGTTTAACGTGCCGGTGTCCCAAAAGGGATAGGCTGAGTTCGTCCTTCAATCAAGTCATAGAAAAAGACTTTTTGTTCTTCAGGCACCTGCATCAGGTAGAGAGGTACTTTGGGATAAGGGCCTTTGAAGCCTTCATCGACTAGAATATTGATTGCAGAAAAGGTGTGATGCCCATCTAAGAGAGAGATCACATCTCGTTCAGGCTCATGAAGTCCAATACCAAAGCTTGGGTTTCCTTCTTTGAGTTGTTCAACGGCCCATTGAATATTTTCGTTTGAGCGAAGTTCAGGATGTTGAACCAACTGAATAAAAGCTTGGCTGGCATCCGGATTGCTCGTATTGAACTTAGTCCAGGACCGGAAAGGCCCCGTATAAAGGCGAGGAGCGATCAAATGAACATCAGGCATGTGGTATTCCTTCCACTCTTGGTCAGACAGATTGAATTCGTCATATCCATAGCGCGTGATGGTTCCCATTGGGCCAAATCGATAGTCGTTCCAGTCCTTGAGTCCTTGTTGGGCAATGTAGCCTTCCCACACTTCGTGTTCTTTAGATTTCCAAAGTTCCACGAGCTCAGCCCAGCTCAGGTTTCTAATAAATTCCAGTGATTGAATCATGTTATAGGTGTGAAAAGTTCAAAGTGAATGTCTTCTTTGGTGAGTCCTGTTTCCAGCATCATGGATCGAACGTCTTTGACCATGTTTCCATTCCCACAGATGTAGACTTTGGTATCAGCCGCATCAATAGGGTGGCTTTCCAAAAGATCAGTCACTCGTCCATCTCCACCAATCCATTCTTCATCAGGTTGAGAGAGGCAAACCACGGCCGTAAAGTTTTCATACTCTTCTTCCCATTTTCGGAGTTGATCAATATAAAAGAGATCTTTTTCATGTCGGCAACCAAAATAGAGTGTGATGGGTTGAGTGTCACCTCGTTCAAAGGCAATAGGGAGCATACTCATAAACGGAGCAAGGCCGGTACCTGTGGCAATCATAATCGTTTCTTTCTTTGAATCTTGCAGGACAAAGTGACCCGCAGGTGCCATGAATTCAGCAGTGTCACCTACATTCATTTCTTTGAGGTAGTTGGAGCCAAGACCATCAGGGATTAGCTTCACACACAGAAGGAATCCATCTTTGCTTGGTGGGCTAGCAACCGAGTAAGATCGATTAACTGGCTTCTCTTGACCAGGAATACTAAGCATGAAGAATTGACCCGCTTTGAAGTCCACAGGGGTGTCTCCAAAAGCAAAATCATATTCCCACACATCATTTGTGAGTTGTTTTACGCCGCGTAGTGGGCAAGAAATCTTTTGCATTTTCTATTCTTAAAGATTGAGTTGGATAAGGGATCTTGATGCCAGCTTTCTCTACAGTCTCTTTTAATTTGAGATTAACACGTTCTCTTAATTCCAGCGAACGAGCGTAAGTGCTCACATCATTGATGTAGTAGAAGATGGTTAGCTCAATGGCAAAGTCGCCAAAGTCAGTAACATTCACTCGGAAGGTATCGTTTACAACGGCAGGATCTTTTCTAAGCACTCGATTCAAAGATTTGATGAGGTGTTTGATCTCACT
>Ga0316202_10002860_pt1 | contig 10878 bp, 12 predicted proteins | sample 3monrhotite_MG_FD_204934 | JGI IMG/M metagenome (GOLD analysis project Ga0316202, IMG submission 204934) | Microbial mat bacterial communities from mineral coupon in-situ incubated in ocean water Damariscotta River, Maine, United States -... | ecosystem: Environmental > Aquatic > Marine >...
TACCCACCGCTCCGAGAGCTTGTTTGATCAGTGTAAGGATAGTTGCTGTCATGTTTACTGACTTCTCCTATTAACGCTGTTGTCTTCACGAAGCAGTTTGACCTCGTTAAGTGTGTCATGACTAGATTTGATGGATTGCTCCAAGGCTTGACTTTGAAGTGCAGTGTTTTGAGCCATGATCTGTACTGCGTCCGCTAGATCCGAGAGAGACCTCTCGAGTGACTTACGAATGTACCAAGTGAAGACACCGTCCTCATCTTTGTTGTTGTGCCATTCGTGGAGTTCTTCCAGCTTGTGTTCCATGTTGTAGACCATTGGTTTAAGTGCCCCACGCCACTCGTGGAGATCCTTCAAGTTTGCTTTAATCTCAGACAGGTCGGCTGCGACTTGGTTCTCAATAGAGCTTACGCTCTTCTTGCCTAAATAGGTGAACACTACCTGTAGAACTACGACACAGAGTATGCCCCCTGCGCCAAGTTGTAGTAGAAGTTCGTTCATACGCTTACAGACCTATGATGTTGATAATGAGAGCCCCGGTCGGTGTATAACCACCTGTGACAGATGCTACAGAGATTGTCGGAGAAGAAGCCAGGAGTGCTGGCAGGATCTCAGCGGCACCAGGAGCAAGACTAGCACTAAAGATGTTAGGCTGAGCTTGCAGGATACCTGAAGGTGTGATGACGACCACAGAGTTAACTGTAGGGTCATAGATCGTCTCACTGTTATCCAACAGAGCCTGGACTGCGATAGATACAGCACCTGGGATCAGTGTTGGATCACTGAAGGTGGCTGGATCGAGCAGGAGGCTTGGTAGGAGCGTAACGCTGCCACCAGCTGGCGTAACAGTAGCCGTGTAGAGGACTGCCCCTGAGGACAGCACAGAGGGCGTCAGAATGACTGTCCCTGGCGTCAGGGATGGGTCATAGATCGACGTACCAGCCTGCAGCAAGGAAGGCGTCAGTACACCACCCTCAGCGACCACAGAAGCCTCATAGACAGCTGCAGCCGAAGCTATAGCGTCAGGCGTCAGTCCAACAGCTCCTGGGACCACTGTTGCCGTGTACCCTTGCGAGGTACCTGCAATCAAACCTGGCGTCAGTATGACTGTACCAGGGGTCAGCGTAGGTGTTGAGACTAAGGCTGAACTTGTCAGGAGGCTTGGTAGGATGTCTACACTAGCTTGTATGGTTGGCGTGTAGAGTGTCTCAGAGGAAGCCACGAGGACTGGTGAGATACCAACTGCCCCTGGTGTTACCGTGGGGCTGTAATGTGTTTGGCTCTCAGTGAGGAGTGTGGGTAGGAGTGTAGCACCGCCAGACGCTAGTATCTCATGAGCGCCTACAAACGGAGCCGTGACGGAGCGCGTCTGGTTGAAGATATCCTCAGTAGTCTGAAGGCTTGTGCTGCCCGTTCCGTCCAAGGCATTTCCGGCTGTGGCTCTTAGATCACTAAGCGTGTCGGTGTCGTAGGTTGTATCTGTACCGCCTGTTGTGTCTTCGAAGTCATCAGCAAACACACCTGTGCCATCACTGTTCGCACCGGGAATGTTTGTCGCAACATCTGAAACATTGTAGTCGCCAGTGTATGTTGGCGAACCAGACCAACCAGCGTGATTGTAGACAGCGCAGTTATTTAGTTCAACAGTGTAGGCACCACCACAAACGTTGCCCGTAGGTGTGTCTGTCGTAAGATTGACAAGCGTACAGTTGTTGTATTCACTATCTCCATAGTTAGCACCCACCAATGGTGCCCTACCGTCATGCGTTATAACTAGAGAGTCACGAAAGGTATATCTGCGCCCATAAACAACTGAGTATGGTGTGCCATTCACGCGGGGTAGATAGATAATACACTTGTCCACCTGAATTTCATCCACCCCGCCGCTACTGGGGTATAGGTCCACCACATAGTTACCATACCACTTACTGTGAGTAAGCTGTAGACCCTCAAGCCGCAGGCCACCTGATCTTATATCAATGAGTGGCGCAGCAGTACAGTCTATCAAAACGCCCAGGTCTTCATCCGGGTACAGACGATCCGATGTTGGGTCAGCATTGTCATACCAAACATCTGAAGCCCCGCCTGTGTCTGTTGCATTTGCGGCTCTCAATGTGATGGTATACGCACCCATCGTGATGCCTGTGAATATGATTGTGGCTGATGGGCTTAGGGCGGCTGTTCCCGCAGCCGTGTCATCATAAATGACCGCCTCAACATTTTCATTAAGGACACCCGCACCTGCGCCGTGGTCTGTTGTTTGGACCCAACTCTCAAAGGATGCAAGAGAAGAGTGGTTGCGTCCTGTTGCGCCAACACTTCTGGTGATTGTCATGGTTAGCCTCCGGTGTAGTCTGGGTTTAGTGCTTCACCATCATCACGAAGAAACTGTATGAGCTTGGCCTTCTTTATACTGAACACCCTGTTGCGAACATCGACATTCGGGGCAACACCGTCAAGGTCTAGGCTGTACCTGTTAACTCGGCGCAACGTGCGACCCTTACGTTTCCAGTTCTCGTCGTTGCCTGGGTCAACCAGCAGCGACCCATCACCTTTCACAGCTTCGATAGCGTCAGAATAGGCGAGGGCTGCTCTGTAACCAAGATCAGTAACCCGGACACAAGCGATCTGGTCTGTCTCAATGTCCCATGTGCCGAAGTCAACACTGTCATGAAGGATATCCATGATAGTGAACCTCTGAGGTAGCTCAGGGTTCTCAGCCTTGTCAGAACGGTCATGCATCTTGATCAATAGTTTCACTGGCATATTTGACCCTCCTATTACATATTCTGTCTACAGACTAAAGATACCTGAAGCATTCCAGGTCACATCAATGTCGCCACCGTTAGTAGCCTGATCAGCTACGTGGATGAATGCGATAGGCGTACTGCCTGCGTCATTGGTGACATACTTAAAGAGGATGAGACCTCCAATAGTCGAACCACCAGCCACAGAGGACCAGTTAGGGGCACCTGTATCATCAAACACACCATCAGCGACAACATTCTCTGTCTTACCACTGAGGGTTACGTCTGCACCGATACGGTCAGCGCCTGGAGTTGTCATGGAGGTATCTGTGAGTGTCTCCGCGAAGGAGCTGTCGCACAGCATTACCCTGATTGTGTCAGCGGACAGATCAATAGAGCCATCCAGGAGACCAGCTTTACCTTTATCAAAGAGGTATGAAGTTCCAGCCATTATCGTGTTCCTTTAATATCAAATTCGAGATCACTTAACCCGCTTACGGAGCTCAGTGTGAGTGTTATACGGTCACCTACAGCGACCTCGTTGTTTGCAGTAGCTTCAGTGTCAGCCTCAGTCGTAGAGACGGACACGTTGGTCAGTCCCGTTACGTTGGTGCCATTGATTGCTACTGTTGCGTCACATGTCCCTGCCACACAGTCAAAGTATGCTGTGTTGATTGTGAAGGCTGTACGAGCCTTAGCTACCAGGGTGATGGACTTGTCTGAAGGGATCTCAATAAAGCCTGAGATCTCCACCAGAGGGTCTGCGGTGATAGTGAGGGTGTTATCCACGCTATCAACAGTGAATGAAATGTTCGTGCCTTCAAGGAGGATCGCCAGCATCTCTGTGAGGAGAACCGACTGCTCTGAAGTGAGGGCATCTTGTTGGAAGAAGGATGAGCCTGTCATATTAGTAATCCAATGGTGTGCCAGCAGCCACCGACAGGTAGCCTTCGGTCATCTCTTGCATATCTGCTTGAGCTTGGACTTCTAGGAGGAGCTCCTTAAAGGTAGCGTCCCACAGGTTCCTACGTTCGTCCTGGAAGTGGTCAGCTGCATAAACCAAGGCGGCATAAGTCACCAGGTCTTCAGCTACATTGAACAGAGGGTCTACATCAGTGTCATCATCGAGCGTGATAGCGTCAGCCCAGTAGATGATCTCTACGTTCTCACCAGCAGCCACAGTAGGCTTCATGTAATACTTAGAGCCTATCCTGGTGTACAGATAGACTGTACCTCCAGCATCGTCGTCTGCATTCTCCCAAACACCTCTCTCTGCTTTGTGCATCTTGAGGTTACCGTATCCTGTACCGAGGACAATCAAGTCTCTCATCTGCAGGAAGTCTTGGGGCAATGTGACGTCACTGTCGGACCCTACTGTGAGGGTCAGCTTACGCTCCATAGAAGGTACACGGAGAGTTCTGTTGATGCGTGTCATCGCATCCTTCACAAACTCGGCAGCAAGGGCATCTGTCATGAGACCGTTGTTGAGGCGAGATGTGACCTTGGTCTTGATGTCGCCAAAAGTCGTGGTCATTTAGAGGGCCTTCTTTGTAGTGATGAAGTAGTCGAGGTGTTCCTCACGGAGGCGTTTGATGATGTCTCTGTGGGAATGCTCATAGATATTGAAGCCTTCCATCAACCACTTCTCGACAACAGCTGTAGGGATACGTGCGACCCTGTGAGAGCCATCAGGTAACACCTTGGCATTCATACTGTCGTCATACTCTTCGCGCATACCGCGGATGAACTCTTCAGGTATGTGCTGTGTACGTTCTACTGCAGTGTCTGAAGAGGTGTGCTTGAGCTTGTGGTTGACATCATGGATGCCAATGAGGGGTGACTTGTTATCAGTCATAGAGTTACTCCTTTTGAAGAATAACAAAGGCCCCAGGGGAGGAGAGCAAACCCCCAGGGCCTCTGTCGGTATCAACCTAGTTACCTAGGCCGAAGCCTTAGGCAGTCAGGTCTTCTACGAGACCGGAAGCTGTCTGATTGCTGTGCTTCAGCGAGAACTCACCAACAATCTGATGACGAGTACTGTCACCGACTTTAGCAAGAGGCTCACGGAACCAGTTACGCAACACCTGGAGTTTCCAGTCAGCAGGGTTGAAGATCAGCGTCTCGTTGGCAGACAGGAAGCGGTTGAGAACAACCTTCTGCTCACCGAATGGAGACACATAGAGATCAACAACATTGACAACTGTCTTACCCTTAGCGAAGTCACGGGTGCGGCCTGAGGCAGCAGCGAAACCAGCAACAATGGTAGAGTGTGAAGGTGTCACCATGATCACTGAAGGCTCGCCGCCTGCGTTATACACAGTCTCGAGGTTGGCCAGGATCAAGGCTTCTGTGAGCGTCCGGTTACCAGCGTTGCTCTCTTTGTTTGCCGTAGCAATCTGAGCAACATATGGAGCCATGTCACGGGCTGTAGAGGCATCACCAACAGCAGCAACCTGAGTAGGGAGACCTACAAGGGTGTGCTCGAGGTGGCGCTTAAGCTCCTTGGACTTCTTACCCATTTCGTAGGCAGTGTCCTTGGCGCGGCCATAGGTGGAGACAGCATCTGCGGTACCTGACACTTTGATCGACTTGGTGAAGATCTGAGTGTAGTTAGTCCGCATGGTTGTTGGAGACAATGTGTCTGAGGAGGCATCTGCCCCTTCAACACCAGCCAGGTCAGCAACATCTGCTAGGCTGTCTTCTTGCCACTGTGTGAGAGTGTTGTGAACCTTCTCACGACCAATCATGGTCTGGAAAGGTGTGTAGGTTGGGGAGATGTTAGAGATAATGTCGGAGACATCCTCTTTCTCACCAATGAGTTGGTAGGTTTGGTATGTAGCCATGGTTTTGTTGTCCTTATACTGGCTATTCTTGTTCTATGTGAGAGACTGTTAGTCCTCAAAGCTTGCAAGGAAGGCATCTGCAGCATTCTCCAGGGCATCTGGATCAGACCTTAGGGTCTTCATTGCGACTTTCTTGCGGTTGCCTTTTGGTGTCTTAGCTTGACGTTTGGTTGTCTTGGCAATCTTCTTCGGTGAGAGTTTTGCCTTCTTGATGGTCTTCTTTGCAGCAACCTTCGACTTGTCTGCGGTCATAGCCTTGTAGGCCATTGAAATGAACGCGGGGTCCGTCACGTTGTCGGCAGCGACCTGCTCCATACCTTGGGAAACCATATAGCCACGAATGTCAGAGTACGTCTTATCTGACCATTCAGGGATGTAGGTTGGTAGGGTCGGGTCTTGGATTGCTTCGACAGCAGCTTGCGCCTCTGCAGCTCGGCGTTGTTGGGCAGCTTCAGTCTGCTGAGTGGAGCTCTTATCAAGCTCCTCGAGTACGTATCTGTACTCAGTCTCTGCTTCCCTAGCTTCCTTCTCGAGTTGAGCATAGTCTCCATCTTCGAGACCTCGGGCAGCAGCCCTCCAGTCTACGTTCTGGTATTGCTCATACAGGCTCTTGGCCTTCTCAACGCTGTTCTTCAGGATTGCGTTAGTTGCGGCATTGAGCTGCTCCAGCTGTTTAGCTTCGGCAGCAACCTTCTTTGACTTAGTGGTGAGAGCCTTCTCTTGTCCAGCTAGGCGCTTAAGTTCACTTACGGACGCAGTCTGTTCCTCACCATTGACCATGAATGTCACTGTAGCATCATCGTCAGCTACAAGTGTCCCTTCATCGTCTTCTTGATCTTCCACATCGTCCACCTGATCGTCGTCTTCATCAGTAGTGTCTTCCGCATCATCATCAGTTTCGTCTTGCTCGTCAGTCTCTTCAACTTCTTCTTCAGATGTTGCATCTTCTGCTTCATCTTCAGTATTAGGTTTTTCATCGTCATCAACTTCTGATACTCCGTCCTCTTCGGTGGAGGTCTCCATTGATTTCATGAAAAGAGCTGTAGCATCATCTACAGGCTCGAGAGCTTCTGGGTCGTAGACGTCCACATCTGGGATGGTCTCGTTTTCCATGGCTATTGTCCTTCTTCAGAACGGTTGTTTTCGTCTTCAATCTGTATGGCCTGAGTTACCCAACTGTTGAGGGTGTCAGTTACAGACTGCAGGGCCTTGTAGAGAAAGTAACAGTCTTCTCTGCGAGGCCGATCCTTGGGTTCAGTGTTCACAAGGATGTCCATTGCCTCACCAGCCAGAGTAGACATGACAAGCTTAAATGTTTGATCTGTCATGAGTGTCTGGGCAGCGAGGCCTAGGGTGTACTTATCCTCATCAGACATGCCATCTGCTCGAGGGGTATTGGGTTGTTCAATCAAGTTGCTCTCCTATGATTGGTTTAGCCTGTTGGGCTGGCGATACCTCTGACATCTTCTGCCTTCTCGAGGATCTCTAGCTCTTCAGTATCTACGAAGACCTTGTGGTCGAACTCTTCGTCCTTCCGATCTTCAGTACGTGTTTTAAGCTCGAACTCAGCCATGAACTTCTTAACAGTCATGCCTTGGTCGAAGGCCATCTCAGCTTGCTTCAGCTGTAGCTCACCTTGTCTGACCTGCATCTCTGTCTGTCGGTTCTGTGCTTCGATCTGCTTGAGCTCCATCTCAGCGACAGCCAGTGGATCTGGCTTAGGCTCAGGCATCTGCTCTGGAGGTGTGATGTACTCTTCGATATTCTTGATACCGAATTGCTCAAACACCTTACTCAGCACCCTGATCTTCTTGTCAGGTGTGTACTGAGTGGCCATGGTTGGGTCCTGGCTCAAAGTTTGGTGGAGGTTATTCCACTGTGCGGCTTCACGCTCTTTGTCGTTGTAGCCTAGGTTGAGATCGATGGTGAAGTCTTGGCGCTTCTTCCAGGTCTGTGGGTTCACTTCCTGGAACTCGCCAGCTACCTCCATCACCTTCTCTTGGTCTTCATTCTCAATGACAAGCTCATAGACCCTCAGACAGAGACACTTGAAGTACTCTGCGAAGTTTCTAGCCATGATCTTCTGGCGCTTGTCTGCTCTCCCGGCCAAGCTCTCAACCATGTCGGCCGAGTTCTGCTTAGAGATGGCATCTTTGTTGATGCCTTGGGACAGCCTCGAGATGCCTGTGGTGTCCTCCAGATCCTGGTCTAGGAGCTGAATGGTCTGATACACAAACGGGTTCAGAGGGGCCTGCATGAGAGGCGTGATGCCTTGCGGACGGTTCACATTGACGATACCGCCTTTGCGGTTGTCCATGAGCTCTGAGGGTCTCTGTAGTGTGCCTTTGACAACCTCATAGCGTGGGTTGTTGGTCATCACTGTGTGGTCAAGAATACCTCTGGTGAGGACAGTCTTGGCTTTTTGAGTGGCAATGATCTTTGAGGCGAAGTTGTTGCCATACCAGCTATGAGACACAGGCAGAGGAGTAAAGCTATCAAACGGATGCTTCTGGACTGGCTCGCAGTCGAGGATCTCACTGCCAAGCTTGATGACCTTGTAGAGGTGTGCGACACCAGAGCCTTCCTTATCCATGTAAAGGTAGCACTCATAGAGATAGAGCTCTTGAGTTGCCTCAATGCCCTCATCACCAGCTACGCTAGATGAACCCATCTTTGAGAAGCGTTGGATCTTCTCTGTCTCTTCCAGGCGATTGACTTCATCGTAAGCAGCGTAGACCTTCTTCTTGTCGTACCCTTCTTTGATGAGTTCGTCGCGCCTCTTGATGGTCTTGTGAGCACAGAAAGGTGTGCCATGCAGGTCGGTCACATGAGGCGGGATGATGAACTCTTCAGGTGGTACTACAGTGATCTCAACCTGTGCCTTGTTCTTAAAGCGGACCAGGTCTCCGTAGTAGAGCTCTGTGTCAGGATCAATGTTTACATCTTGGATATCAACGTCAGGATCTTGTAGGAGCTTAGCGAACTCTTCGTCACTGAAGTCCTCAAACTCTTCCTCCCAGCTTTCCCTGGCCTCTGCCCATACTGTCTTAGAGACACCATTACGAGCGACGAGGCCATCATGGATCATCTCCTGGAACAATTGGTAGCCTGAGTTCTGCCTAAAGATTACATAGTCAGTGAACTGTGTAGCTACCCGAGAGGGTACTACGTCCTCACCATTCTGTGGTGTGAACTGGCCTATCCCTGTGTTGCCACTGAAGGCCTCTAGGATGACAGCCTTAGCACTCTCTACGTTGTCGTAGACGTCTAACGAGACGTACCCTGAGGACCCCTCGTTCTGCTTGAGAGGTAGATCCCCATCATAGTATTGCATCACATCAGCGCGTTCTTTAGACAGGTCTGTGTCTGTGCCGCTATTGATATCTGTGAGATACGCTTCTATGTCTTTGAGGATATCCTTAGGGGTCATTGGTTTATGGTCTGTTGCCATATCTATATGACCTCCGTGTACCATTCATCTTTGTTTTCGATTGGTTCTGCATTGTCTTCCACCAAGTAGTTAGCAATGGCGAGAGACATGACGCAGTCGTCGTGACAGTCAGCATCTGCTTCCATCTTTCCACTTTCTGTGATGACAAAAGTCTGCATCTCTTGGAGCGTTGTGATGTCCGAGAGATCGATCTGTTTAGTGCGAAATGAACCACGAAGCCTGTCAATGATCATCGGCTTTGACTTCACGGTTGTTGTGAAGCCTAGACGTACTGTCTCAGCATCTGTGATCTTGTCGTGTTGGACTTCCTGGTAGATATAAGGGTAGTACATTTCCTTAGCGAGGAGGTGTACTGGTAGGATACCGTGGTTGTTGTTCTCCACAGCTATCATAGCCATGTTGTACATCTCACCCAGACTATAAAGCACCTGGGCATAGGCGTCAGGCTGGACTGTATGAGACCTCCAGATGGCGATCTGTTGTCTCTTACTATCTAGTATCTGAGCTACGGAATAGTCACCCTTGACCCCACCTCCTACGTCAGCGCCAATGAAATACTGCTCACCGAGCTCAAGCTTCTTGTAAACAAATAGCTCGCCTCGGGCGTGTTCCTTAAACTCATAGGAGATCTCCTCTCCGTTAGACACAGGTTCTAGGCCCATACGTTCTATGGGTTGGGTCTCCTTCTTCAGGAGCTCATGCAGCATCTCTGGGTGAAACACTGGGCGACCTGAGGTCAGGAATGCTTCGTCTGGGTTACACGGGTACTCCTGGCGGAATAGATCGAGACCGTTGTTGGCTACCTTGCGGCGTCTCCACTGGAGCTGGCCATAATCTAGGCCATATTTAGCCATAAGGTCTTCTTCGTCCGGGGTCGGAGTAAATCCACTAGGGACTTCTGAACGGTACTCATCCTGGATGAACCAGGGGATGAACACAGGGATGAAGCCGTTAGTACCTTTAACTGCCTCTTTCCAGGTCTCATAGAAGACACCAGTCACGCCATTAGCTGTACTCTCGATGAATACCGAGGTGCCTGCGACATCTGGGACAGATTGAAAGATACCATTCCAGTTATCACGGGCCGTGGAGGCCTTCCAGAAGGCAAGCTCAGAGGCGTGGAGGTGTGTAATGGTCTCACCGCGAGCAATGCCCTCACCGCCAGCCGTAGCAACCATGTAGCCGCTATCCAGGACGTCAAAGACGAGCTCCTGGCGGGACGAATACTTGGTGTGTGGCTGGACTGCTTTGGGGCAGTTGTCGTGGTACCTCTTAGTCATAGCAAAGAGGGCTTTGGTACTGTCGGCCGTGTGAGCGATCACAAGAGCCTTGGCAGCTTCCCTTTGAGAGACATCCCAGTAGAAGTAGCCACCAATGTCTGTAGAGAGGCCCTGCTGGCGTCCCTTCAGCACAATGATGCGTACCTTACCTGTCTCTTGTCTTTGCTTGTCTATGGCCTCCTGCAGGACCTGCTGGGCCTGATTGAGGACGAGAGGCTTAATCTCGCCTTCCTTGGTTCTTATCTTGAGTGCGTTCTTTGCGTAGTACGCATAGTCGTCACGCAGTCTGCGCCTGATCTCCTTCAGACGGTTCGTCTTCTCCAATGTCATCGTCGTCATTGGCTGGCTCCTCCTGGTCATCAAGGGAGGCGAGCCAAGCTTCAGCCTCGTTGACAACTACTTCAGACTTCGAAGCAGGCTTCGCTTGGGTCCACTCAAGGACCATGCGAGCTCCAGCAAGTTGATCCTTGGCTGAAAGAGTAGGGTTCTTCATGACTGCCACGCCTACCGCTAGGGCAGCTTTGGCGTCATCATTCTCTGGTGCATCTGGCATCTTTGCG
>Ga0316202_10002862_pt1 | contig 10874 bp, 7 predicted proteins | sample 3monrhotite_MG_FD_204934 | JGI IMG/M metagenome (GOLD analysis project Ga0316202, IMG submission 204934) | Microbial mat bacterial communities from mineral coupon in-situ incubated in ocean water Damariscotta River, Maine, United States -... | ecosystem: Environmental > Aquatic > Marine >...
CTGGGTTGTCTCGGAAACCTGGATGAATGCCATTTGCAAAAACGAGAATCGAACTCGTGTCATGGCTCTTTATACGACGGTGTTGGCGGCGGGTTTTGCTGCGGGGCCTGTTGTTCTGAGCCTCGTTGGAACCACTGGCAGTCTTCCGTTTTTAAGCTGTGCGGCGATATTTGGCATTTCCATTATCCCGATTTATCTAATCCGTAAAAGCGCGCCTCCTTTTGATTTGTCAAACAAGTCCCGCTTAATGGCTCTCACCGTTGTCGCGCCGACTATATTTTTGGCAGCCTTGTTATCTGGAGCACTCGATACCGTCATCTTCAGTCTTTTACCGATCTACGGTTTGCGGTTGGGGTTCCCGGAATCGACGGCTGTTCTTCTGTTGAGCAGTTTTTTGTTGGGGAACCTGGTGCTGCAATTTCCGGTTGGTTGGATGGCGGATCGATATGGTCCGCGCCTGGCGTTGATGGGCTGCGCGACTGTTTGCATTGTCGGTCCCATCTGCGCTTTGTTCTTTTTTTCAAATGTCTATGGGTTGGCGGCGATCTTGTTTATCTGGGGTGGAGCCGCCTGGAGCATTTATGCCATCGGTTTGGCAATGATGGGCAGACGATTTAAGGGCGGAGACCTGGCCGTTGCCAACGCGACATTTGTGATGGTCTTCGAAATTGGAAATGTGTTGGCACCACCAGCTGCCGGGCTTGCATTGGATGCATGGGAACCGCACGGTTTGATGGTGTTTTTATGTGCCGCAGCCAGCCTGTTTTTATGTGTGGTTGTCTATCGCGGGATTAAAAACAAAGCCTAGCGCGGATCCTGATCAGAATGGTCTAATTTGGCCAGGATACGCTCCGGCTGTCTATTCCGCAGCTACACCGGTTCGGCTGGGTGGCAGGACGGTGGCCCTGCGTTCGTAAATATCCGCTTCCTCTTCCCGACCCAGACTCCGCAACAGCGATGCATAATTCCGCAATCCTGTAACTAGGCTCGGGTGCCCAGGGTCGAAGTTCTTTTCTTTGATCTCCATGGCGCGCCGGAGCAGGGGTTCGGCTTCTTCCAGATTGCCCTTCTTTTTGTATAGCAGCGCCAAATTGTTCAAATCTGTCGCAACGCCGGTGTGGTCTATACCCAGTGTCTGCTCATCAATGGCGAGGGATCTTTTATAGAGCGGCTCTGCGGCGTCATAATTGCCACGGGAGTAGTGGAGCAGCGCCAGGTTATTGAGCGCTGTCGCTACATCAGGATGGTTCTTCCCGAGCCGCTTCTCCAAAATCTGCAACGCCCGCTCGAAAGCGGCAATGGCGGTCTCGTGATGACCGGCCTGGTAACTGGCAGTTCCATATTTGTTCAGGTATTCGGCATGTAAATCTTCCTGAAACGGAGGTAAGGCTTCCACGGCCTGGCGAAAATTATCCGCCGCTGACTCATACTCCAGGCGCGACATCTGCAGATCGCCAGCCACCGATTTAGCAACGGCGGCAGCCATTAAGTGCTTTAGAGCCGCCTGGCGTTTTTCAAGGCCGTCCGTATTTTCTTTATTGCCGATCCGCGTCAGAAGCACAAAGGTCCGGTCGAAGTCTCCTGCATCAAGAGCATCACGAACCAACTCGACTTGCTCGGCCAGTTCTTTGTTTCCAGGAAGCAAGTCCCTGAGATTCTGGCGCATTTCGCGATAGCGTTCCGAGAACGCCCGCATCTGGGCATCGCGTTCTTTGGCTGAGACACCTTTGGTTTCAAGAAATACCTGATAATTCTTAAATGCCGGGTTTTCAGGTGCCGGCAAGGCGGCGCGCACGGTTGGTGCTTGTTCAGTGGGCGTTTCAGGTTTCGGTTCTTTCCTGCGCCCGATGCGCCCGCCAATGACGATCCCGATAATGACCGCGATAAATGCAGCAATCGCCATTGCGGCCCAGTCTGGGAGCACATCAAAAAGTTGGCTGAAGGCGTTGAGGATTTGCGCGAATGCGTCCGTAAGCTCGGAACTTGCCGCCATCCCATCAGGGGCAGGGTTGTTAGATTGTATTGATGACCCCGTCGGCGGGGTATCTTGTAAATTGAAGACGGGTGCGGGCTCGGCTTCTGTAATCGGGCTGGGAGCCGTCTGGTCGGGCATTTCCGGCGCTGACTCGACGACAAGCTCAGGAACCGGTTCGGAAGCTGATTCTGGGGCTAATTCTTGGGCTGTCTCCTGACCCAATTCGGCTTCGCCCTCAAGGACCGCATCGCCTTCCAGTTCGAGCTCAGCTTCGTCTCCTGCTTCGAGTTCAGACAATGCGTCGCCTTCGTCAGCAGGTGTGACGTCAGGTTCATCTTCCAGTGTGAGTTCGTTTAGCTCAGCCATAACCCTATAGGTAGTCAAAATTGACATAAAAACATAGGACTTTAAGACAAAAAGCGTTGCCAAACCTTTAACTTATTTTTAGCGGGTTTTGACTTATGCTCCAGAAACGCAAGGATTTGATATGTATACTTTTGGAATGGCCGGCGATGCCCACGCTTTTGATCCGCTCGTATTGCTGATTTTGGCTATTTTCTTTGATGCCTATGTGGGCGATATGCCCGGCCTTACCCGCTTTTTCAAACACCCGGTCGTTCATATTGGAAATTTGATCGATTTCTTTGATCGCAAGCTGAATAGAGAAAATCGCGGCGATGTGGATCGGGCAATCAGAGGCGCTCTCACCGTCATTATCGTCCTCGCGGTTACCGGAAGTATCGGAATTGGTATTGCCTGGTTGACGCTCAACCATACCTTTGGATGGGTATTTGAGCTGATTCTCCTGACATTGATCCTGGCCGGCCGAAGCCTGTATGAGCATGTAAAGGATGTGTCGGTGGCGTTGACAACGAGTCTGGAGGCGGGCAGGGAGGCTGTCTCTCACATTGTTGGACGTGACCCGGAACAATTGGATGAACATGGTGTATGTCGGGCTGCGATAGAGACAACCGCCGAGAATTTATGCGACGGCGTCGTTGCGCCCATATTCTGGTATGTCTTGTTCGGATTTCCAGGGCTGATCATCTACAAAGCCGTCAACACAATGGATTCAATGATTGGCCACAAGAACGCGAAGTATCGAGCCTTCGGCATGACTGCAGCGCGTCTTGATGATGTGTTAAATTTAATTCCCGCTCGCTTAACGGGTTTGTTTTTGGTGATGGCAGCCTTCTTCACGCCAACAGCTAATCCATGGCGTGCCTTTAAAACGATGCTTCGGGATGCCGGAAAGCACAGATCACCAAATGCCGGATGGAGCGAAGCAGCGATGGCTGGTGCTCTCAATTTGGCTTTGGCGGGTCCGCGGCGGTATTCAAACACGGTCGTCAAGGGGGCCTGGATGGGAGATGGGACGGCGCGGGCCCGCATACAGGATATCGAAAAAGCCCTATATATGTATGTTGTCGCCCTCCTGATAAATACCGGTTGGGTCGCTGCGATTGCGGTTATCCGGCTGAGCGCGGACTAGAGCAATTCCGGCGATTTTTGAATCGCCTGAAATGCTCTAACTCATTGACTTTACCGCAAAGCCACGTTCGCGAATGAACCCATTCGCTCCGGTTTTGCTCTAGAGCCACTCCTGGCCTAAGCTCATTGAGACTCGATCAGAAGGCATCCAGTTAACCAGGTGTGGCTCTAGCTTTTGGGCTGACTGAGCGGCAACCTAAATCGGAATGTTGTGCCGGTTTTTGGAGATGTCGTGAAGGAAATTTCGCCCTGGTGGCGTTCGATAATCAGCTTGGTAATGCTTAACCCAAGTCCGGCACCACCAAAATTTCGATCATCAGTTGCCGAGGCCTGCGTGAAACGTCCAAATACCTTATCTTGAAAATCTTCAGGAATTCCGGGCCCTTGATCACGAACAGAGATAGAAACGTCAGATGCGCCCGACTGCACGTTGACCTCAATCATGCCCCCATCTGGAGAATATTTCGCGGCGTTAGAAAGCAAATTGGCCAGAGCTTGTGCTATTCGGGTATTATCCGCTTCGATGTCAATGTCCGGTTGGTTTGAAGTCAGGTTAAACGCGACACCGTATTCATCCGCGAGGCCCTGGTGCGCCGACAGATTTGATCTCAAAAAGGAGACCAGCTCAAACGTCTCAAAAGTGAACTCAAGTTTACCGGAATCTGCGCGCTCGAAATCAAGGATGTCATTGACCAGTTTCGTCAGTGACGTTGTATTTTTTTCAGCCATACGCATGATTTCCAGAGCTTCGTCGGGAATGCTACCGACTGCACCTCCGAGCACCAATCCCAGTGCGCCCCGAATGGACGTCAGCGGTGTTCGCAACTCATGACTGACTGTGGAGACAAATTCGCTTTTCATATTTTCAACGGCTTTACGTTCGGAAATATCGAGACACACACCGTTCAACTGGATGGGATATCCCTGTTCGTTACGGCTGAGCGCGGCGAGAACTTCAACATAGATGACGCGTCCGCTCGGACGAATGACCCGGTATTCGACGTGACAGGGAACATCTTTATCGAGGGTTTCCGTTATCGCCGCATCCAGAACGTCGCGATCATCCGGGTGAATGGTTTTCAAAAAATCGTTATGACTGTGATTACAAAACGTTCCACGCGCGAGGCCCCAAATGTCGTGCATCCGGTCATCCCAAAAACTTACATTGTCCTTGATATTCCAACTGAATGTTCCAATGTTGGCAGACTTGAGACTTAGTTCAAGTTGATCTGCGGCCTGTTTCTGAGCCCGCACCAATTTGAGTTGTTCAGTAGTATCAGAGATAATTGCGATGAATCCTATGACGTCACCAATTGCATCCCTTTTGTAAGTCCAGTCCACCTGAACATCGATGATCTCGCCATTCTTTTTAACCTTTTGGCCGATGTAGGATTTGGGTGCTGGTTGCTTAGCCACCAGAATTGCCAGGTTCTTTTTAACTTGTTCCGCCAATTGCGCTGATACTTCCGTCGCGCTAATGTTGGTGCCAATCAACTCCCCCGGTCCATATCCGTATTGTTTATGGTGCGTCGCATTGGCAAAGAGGATGACACCGTCCGTGTTTATCTCTTCGATACCGTGCGGAATTGCATCGACCAGAACCTGATATTTGTGTTCGCTCCCTTGAAGTTCATTTTGTAAATCGTGTTGTTTCGTTATGTCTTGCACCAATACGTAGAAACCGTTGACACCGTCATTTGCACCTGTATCAGGCAGGTAATTTACATTGAGGTATCGTTTTTTGCTGCCTTGGATCAATAAATCCTGAAAGGAGACAGGCACCCCGTCCAGGGCCTTTGCGATCGCCTTCTGCGCCAGCTTATAGGTTTCAGGCGCCAGAATATCCTGTAGTCGCCTACCGATGATCTTGTCTGTCGGGTTGGATAGATTTGTTCGGTATAGTTCATTTGCGAAGTGGTAAACTTGGTGTTTATCTACATAAGCGACGCCAATAGGCAGCGAGTCGAAGATTGCGTGGACGAAATTCGGCTGACGCGCGGCACCTTCGCCAGCGCCAGTCTGTGCGGCCAGTTCCAGCTGTTCAATTTTTGCGATGAGTTCCGCACGGGTTGCATTTTGCAGATCATCGCCAGACATTTCTCGCATTAACTCCTCGTCCTGAATTTTGATTACCCCGTTGTGTTATAAATCGGGGTGCGCGCGTTGTTTAACACACAATATTATGCACTAGTCTACAAATTTTAACAGTGCGTCTATTTGCAAATTTTCCTCAAGATGCAACGCGAGTTCATCCAACAACCCGTCGACTTGACGATCATATGTTGTTTTGTTTTTTGCACCTGTACGGAAAGATTGGAGGAAGTGACTTCTGAAGCCGTCGTCGGCAAATATGCCGTGCAGATAGGAGCCAAAGATCAGCCCGTCCGTCGAGCAACAACCATCCGTCCGACCGCCATCAATTACGAACCAGGGGTTTGCTGTGCCGCGACCTGTTGTCTCGCCGATGTGCATTTCGTATCCACGGGCTGCCACACCTGATGTCGTTTCCACCGCGGAAACTTCCTTCAAGGCTTTCGTGCCCTGTATAAGGGTCGTGACATCAAGCAAACCCAACCCTGCGATTCGTTTGACGCTTCCTTCGATGCCGTGCGGATCGTTGACCTCGTGTCCCAGCATCTGATAACCGCCACATAATCCGATGATGGCACCGCCGCGTCGATGGTGTGCCAGGATATCTATGTCCCAACCCTGTTGTTTTAAAAAGAACAGGTCGGTACAGGTCGATTTCGACCCCGGAATAAACACAAGGGTCGTATCTGCAGGAATAGGCTCGCCCGCTTCTATGATCGTAACCAGGACATCCGGTTCTGCTTTTAACGGATCCAGGTCGTCAAAATTTGCAATTCTCGGCAACCTGGGAACTGCGATCCGAATGGAATGAGCCGATGTCTCCACAGTCTTGTGATTGAGCGCCATGGCGTCTTCCTGGGGCAGGAGATGGGCCCCCTGGAAATAAGGGATGATACCAAAACAAGACCATCCCGTATGATCCGTAATGATTTTCAAGCCATCGTCAAACAGCGACGCATCGCCTCTGAATTTGTTGACGATAAATCCTTTAACTCGAGCCCGTTCGGTATCTGTAAGCACCTCGTAGGTGCCGATCAGGCTTGCGATGACCCCGCCGCGATCAATGTCTGCGACGAGAATAACCGCTACATCGGCGGCTTCTGCAAAGCCCATATTAGCTATATCGCCAGAGCGCAGATTAACTTCTGCTGGGCTACCCGCGCCTTCAACTAAAACGATCTCGGAGCTCGTGCCGACAATTGAAAAACTCTCCAAAACTTTCTCTAAAAGCTCCGGCTTTAATTTGTGATAATCACGCGCCCGTGCCGTGCCATAGACCGCGCCCTGCACAACGATCTGGGCACCGATATCTGATTGTGGTTTCAAAAGTACCGGGTTCATATGTACGCTCAAAGGAGTACGTGCGGCACGTGCCTGCAGCGCTTGAGCCCGACCAATTTCACCACCGTCACAAGTAACCGCGGCGTTGTTCGACATATTTTGGGGTTTGAAGGGGCTCACGGCTTGACCTCGGTTCGCCAACAGACGGCAGAGCCCCGCGACAATCAGAGACTTGCCCACATCCGACCCGGTGCCCTGAAACATCAGGGCGGATGGTTCATTGGTTTTTGGCGAGGGCACGGCGCAGAATATCGGCTTTCGGATTTTGGTATTGACCGGCTACGATGGATCGCGGCTCAGCGCCTTCCCCGTAAAAGGCCTCGTTTAAGTCATGTCGCGTTATCAGCACCGCGCCTTCCAAAGATGCGCCCACGTAGCCGCCAGCGCTTGAGTTGGCAAAGGCGACCAAATCCGCACCCAGGTTACTGGTTACGGCGGCCTCCAATCCTATTCCTTCGGTCCACAAGGTGGCGCCAGCGTCGGCGCCAATCTTGCCTTGATGTTTTAGCAGCGCTTCAAGGGCTCCCGCATTGCGCGCGATGAGAATAATCGAGGTATCCTGCAAACCGATTTGCAGACCAAAACTCGCCGCACCCATCGATAAAAATGTCGGATATCCCCAGCTGTTCGTGGACTGGCGTTTCAGAAGAACACCGTTTCCACCTTCACCACCTGCAAAAAACCCGGCTTTAATGACCGTTGGCAAGATAACGACAGCGTGTGCATTCAGCAGTTCGCCGTTAAACTTTTCAAGCTCCGGGTTCGCATGGAACTCGTCGAGGGTTCTTACCGCTTTGCTTATCAGCTCTTCCGTTGTTTGGGATTTTGGCTGGTTCCATGTACCGCAAGCTGTGGTCAGAAACCCAAGCATAAAGACCAGCGCAATCTGTTTAATGCGTTTTGTCATTTTAGAATTCTATCCCTATTTGTGCTTTTACGCCCGATCGAAATGGATGTTTGACCATGGTCATTTCTGTAACCAGGTCGGCTGCTTCCAGCAACTCTTCCTTTGCGTTTCGTCCCGTTACAACAACATGTAAATCTTCAGGTTTATCCTTCAGGAACGAAACCACATCGGCGATATCCAGATTGTCATAACGCAGCGGAATGTTGAGTTCATCAAGGATCACCAATTTGTATGAGGGATCGTTGATCATATCCTTGGCCATTTGCCAGGCGTTTTCCGCCGCCTGAATATCACGCTGGCGATCTTGTGTTTCCCAGCTAAACCCTTCGCCCATGGCGCGGATGGTTACCAGTTCGGGAAATTTGTCGAGAATTGCCCGTTCGCCGGTTTCCCACACACCTTTAACAAACTGGACGATGCCGACCTTGTGGCCGTGCCCCATGGAACGAACAGCCAAACCCATGGCGGCTGTGGATTTACCTTTGCCTTTGCCCGTATGGACAATAAGCAGGCCCTTTTCGATGGTTTTTGTGGCAATAATTTTATCGCGCGCCGCCTTCTTCTTCGCCATTTTTTCCGCGTGACGCTTGTCGAGCGCTTCAGTGTCCGAATTGCCGGGGGTGCTCGTATTTTCGCTCATTTTCTGGTTCCGCTCGTCAATTGATCATTTTCTAAATTGTAACCCAACCCCTATGTCGCGTACCATCCCTATGATGAAACTGGTACCATTCTTTATAATCGCAACCCTCATGTGTTGGCCCGGCTGGGTAAACGCAAACCCTTATCAATGGGCATTGGACTTTCCAAATACAGACCTTTCGCGGTTTTCCGTCGATCTGTCGGAAATTCGATCCGTCGGTGCGGAGCGAGATTCCATCCCGGCTATTGTGTCGCCAAAATTTGCGTCAGCGAATTCCGTCAGTGATCTTGGGCAATTGGAACCGATCCTCCGGGTTGAGGTTGATGGCGAGGTTCGCGGTTATCCGCTGCGTATTCTTTTGTGGCATGAATTGGTTAACGACACGATAAACGATACACCCGTCTTAATTACGTATTGCCCTTTGTGCAGCTCCGGTGTGGTGTTTGATCGGCGCATCGATGGGGAAGCATTGATGTTTAAAAACACGGGATTGTTGCGTCACTACGATACGGTCATCTACGACGACGTTACGGAAAGCTGGTGGCAGCAATTCAGTGGTGATGCCTTGGCGGGCAGTATGTCAGGCAAACGGTTGAAAGCGATCCCTTCCCGGATACAGCCCTTTCAACAGTTCGTAGCTGAAAATCCGGATTCCAAACTGCTGGTTCCCGAGGACGCAGAGGCCTGGGAGTATGGAAAAACGCCCTACGTTCGCATGGATTCTCGCAATGATGCCGCGGCTCAATTCCCTTACGCCATACCTGAAGGCATATTGCCGCTTGATCGGGTCGTGGTGATTGGAAACGCTGCATGGCCGCTCAATCGGTTGCGTGTGAAAAACCGAATTGAAACGGAAGCCGTGATCCTGACCTGGTCAGCGGGAATGAATTCAGTTCACGATACCCGCTGGATACCCTTTGGGCGTGATATCGGCGGCGTCCAGGCTTGGGTGAAGACGGATACAGGCATCATGGATGCCGTCCACGACACGACGTTTGCCTTCGCCTTTGCCGCGTTCCGACCAAACGGGACTTGGCATTTAGAGTGACGATTTAACCGGTGACTTATGCAGCCAGATCTTCGCCGTTCAAAGCGCGCTGGATCAGCCGTTTTGATTCTTCCAGGCCATAAAGCGCAAAGAACGACCCCATACGTGGCCCTTGCGACTGGCCCAACAGAATTTCATACAAAGCCTTGAACCAGGTCTTCAAATCTCCCGCAAACGGGCCATCCTCATCCTTGCCGATGGCATAAACAATCGACTGGATGTCCTCCGCTTCAGCGCCGGCATCCAGATCTTCCAGAGCTGTTAGCAGCGTTTGCAGCGCTCCTTTTTCCGCATCCGTCGGTGCCCGATATTGTTTGTTGGGTTTGACAAAATCCCGGTAATAATTGATGGCACACCCCACCAAATCATCCAGAATGGGGGCTGTTTGGGGCGTAGCATCCGGGCGGTAGCGCGAAATGAAATGCCACAGAACCGCCTTGTCTTCCGTATTGCAGACCCCGGCCAGATTAAGCAAAATATTGTAACTGACCTTGATTTCAGGCTCGGGCGGTGTGCCTCGATGAATATGCCATACCGGATTTTCGATCTTTTTGGCATCTTCCAAATCAGAAAAATTCGAAAGATGGCTCAAATAATCGTCAATATTGCGCGGAATAACATCGAAGTAGAGACGTTTCGCGGTTTTTGGTTTTTGGAACATAAACAAAGACAGGCTTTCTGGCGAGGCATAGCTCAACCACTCTTCAACGCTCAAGCCGTTGCCAACGGATTTCGAAATTTTCTCGCCTTTGTCATCAAGGAACAATTCATACGTGAAACCCACCGGCGGTTTGCCGCCGATGGCTCGGCAGATGGCACCGCCTTGTTTAACGCTATCTATCAAATCCTTGCCGGACATTTCGTAGTCAACGCCCAGCGCTTTCCAGCGCATGGCCCAATCGGCTTTCCATTGTAATTTACAATGCCCGCCGGTCACTGGTGTTTCCACCAAACTGCCATCCACATCTTCATAGACAATGGTGCCCGCATCGACGTTTCGTTCTTTGACCGGCACCTGTAAAACAATACCGGTCTTTTTGCAGATGGGTAAAAACGGGCTGTAGGTGGCCCGGCGCTCTTCGCCCAAGGTAGGCAGGATCACGTTAATGACCGCCTCATAATTTTTGAGGACATCCAAAAGCGTTTCATCAAAGCGGCCCGACTTATAACATTCGGTTGAGCTGATAAATTCATAATCAAACCCAAAATCATCCAAAAAAGCGCATAAACGTGCGTTGTTGTGGGCGCTGAAACTCTCATGAGTGCCGTAAGGGTCCGGGATTGAAGACAGAGATTTACCCAAATGCGCGCTCAGCATCTCCTGATTGGGCAGATTGCCGGGAACTTTGCGCAGGCCGTCCATATCGTCTGAAAATTCGAT
>Ga0316202_10002863_pt1 | contig 10867 bp, 1 predicted proteins | sample 3monrhotite_MG_FD_204934 | JGI IMG/M metagenome (GOLD analysis project Ga0316202, IMG submission 204934) | Microbial mat bacterial communities from mineral coupon in-situ incubated in ocean water Damariscotta River, Maine, United States -... | ecosystem: Environmental > Aquatic > Marine >...
TAATTAATCAGATCTTGGTAAGTGACGCTAACGTTTTCCATGAGAAAAGGAGGGTCTTCAGGAACAATGTCACAATGAGCCGCATCAGAAATGTTTTTTGTGATTTCAGTGTCTTGAATAGTTTCTCCTCCTTTTTGATCGAGTAGGGGGAGAATATAAGGGGCCCATTGCCAGCTGCTTTTTTCAAGCACAGGTCGAATGGCTTCTTTTTCAGAATCGCTTAAGGCACGGACATGATCACAAAGTTTCCAGAACAACTCGATGTTAGCTTTCACATCATCCAAGGCCCGATGCGCATTTGGTTGAGTGAGGCCCATCTTATCAACTAAAATTTCAAGACTGTAGCTAGGTTCATTATGAAGCAATGTCTGGGTCAACTGACAGGTGTCGAGTTCCGTGTTTTGGAAGTCCACGCCGTGGTGTCTAAGGAAGCCTGTATCAAAAAAGATGAAGTGTCCCATGATGGGTTCATCATTGATTTTGCTCCGAATGATATCGGCAATGTCTTCCAATAGTGGGGCATTTGCGACCATTTCATCATCAATTCCAGTGAGACGTTTAGTGAACTCGGGAATTTTAATCGGGGGTTTTACAAGCGTGCTCCACTCTTCATGAATTTGCTCATAATCAAAACGCACAATAGCCACTTCAATCAAGTGGTCCTCTTTTGGATTTAACCCGGTGGTTTCGACGTCGAGACATATAAACATTAGTTAGAGTGTAGCTTATTTTTCTGGATTGACCAGACACAAGCGAGCCGTTATTTTTATTTCTAATAAACCCAAGCCCCATGAGAAACGAATTAGCTTTTTTAGCTCTTGCTGCGTGTTCAAAGAATGACTTAGACACTGGTGTAAAGACCTATCCAGAAAGTGGAAACCTTATAGACTCAAGTTGTTATCAAGATTTTCATGATATTGATGAGACGGCAGGTGAGGCATTAAAGCTTATTGCTGCCGATGAAATTGAAAGCCGGATCCATGTGGTTTTAGAGGGTTCTGAATCAGAAGAACTCACTTGTTTTGTGGATGGAGTGGAGGGAGTTCGAACGGGTGGTCCTGTCTGGGTTTTCGAGGGAATTGGATATTTGGAATGTACCGCTGATTGTGAAACTTACCGTGGAATTTCAGACTGTAGGCAGCCAGATTCTTGTGAAGAGGGAGCCTTGCTTGTTTACGAGAGTGGAGTAGCGATTTAGGGGTCTTGAAAAAAACGTCAAAATAGGGTATAATTCAATGATATTCAAAATTAACCCTGGAGGGACGTATGGCAAACACATTCTTCGATAGGATTGCATCTGCATTCCATAAATCGACTTCCGCTATAGTTATAGCGAGTATGACCTTAATGCTCGTTGCAGTGGTGGGACCGACATCGATCTCGCAAGCAGCAACAGCTCGGTCTTGTCCTGTAACTGATGGTGGAGCCGGAGATAGTGATGCAACCGTAGATGGGACCATCACCATCAATGCGAATGCTACTTGGGATACAACTGGATTCACCGCATTAGGTGATTACTGGGATTGTTCAGGTAAGACCATTCATGTTACGAATAACTCTACCCTTACTTTCCAGGGGGATACCGTCAACGGATGGTACCCTTATTTGCAAGCAGCTAACGTTACTGTCGATAGTGGATCTAAAATTACTGGTTCTGGACAAGGGTGTAATGCTGCTGGAAACTCAACAGGTAAAGGACCGAATGGTTCCAATGTTTGTGTTGCTGGTAATGGAGGAGGAGTTGGTGCTTCTCAATCAACTACTGGAGCCGGTGGAGGAGCGAATGGAGGAGATGGTGGTGCTGGAACAAGTCAGGCTGCAGGTACTCATCAAAGTTTCACAAAGACGCCAAGTCGGTTTGGTGCCGCTGGAGGTTCAGGTAATGCTGGTCTCGGAGGAGTTGGAGGAGGAGTGGTTCGAATGAACCTTACTGGAACCTTGACCCTTAATGGGAATATTGAATCAAATGGACTGACTGGAGGAACCAATAGCACCAATCGTGCTGGGGGTGGAGGAGCTGGAGGTTCAATTTATATAGATGTAGATACGGTGGCTGGAGCGAATGGAGTACTTCAAGCGAATGGGGGAAGCGGAGCAGACAATGCTTCTGCTGATGGTGGAGGAGGTGGAGGAGGTCTTGTTGCTCTTTATTACAACACAGACAGCTACACAAATAACCTCACTCCAAATCAAATTAATGTTAATGGAGGAAGCGGACCCGGGTCGGCCGGAGACGGAGCGAAGGGGACGGCTTATATTGAGGAAAAAGATGCAAACTCAGAAGTTTATGCTCATCAGTACTACACTGATGGAACGGCAATCTCGAATGCCTCAGGTCCACTGACTTTCGATCAAATGAATATGGTCTGTGATTCAGGGACAAGCTCAATTACGCTTTCATCGTCAGATGCCCTTACTTTTGGAGGAACACTCACGTGTTCAGATGGAAGTCTTACAGACGTAGATTTTGTGGCTGGAGCTGGCGGTTTAAATCTTATTGATGGCGCAACGCTTAGTTTTCTTGTGCCAAACCTTGATCTAGATTTCACACTTCCTGCTAACTCAACGTCAAACTGGAATAATGTAACGATCTCTACAGGTAATCTTTCTGACTTCGTTATTAACGATGCAGCAACGATCAATCTACAGGGGAATACAGCCATTAATTCGAATGTGAACTGGACAAATCTTAAAGGGCTTAGTACCTCTTCAAGTGCAGTTATCAATGCGAATATCTTAGGTTGTTATGATGCCTACCCTGGTTCAACTCAGGCTGGGAAAGCAGATGATGGAACTGGGTCTTGTGTCCGTGGACAAGCGGGGGCGGGAGCTGGTGGATCACATGCAGGGGGAGGGGGACATGGAGGTGCGGGTGCTGCTGGAGCGAGTGCTTCAGGAGGTGCAGCTATTGGTGATGCTAATTCGCCGGCCCTTTATGGATCAACGGGAGGACATACGAATGAATCTAATTCTGCTCCAGGAATTGGAGGAGGTAAGGTGATTATTGATGTTGCTGGGAATGTTGCCCATAGTGGTGTAATCACTGCAAACGGAGGAACGCCTAGCAATGCATTGACTAACCGAAGTCCTGGAGGGGGGTCAGGTGGATCAATTAAAATCACGCTTACGGGAGAATTTTCAGGAACAAATGGTTCACTTTCTGCGGCGGGTGGAGCACCAAATACAGGTGGTTCACAAGATGCTGGGGGAGGAGGAGGAGGACGAATCTACGTTCTCTATGGAACGAATACAAGTAACTACTTAACTGGTTTGTCTGCTTCAACGGCAGCACCAGGAGGGGGAAGCGGTGGACGACAAGGTTCAACCGGAACTTTGGTTAAAACAGCGCCACCTACGCCTCCAAATTCGCCAAGTATTTCGGCGCCAACAAGTAATCAAACAGGAGTGGGTCTCAACCCGACAGTAACTACCGGGAGTTACGCGGGAACAGGCGATGCTCATCAATACACAGATTGGAAAATCGTAAATAATGGTGATGCGTGTAGTGCAACAGCTATTACTGAAAATCTTGCATCTACAACTGACTTAACGACATCAAATGTAAACGATTTGAACTGGACTTTCGCAAGTGGTTCATCTCTTCGATACAACACCGCATACCGATTGTGTGTGCGTCATGTAAGTAATAATAATAATACGTCTTCTGAATGGGCGATGCAGAGTTTCACTACAGAAAACCTTGCTAGCTGGGCGGGATATCACACGCTTCGAGCAACGAATTCAAATGCTGGAAACCTAACGGATTACCAAGTTCGGATTCAAGTATCGAATGTTTGGTTTAACTTTGCCGACGCGCGAAGTGATGCCGCTGATATCCGATTCTCTGATGCTGGAGGAGGTACCGCTTATCCTCATTATATTGCCGATTGGGACAGTAATGCTCAAACAGGTGTGATTTGGGTGAAAGTACCATCAATCAGTGGAAGCAATGGAACCGCTGATTTCCGTATGTATTACGGAAATAATTCAGCGACAAGCATTCCAACAACCGCAGGGGAGTCTGTATTCCTACAATTCTGGGATGAAGATAATTTCTCTGATTGGGATAATGGGTCAAATAACAGTCAGTTTACTACATTTGCAAAAGATGGAGACAACTGGAATGTTGGTGATGGATCTGGGGCACAAACTCAAGATGCACAAGTTTCTGTTAATTCAGCAGTTTCAGCGTTGACATCGGTGACGCTTGAGACACGTTTAAAGATGAATAATGTTTCAAATGTGAGTGATAATTTGATTATCCTTACCGGTGATGATGCTGGATACGCTAATCGTGCAGGGCAAATTTGGATGCCGTATTACACGAATCAAGCGGTTTATGGACTTCAAGAAAGTGGAACAAATAAAGCAATTTCTGGAGCTACCTTTGCTTTTGATGTCTTTAAAGAGCTTTCAATTAAGCATAATATTAGTGGTGGTGATTACGATTACTACATTAAGAATACAGACGGGACGGCGTTCACTACTATTGCTAATAGAGCTAAGGCTAAAGGAGCACCTTCTAATATCAATATTGTAAGAATAGTCACGGCTGGACAAAATTCACATAAATCAGATGTTGATATTGATTTCATGGCTTTCCGAGTCCTTGCTGATGCAGAGCCTACGATAGTACCTGTGGGGAATGCGCCAAGTTCACCAAGTGTAACGTCACCTTCCAGTGGTGCGACTCAGCAATTTACGAATCCAAGTATTCAATCTTCAAATTTTAGTGGTGACTTTGCTCATGTGAGTACAGATGCCAAAATCATGACAGGAAATAGTTGTTCATCGGGAACACCGGTATGGGAAATGACAGATAATACGATAGCGCTTACCTCATTCACAGTTAATAGTTACTTTGGATCGTTTGGTGGGGCATTAAGTGGAAAAGATGCATTGAATTTTAATACGACTTATTACGCTTGTGTCCGACACACGAATCTTGTTGGAGATTCAGCGTGGAGTTCACCTCTAGCTTTCACAACAGAAGATTTAGGTGGTTTTTCACGAACAACAACAGCCACGATTAGTAACTCTGGAAGTGAACTGACCAATCATCAAGTTCGAATTGTACTTAATAGTTCTAACTTTGATTTTGCTTCAACCTTGAGTTCAGGTGCAGATATCCGATTCACATCGTCAGACAACTCACTCGCTTACCCTCATTATATTGAAAGTTATGATCAAGGGGGAAGTACTGCTGTGATTTGGATCCGAGTGGATTCTCTTCCAAATGCAGGGGATCAAACCGTTAATATTCACTATGATAATAGTGCTAAAAATCAATTCCCAAGTGATAATGGTGAGTCAGTATTCCTTGAGTTTATTGACGAAAATGATGTGAGTCGATTCGTGAATGGAGCAACAGGCTCTTCAGGTTTTGATTCGATCACTTCTGACTCTAATGCTATTCGATTCCAGGATACAGATGCATCGACTTCTGCTGGTGCAGAGATTGCCGTTGGAGGGCTAGTTCCAAGTCTAGATACTTATACAATTGAAACTCGATTACGAGTTCTAGATACTGATGCTACTGATAGTTTCCTAATTGCCCCACAAGATGGTACTCCAGGCGATCAAACTTTTGGGAATCGGAACTGGGTCGTTGGGATTCCCCTTTACACTGACCAAGACGCATTTGGTCAGGTTAATGGTGGAAATACAGCCTGGAATAAGATAGGAGATGGTTCATTTGCTTTTGATACCTACTTCAATTTAGTTACCGACATGTTTGAGAATGCAGGTGATACAGATATTTATTTCTATGACCAAGCACGATCACTCCTTGCTAGTGCGGATCAAAATTCACCTACAGTAGGACCACAATCACAAACCAATGGGATGTACTTCTTCACCAGATCATCTTCGCCTGCGAATAAGACAGATACTTACCTTGACTACATGGCCTTCCGTCAATACACCTCAAATACCATTGGTGTTTCTATTATAGGAGGGCCTACCGTTTCTAGCCTTACGGCAACGGAAGCAACGGATGGAACAGGGAATGTTACGGTTGGATTCACTATCGATTCGATTGGGGATTCAGCACAAGTGCAAGCGAAGCTTGAATACTCTATTGATGGAGGTTCAACATGGGCTGATCCAACACTTCTTAGTGGGACCGTGGCGGCTTCAACAGGAGGAACTCCAACACTTGATAATGCACAAACCTACCAAATTGGTAAATCCGGTGGATGGATTGATACCTCTGGAGGTGCGGTTAATGTTTCTGTGAAATGGGATGCCAATACAGATACAAACGAAGATGACAATGACATGCAAATCCGAGTAACAGGGTACGACAACGTATCTAGTTTTGCTGGGCTTTCTCTAGCAAGTTCTAGTGCTGTGCTTGATGTAGTTGCGCCTACTGCGCCTGGATCTTTTGCAGGAACGGTGACGTCTTCATCAGCGAACCTTAGTTGGACAGCTTCAACGGAAACCAACTTTGATCATTATGAAGTCTGGTATGGAACCAACCAAACCGATGTAAATAATATGAATGGTACGGCGACAGAATGGGATGATGATCCTAATGATGCTAATCTTGCCACTCGTACAACCACAAGCACCTCAATTACTGGGCTTGATGGAGAAACTCAATATTACTTTAAGATTTGTGCCGTAGATAGTTACGGATTCACCACTTGTCCTAATAGCATCACTCGAACAACGGGAGCGCAGCCTACGATTGAATCGGTTGCGGCTATGCAGAAGTCGGATGGATCAGGAACAATTGATGTTTCTGTGACGGTAGATGATGCAGATGATGACGATACACTTTTCTTTACGGTTCAAGACAACTGTGGAGGGAGCTTTGCTAACTCAACCTTGCTCACTACCGATGCAAGTGTGACGGCAACCTTTGGAGATCCTGGAGTATCTGGAAACACCATCGGTGTGTCTGGAGCTTGGATCACTACTTCAAGTAATACGGCTCAAACCAAGAATACAGTTCAGTTTGATATGAATGGAAACAACTGTACGAATCTTGAAGGGACCTATCAAGTTCGAGTTACTTTGAATGATGGGGGAGGAAATATTACTCCTGTAGATACTAATATGGTGGTGGATCAAAAAGCTCCAACAGAACCAGGTAGTTTTGCTGCAGAAGCGGCAAGTTCAACGTCTCTTCCACTCAGCTGGGTGCCTTCAGATGACATGAACTTTAATCATTATGAAATCTGGTATGGGACGAATCAAACTCATGTAAATGCTGAAAATAATACAGCGACTGAGTTTGATAATGATCCAGATGATGCGGCACTTGCGAATATTCAAACCAACTCAACAACGATCGTTGGACTTTCTGCAGGACAAAGTGTTTATGCCAAAATTTGTGCTCTTGATGACTACAATAATAAAACATGTACCTCTTCAAGTTCACTGACGCCAAATACGATTCCTGTTGCGAATCAAGTGACGCTGACTCCGCTAAGTAATACACGCGCTCAAGCGTGTACTACGGTGAGCGATTCAGATAATCCAGGCACCTTCCATCTTGGAGCGGATTACTCAACCAATAGTGGGAACACATGGACGAAGATGACGATTGTTTCTAACTCTGTTACGGCAACGGCAGGATCAACGCCAAGTCTAAACAATGGATTGAATCATCAAATTCGAAGCATCGATATGTCTGCAGGAAGTAATACGGTTTGTTTCAACTGGGATATTGGAACTGATGTTGCAAATAATAGTTCGGCACTTCTCGTCCGATTCCGACCTTACGATAATGTTTCGGAAGGGGTGTCAGGAAATGGAGATGGTGCGGTGAACGAACCACCAGTGGCACTCTTTACAGTAACTTGTGACGGTCTTGATTGTGACTTTAGTGGCTCAGGAAGTAATGACCCAGATGGAAACATTACTAGCCGAGCTTGGAACTTTGGAGACGGAACAACGTCAACTTCGGGATCACCTTCAAAGACTTTCACAAGTGCAGGGACTTACATGGTGACCTTGCTTGTGACAGATAATGATGGCGATACCGATACAATCTCTAAAACGATTGCGGTTTCTGCAACGGGAGGAGATGATGTATCAATTTCAAATGAACCTCCAAATGCACGTTTCTCTGAAAACTGTAGTGCACGAACGTGTTCATTCAGTTCAAGTAACTCAACTGATAGCGATGGAACGATTGCTTCCTACCTTTGGACTTTTGGAGATGGAACAACGTCTACATCAGCAAGTCCTAATAAGACTTACTCTGCAGATGGAGTGTATAAAGTGAAACTTCGAATCACGGATAATGACGGTTCAACGGATCAAGCTTCAATGGATGTATCAGTAAGTAGCACTTCTCAAAAGCCAACAAACGATACAAATATTAATAAAGCACCATCAGCGAGTTTCTCTAAATCATGTACGAATTTAATATGTAGTTTTGATGGAACGGATAGTTCAGATTCAGATGGAACCATTTCCTCTTATGTTTGGACTTATGGTGATGGTACAACGGCGACAGGAGCGACACCAAGTAAGACATATGGTGCGGCAGGAACCTACAGAATTCGTCTCGAGGTTATTGATAATGATGGGGCTTCAGATGTGAGCTTCAGATCTGTAGAAGTTAAAACGAGTGGTGCAGCCGTAGAAGGGAATGTTGCACCGACAGCTGATTATAGCAAGTCATGTACTGGTCTGACTTGTAGCTTTGATGCTTCAGGGAGTTCAGATTCAGATGGAAGCATTTCCAATTACTATTGGTCATTTGGGAATGGAGCCATCGTGACAACACAGAATTCAAGTCAAAGCTTTACATTTGCTTCAAGTGGAACTTACAAAGTGACGCTTGTTGTAGAAGACAATGGAGGACTTAAAGATGTGAAACGAGATGATGTCGGTATCTACAACTCTGATGACGGAGGAGGGGGACTTTCATTCAATCTTGATAATCAAGCACCTTCAGGATTCGGTGGAGTGCAAGCACCTGCAAATACTTCAACCAGTATCGATCTTCAATGGAACACAGCATCGGATGACAACTTCAACCGATATGAATGTTGGTATGGAACGGATGCGACTAAGGTAGGTAATCGTGATTCATCTGCACCTAATGGAGCGATCCGATGGGATGAAAGTTACGATGTGAATATGATGGATAGAACGGGTAACAATACAAGTGTTAATGAGAACATCTCTGAAGACACCACCTACACTTTCAAGTGTTGGGCTAAAGATATTTACGGAAATGAAACAGCCGTAGATGCGATCACTCAGAAATCAAATGATAAGCCTGACCTTTCAAATGCAGCTCAAAGCTTCACAACCGATGGTCTTGGTAAGCTCAACTTTAATGTTGATGTAGATGATAACGATGATGTTCCTGTGAGCCTAACTTACGGTTATAACGATGGAAGTGGATGGAAGAACATGACACTTGATTCTAGTGTGACGGCAGATGCCGGAACACCAACGGTGAGTGGAAATGTAGCGAGTGGGGTTCCAACAAGTACTTCTGGAAATACAGTGGCTACGACGTGGAACACACAAACAGATCTTCCTAATTATGAAGGTACCTTGCAGATTAGATCATACGCGAATGATTCTACTGAAAATGGTGATCAAGCGGTTCTACAAAATGTAGTGGTAGATAACTTGGCCCCTCGTGGTCTTGCAAATCCTACAGCAACCTTTGTGAGTGCCTCTCGTGATACTTCTAGAACCAAAGGTGCACAAGCTCGTGATGCTAAGAAAACCAATGATGATATTCCTGTTCTACATGCGGCTTCCGCTAGCGTTACGCTTAACTGGACGGCCGTTGATGATGAAGGTAACTGGTCAGGAGATGCCGCTTATTATGTTGATTACGGACTCGCAGAAGATTCACTTGATTCTCAATGGAATAAGACAGATGATGCGACGCTCTCAACAATGACAACCGCGACCACGACGGTTACGGGTCTCACAACGGGAACAACGTATTACTTCCGAATTTCGGCAGTAGATGCCTATGGGAATATATCTTCTCTAAGTACGGTTTCTGTTGAAACCTCTACACCAGCTCCTGTTGTTTCTCCAGGTGGAGGAGGAGGTGGAGGTGGCGGAGGAGTTCCTCTAACGGGTGAACAACAACGAGATGATGAAGATGAAGAAGAAGTTGATGATGGCTCACTTCCAATCCCATCACATCTTCAAGGTGATGATGACGATGAAGAAGAGGATGTTGAAGAAGATACGACTCCAAGCATTTCTGTAGGAGATACAGAAATTACGGATGAAGAAGAAGTTGAAACCGTTGTTGTGACGGTGGGTGGAAGCTTCCGAACGGAACTTCCAAAACATTGGTCTGCTGAATATCTTGAAGAACTCCTTGCGGATGATACAGTTCAAGAACTAGCGTCCAATGACAACGACTTTGTTGTTCTGCTTCTAAGACTGCTTCAAAAACCTGATCATGAAATGAATCGTGAAGAGGCCCTTCAACTACTTGTCGCTCTCGCTGATATTGAAATTTCTGAAGATGATCGAAAGAATCTAAATGATAATTTCTCAGATGTTTCACCTTCAAGTGATCTCGGTGCTCTCATTGAGTTCAGTTATCAAGAAGGGTTGATCACAGGTTATGATGATGGAACCTTCCGTCCAGAAAACACCATCAATCGTGTTGAAGCGCTTAAGTTGATTCAAACATTCTATGGATTGTCTGATGAAGCTGAAGATCATGACTATGGAACGCCTCCATTTGGAGATGTACTCCGAGGAGCGTGGTACGCCGATACGCTAATGTATGCTTATGACAATGACATTGTGTCTGGATACCAAGATGGAAACTTTGGTCCTGGTGACCTTGTGACTTACTCACAATTCCTAAAAATGGCTCTCCTTACTCGAGAGCTAGGGGATCTACAACCAGCAT
>Ga0316202_10002864_pt1 | contig 10867 bp, 11 predicted proteins | sample 3monrhotite_MG_FD_204934 | JGI IMG/M metagenome (GOLD analysis project Ga0316202, IMG submission 204934) | Microbial mat bacterial communities from mineral coupon in-situ incubated in ocean water Damariscotta River, Maine, United States -... | ecosystem: Environmental > Aquatic > Marine >...
CCGGCTGGTGGGTCGCTTTTTGGCCTATTGGCATCACTTGTGCCGGGGCCGTCCTTATCCGCGATTGCGGGATATCGATCCGGAGGAGATCAGCGATGACTGGCGCTGGGCCTTTTTGCTCGACACCGCGTCCTATCAAGAATTTCCAAATTTCAAATATCTGGGCCCTGATATTGCAAAATATTCCGGCGTTTTCCTGTCCGGTGAGGATTCGTTCACCTCAACACTACTGGATGTGGCAACCCACAAGCTGGCCCGGGTTTTTGATGAAGGCTGCCCGCTTTTGATGGAAGACGAGGTTACCCGCTTTGACGGCAAACGCCTCATGTTCCGGGCAGTTCTCTTGCCCTTGAGCGACGACGGCAAGAACATCAACTATGTGCTTGGTGCCGCAAACGGCAAGATGGAAGACGATTAGGGACCATCACTGGCTTACGTCGCCTTCGGTCAAATTCCTTGGCGCGGTCAAATTGCTGGCCTAGTATGGAGCCATGGAACTTTTGCCGTCTTCAGATGATCCAAAACTGATCAGCCGCATTCTCAATTGGCTACGCGGGATCGATGTCTTCGCCCTCGTCGGGCTGATTGCCATCGCGCTTTTCATGTATTGGATGATGGCCCACTACACCAACGCGATTTCCTGAACATCATTTAGACTCCGACATCTGCAAAGAGCCAGCCATTGCGGGGCTTTGCATCTTCTTCAGCTTCCTGGGTGGCGCTGTCATCAAACATGAAGTTGACGACACCTTCCTGGCGAAGTCGTTCCGTTATGGGCGTCTCGCGACGGGCAGAAACGGTCATTGTCTCCTGGATGATGGGCAATCCATCTTCTGTAGTTTGGACTACGCCATTTTCGTCACGCAGATAGTCATCTGCTTGCGCGGTGCTCGCGGCGCCGATCAAGGACAGGCCAACGGCTAATCCTATAACGCACGCAAAATTGCGATAATTTGTCTGTCTCATAGTCAACTCCCTGACCAGCCCCAGGGAAAATGGATCTTCTATGATCACAATGGGCGCAATTTCCATTTGAGGGGCGCCACGGGGCAGTTTGTGATCTGATCGGCCTAGCTTTCAAGAGCAAACAGGGGATGCCGCCCTCGACATCTCTTACATAGGCCTTCCCAGACGATTTGCGTCTTAAATGCCTGTAACCTTTGGTCAAACGGGTGTGAGGATTATGTCTTCCCTGTAATGATTGGATGAAATCGCATCCAAAGGCGGCACCTGTGCATCGTGCGCAATTTCAAGAGTTTTGCGCTTTCAGCGAATAAGCTAAGACTGAACACACCGCGCCATGGGGTATGCGGGGTTCATCGAGGTTCTGATGCCGCACAGGGCGAAAAATCCAGAGATCAAGACACCGCAAGATTGGGCGCGGGAGAACAAGACCACGCAGCGCATCGCCTATGCCTTGATCCTGGGCTGCGTGCTGGTCTTTGCCATGGGGCAAACGGTTCTGTTTGTTTTGTTGCAGCCGATCTCGCGCGAGATTGGTTTTGATGAATCCTGGGTCGGCTGGATCGTCGCCCTATCGGCCGCGTCCATGGCCTTGATCCAACCCACCTGGGGGCGCGTCTCCGACAAATGGGGGCGCAAGGCGGTTATCATTTTTGGTCTGCTGGCCTATGCGATCACCACGGCGCTTTTTGCTTTCATCCTGCAAGTTGGCCTTTGGGGATGGGTCGCGCCTTTGCCCTTGTTGGCCATGTTGATCCTGGCGCGGCTGGCTTATGGATTGACGTCCAGCGGGATACAGCCCGCGGCATCCGCTTTTGTTGCGGACACCACCACTGGCAAAAAGCGCACGCAAGGTCTTGCCATGGTCGGTGCAGCAGTGGGATTGGGCACGGTGGCTGGACCCCTGTTCGGCATGGTGCTGGTGGGTTTCGGCGATCTGGTGCCGCTTTATGCCGCCGCCATCCTTGCCCTTGTCATGGGCCTGGTCGGGTTTCGATATTTGAAAGAGCCGCCGGCCCACGTGCGGCCCACGCCGACGACACGATTGAAGGTGAGCGATCCGCGCATTCTTCCCTATCTGATCATGACATTGCTGGTGCTGGTCGTGGTGGCCGCAACGCAGCAGACCGCCGCCTACTACGTCCAAGACCGACTGAACCTTGTGACCGTGGCCGAAACCGCGCGCCTGACCGGATATGCCATGGCCGGAACCGCTGTCATGGCGATCATCTTTCAGGGCGCGGTGGTACAATGGCTCAAGCCCGCGCCGGCGGTCCTTGTGCGCTCAGGCTTTCTTATCGGCACCACGGCCTTTGTGTTCCTTAGCCTGACTAAATCCTATGAGGGCCTTGTCATCGGTTACATGATTCTGGGGGCCAGCATCGGCTTGCTGAATCCCGGCATGATGTCGGCGGCGAGCATGAGTGTTGAGCCCGAAGAACAGGGGGGCGTTGCCGGATGGATCGGATCAGCCATGTCGGCCGGGTTCGTGTTTGGCCCGATCCTGGGCACCAATCTTTACAATGTGGGGCAGGTGGCACCCATGAAAGTGAACGCCGCGATCATGGGCGTCATGTTGGTGGGATCCATGTTTCTTGCGTTCGGCCCACGCCCCAAATCGCTTGACCCGCAACCCATGGATCCAGAAGGCGAGATTGACCTCGGCGAAGAGTAATCCGTATACAGCATAAATTGCAAAGCAATCCGCGCAAACAAAAAGGGCCACTCCTCGGCAGGAATGGCCCTAATAATATACCTGTTCAATCTACCAAAAGCAGAAAAGCTTACGCTTCTTCCTTGATATTCACAGCCCGTTGACCGCGACGGTCAGGCTCGATATCGAAAGTTACTTTTTGCCCATCACTGAGGGATGAGAGGCCAGATTGCTCAACAGCTGAGATGTGCACGAACACATCCTTGGAGCCATCATCAGGAGCGATAAAGCCGAAGCCTTTGGTCGTATTGAAGAATTTCACGGTACCAGTAGTCATTTTCCAAGTCCTTATTAAGTCAGATACCCAAGCTTGCAATTGGTGCAATCCCGGGGTGAGTCAACGTCCACTGTTTAAGGGAAGAAGTAGAAGTCGTTGCCGCGCATCTGCACATAAGACGAGGTCTGCTAACCCGGCTGTGGAGCCGTCACGAGCCGAGTTATGGTATAAAGCTGCGCTACGCGCAAGACCCAACCCCATCACACCTTATTACATTATATATATCAGCAGGTTACCCTGATTTCGCGGGATTGGTTTCGGTGCGTCGAAATCGCCAAATACGCGAAAAAACACCCAATTCAAGGCCTCAGATCGAGTTTCTCCACAGCGCAATAGCGCCTGAAATGAAGCGATTTTCCGTACAATTTTCGCCCAACAATGACGGTTACGGATCGACCCTTATCAAAGGTAGTATGGGCGCTTGCATGATTCTTTGTGCGCGCAAAAACAAATCAAAAAGCGCAAAGCAAATAACAGTGAGGAAGACAGATGGCACTCGAGAAAAAATACGTCCCCCTGTTGGTGGCAAATGCCGCCGCGCTCATCGGCTTTACCGCTTACTATCTGATGGGCGGGAATTATGAATTCCTGGTCTATATCAGCGTCATCGTCTTCTTCCTCGCCGTGATCTATTTCACTCGAGACAAGGTGGATTACCCCATCCCCATTTTGTGGGGCCTGTCGTTCTGGGCGATCATGCATATGGCCGGGGGCACGTTCTATATCGGCGACACGCGGCTTTATGATTTCATCTTCGTGCCTTTGGTGGGCGAGCCCTATAACGTGCTGCGCTTTGATCAGCTCATCCATGCCTTTGGTTTCGGGGTGACGACCTTTGTGGCGTTCTACCTGCTCCGCCCGCTGCTTAAATCCAGCGCCCAAGGCAGCATGACCATCGCCATCCTCCTCACCATGGTCGGCCTGGGCGCCGGCGGCGTGAACGAGATTTTGGAATTCATCACCACCATCCTGTCGCCAGACACAGGCGTCGGCGGCTACATCAACAACGCCGTGGATCTGGTCTCCAACGTAACAGGGGCAGCCATCGCCGCAACCTACATCTATCACCGCGCGGACCGGATGTAGGGGCTTCACAGGCTCACTCCACAGGGTCATCCCGGCATTCATTGCCGGGATCTGTGAACCTATCGCCTCGCGGGATGGCGGGTGGATCAATTTACTTTGGCTCCATTGATCCGAGGCAGGGAATTAATTGTGGGAGGCGCAGATCAAGGGTGGTGTTTTTGTTCAAGGTAACTATTTTTGCTCTGTCGAGTGTTTTCGCAGAAATTCGTGACCTGTAACTCCTTCCCCCAGCATCGCTCTGTTCCTCATTCAGATGACGGCGCGGTAGTCGAGCTGGCCCCTGCTGAAGCGGCTACGTTTAGGCAGGTGGATACCTCCCAGTCGGTGAACGGATGACCTATTTTTCCTACCGCTCACCAAACGGAGAGGCCTTTTGGGGCACCCAACAAGAATACTTAGCCAGAAGAATTTACGCTTTGCATGGAAATTCTCACGGGACAGCAAGGGCCGTGGTGGCGCGCCTGGAATCGATTGGCTGTCGCCGCGCAAATTTGGGGACGAAATTTCGTCTAGGATTAAGCGTACAAACGAGAAGATATCAAAGGGAAATTACAGTTTCCGACCTCTCCGGCCATTGTTGATAGAAAAGTCTCAGTCAAAACTTCGATTAATCTGTGTACCTACGGTCGAAGATAGGCTGGTTCAACGTGCAATCGGGATGTATCTCGAGGAGGGCGATAAGCTCAAAATAAGAAATGCAGTCAGCTACGGTTTTATTCGAAGAAAAACACTCAAGGAAGCACTTACGGATGGCATTAGACTGCGCCATCAGTACCCATGGGTTTTGAAAACTGATATCATCTCATTCTTTGATAAAATTGATCGTCAAGCAGTCTTGCAAAAGTTCGATGCCCGATTGCCCGGCAGTAATTTACGTCCGTTGATTAAGGCTGCGATTGCCTGCGAGATCATGCCTGGTGACACGAAAGTGGACGCGTGGTTAAAAAATCAGGAAATCAATAAAGGCATAGGCCTTCGACAAGGTATGCCATTATCTCCAATGCTCTCTAACTTGTTTCTTGAGAAGTTTGATAAGTCCATTGAAAGCAGTGGCATTCGCATGATTCGATATGCAGACGATATTGCGTTTTTTTTACGAGCCAGGCTGAAGCAAATGACGCAAAAGACTTTATTGCCGACCTGCTTCAGCAGATCAAACAGGAGATACCATCCGTCAAATCTCCGAATAGCAAAACTCAAATTGCAAACCCTCAAGAACCAGTGGAGTTCTTGGGCTTGTCCAGCTACCTGAAGAAGAATGGTAAATATGGACTCAAAATACCCAAGGGTGTGTGTGTGAAGATTAGGGACAAGACAGTTGCGTTGGGTGAGTACGCCGATTGCATTGCTAAGAACTACGATCTGCAAGGGGTATTGCAAAGGTTAGGTGGTTTGGAGGCCTCATATGAGGGTCCCTATGGTGAGGCGGACAATTGGTCATCGCTTCAGTCTGAGCTACAGGGTGCGAAGCGAACCGCGATTAGGTCCCTGTTGTCACAGGTGTTCGGCGTGGACACGGTAATAGGGCTCTCAGACGAAAAACTAAGGTTCATTGGACTGGATGAAGATTCAACTAATTGACTGAACACCGCCCCCGCGCGGTCGCGGGTTAACCCCGTTTCCGCTTTCCCGAATGCTTTGCTCGCGCGCCTCGTGATGGCCTTGAGCCCTTTGGTGCATCCGTGCCGGTCTTTGCGCGCACGTCTTCTTGTCTTGCGAAGGGATCATCGAGCAGCGCCAGTTCCGTTTCCTGGAGCCGTTTGAGTTCGTCGCGGAGCCTTGCGGCTTCTTCGAATTCGAGATCGGCGGCGGCGGTGCGCATTTGTTCTTCCAACCCCTTCATATGGGTGGCGAGGTTATGGCCGATGAAGGGGGAGCCGTCTTCGGCAAAGCCTTTTGGAATTTCCACGCGCACGTGGTCTTTCTCGTACACGCTATCCAGAATGTCGTGGATGTTCCGCTTGATGGATTGCGGCGTGATGCCGTGGAGCGTGTTGTATTCTTCTTGTTTGGCGCGGCGGCGGTCGGTCTCGTGCATGGCCCGCTCCATGGAGCCGGTGATTTTATCGCCGTATAGAATGACGCGGCCATCCACGTTCCGGGCCGCCCGGCCAATGGTTTGCACGAGCGAAGTCTCCGATCGGAGGAAGCCTTCCTTGTCCGCATCCAATATGGCGACCAGCGCGCATTCGGGAATATCCAGCCCTTCGCGCAGCAAGTTGATGCCGATCAGAATGTCATAGGTGCCTAATCTGAGGTCGCGGAGGATTTCGATCCGCTCCAGCGTATCAATATCCGAATGCATATAGCGCACGCGCAGGCCCTGTTCGTGCATATATTCGGTCAGGTCTTCGGCCATGCGTTTGGTCAGCGTTGTAACTAACACGCGGGAGCCCGCCGCCGTTACCGCGCGGCACTCTGAGATAAGATCGTCCACCTGATTGCCCGCGGGGCGCACCTCCACGGGGGGATCGATGAGCCCGGTGGGGCGGATCACCTGTTCCACGAACACACCGGCGGTGCGTTCCATCTCCCACTTGCCGGGGGTGGCGGAGACCAGCACCGTTTGCGGGCGCATGAGGTTCCATTCCTCAAACTTCAGCGGGCGATTGTCGAGGCACGACGGCAGGCGGAAGCCGTATTCCGACAGGGTGCGTTTGCGGCTGTAATCGCCCTTGAACATGGCGCCCACTTGCGGAACCGTCACGTGGCTTTCGTCCGCAAAGACAAGCGCATCTTCGGGCAGGTATTCAAACAAGGTGGGGGGCGGCTCCCCCGGTTTGCGGCCCGTCAGATAGCGCGAGTAATTCTCAATGCCGGGGCAGGAGCCCGTGGCCTCGATCATTTCCAGATCAAACTGAGTGCGCTGTTCCAGACGCTGCGCCTCGAGCAATTTGCCTTGGGATGTGAGAAGCTCAAGGTGAGGGATGAGCTCCGCCTTGATGGATTTCGCGGCCTGCAACAATGTTGGCCGCGGCGTCACATAGTGGGAGTTGGGATACAGCTTGATCTGTTTCAGCTCGTCAGTCTTTTGCCCGGTCAGCGAGTCAAACTCCGTGATGGTCTCCACCTCCTCGCCAAACAGGGACAGGCGCCAGGCGCGGTCTTCCTGGTGGGCGGGGAAAATCTCGATCACGTCGCCACGCACCCGGAAGGTGCCGCGCACAAAGGCCGCGTCATTGCGCTTGTATTGAAGCGCCACAAGATCTTGCAGCAGCTTGCGGTGGTTATAGCTCTGGCCCTGTTTCACCGTCACGGTCATATCGGAATAGGTTTCCACCGCCCCGATACCATAGATGCAGCTGACCGAAGCGACGATGATCACATCATCTCTCTCTAGAAGGGACCGGGTGGCCGCGTGGCGCATACGGTCAATCTGTTCGTTGATGGTGCTTTCTTTTTCAATATAAGTGTCCGTACGCGGAACATAGGCCTCCGGCATGTAATAATCGTAATAGGAGACGAAATATTCCACCGCATTGTGGGGGAAGAAATTCTTGAATTCGCCGTAAAGCTGCGCGGCAAGCGTTTTGTTCGGGGCGAGGATCAGCGCCGGGCGCTGGGTCTCTTGAATGACCTTGGCGATGGTGTAGGTCTTGCCCGATCCGGTAACGCCCAAAAGCACCTGATCCCGGTCGCCGTTGTCGATGCCCTCAACCAATTGCTCGATGGCCAGGGGCTGATCCCCCGCCGGTTCAAACGGGCTCTCCAGCTGAAAGCGCAATCCGCCCTCGGACTTTTCAGGCCGGGTCGGGCGGTGCGGTGCCCATCCGGGCATGGGCTCAAGGGGGACTTCAGGTTTCTCCATCAGAACAATATAGGAACGGGCGAGGAGAAGGGGAAGGGCTTATTGCGGCTGAAACCAGCTGATTTCGCCCTCTCCTGACAGGACGGTGTCAGGAGGGTGCGTAGCCGCACTGGCGCGGTGCCCCGCCGGGGGTGACGCAGAAGATGAGGGCGATCTGGCGCACACAGAGCTTTCGTGCCATGATTGCGAGTGAAGAAGGGGCATCCTATGCGGGCTTTGGCAGCAATATTGTTTTTGGTGGTGGGCGCAGGGCTCGGCTACGGCTGGCATGAGGTCTCGCCGCGGGTGTTGGGCTCGGCCCCGTTCTGCGGTCCAAAGTATCCAGGCATGCTTCGAACGATCCCGGAGGATGAGTTTTTTCCGGCTGGGCCATACAATGAAAACTATTCAGATTTTCTAGCAGATGGATACGGTGACTATTTCGAGGAACTGGATCAGGTATTTGCCGGCCCTCTTAGTGACGCTCTTAGAACCCTGGGCGAGCCATCCTTGTGGCAAATGTCACAACAAGGAAAATCTGCGATACGATACATTCGTTCAAGCGCTTTCGGTCACTATAGAGTTGTGCGAGTTACCTTTGAAGAATGGGGTGCATCGGTCAATTCACTTACCTTCCGTATAGATTGTGAGGGCCAGCTGCATCAGGGGACAAATCGATCATTCGAACTCAGCATCGAGCAGGCTGATCAGGCGAGACAATTCGTTTTTGAACCCGACATGATGATGAGCCCTGAAATTATTTGGAACCAGTGTCGAATTCAATTGGGAAGGCCAATGTATCAATTGAGCCCAGAATGGAATGATACGTTCAGAATAACAGTGGATGGCTTTGCAGGAACATTTGAAGTTGTTGAACCTGGCCGATATACTGTTACGTCTCAGGAGAACCCTCGTGAGGACAACTGGATTGAGCAAATTTGCCGGTCATTGTTGAGCATAACAGCCCCAAGTGCAAATCCAAGTGATCTAGAAACATCAGCGGAAGAACCGAACGAATGAGAGTAACTTTCTATACAATTGGCCGAGATAAAAAGGAACCACCCCATGCTCATCGTTGCTGGAGAAGTAAAGCTTGCCGATGTCGCCGAAGTAGAGAAGGCGCGGGACGCTGTTGTGGCCATGGTGGCGGCGACCAATGAGGAGGCCGGGTGCATCGTCTATTCCTTTGCGCAGGACCTCTCGGACCCCACGGTCATTCGCATCTTTGAAAAATGGGAGAGCCAGGAGGCTCTGACCGCCCATTTCACCTCGCCCCATATGGCGACATTCATGGAGGCCATGGCTTCGGCAAAAATTGAGAGCATGGAAACCAAGCTCTATGATGCGGAGAACGAGCGCCCGGTTCGGTAAGTCCTGCCTACCAGGGCAGCATGGAGCTGAACACACCGTCGCGCTTTGCCACCGCGTGATAGATGGCAGCTCCCGCATGGACCAAGAACAACAAAATTATCACAAACCTCAGGGCCTCATGAATTTCTTCAAGGGTATGGTGCAGGCCTTCGTTTGCTGGGGCAATCCAGTTGAGCGGCACAAAGCCAAAGGCGTCTGCTCCATAAGGCGCAACGGCAGCGATGCCCACGCCCACGATCACCATGAAAAAGACAGCGCCATAAAGCCCCCATTGAACGGCTTTGGCAGCAAATTGTTGCCAGCCGGGCATTTCGCTTGGCAGGGCGGGCACCGGATGGGTCAAGCGCCAGGCCAGGCGCGCAATCATCAGCACAAGGATGATCAAGCCCACCCCCATGTGAAAGCTCACCGTGTCGGCGATGGCTTCCGGGGGCAAGTCGCCTGTTTCTGGATGCAGAATGATGTTCTCGGCGATCAACACGAATATGATCCAATGGAAGAACATAGCGGGGCCGGTGTATTTGCTGGCTTTTTCGGTCATTGAGGCGCCCTGCTGATGCACGTTGATCCCCCATAAGAGAGCGCTTTGCCCGCATTTGTCAAAAAATTGCTTCTGACTTGTTCCTCGCCTATCTTGAGGGGGAGCGGCCAAGGTGGTTTGCTCTAACTATTGGAAGAAGGGGGATCTGCCATGCTTCGAAATATCATCATCGGATTTGCAGTTGTTCTGGGGCTTGTTGTTGCCGGTGCTTATCTACAGCCGCGTATGGTTCATGTGGAACGGAGCGTTACGATCCATGCTTCGGCGGAACAGATATTCCCCTATCTCAACGATTATGAAGAGTTCAATCGGTGGTCGCCTTGGGCCCATCGGGATCCGGATGCGACTTACGAGTTTTCCGATCCCTCCGGCGGTGTTGGTGCCAGCATGAGCTGGGCCGGTGATGAGAGCGTCGGAGTTGGATCGCAGGAAATCACGGTCAGCGAGTTCCCGAACCATCTGGAGATGGCCCTGGATTTTGGAGACGATGGCACTGCGGTGGCCTTCTTTGATCTTGTGCCCGGCGATGAGGGCACGGTGGTGACCTGGGGCTTTGACACGGACATGGGCATGAACCCTGTCGGTCGGTATATGGGCCTAATGATGGATAAATGGATCGGCGCGGATTACGAAGAAGGCCTCGTAAATCTGCAGGGATTGGTGGAGGAGCAAGTTTCTGTGCCTCGTGATCCGACGGGCGCCGCCATGGAAATGCCAATGAGTGATGATGGCGAAGAAATGTCGAAGGATGCGATGGAGAATGATGAGCCTGCGGTCCCGATGGATTCCGGTGAAAAGCCCGACGGATCTGAAATGCCAAATGACAAATAGGTAATGTGACAGATGAATAGCCGCCCGGTATGTTGCGGGCGGCTATTTCTTGTTTGCGATGTTTCAAGGGGACTGGACTTTGCGCCTTTTTAAATTGTTGGTCATTTTTGCTGTTGTTGCCGTCCTTGGGGCATGGGTTTTTTCCGTCGGTTTTCTAAACCCGTCATTAGCTGATCGACCAACACTGGAATATTCCCTTGAATATGATAGTTCGGGTGACAAGCCGTCCTTGCATGTAACGTTGCGGTTTCCGGGCGACAGCGATGGTTCCACCTGGCTGGCGCTACCCAATGAGTG
>Ga0316202_10002866_pt1 | contig 10865 bp, 8 predicted proteins | sample 3monrhotite_MG_FD_204934 | JGI IMG/M metagenome (GOLD analysis project Ga0316202, IMG submission 204934) | Microbial mat bacterial communities from mineral coupon in-situ incubated in ocean water Damariscotta River, Maine, United States -... | ecosystem: Environmental > Aquatic > Marine >...
ATACAGCGCGGTGCCTTCGGCCCACGGCGCACCAATGGCCAGTGCAGGCCCATCCGCGCAATCGGCGGCCAGTGCCTCAATATGGGTCATCACATCCAATTGAAATGCGCGTTTCATCACCAGATCCTGCGCGTTGTAGCCGGTGATGAACATCTCCGGCAGGGCGACCAGATCAGCACCAGCCTCTTTGCCAGCCTGCCACGCCTCGCGGGCCAGCGCGGCGTTGCCCGCCAAATCCCCGACGGTCGGGTTCAACTGACCCAATGTGATGCGAAACCGGTCTGCCATGCGCTGCCTCGATAGATAAATACGTCTGCACTGTGATGTAGCAGATCATCGGCGGGGGAAAACCCCAATCGCGCCCAAGCGTTGCGCCCGATCAGCGCGGTGGAAGGCGTTCAAAGGCGGGAAGGCCATCAGGAACCAGATGAAAGGGCTGTTGGTCCACCATATAGATCGCCGCCTTGGCTGCGCCAAATTGTGATGGCTCATCCAGTGTGCCAACCTTGAGCACGACGTGATCCCGCGCAGGCAGTTTGGTCAGGATATGGGTGCCGCATTCACCGCAGAAACAGCGGGTGACGGCCCCTTCCAGATTCGAACGGGTGAATTCCTGCGGGTTGCCTTTGGTCCAGCGAAAACCATCCTTGGGCATCATCATAAAGTAGTTCGGCCCGCCGCCCGAAAAATACTGGCATTCGCGGCAGTGGCATTGCGCCTTAAAGACCGGTGCGCCTTCGGCGGCATATGCCAGCGCCCCGCAGTAACAGCGGCCTGTGTATGGGGTTTGGGTGTCATCGGTCATAAAAACCTCCTGTTTGGCGGCAGCCTAGGCCGCTTTGTGCGGTGGGTCGAGGGCTGCAAACCGCGCCACAACCGACCTCGACAAAAGACGATTGCCCCCTTTGGTCCCTTTGCATAGGCTACCGCTCAAAGGCCGCAGGGGGTGCGGCCCAAACCGATCCAGCGCAGTTTCGCGTGAAAAACAGGTATGTCCATGTCGCTCCGTTCTTTGTTGCTTTGCCTTTCGCTGTTGCCTTTGCCTGTCTTGGCACAGGAGGCGCAGGTCCAGACCAAACAATATGAAGACGGTGGTATCTACGAAGGCAGTTTTCGTGGCGGATTGCAGCACGGTCAGGGCAGCTACAAACTGCCCAATGGCTATGAGTACAGCGGCAATTGGGAAGACGGGGAAATCAAGGGCGAAGGCGTCGCCCGCTTTCCCAATGGATCGGTCTATGAGGGCAACTTTGCCAAGGGCAAACCGGACGGGTTTGGCAAGATCACCTTTGCCGATGGCGGCACTTTTGAAGGTGAATGGGAGGCCGGCGCGATCATGGGGCAGGGCGTTGCGCTTTATGCCAATGGGGTGCGCTATGAGGGGCAATTCCGCAATGCCAAACACCACGGCAAAGGTGTGATGCAAAGCCCTGGCGGTTATGAATACAAGGGCGATTGGGTGGATGGGGCCAAACACGGGGTTGGCACGATCACCTATCCCGATGGGGCGGTCTATGATGGTGATATCCGCGAGGGTAAACGCCACGGCACCGGAACGCTGACAATGCCGGACGGCTTGATTTATGTCGGATCATGGAAAGACGGCCAGATCGACGGCACCGGCAAGCTGACCCAAGCCAATGGCGATGTCTATGAGGGCATCCTTGTCAGTGGCCGCCGCGAAGGGCGCGGTAAGGTCACCTATGCCAACGGCGACACCTACGAGGGCAGCTTTAAGGATGACCGCCGCGACGGGCAGGGCACGTTCACCGGGGCTGATGGCTATGTCTACTCCGGCTCTTGGGTGGCGGGGCAGATTGAGGGGCAAGGCACGGTAACCTATCCTGATGGGTCGGTCTATGTCGGATCGTTCCGCAATGATCTGGCGGATGGCGAGGGCAAGATCACCTATCCTGACGGCTCAACCTATGAAGGTGCCTGGGCGGGCGGTGTGATCGAAGGGCAGGGCAAGGCGACCTATCCCAGTGGCGTGGTCTACGAGGGCAACTTCAAGAACGCGCGCAACGATGGACAAGGCGTTATGACCTATGCCGATGGCTATCGCTATGAAGGCAACTGGAAAGATGGCCAGCGCCACGGACAGGGCAAAGCAACCTATCCCGATGGCACCATCTATGTGGGTGAGTTCGACATGGGACAGCGTCACGGCACCGGCAATATCACCATGGCCAGCGGGTTTGTCTATGAAGGCCAATGGTTCCGCGGCGAGATCGAAGGGCAGGGCAAAGCGACCTATGCAAATGGGGATGTCTATGAGGGCACCTTCAAAGCAGGCAAACGCCAAGGTGCAGGCACCATGCGATATGCCACGGGCGAAGAAGCCAGCGGAGATTGGGAGAACGGTGCGCTGAACGACGGCGGCTGACCAAGCGGCAAAGGACGCACGATGGATGAGGTTGCGGAGTTTCTGGCAAAGGTTGAGCCCCCGCGCCGCCATGCAGAGGCGGCCGAACTCGACGCGCTGTTTCGCAAAGTCACCGGCTGGCAGCCACGGTTCTACAAAGGCGGTATGTTGGGGTATGGGCGCTACGATTACACCTACGCCTCTGGCCGCAGCGGCAGCACATTTGCCACCGGATTTGCCCCCCGCAAGGCGAAGCTGTCGATCTACATCATGCCGGGATATGCCAATTTCGATCCGATTTTGGCGCGACTGGGCAAACACAGCAAAGGCAAGTCCTGCCTTTACCTTAACAAGCTGGCCGATGCGGATACAGACGTCCTCAGCGAACTGATCCGCGCTGGTCTCAAAGACCTGAACGGACATTGGCCGGTGCAGCCAACATAGCCCTGCTGCGCAGCTGCTTACTGGACAATTCGGCGGCGCTGTGACAGGTGACCGTTGCGATAGGAGAATACCAAATGTCCAGCCAAACCGTTACCCGTTTTGCCCCGTCCCCAACCGGATATATCCATGTGGGCAACCTGCGGACCGCCCTGATGAACTATCTGATCGCCCGCAAGGCTGGCGGCACTTTCATCCTGCGGATTGACGACACCGATCCAGAGCGCAGCAAAGAAGAATACGTTGATGCGATCAAGGAAGACCTGACGTGGCTGGGCCTGCACTGGGACCGTGTCGAGCGCCAGTCAGAGCGCATTGATCAATATCACGCGGCGGCGGATGATCTGCGGGCCAAAGGCCGGTTCTATGAGGCATTCGAGACCCCGACCGAGCTGGACCTCAAGCGCAAGAAACAGCTGAACATGGGCAAGCCGCCGGTCTATGACCGCGCTGCGCTGGCCTTGAGCGATGATGAAAAGAACGCCCTGCGTGCCGAACGTGGTGATGGTGTTTGGCGGTTCAAGCTGGATCAAGAACGGATCGAATGGAATGACGGCATTCTGGGCGATATTTCCATTGATGCGGCCTCCGTTTCCGATCCGGTGCTGATCCGTGGTGACGGGCAAATCCTTTATACGCTGGCCAGTGTTGTGGATGACACGGAGATGGGCGTGACCCATGTTGTGCGCGGCTCTGACCACGTCACAAACACCGCGACGCAAATCCAGATCATGCAGGCGCTGGGCATGGGCAATGTGCCAAACTTTGCCCACCATTCGCTGTTGACTGGTCCCCAAGGTGAGGCACTGTCGAAACGTCTTGGCACCTTGTCTTTGCGTGATCTGCGCGCGCAGGGCATCCAGCCTTACGCGTTGCTTAGCTTGATGGCGCGGCTTGGATCGTCCGATCCGGTCGAACTGCGCACGGATATGGAGAACCTGATCGAAGGCTTTGATATCAATCACTTCGGCTCTGCTCCGACCAAATTTGACGTGCAGGATTTGTTCCCTCTGACCGGGCGTTATTTGCAGCAATTGCCGCTTGAGGCCGTGGCAGATGAGATTGCCGCGCTGGGCGTGCCTGCGGATCAAGCGGACCGGTTCTGGTCCGTCACCCGCGAAAACATCTCGACCCTCAAAGACCTGAGCGGCTGGTGGGCGATGTTCCGCGATGGCGCCGATCCGGTGATCGAAGAGGGCGATGGGGACTTCATCAAAGAGGCCATGGCGATGCTGCCCGATATGCCGTTTGACGAAAGCACCTGGTCCAACTGGACCGCCGCCGTCAAAGAGGCCACAGGCCGCAAGGGGCGCGGGCTGTTCCGGCCATTGCGTTTGGCCCTGACGGGGCAAGAACACGGGCCGGAAATGGCCGCTGTGATGCCCTTGTTGCAAGTGGTCAAAGCGCAGAAATGATCGGCGGGCCGGGGATCACACATCCGGCCCAAGGCCTGCACAGTGGCGCAGATGCGCAGGCGAAATTCCTGACCGGCAATCTGTTTGCCCATACCGCCGTGATGGCGTTGACGGCCTCCATCGGGTTGATGGCGGTCTTTGTCGTCGATTTTGTTGATATGATCTTCATTTCGATGCTTGGCAAATCGGAACTGGCTGCCGCTGTCGGCTATGCTGGCGCGATCTTGTTTTTCACCACATCCTTCGGGATCGGATTGGCGATTTCTGCTGGGGCTCTGGTGGCACGGGCGCTTGGCTCCGGAGATGCCGAACTGGCACGCGAACGCACCACCCATGCGCTGAGTTATGGTCTGATGTTCAGCATCGTTTTCGCGGTAATCTTCTGGCTGTCTCTGGAATGGATGGTGGCGCTGCTGGGCGCGACAGGGGAGACCGCTGAACTGAGCGTGCATTTCCTGCAAATTGTGGTGCCGAGCGTGCCGTTTTTGATCCTCGGCATGATGGGCAGCGCGGTGTTGCGTGCCCACGGCGATGCGCGGCGGGCGATGATGGCGACGATTTCGGGCGGCGTGGTCAACGCGGTGCTGGACCCGATCCTGATCTTTGGTCTGGATCTGGAGTTGACCGGCGCGGCAATCGCCTCCTTCGTGGCGCGTTTGGTGATTGCTGTCGTTGCGATCTTGCCGTTGGTCCGGATCTATGGGGGCATCGTGCGTCCGCGTCTGGCCGGTATGATCCGCGATCTGGCACCGGTGCTCGCCATCGCCTTTCCCGCGATTCTGGCGCAGATCGCCACCCCTGTCGGTCAGGCCTATGTCACCCACGCGATGGCCGGATATGGCGAAGAGGCTGTGGCGGGTATGGCGATCGTCGGGCGGATGATACCGGTGGCTTTTGGCGTGGTCTTTGCGCTGTCCGGGGCTGTTGGGCCGATCATTGGTCAGAACTACGGCGCGGGCAACTTGGATCGGGTGCGCCGAGGGTTCAACGCGGCGGTGTTGTTCACGGCGCTGGTCACGGTCTTTGTCTCTGCGGTGCTCTTTGCCCTGCGCGTGCCGATTGCCAATCTGTTTGAGGCAACAGGCATCGCTCGCGACTTGATTTATCTGTTTTGCGGGCCGCTGTCCTTGGCGTTTTTCTTTCCCGGTGTTTTGTTTGTTGCGAATGCGGCGTTCAACAATCTGGGTCAGCCGTTCCTGTCCACCTTCACCAACTGGGGCCGTAATGCGCTGGCTCTGATCCCGTTGGTCTGGCTGGGCGCGATGATTTGGGGGCCGCAGGGAGTACTGATCGGGCAATCCCTGGCAGGGGTATTGTTTGGCATCGTCGCTTGGGTGCTGGCGCTGCGATGCATCGCGCGGGGCGGCAAACCCGGCAAAACGGGACAAGAGATTTTTGGCCGCGAGGGGCGTCTGATGGCGCTATTTCAAGCGCGCAGGTAGCCGGTTGAGATGCAGATCCACCAGCGCAGTTTCATCATTGGTGATGGTCTGGTGCCGTGGATAGATCGGGGCGGCGCGGTCATCCAGAATAGGCGTGTCCCAGCCTGACGTTGTGTCAAAAAACCGCTGGACCCCCTCATCACCAAATTCGCGCAGAAACCCTTGCACCACCACATCAAGATAGCTGCGCAGGATGCAGTGATCGCCACCATCCACGCGGTTTTCGGGTGTGACGCTGTAGTGGGCGATCTGCGGCGCGTGGGGGAGCGGATGCGTTACAGCTCCGTCTGAGTGTTGCCGGTCATAGCCGGTTTCACGCAAATCCAACGCCGCCCAATCGGCATCGGGCACAGCTGCAATCAATCCGTCGATGGCGCATGCGGGGTCCGGTTCCACGGTCAAAAATACCACGTCGCGCAACCTGGTGCGCACCCATTTGCGCCGCCACCCCTGCAATTGTGCGGGATGCGCATCTGGATAGGCATGGGTGTTGCGGTTGACGAGGCTGCCATAGCCAAAAAAGTAGGGGGTCATGAGGGTCTGCCCATTGGATTTCCGCCGCAGACAACACCGGACGCGGCGCAAACACAAGCACGCTTGACGGAATGGTATGCCGCGGCATACCTATAGCCAACCGTCATGGGAGAATCGGCATAGCGCCGGTGCCGAAGGAGCAACCGCCCCGGAAACTCTCAGGCCACAAGGACCGTGACGGGCAAACGACACTCTGGAGAGTGGTGCGAGTATGCACCCGCCGAAGGGATAACGATCTCAGGCGAAAGGACAGAGGGGGCATCGTGGGCCGCATGTCGCGGTGCATTGGTGCCGGTTGATCAATTTGCGACATCCGGTTGAACAAGGGGACACACCGGATGAGCGATCTGAACCGCACACCACTTTTTGATCTGCATGTTGAGCTGGGCGCCAAGATGGTGCCTTTCGCGGGCTATGAAATGCCTGTGCAATATCCGCTTGGCGTGATGAAAGAACACCAGCACACCCGCGATGCGGCGGGGCTGTTCGACGTCAGCCACATGGGTCAGGTGATCCTATCGGGCCAATCATGGGAAGCGGTCGCAACAGCGTTTGAAACATTGGTGCCGATGGATGTGCTGGGGCTGGGCGATGGTCGTCAGCGTTATGGCTTGTTCACCAATGACGCGGGCGGGATCGAAGACGATCTGATGTTTGCCCGGCGCGGCGATGATCTGTTCGTGGTGGTCAATGCAGCATGCAAGACCGCCGATATTGCCCGCATGAAAACGGCGCTTGAGCCCGAGATCACCGTGACTGCCCTGACGGATCGCGCGCTGATCGCGGTGCAGGGACCGGGCGCAGAGGCCGCGGTCTCCGCGATGGATGCCGCTGCGGCAGATATGACGTTTATGGATGTGCGAGACCTGACACTGGACGGGATCGCGGTCTGGGCCTCCCGGTCCGGTTACACGGGCGAGGACGGCTATGAGATTTCGGTGCCGGACGCGCAGGCCGAGGCGCTGACGCGCAAGCTGTTGGCCCAGGACGGGGTTGAGGCCATTGGCCTTGGCGCACGGGATTCCTTGCGTCTTGAGGCCGGGCTTTGCCTTTATGGGCATGACATTGACGCCACAACCAACCCTGTCGAGGGCGCATTGAACTGGGCCGTGCAGAAGGTACGCCGCCGGGACGGCGACCGCGCTGGCGGGTTCCCCGGTGCCGAGGCCGTGATGGCTGCCTTTGAAAACGGTGCCGCCCGCAAGCGTGTGGGTCTGCTGCCCGAAGGACGCGCACCGATGCGCGAAGGCGTGGCGATCTTTGACGCTGACGCGGGCGGAACGCAGGTCGGCACAGTCACATCCGGTGGCTTTGGCCCGACCTTTGGCGGGCCGGTTGCCATGGGCTATGTCGCCACGGAACACAGCAAAACCGGCACACCGCTTTGGGGCGAAGTGCGCGGCAAACGTCTGCCATTGACGATTGCCAAGCTGCCCTTTGTGGCGGCAAACTTCAAAAGATAATCAACAAGGGAACGACAACATGAAATTTACCGAAGAACACGAATGGCTGCGCGTTGAAGGCGACGAAGTGGTTGTGGGCATCACCATCCACGCGGCAGAGCAATTGGGCGACGTCGTTTTTGTGGAACTGCCCGAAGAAGGCACGACCGTCAGCAAAGATGACGAAGTGGTGGTGATCGAATCCGTCAAAGCCGCCTCTGACATTCTGGCTCCGATCGACGGTGAAATCACCGAAGTGAACGGCGCCCTGACCGACAACCCCAGCATGGTCAACGATGACCCGCAGGGCGAAGCGTGGTTTTTCAAGCTCAAGGTCAGCGATGCATCGCAGATGGACGAGTTTATGGATGAAGCCGGTTATCAGGCCTTCATCGGGTAACGCATGATGCCCGCCGGGGATGCCTCCGGCGGGAATATTTACAGCCAAAAAGAAAAGGGCGGGTGCCATGACCTTCAAGCCTACCGATTATCTTCCGTATGATTTTGCCAATCGCCGCCACATCGGCCCGTCACCCGAAGAGATGACGCAGATGTTGGACACGGTTGGTGCCAAGTCGCTTGATGCGCTGATTGATGACACCTTGCCCAGCGGCATTCGCATGAAGGGCAGCCTGGATTTCGGCAAGGCCATGTCAGAGCGCGAGGTGCTGGAGCATATGCGCAAGACCGCCTCCAAGAACAGGGTGATGACCAGCCTGATTGGGCAAGGCTACCATGGCACTGTGACGCCCCCGGCCATCCAGCGGAACATCCTTGAGAACCCGGCATGGTACACGGCCTATACGCCGTACCAGCCCGAAATTTCGCAAGGGCGGCTTGAGGCGCTTTTGAACTTCCAGACCATGATCAGCGATCTGACCGGTCTTGAGGTTGCCAATGCCTCGCTGTTGGATGAGGCGACCGCCTGTGCCGAAGCAATGACCATGGCGCAGCGGATGTCCAAGGCCAAGGTCAGCGCGTTTTTTGTCGATCACGATTGCCACCCGCAAAACATCGCAGTGATGAAAACCCGCGCGGCGCCCTTGGGCATCGAGATCATCGTCGGCGATCCGGACAAGATGGAAGCGGACAAGGTTTTTGGCGCGATTTTCCAGTATCCGGGCACCTATGGCCATGTGCGCGATTTCACCAGCTACATCGCTGCGTTGCATGAGAACAAGGGCGTCGGGATAATTTCGGCTGATCCATTGTCCCTGACCTTGCTCAAAGAACCGGGCGAGATGGGCGCGGATATTGCTGTTGGCACAACCCAGCGGTTTGGTGTGCCCGAAGGATACGGCGGCCCGCATGCCGCCTATATGGCCTGCAAAGATTCCATGAAACGCTCCATGCCGGGCCGGATTGTGGGTGTGTCGATTGATGCACACGGCAACCGTGCCTACCGTCTTTCCTTGCAAACCCGCGAACAACACATTCGCCGCGAAAAGGCGACCTCGAACGTTTGCACCGCGCAGGCTTTGTTGGCGGTGATGGCGTCGATGTATGCTGTGTTCCATGGGCCAAAAGGCCTCAAGGCCATCGCGCAGCGCATCCACCGTAAGACCGTGCGTTTGGCCGAAGGGCTGAAACAGGCGGGCTTTGACGTGCGTCCTGCGACATTCTTTGACACGATCACTGTTGAGGTTGGCCCATTGCAGTCGGCCGTGATGAAATCAGCGGTCGAAGAGGGTGTGAACCTGCGCAAAGTGGGCGATACCAAGGTTGGTATCACTCTGGATGAGCGCAGCAAACCCGTCACGATCGAAGCGGTTTGGCGGGCTTTTGGGATTGACCGTGCAGACAAGGATTACACCCCGCATTATCACATGCCAGAAAAGCTGATCCGGCAGACCGAATACCTCACCCATCCGATTTTCCACATGAACCGCGCCGAAACCGAGATGATGCGCTACATGCGCCGATTGGCGGATCGCGATCTGGCGCTGGACCGGGCGATGATCCCGCTGGGCTCTTGCACGATGAAGCTAAACTCGGCCGCCGAAATGATGCCGGTAAGCTGGCGTGAGTTTTCCCTGATGCACCCATTTGTGCCGGACAATCAGGCGCTGGGCTATAAGGAGATGATCGACGATCTGTCCTCCAAGCTTTGTGATATCACCGGCTATGACGCGATTTCCATGCAGCCAAATTCGGGCGCGCAGGGGGAATATGCGGGTCTGTTGACGATATCGGCCTATCACCGCGCCAACGGCGAGGGGCATCGCAATATCTGTCTGATCCCGATGAGCGCCCATGGCACCAACCCAGCCTCCGCGCAGATGGTGGGCTGGAAGGTTGTGCCGATCAAATCTGCCGACAACGGTGATATTGATCTGGATGACTTCCGCGCCAAGACCGCACAGCACGCCGAAAACCTAGCCGGCTGCATGATCACCTATCCCTCGACCCATGGTGTGTTTGAGGAAACCGTGACCGAGGTGACCAAAATCACCCATGAGCATGGCGGTCAGGTTTATATCGACGGGGCCAATATGAACGCCATGGTGGGCCTGTCCCGCCCCGGTGATCTGGGCGGTGACGTGAGCCACCTGAACCTGCACAAGACCTTCTGCATCCCGCATGGCGGCGGCGGTCCCGGCATGGGCCCCATTGGTGTAAAGGAACATCTGATTGCGCATCTGCCGGGCCATCCGAATGATGGCGGCAGCGCCGTATCGGCGGCGCCATACGGCTCGCCATCGCTGTTGCCGATCTCATGGGCCTATTGCCTGATGATGGGCGGTGAGGGGCTGACCCAGGCCACCCGCGTCGCGATCCTGAATGCCAACTACATCGCCAAGCGGCTCGAAGGGGCCTATGACGTGCTTTACAAAGGGCCATCAGGCCGCGTGGCGCATGAATGCATCATTGATGTGCGCCCCTTTGACGAAAGCGCCGGTGTGACGGTGGATGACATCGCCAAACGTCTGATCGACTGTGGCTTCCACGCGCCAACGATGTCTTGGCCGGTGGCTGGCACGTTGATGGTTGAGCCAACAGAAAGCGAAAACAAAGCAGAGCTCGACCGGTTCTGTGACGCGATGCTGGCGATCCGTGCGGAGATTGACGCGATTGAAAAAGGCGACATGCCGCGCGAGAACAATCCGCTCAAGAATGCGCCGCATACGGTTGAAGATCTGGTGCTGGAATGGGGCGAACGCCCCTATACCCGCGAACAGGGCTGTTTTCCACCAGGTGCCTTCCGGGTCGACAAATACTGGCCTCC
>Ga0316202_10002868_pt1 | contig 10855 bp, 1 predicted proteins | sample 3monrhotite_MG_FD_204934 | JGI IMG/M metagenome (GOLD analysis project Ga0316202, IMG submission 204934) | Microbial mat bacterial communities from mineral coupon in-situ incubated in ocean water Damariscotta River, Maine, United States -... | ecosystem: Environmental > Aquatic > Marine >...
ATCTGCACAGTTTACAAAACACACAAACGACGCCAATCTATTGGCGTCGTGTGTGTGTTTTGTAAACTGTGCAGATGACGCACGTAGAGTCTGCCAAACTCCGGAGTTCAATTCATTGTCTGTGTAGAGTTTTAGCTTTTCACTCTGGTGATCATTATATGTTAATATAACAGAGAGTGGGTATTGATAGCCGCTGTATTTAACCGTGTCTTTAATACTAACTATGGTGCCGTCCGTGGCTTTTGCATATCCGCAGAGATATCCATCGTCGTATCCTAACGCGAAGTCCATGTCTGAAGCCGTTGACCACTTAGAGAAAAGCACGCCAGACTGGAACAAGTCGTAGTTACTACCGGAAACATCCACGTCGGGCGTGAACCTTGTAAACAAGGAGAAGCCGCCAGATGCGTCTACGTTCCCAAAGTTAATATTTTTATTATGACCGGATATCCTAACTATATTGTTAAATGCGTCAGCAATATGGCCGTGCAGTTCGTGGTCTGTGAAGTCATGACTAAGTGAGCTAGATGTTAACGCCGTCCAATCACTTGTTCTGTAGCTACTGGTATGTGAAGGTGCGTTGGAATCAAAGATATTCTGACTTTTAAATCTCCATCCGATATTCTTATATTTTTCCGGCGTGACGTTAAATAGCCCGCTAACCCCGCCGTAGCCTTGTCCTAGGCTTCTTGATTTGACATAGTTACCTTCTACGTAGTCAAAGTTGTAAAATCCTGAAAGGAATGGAAACTCAAGTAGCGGGTTATTAAATCCAAATCCGAATTGGTCTGTGTCAAACGGTCCTTGAACAGTACCCTCTAGACCTCTCCATCGTCTAGAATAATTAGTTTTTATACTAGAAGGAGTTGAGTAGGCATGTGGTATATTTGTAATTGTTGATAAAGGGCCATATCCTGAACCAGCGTTTATTATGGAGTCGTTGGACTGTTTAGTTGTCGGGAATAACTTACCTTCGCTTCTTCCGTCTTGTATAGTACGGATACATTCGCCTCCCTGTACGCTAAGCTTAAGTGCAGCTTGTGGGGCGTATCTGACAAGCAGGTGGGCGCTAGCTATAGCCGCACCGCTTGGAAGGGGGTATATATCTAAGAATAAATTCTCAAGCAGGGAACTGACGTTGTGGTTTCTAGAAAGGCCAAGCTCTACATCGTCTGGATATATCTTGAGTGGCACTTCGTAGTCGGCAAACTCAGTAGTGTTAACTATAGGATAATTAGTTAATGAGTAATGGTCTCCACCCAGATTGCCGCTAGTTTCAAAGTATCTTTCTCGCTCTGATATACTTCTTGCCGACAATGCTAATTGGTCGTCGTTAGCCTCAAAGCCGGAACCTACGGGGTGAGTACCATCACTAGATATAACCTGATTGTTAATCTGCACTGAATTTGGATTTTGCAAGAATCCGCTAGGAGCTTTAGTTACGTTCAGAAGCTTATCGTCACTCCAGCCAACCACATCTAGCACGAAATCACGAGTACCAGTGGCTTTTTTTGCTTTGACCTTTAATGTGATCGACTCAATTTCTAAGTAGTTATGGTCAAAACCTGCTGGGGTTTTTGTTTCAATATTAAACGCGCCACTCGGGTTGAACCATATAGGGCAATTGTCTTGGTCAAAATCACAACTAAATGCACCCTTGACTATTTCACTGACTTCTCCCCTTCCGTAACCAAACTTAATTATCATCTTTCCGGAATCGTAGTGAGGTCCGGTGGTGTGAAGCTCTGTATAATCTAACACCGAGTCTGTCTGCAAAGCCTTCACGATTTGGTCTGACCCACAAGTGTCTAAGTTATTACCCAACACTAAATCTGTGGGCTGATTCTTGTGGTTCCATACGCTACTGACTGCTGGCCATACGCCGCTATTACTTGCGTCGGCTAGAGCAAAGAAAGACGGCAGTATTTTCTTTTCTAGTCTTCTTCCTTTTGATGGAACATCTAGGAAGAGGTTAAAGTAGTCTTCCCTTCTAGGTCTCGTGAATGAGCTTAACCAAGAACCTCCACTATTGCAAATTTCGATAGCAGAAATTCTTATCCCTTTAGTGGGATTGATTAGTGACTGATCTTGTGTTGCAAGAGGAGCGCCATCCAGCGACAGGTGATCTTCGTCATTAGCATACGTTGTATGCATCACATAGTCTTCTTCAAACCCCTTGTCGAAGCCGGGGTGAAAAGCGTCATCTCTAGGAGTAACCTTAACCTCAAAAGAAAGGCTGTACGATGTCAACTCGTCTGTGTGAGGCTTATCTCTGCGTTGCCAATCGTATTGATCTGTAAATACATTAGTTATAGGTTTCAGGGAGTATGTGGCAAAGTTTACAAATGTGCTTTCGTTTGTATAATCTACATCGCCTAGAATTTCAATATTTTCATATTGTACTATCAAATTGCCTGAAGGATCAGAGAACTTGACGTTTTGTAACTCGTACAGTGGGGCTATCTTAGATTCATAGTTGGCCAGCGGAGCGGAGGCTCTAAATCTAATTCTAGTTTCTTCTGGTCTGATATGAAAATTAGTGAGTTCGCTCTTATACTGAAATGTGCCTTCTGTATGAAAACTATCTGGCGTTATCCATGAGTTTGTATCGTCGGATACAACAGAACCTAGGCCAAGATGTTTATGGTAATCGTCCCCGATTATGACGCCTTCATCAATGCTCTCATAAAGAGTTCCGCTCTCTAGGTTTTTATCTACAAAACCTTTCATCCCAGCATCTATCTCTAGATCTCCGCTAGGATACAGCTTCTCTAGACACTCGTAGCTCCCAAATGTTCCAGCAAACTTGTCTAAGAATTGTGGCGATAAAGATCCCGCAACGTCTAGAGACTCGTTAAGTTTGTAATTAGCTGTAGACCTTGCAGATATACCTCCTTCAGCAATGATGCTATTGTCATACCCTAAGCCTATTCTGCCAGAAAGCTTACTCCCCACGCGAGCTTCTCCGGAGAGCGATTTAGAAAGAACGCTAACCCTCGTTATAACTGGGTTGCCTTGCGTAGAATAGGTTATCTTGACTCTACAAACAAAGTCATTATTTGACTGTAGGCCGCAGATATCTAATAATGACGGGATCTCCGAGGTGGGGGCGACCGTTACAGATCCGCTAGAATCCGTTGTTGTCAGAGTGGCGCTTATAAATACGAGATCTACCCATCTTATCTTTACGTTGTTAGCATAATCAAGATGTTTATACTCATATACCTCATATTGGTATTTTCTTTCGTAGACATTTTCACTGTCTGAACTATTGACAAACCAAGTGAGTGTATCTTCGGCTCTAGGTGATCTATTGTATTCGCCATCTGGCTCAAGGTATATTCTACGAATTGTGCCGTCAGCACGTAGTTCTAAGTTAGTGTTAACGGGTGGCGTTACGCGATACTTTATTGATTCCGGGTCGTATAACTTGGTCGAGGAAACAGTCCCTCTAGCCAGCCTGTTAGCTCTTAGATTGGAAGTACCGCTAATTCTAGCTTTAAGTATGCCTCCTTCTGCGGATGGCTTTGAGGCTACATCCTTGATGCAGAGACATTCTAAATTGACAAAGCTTTTAAAAGACATTTATTCTTCCTATTTTCCCTATTTATTCAACAAAGACTCGGATTTTGTAGTTTGCCCACTTCCTGTTGACTTGTATTTTGGAATTTCTTGGGCTACCGTGTCGAGCACAACGTCTTTAATCATAGTGTCTATTACACTTAATATATTATCGTTTAGTAATCTAACGTTGACATCTATTGGTTTACTGACGGTAACACCAATCTGGGTGGTGCTGAGTGTTTGTACGGCATCAGTGAATGTTTTAAATATATTCTCTAAGTTTGGAAGTGCCTGACCGAATATGCCGCCAAGGTTTTGGACAACGTCTCCAAGCGCGTAGTACCCAACTGAGCCTCCACCAGAAAGGTTCGCTGCTGAATTCGCACCAGCATTTACTGTTTGTCCACTTGAGTTCATCGCTCTTAGTATTTGTAGGTTGTTGCCTCTTTGTACGGCGGCTCTATTTACTACAAACTCGCCCGGAGTTAACATGGCGGGGACTGTGTCTGTGCCACGAGGAACAAATATGCCTCTGTTTGCATAAACAGTACCACCCTTGCGTAGTCCGGGAATATTAACCTCTGCTCTTTCCTGCGCTCTTCCAGACTCATCCATGCTCTGTTTGAATATTAGGTTTGCGTTTTCAATCGCCATTTCAGCTTGAGCTATTTCCATAGCAGCGCTATCTGCCGCCATCTGGGAAACTTCGGCTCCAGCTTGAGCGAGAGCCTGACCTGTAGCTTTAAGTTCGTTCAGTTCGTCCGTTGTTCCAGTCAATACTTGTCCAGCTCTGGCGTCCAGACCAACAGAGCTAGCCGCTATTTCGCCAGCTCTTTGTAGAGTTGCTGTGTCAGCACCTTCTGATTTCAACTGCTCCAAAGCTGCCGCCTGAGCTGCTGGACTGAACATGCTAGCTAATTCTGCATCTCCACTTCTTAATGCTGAAGCCGCCCCAGTAGCACCCTGACCTTCGATAAATCCAGAGATATCACCCTTAAGCAAGGAGTTTATGGAGTCCTGCTCTTGCTTGTTTCTTCTTTCTATTACCGCTATCTGCTCTTTCGTAGCCTGAATCTGAGATTGTATAAATCCTGTAAGGCTTTGAATTGCAGAGTTAGTCTCTTTTATTCTATCAGCATCAACACCTTCCACGTCTCTGAACCCACCAGTAGCTCTTTGCACCTGTTGCTGGTTCAACCGGTTTTGTATGGTAGCACCTACATTCTGTATGTCCTGAACGCTACCAGTTCTAAGTTCTGATACACCAGCATCTCTGGCTCCAAGATTGAACTTGGCTATATTGGCCGAAAGTTTTTGATCCGCAGTAAGCTTAGCTCCACCAAACTCCTCAAACGATTTAGCAAATTGAAGCTGTTGATCTATCGCTTGTCTTTGAGCTGCAATGTAAGCTACTTCAGCTTGTCGTCTTTGCGCTGTTAACTGGACTATTGTCTGTTCATGTTGTAGAAGTGCTTTTGCCGCATTTAAAGCTCCTTCTCTGAGTGGCCCCATAGCGCCTGAAACTTGTGCTATAATGCCGCTAACGTCTTTATTCCTAACATCGCCCATTCCAGCTATCTGTGCTGATATGGCTGATTGAATGTCTGCGTCCTGAACTCCGGCAAGCAAAGCAGATTCTAACTGCTGCGAAGCGGCTTCGGCTGAACCTTGATTCAAGTCTAAGCCACTGATTCTTCCTTGTATAGAACCCATGAAATCATTTGCAGCGTCTGCCCTAGAGAACTGGCGATTTATTGCTTGCCCCTGAGCCGTGGTTTCATCCCCACCAGCAGCTACAGAGATTATTCGTTTTCTTATGCTTTCTAAGGCGGCTGATCCCTCACCGCCCATATTCATATTTGTTGCCGCTGCTTCTACAGTAGCTATAGAGTCTGCTAAAGTGGAAGAACCTGTTTTTAATGAATTAATAAATTGGTTGACACCCAAGTTGGCCTTATTGAAGGCTGACATTACCTTCAGGTTGTCAAAGTTCGCTTTTGCTACCGCCCTTTGGGCTTCGGCTGCGGCAAATGCGTTCTTAGCTAATCTTAAGAGTTGGTCTTTTGTAAGCGCTGTTTGGTTGCCCATGCTGTCAATTTCTTTGACAAGCTCTTGCATAGAACCCGCCTGTTCGCCAACACCCGAAGCAGTTTTTCTTTCTGCGTCTTTTATAACTTTTAGTGCTTCATTTCTTGTTTTTTCATCGGCTCCTACTCCGGATTTAGTTTTGTTGTTAATTTCTGCCAACGCTTCGGCGGAAGATCTTCCTACACCTTCAGCAATTTGTCCAAAGTCAGCTCTGCCTTCTTCAACCTCTGTAAACGCAGCGTTAGTTCTTGTTCCAAAGGCTGCACTAGCAGAAGTTGCTCTGGCATTCTGAACAGATTGTATAACGCCACTGGCGAAGTTATTGGTTCCGTTCATGCTGTCACCAATGATTTCAGCGATACCTCCAAAGCTAAACGCTCTGCCCAGACCTTCAGACATCGCTCCAGCCGCTGCGTTCCCCGCAGCCCCCTTGATGTCCCCTTTGCCTTCAGCCTGCTCTTGTCTTCTGGCCGCTATTTCGCTGATGGCACCGCTGACAGCAGAACCGATTTGCTGGGCGATAGCAAGTCCAGCAACAGCGAACCCTGCTCCTTTAGCTACACCTCTACCAGCCTTACTAGCGAAACCGCCTCCGCCTCCTCTACCTGCTGCATTTCCAGAGCTGCTGATTGAGCGAGACAATTTGCGGAATTGAATGTCGGCTTTTCTAGCGCTTCTATTGAGGAGCTTAAAACCCTTGCTGTTGAGATTAGCTAGAGACCTACCTACGAGTGGGACTCTTCTAATGAGATTTTTATTAAATGCACCCCCAAGAGAGGAAAGTCCTCGTCCAGCTTTCTTTATCCCGTCGCTGCTCTTGCGTAGCCCTTTGCGAAGAAGTCCCCATTCAGACCTCCCTTTTCGGAGACTGTCACTCAAGCCTTTTGAAGAGCGTCCCGTTTCTTTCTGGGCTTTTGCCAAGTTCTTTTGTTTGCCTTCCAGTATTCTGGTGGACTGGATAAACCGCTTGCCCGACGCGGTTACTTTATCAAATAGTGTGCCCTGTTTTTCTTGAAGATTGGATAATTTCTTTTGTGAGCCGGAGAGCTTGTTGTTGGCAGAATCGCTTTTCCTCTTCGCTCTACCCAAGTTGGTGTTGCTGGCTGTCAACTTAGTATTTGCTTCCGTCAGCGCGGTGGCACTAGTTTTTTGTGCGGATTCCGCCTTCTTAATCCGCTCAGCGTTTGTTTTGAATGAAGCTCCAAGCTGGTCATTGGCCTTTTTTACTTTTTTTACTTTTTTAACGCTATCTTCTACCGACTTGTTGGCAGATCTTCGCTCCCCTTTTGATTTCCTTAGAGCTTTAGCTGCGACAACCGTCTCTTTCCTTTGTTCTGCGGTTGCCTCTGAATTTTTCGACCTCGCCTGAGTTAGTTCGTACTCTCTCTGTTCTATCTTATTGATTGCCGCTTCGGTTTTTTTGCGTTCAGGAGACCCCTTTTCTTGGGTCATAGCCTTTTTCTCTAAGTTACCTCTATTCTTAGCGTGCGAAGCCAAGTCTTTATCTATCTTCGCATTCTTTTTAGCTTCACTTGCTTCCGCACCTTGAAGTAAGTTCTTTTCTTTGTTATATTTGCCTTGGTTTTGTGCTACAGCTTGTTCGCTAGCGTACTGTCTGGAGCTTTCTGAGAATAAATCTCCACGCGCCTCTGTGCTTTCGGCGTCTACGCGACGTTGCTCTTGTTGGAGTGCTCCTTTTTCTGCTTGAGCTTTTTGAGCCTCTCTGTTTGCACTATCGTTTTCTTTCTTAGCTTGATCCCTATGGGTACTCTGAGTCTGATGCACTCCCTCGGCTGTCTCTAAATCTTGTTTCCTCTTTTTGGCATTCTGTTCCTTGCTGGTGACCTCGTCTCGTTGAGTGTCAACAGCCTTTTGTCCCGCCGACTCTGCTTGTTTAGCAGCTTCAAACTCTGCTTTGGAAGCCGCTTGTTGATTCGTTGCGTTTTCAACCTTTTTCTGCGCTTTAGCTTCTTTTTTAGCGTCTTCCTGTAGCTTTGAGTCTGCCTGCGCTTTAGCTTTCGCCTTTGATCCTGTAGAAGCCCCCTGCTCTCCAGCATCTCCGCCTCCGCCCTTCCCAGCCTTTTTAGCTTTCTGGATTGTGATGGTAGCATTATCTATTGAAAAAGAGCTGAGTGCAGATTCAACTGATGTTGCCACCTCTGAGCCGATATCCTCGCCTGACAATGCGTTCTCAACAGCGTCGGCTTTCTTTTGCTCTTTTGCGTCTAAGCCGTCAAAGAAACTATCCACAGTCTTATTATAGGCTCTTAATCCGAAACCGATTACAACAAGACCCTGTATGGCTTTCACTGCGCGTTCAGCACCAATAGTAAAGCTCGCCTGAGTGTCGCTAGCGTTCTTGGACTTATCGCCTAGTGTACCTATAGCCCCAGCAGCAACCGCCGAGATTGCACTCAACTTAAAGAAAGCGGACTCCATTCCTCCGCCGCCCCCACCTGAAACGCCACCTCCTTTATTAAGCATTTGAACGGGACCACCTTTATTGAATCCCGTTACGCCCTTTTTGTTCATATTGCTAAGATTAGAATATCCAATACTCTGTGCGGACTTTCTATTGATAACAAATTCGCCGGGGGTTAATAAGGCTGGCACAGTGTCTTTACCAGAGTGTACACCTCCCTTATTTGCTAGAGCTATTTTCAATCTTGGGTCTCTAGCTGCCTTATTGTATAACCCGCCGTCTCCGCTTTGAGCCGTTTCAAGTTGTCTCTTTGCGTCGGCAGCAGCCAACGAATCTATGAATCCATCGTCATCTAAAAATAATCTTTTAAGTCTTTGCTTTTGAGCTTTCTTAGACAGGTCAGGGAAGTCAAAGTTAGTGCCTCCGCCGCCAATCTTAGCGTTGGTTAAAGCGCCGATAATACCCTCTAGCATGAAACCTTCTACGGATTCCTGAGCGCCCTCTAGGAATTTGTCGTAATTAAATAATTTGCCTTCGTCGGTATTAATGGGTGGTACATCTAGTTCTTTTACCATCTTGCTCTTAGAGATAACTCGCACGCCAGCTTTGAGCACCCTCTTGGTTACAGACGAGATCTTTTTGCCCCACTTGCTTTCTAGACCTCCTTTACTTCCACCGATTTGCCTAGCCGGGAATGGTCCTTGGAGATTAATTCCGAAATTATCAGTCTCTCCAATTGATCGAAGCTTATTTTTTCTGCTAGCAACGTCTTTTGCGATATCAGCTCTAGATGTTTTTGCGTATTCCCTCTCTGCGTCTTTCATCATGTCGCGGGAGATTGCTGTTTTGTTGCCTTTTTTAGTTGCATATTTACGACCAGCTCCGTCAAGCCATTGAGCCATTCCAGAATTTCTGTTGAATACAACTGGACCCGTGCTGTTATTTAGGCTTCCTTTGTTATAGCCAAAGTCAACTGCGTCTTCCATTCCTTTAACGTTTTTTGCTTGTGCCTTTTTTAGGAGAGGTTGAACTCTAGGTCTTAACTTATCAGCCGCTGGTGCTGATAGTTTTTTCCCTTTTGAGGCGACAGAACCGTCGCCACTTATTGTAAGCGCTCCGAACTGTTCGGGGTTCATTGCTTTTACTCTAATTACTTGACCGCCATCTTTGTATCCCTTAACATTCATGTTCGCAAGATTGTTAGCACCAATCTGCTTGACGCTACTCTTTCGGATCACAAACTCTCCGGGCTGAAGCATGGCAGGAACAGTGTCTCGGTTTCCGCTTCCGGGGACCATGCCTCCTTTAGCGAACGCCATAATCCTGCCGCCCTGATTTTTAGCTTGAGCACCAGCAATCGCACTGCCAATACCCTTACCAAAACTTCCAATACCTTTAGCAAATTTTATTGCAGCAAACGCACCTATCAGCGGGATCAGTGGTTTAAGAGCGTCGGCAACTTGAATGAAAGCGTTGGCTAGACCAAGGGTAGTCTTGACCATAATTTGGAAAGAGCTAGTCTCAGTGAGACCACGAACCAAGGCAAGAAATTCTTCTTTGGTTTTCTGTATCTGAACAGCCAAAGCTTGCTGTGCAGTGGCGGCGTCTTTATCGAGACTGGATGCTCCCGCAACAGCAGCTTGCCGTGCTTTTTCGGCGGTCTCAAACTCTTGCAAAAGAGGAATAACCTTACCGATCTGACGGAAACCACCAAGCTGTTCTGCTATTTGAATAAACCTCAAATCGCCAGCAGGCACGTCTCCCAACGCTTTACTCAGCCTTTTTACGGCCTCAAATGGGCCGACAAATCTACCATTCAAATCGGTAAGGCTAACACCCAGCTCTTTTAAGTACTGAATGGTGGCTGGTCTTTGAATACGTGTAAGAATAGTACGTAAACCAGTAGCGATAGACTCTGCACTTTCACGAGTCGTAGCACGAATAGAAGTAAACAGACCTAGGAATTCATTGAGGCTACCACCAGCAGCTTTGAAAACACCACCAGTACGACGAATGGCCCCAATAAGGTCTCCGGACTCAACAGCGAATTGACCGGCAACAGCGTTGATAGCACCAAGCTGTTCTTTTAACGCTCCAACCCCTTTGCCAAACTGAGCGAGAATGGCAACAGCGCCTTCGGCAGTTTTCGATATATCTTCAAAAGTTGGGGCTAAGGTAGTTTTAGCGAGCGCCTCTAAGGCTATCTTTAGATCGCCAGCTTGAATACCTGCCTGAGCTAAGATTCTAGTAGCGCCTAAAAGCTCTTTAGAAGAAGTGCCTAGGCTTGTGGCTAGACGGGTTATTTCTTGATTGAGACCTTTAAGTGAACTAACGCTCTTTCCAGTAACTTGAGATATCTTAACAACTTCTCTTTGGAAATCTATCGCTTCCTGAGTGGCGTTAGCCATTGTGTTAGTAAACAGACTAACGGCTCTACTAGCCACTGTGAATGCAGCAAACCTTTTAAGAGCTAAGCCAAAAGACTTGCCCATATTGTTAGCTGCACTAGTAGCTTGATTAGTAGCTGCCGTTACCTGTTTTATCTGCTTCGTCGCCTTACCAGCACCAGATACCTGTATAGGTACGGACAAATTGCCCAGTTGCCCCTGCATTTGGTTGACAACTTGTCGGGTATTTGTTGGTGCTTGAAGCTTTAACTGTGCAGTCAGTACATATCTAGACATTTAATCTCTCTAAAATAATTGACTACACTCTCCGTTAGCTCTCCGTGGCGTCAGTTGCTGTCGTTGTTTTCTTTCTGGTGGTTTTCTTTTTGGGCGG
>Ga0316202_10002870_pt1 | contig 10851 bp, 6 predicted proteins | sample 3monrhotite_MG_FD_204934 | JGI IMG/M metagenome (GOLD analysis project Ga0316202, IMG submission 204934) | Microbial mat bacterial communities from mineral coupon in-situ incubated in ocean water Damariscotta River, Maine, United States -... | ecosystem: Environmental > Aquatic > Marine >...
AGGGCTTGAAATTCCTCAATACTCTCGACCTTACGCTGCATTGCAGCATACGCCGCTGTACAGCACACGTGCGCACCGTCTCACAGCCAAAACAAGACCGCGGTTTACATACCCAACGGAACAGGCCAGAGCCGGAAAACCCTAAACAGTCCTCACCCCAGGGAGGGAAACACCAAAATGACTGACACCAATATTTTTCCGGTTCCAGACGCGCTGGCCAAAACGGCATGGGCCGACAACGCCAAATATCTAGAGATGTATAAAAGCTCGGTGGAAGATTCCGAGGGCTTCTGGGGCGAGCATGGCAAACGCCTCGATTGGATCAAACCTTACACTCAGGTTAAGGACGTCAATTACACCGCCCCCGGCGTTTCCATCAAATGGTTTGCCGACGGCACGTTGAACGCCTCCGCGAACTGCGTTGACCGGCACCTAAAAACCCGCGCCAACCAAACCGCGATTATTTGGGAAGGCGACGATCCGGCTGATTCCGAACATATCAGCTACCAGAAGCTATACGATGAGGTCTGCAAATTCGCCAACGCGATGAAGGCCCGTGGCGTCAAAAAGGGCGACGTTGTTACGCTGTACATGCCGATGATCCCCGAAGCGGCCTACGCCATGCTGGCCTGCACGCGCATCGGCGCTATCCATTCCATCGTTTTTGGCGGCTTTTCGCCGGACGCCTTGGCGGGCCGTATTCAGGGCTGTGCATCCAACTGCGTGATCACCGCCGACGAAGGCCTGCGCGGTAAAAAAGGCATCCCGCTGAAAGCCAACGTCGATGCCGCCCTTAAAGGCTGCCCTTCCGTCGAGACGGTGTTCGTGGTGAAGCGCACCGGCGCCGACATCCATTGGCAAAATGGCCGCGATGTTTGGTACGAAGACGCTATCGCTGATGAGCCCGCCATTTGCGAACCGGAAGAAATGAATGCCGAAGACCCAATGTTCATTCTTTACACGTCTGGTTCCACCGGCGCACCAAAGGGTGTTTTGCACACCACTGGTGGATATATGGTCTATGCGTCCATGACCCACCAATATGTCTTCGACTATCACGACGGCGATGTTTACTGGTGCACCGCCGACGTGGGTTGGGTCACGGGGCACAGCTATATTGTTTATGGGCCATTGGCCAACGGCGCCACGACATTGATGTTCGAAGGCGTGCCCAATTATCCCGATACCTCACGGTTTTGGCAGGTGTGTGACAAACACAACGTCAACATTTTCTATACCGCGCCGACCGCTATTCGCGCCCTGATGCGCGATGGTGACGAACCGGTGAAAAAAACCTCCCGCAAGTCGTTGCGCTTATTGGGTTCTGTGGGTGAGCCGATCAATCCCGAAGCGTGGATGTGGTATTACAATGTGGTCGGCGAGGGGCGCTGCCCCATCGTCGATACGTGGTGGCAGACCGAAACCGGTGGCATTTTGATCACCCCGCTACCAGGTGCCACAGCACTCAAACCCGGCTCGGCCACCCGGCCGTTCTTTGGTGTGCAGCCGCAGATCGTCGACAATGACGGCAATCCCCAAGAAGGCGCCGCTGAAGGTAACCTCTGCATCGTCGACAGCTGGCCCGGCCAAATGCGCAGCGTGTTCGGTGACCATGAACGCTTTGAGCAGACCTATTTCTCCACCTATCCCGGTAAGTACTTCACCGGCGACGGCTGCCGCCGCGATGAAGACGGGTATTACTGGATCACCGGCCGCGTCGATGACGTGATCAATGTGTCTGGCCACCGTATGGGCACGGCGGAAGTCGAAAGCGCCCTGGTCGCCCACGCACACGTGGCCGAGGCCGCCGTCGTCGGCACGCCGCATGACATCAAAGGACAAGGCATCTACGCCTATGTCACCCTAAACGCCGGCATTGAACCGTCTGACGAACTGAAAAAAGAGCTGGCCACCTGGGTTCGCAAGGAAATCGGGCCCATCGCCACGCCGGACTGGCTCCAATGGGCACCCGGACTGCCCAAAACCCGTTCCGGAAAGATCATGCGCCGCATTTTGCGCAAAATTGCGGAAAATGATTATGGTACACTCGGCGACACTTCAACGCTTGCCGATCCCAGTGTGGTCGATGATCTGATCGACAATCGTCAAAATCGCTAACGTCAGTTCTGCTATCGATCAACGGCGGGGTCTTAGGCTCCGCCGTTTTTTGTGCGCCCATTTAGGTCGTTAATACGTAATCATTAATTCTGCATTGAAACTTAGATTATATAATTAGCTCTAAATTGTAATCTGCTTTTGCTTATTTGAAATAAGATATTTCTGTGCGTCTTTTATTTTGATGCGGTTGAATAAGTATTATTTTATAATAGGTTACAAAATATCATAAATCTGACTTCATACTAACTTCATAGTATACGTATCTTGTAACCACACAGCGCCCATCTTTATAAACAAGTTGCCCTCTGCTATCGACGGATTTTGCGAGCAGGTAAAGCCGATATTCTCATTCTCAAGTGAACAGCCCCCATCCTAAATTGACACTAAGTTAATTATTTATGCTTATTTATCTTTCCAACTCACCTCATTATGGATGGCCTACGCATGTAGGTTTCTTCAAATTCGAAAACGACATTTATCGCCATAGCGAAACGCATCGTGCCGCACGACGCTCCGACAGATAGTCCGCATGGGCTCTTTTTGTGCGTCCAGCAACCCGCGCCATAAAAAATTGATGAGGATGCGATATGATTTTTTAACCAGCATGTGACTTCAAATAATTTAGAATTGACTTCAAAACGTTTGATTGTTAACGCCGGATTGACGCCCGCCGTGAAGCAGAGGGGAGGCTTAAAAAGGCTTAAAAATCAACGCATCGACCCCTACTTTCCCAATCTCCGTAACGGACCGGATCAGGGCCGCTACGTCCGCCATATTCTTTAGGTTTAGCCTCAGACTGAGCAATCGTTTCGAATTCAGATCTTTTTTTATCGCTCGTATCTACGGCGTCCTTATCGAGAGCTGGTGTTTCAGGTGTCGGTTTATTGTTGTTTATAAACGTCGACATGGTGTCGCTGGCCTTTCCAAAACGCAGAATAGCTTGCACCTTTCAGTGTAACCCGCGCCCCGGTCATGGTATAGGGGCACTTGAACACGCCCTTTACATGGCACACACCCCCATTGGCCAATCAATCGAGCTCATACCCCATGCCCCGCACCGCTGCGCTTAACCTTCTCGACGCCATTCTGGATCACAAGCAGCTGCTTGATGATGCGCTCAGACAAGCCGAAGGGTTTTACGAACTGCCCGAACGAGACCGGGCGCTCGCTCAGCAGATCACCCGCACCGTCTTGCGTCATTTGGGTGAAATAAATATCCTTATTTCGGCATTTCTAGACAAGCCTTTGGGAAAAAAAGGCCTTGCCGTCCAAAACGTCATGCGCATCGGCTTAGCGCAGCTGTTTTTTCTCAACACAGCCGACCATGCGGCCATCGACACAGCCGTAGATCTGTGCGTTGGAGGGCATCTTGCCCCCTACCGGAAACTGGTCAACGCCATTTTGCGCCGCGCCCAGCGTGAAGGCCCCGCGTTGCTTGCCGCACAAGACCCCGCGCAAGTAAATACACCGCCTTGGTTATGGGAAAAGTTGGTATCCGCTTATGGTGCAGATGTCGCACGCGCCATCACGGCGCAACATCTGATCGAAGCCCCGCTCGACATTACGGTCAAAGAGGACCCGGCGGCTTGGGCCGAAAAGCTGGAGGCTCAACTGATGCCCACCGGCACCTTGCGCCTGGGCGAGCATAAGGGCGCAATCACCACATTGCCCGGTTTTGATGAGGGCGCATGGTGGGTTCAAGACCTCGCCGCCAGCTTGCCTGCGCGGCTTTTGGGCAACGTGCGCGATCTCGACGTTATCGATTTATGCGCTGCGCCTGGTGGTAAAACCATGGAACTTGCCGCCGCCGGCGCGCGGGTCACCGCCGTTGATCGATCCGAAAAACGTTTGCAGCGGGTAGCGGAAAATCTCAAACGCACCAACCTTCCCGCCCAACTGGTCACCGCCGACGCAACCAAATGGCGCCCCGCCATGCTGGCAGACGTCGTTCTATTAGATGCGCCGTGCTCCGCCACCGGCACCGCCCGGCGACACCCGGACGTTTTGCATCTGAAACAATCTGCCGACGTTCACAAACTCGCCGGCTTGCAATCCCGTCTGCTTAAATCCGCTATCGACATGGTTCGACCCGGCGGGTTGATCGTTTTTTGTACCTGCTCACTCCTCCCCGAAGAGGGCGAAGCGCAAATCCAGGCCTTATTGGCAACCGACGCCCCCGTTCGCCTGGACCCATTGCAGCCCGCAGAAGCCGGTGCACTCACCGAAATTGTTACCGCAGAGGGATACTTACGCACTTTACCCTGCCATTTGAACGAACAGGGCGGCATGGATGGATTTTTCGCCGCACGCTTGCGCCGCCTCTGAGTGTTTAAGCATCATTTCAGGGAAACCGCCTATATCAAGTGCTTCATCAAATGCTTCTGCGTGAAGGCTAAAACCAAGGGGGCGGGCAGCCTCACAAACTCGGCGAATCCACGAAACCCTCACGTCAGCCGAAATATTTGGGACCAGCTTGAGGGCGGTAATTCACTAAATATCCGAAAATTCCAAATAGCCTGCCACGCTGTGATGGTGGTTCTTGCCCGCCCCGGGCAATGCTGCTACCCATCAAGATTATGAGCCTCATCCCCACAGCATTCCAGGACGCGATACTCGCATCGGAGCCAATGAGAGAGAGCCGGTTTAGGGCATCCGCTCTTTATCGCCTGATGCTGATTGGGCGATCGCCCAAGGGTATCCGGCAGCAGGTTCCGGAACTTTGGCCGGGTGATCCTGGAATCGGCCGTGAAATTCTGAACTGCGATTTCCGCCACCTCGATGAAAGTCACGTCTTAAATTCTGCCGCAGAATTGCCCGCCACAGCTTCGGCGGCTTGGCGCGCCTGGTTTCATGGTCATGGCTGGCTTAGGGATCTTTGCGCCATGGGCGGCGGTGAAGCCCCGTATTTTGCTCGAGAGTGGTTATCGGCCTGGATGGATGCCAATCACACCTGGAATGCCATAGCCTGGGCTCCCGAGGTTGTCGCCGAGCGTTTGGTGCAGTGGAGTCAGTACTGGAATTTTTTGGTGCGCGATGACGGCTGCAGCCCATTTGAACGGCGGCTTTGCAAACGTGCCGGCCGCGATGCCCGTCACTTGTTCCTGACCGTTCCGGCGCGCAGCCTTGGTTTTAAGCGATTGCATGCCATAAAGGGTCAGGTTTTTGGTGCGTACGCCCTGTTGGGTGGAGAGAGCCGCCTGGCCCGAGCCCTCACCCGTCTGGAACAAGAAATTGGCGCGCAAATCTTGCCTGATGGCGGGCATGTCGAACGCAGCCCCGAGCGTCTCTCCGAAGTTCTAAAGGACCTTTTAGAACTCAAAGCGTTGCTCAGCGTCGCCACCGGCGACGTGCCTGGATTTGTACAGAATGCCATTGACCGCACCGCACCGATGTTGCGCGCTCTGCGCCACAATGACGGTGGGCTGGCCTTATTTAACGGTGGCCTTGAAAATGACCCCGCATGGCTTGACCTGCTTCTGGCGCAAACCGCATCAACCGCCAAGGCACCGCAAAATGCGCCTCATGCCGGATTTCAGCGACTTAACGCGGGTGCCGTCCGCATTATTATGGATTGCGGCCAGCCGACATTCGTTGGCCATGCCCAGCACGCAGGAACACTGAGCTTCGAGCTCAGCGTCGGCAAACATCGGCTGTTCGTTAATTGTGGCGCAAGAAAAGACCTTAACGATCCATGGCGCACGGCGCTTGCAAGCACAGCCGCTCACTCGACCGTAACCGTCAACGACACATCCAGCACCATGTTCGGCCTGAACGGCGAGCTGCGAAATGGGCCCGAACAAGTCATCTGCACCCGTCAAGACGTTGAAGAGGGCACTTTGGTTGAAGCCAGCCATGACGGCTATATGAACGCATTCGGTCTCATGCATCATCGGGCCCTGTTTGTTGCCTCACATGGAACCAACATCCGTGGTGAAGATCGTCTGATCGGCACCGGCGGTGCACACTTTACCCTTCGTTTTCATCTTCATCCCAAGGTTAAAGCTTCGCTGCTCGGCGATGGTCACGGGGTTTTGTTGCGCTTGCCTGATAAGGACGTATGGCGGTTACGCACCTCGACCGACACCGTAACCCTTGAAAGCAGCGTCTATGTGGGCCATGCCGGTGAACACCGCCGTACCGAGCAGATTGTCATATCCGGCCCGCTTTCCGGGAACGGTGCTCTGGTAAAGTGGGCATTGACGCGGGATGAAGCCTAACTCGAGCCCCAATCCATTTCGACGTAAAAAAGACTGCCGTCACAAAACGTTGGTGTGATACCCTCCCGAACCAAGACCGACACTCGACCCAGGTAATCCCAGCCATGGCCTTCCTGCCCAAAGCCCTGATGATGCGGCCCCGCAACCAGATCGCGTTTATTCACGATGTGATCATGGCGGCATTGTCATTTGGAATATCCATGGCTTTGCGCATCGGCGACATTTTCGCGCCTTTTCACGGCAACGTCATATTCACCGGTACAGCCATGTTCACCGCCACGGCCGCCGTGGTGTTTTTAAGCCTGCGCATGTACCGAGGCATCTGGCGCTACGCGTCCATGAACGATCTGGTGACGCTGGCCAAGGCCGTGACCATTTTGATGGTGGTCTTTTCGCTGGAGATGTTCTTATTTTTCCGTCTTGAAGGGGTGCCGCGCTCGGTTCCCATCATCAACTGGTTTGTCTTACTGGCCATGCTCGGTGGGCCGCGGTTTCTATATCGCATGATCAAGGACCGCCGCTTCGATTGGCATCTCGATCTCAATGCATCTTCAAAAATTCCCGTCTTGCTGGTCGGCGCGGGTGACGAGGCGGAGTTGTTTATCCGGGCCGTTGCACGCTCAACAACCTCGACCTACCGCCCTGTTGGCATTATTTCTGAAAACCCAGATCGTGTGGGCAGGCTGATCCATGACGTCACGATCCTGGGGACGGTAGCGGATATCGAGCAAATTATTCCCGGCCTTTCCGGCGAGGATCGCCCCCGGCGTTTGGTACTGACCAAGGACGCAATCATGGGTGCCGGGCTGCGTGAACTGCTGGAAACGGCCCATCGCTTCGGCATGACCATCGCACGCACCCCCCGGGTGGATGACCTGAAATCGGGCGAAGAGCAAGATGTTCGCATCCGCCCCATCGCCATCGAAGATCTGCTCGGACGACCGCAGCAACCTCTGGATCGAGATGCCATGACGGCGCTGGTCAAAAATAAGCGCGTCATGGTAACCGGCGCTGGAGGATCGATTGGCTCTGAACTGACCAGACAGATTGCGGCCATTGGTCCGCAAGAACTGATCTTGCTCGAAAATTCCGAATTCGCCCTATATCAGATCGACCTCGAAATGACTGAGCAGTTCCCTGAAATGACCCGTCATCCGGTGATTGCCGATGTTCGAGACCGCACGCGTATCGACCATATATGGGCACACCACAAGCCCCAGTTGGTCTTTCATGCCGCAGCACTCAAGCACGTGCCGCTGGTGGAAGACAATATCTTTGAGGGCATGCTCACCAACGCGACTGGCACCCGTAACGTGGCTGATGCCTGCGAGGCAAGTGGCGTCGACATGATGGTCATGATCTCCACCGACAAGGCCGTTAACCCCACCAACATTATGGGCGCGACCAAACGCATCGCCGAAACATACGTGCAGGCCCTGGACCTGCAGCGCGGCGCAGACGAAGGAACTCGTTTCGTTACCGTGCGCTTTGGCAATGTCTTAGGCTCCACCGGATCGGTGGTGCCGTTGTTTCAAAAGCAATTAGAGGCTGGCGGTCCGCTGACCGTTACCCATCCCGATATGACCCGCTATTTCATGACCATTCGCGAAGCCGTTGAATTGGTACTGCAAGCCTCGGCTCTCGGCGCTACCAGCCACGCCACCGATGGCAAGCTATTCGTCCTGGACATGGGCGAACCGGTAAAGATTATTGAACTGGCGCGTCAAATGATCCGCCTAGCGGGACTGAGGCCCGATGAAGACATCAAAATTCAGCTCACTGGCACACGACCCGGCGAAAAATTGTTTGAAGAAGTTTTCCACGGTTCCGAACCGCCCATCCCCACCCAGGCCCCCGGTATCTTACTGGCTTCGCCGCGGACCCATGACGTCGAAGACGTCCGGCGCACCTTGGGTGAGCTGGACGCCGCCGCCCATGCCGAAGATCGGGTTCGATTGTTAGCTGCGGTCGCCAAACTGGTCCCCGAGTACGCGCCGCCACCCACTGATCAAGGCGGGCTTGGTTGAAGCGGCAGGCACCGCAACCTCGCTAAGTCCTGATAAGTGACACTTATGCCTCAACCGGGGCTGGCCTTGCGCGCTTGAGACTGGTATATCGCCAAGACCGCTTCATCCAGCTGTCACATATCAGGGAACCGTCCTCATGTCCGAACCCATCCGCCGCGCATTGCTTTCCGTATCCGACAAAACCGGCATTGTTGAATTTGGCCGTTTTCTCGCCGACCAAGGTGCCGAAGTGCTGTCCACCGGTGGCACCGCCAAGATGCTCGCCGATGCGGGGGTGCCGGTAACCGAGGTGTCCGAGCATACAGGCTTCCCCGAAATCATGGACGGACGGGTCAAAACCCTGCAGCCCGCAATCCACGGCGGCCTGTTGGCGGTGCGCGACAATGCCGAGCACATCAAGGCGATGGAAGAACACAACATTGCGCCCATCGATCTGTTGTGTGTAAACCTCTATCCGTTCGAAGAAACGCTTACCGCTGGCGCGAGCTACGACGATTGTGTCGAAAACATCGACATCGGCGGCCCGGCGATGATTCGTGCCGCGGCCAAGAACCACGGCGACGTCACCGTGGTGGTCGAGCCCGAAGATTATGAACGCGTGATGACGGAAATAAAGGCCAATTCCGGCGCCACCACCTTGGAAACCCGCAAATTTTTGGCTCAGCGCGCCTATGCCCGCACCGCCGCTTACGACACCGCCATTTCCACATGGTTCGCAGATGAGACCGAGCAAGTCTGGCCCAAACGCCTGAGCTTTGCCGGTGAACTGAAGCAAACCATGCGTTACGGCGAAAACCCCCACCAGGCTGCCGCATTCTACGTGAACGGCGATCCGCGCCCCGGCGTGGCGTCCGCCACCCAGCTGCAAGGCAAAGAGCTTAGCTACAACAACCTCAACGACACCGATGCGGCATTCGAGCTGGTCGCCGAATTCGACGACATCGCTTGTGCCATCATCAAGCACGCCAACCCCTGCGGCGTGGCCGTCGGCAAGACGCTGGCCGAAGCCTACCGCGACGCCTACATGTGCGACACCGAAAGCGCGTTCGGCGGCATTATCGCCTTAAACCGCACGCTAGATGGTGAAACAGCGGAAGAAATCACCAAGATTTTCACCGAGGTGATCATCGCCCCCTCAATCAATGACGAGGCACTGAAAATTCTTGCGGGTAAAAAGAACCTACGCGTGCTGACCACCGGCGCGATGCCGGACCCCACCGCGGGCGGGCGCACGGTTAAAATGCTGGCCGGCGGCTTGTTGGTGCAGGGACGCGACAACGCGATTTTCGAAGACCTGAAAGTCGTCACCGAAAAAGCCCCGACCGATGCCCAATTGGCCGACATGAAATTCGCTTACACCGTCGGCAAGCACATCAAGTCCAACGCGATTGTTTACGTCAAGGATGGCCGCACTGTCGGCATCGGCGCGGGTCAAATGAGCCGCGTGAATTCATGCCGCATCGCCGCCTTCCGCGCAGAACAAGCCGCCAAGGCCGCAGGCGCGGATCAAAGCTGGGCCATCGGTTCGGTGGTTGCATCCGACGCGTTTTTCCCGTTTGCAGACGGTCTTTTGGAAGCCGTCGAGGCCGGCGCGCTGGCGGTGATCCAGCCCGGCGGCTCCATGCGCGATGAAGAGGTCATCGAAGCGGCCAACAAAGCTGGCGTCGCGATGGTCTTCACCGGCATGCGTCACTTCCGTCACTAAGTTTATGGGGCCCATAAAAGCGCCGGGTGCGGGAAGGCCGAAATGCCGTGGTCATGCCCGCGCCATTGGGGCCGACTAGGCCCGTTGCCCGACCGTCCAGCGCCGTGAGGTCCACCAGCCCATCTAGCGCCCGAACCCGACTGAAGCGCTCGGTGAGGTTTTCAATCTCAATCATGAACCAAGCGGAACACCGGGTTTTGCCAGATCAATCGTCACTTAGCGGCCCCTTTCGTTCCATCAAGTCTTACGTTCATCAATCAGAGATTTCAACGCACGACTGGCTACGGCGATCATCGAGATATCGTTGATATCTCCGGCCCACAATTCGGTCAGCAATTGCTCGGCCCGATCAATCGCGCCTTGATGCGTGCTCGTCCACACCTTGAACGCCTTATCCGGATCCGTCACATTTTTAGAAACCTCCAGCACGTGTGCGGTGAGGTTAAATTGATGGCCGAACAGCTCTTCTATTAACGCTGCGACCGCCAATTTTTGCCAGTGACTTTCGCCCGTCAATGCCTCGCACGCCGCACGCAGACGACCAAGCCGGAACCGCGCACCGACCGCAAAGTACAGCCTCGCTACATCACACACCTTCAAGCCGCGCTCTTGAGCCAGCAGCACAATATCGGTTCCGGATGCCAGATTGACGAACCCGGCAATGCGCAGGGCCAGATCTTGAGGAACCCCCTCATTCACATAGACTTGTGCACGTGCTTCCATGTCTTCGCGGTAATGCCCCGGCACCACGGATGTCAGCCCCGCCGCCAACTGGCTTAAGCCG
>Ga0316202_10002871_pt1 | contig 10844 bp, 20 predicted proteins | sample 3monrhotite_MG_FD_204934 | JGI IMG/M metagenome (GOLD analysis project Ga0316202, IMG submission 204934) | Microbial mat bacterial communities from mineral coupon in-situ incubated in ocean water Damariscotta River, Maine, United States -... | ecosystem: Environmental > Aquatic > Marine >...
ATAGTTCTTCTCTATGTACAACCCATAGACAACTGTCTATTTTGCCATTATTAATTGCATCAACAATAAAGCTAATTGCGGTAACAGTTTTACCGCCACCAGTAGGTAAACAAATTATTCCTTTTGGATTTTTAGAATTAGAATTAAAGAAGTAATCATTTGCTTTATCAATAGCTTCAATTTGGTGCTGTCTAAGTTTAAACTTTTTATTAGACAATAGACCTCCTTTAACGAATCTCATGATTACACCTTATAAATCAGACAAAGATTTAATTTTGTCTTTTACTTTTGTAGTTACTTCTGCAACAACACCCTGGAGCGCTGTCTTGAGAAGGTAACAAGTTAAAAATGCGGACAAAACCGCACTACATACAGCAATAAGTATAGAATACACAACACATATAATAGTCAATCCATCTCCTTAATATGCTTACGAACGTAAGCAACGGGATCATTGTCCCACTTTTCCTCTCTCCAAGTCATAACTTGACACATTAGTTCAGTGGGATTTAGTCTAAGTTTTTTAGCAATTTTATAAATAGTATCAGTTCTTGGGCCTTGTAGTGCCCAACTTCTAACGCAAATATATGTACAGCCAACTTTTCTTTGAAATTCTTTAGTAGCATATCTGCGTTTATTAGCAATTTTCATGACAGGATTACGCATTCTATGCATAGATCTTGCCACGATTTCAGCATCGGATTCCTTACGTTTTCTTTTAATTCTACTTTTCATAATTACTCCAATAAAAAAAGTGCCTGCGTGCCAATGGTAGGCGACACGCAGACACTACTCAGAAAGAATGAATCGTTAACTATTACCCAATACCGACTTTATCTTCTGCCAGTATTTTTGGGTTGATTGTTTTTTATGGCCTTTCGGACCACCATTATGAATTCTAGCAATCTTTTCTGCATTAACAGGATTTAATGCATTAGAAGCATATCTATTCATGTACTCAAGTACAATAAGATATGCATACTCATAATCAAAACAATCATCATATCCACCGCTTATTAAATAAGGGTCATTACTGAATTCAACAGCGTCGTACCAATATGCATATTGAATTTGAAATGGACCAATAGAATCTCCTGCATCACCAATAGCATTGGAATCGCAATTAGACTCTACTTGGCAAATAGCCTCAAGAACTCTGTGAAGTTCCATTGCCTGATCAAAAGCAAACAAATCGTCTTCACTTTGTTCTTGAATTTCAACCTTAGCTGGCCAACTTAATTGCCCGCCAAAGTATCCAATAGACAAAGAAACAATGCAAATAAATGCATATATTACACGGTGCATACACATGCCTTTCTAGCATTTTCATCAATTACAATGTAGCGTTTATGATCAACTTTAATATCTTTTTGCTTACAACCCATATGGTTTGCAGCATCTTTAACGTTATCACACATAGCAACATCGAACTTAATAGACCTATAAAGGTCATGAGCTCTAGTTACTTCGTTAGATTCAAGATCTATAATCCTCAACTATTTTCCCTTTCATCCCTAAAATCTTCAGCTTCTTGTATTCTTTTGTTTATTTTGTTTATTTTCCAAGCGTGTTCGCTTGGCTCATCCATAAGAAACCAGTTATAACATCCCCACTTTTTCCATGCTCTTCTGGCATGATCAAGACTAGGGCAGTTATTAGGACCCAACCATATATCAATGGTATAGAATTCTTCCGTAGGAATATAGTCATCTCTTTCCCAACCACATATCTCGCATATGTCGTTAGGTCTTTCTAATTCAGTTTGATAACAAACTGGACATTTTTTAGCAGTCATATTCCCCCTAATAACCAGAAGCAGATAATACTTCTTTCAAATCTTTTTTATCAACATAAACTCTAGATCTATCTTTAAAACATAAAGTAGATAAAGATGTTCTATTGGTATTTATTTTTATTTCAACAATCTCTGATACATCAATCTCTCGTTTTATAACGAGACCATTTTCTGTCATATAAGTACCAGATCTGTCAATGGCTTTTACTTTTAAGTATTTCATGTAGTCTCCTTACATATTAAGCATATAAGAAAGCTACATAAAATACTAGCTATTTACTTTGTCAACAAATTTAAGAATTCTACCAAGATGTTCTTTATGTTTAAGATTATACACAAGAATATCATTGTCATAAGCAATTCTTACTGCTTGACCAGTACCTCCAGAGGCATCTTTGATTAGTCCTTGTTCGTCTGTTTCATACGAATTAGTCCAGCAGATAATAAACTTACTAGGAATTCCAGAATGCTTACCCATAATCTGGAAGTAATTCCTAGCCATGAGTTCACGCACATAACCATTGAGTTTCCTAGAATTTGGGTGATAACGGTCAACACTAGCCCATGCATCACTTACATTCCCTTCTTCATACATACTATTAGATGTATAAATTCGTTGATTATCTGGATTATTTATACCAAATTGAAAAGCAGAATCTGCACCTAAGGCTCCACCAGACCTTAGAACCCATTTTAATTTTTCAAGTCTACTGGCAAGGTCAGTCATTAATGAAAGAATCTGAGGGGGAGTATTGCGGCTTCCAATGCCTGCGTAATACTTACTCATGCCTTTTCCCTATATCCGCAAAGATCTTCATAGTTTTCTGTTTTACCTATTTGTTTAGACTTAGTACAACACCATGACATGTAACGTTTTCCGGCAGTCATGCCTTTACGACGTTCCATTTTAGTTTTACACTTAGGACATGATTTCTCTTTGAGATACGTGTTTTTTGTCTTGCTCGCTGGAGCTCCCATAGTCTATCCCCCTAATCATTTAAGAAATTGATTTACGTTGTTCTACTGTTTTATTCATCATTTCCATAGCAATTTTTGAAACTTCAGTTCCCTCCATTGCTTTCTCATAGATCTCAATGATTTGATCTCTTGCAGCAACACTGGATTTAAGAATCTCAATAGTCTCTTTATGAAAATCAATACGTTGATCCATAACACCAAGATGTTTTTCCATAACACTAATGTTCTCTTTTAAAGTATCAATTAAGCTTTCGTACACTTGTGTAATCTCTTTGTTCATCGATTTCTCCTTAAAAATGTATTTAAAGTTTCTTTAATAAAAAATAATACGATTAGCCTATTGCAAGGCACCAACCTGGCCCGCAGTCATCACCATTTTCAGTCCAAAGGTAAAGACGTGTACAGCCAAGGTTGCCCATAGCCCAATCATCCAAAGGCTCAAAGCCTTCCCATTTTCCAACGATTACACCTTCTACGTAGGGAATACCGTCATCGTCAGCAACCATCCAACGTTGAACGGTGTCAGGAAACTTGTCTTTTAAAAGACTGAAATTTTCGTCGTTTACGCCAAAATTAACTATTTCTTCTTTATCTTCAGTATCCCAAAGGACCTGATCTTTACTTAAAAGTTTAGTAACTTTCCATGCGTATTTAATCCAAGACATAAATATCTCCTATAAAAATATTTTAACTACATTACTTATTTTTACATTTGTTTAATTTAATACTAATTGAACAAAACCGTTTACATCAATACTGTCAATCCTTACTTGCCATACACCATAGTTTCCTACATAAGAGCTAAGTTCAACTTCTTGCCAAGAGTTCATGCCTTGACCTACGAAAAATTCGTTAAACACTTCATATCCTAGGCCATCATATATTCTTATTCTGACAGTGCCGTCAAAATCTATGCCTAAAAAATAGACATAGGTATAGTTATAACCTGTATACCAATCATATGTATCTGAGTTATTGTAGTTACTAAAGTCACCTTCATACATAAACTCATATGTAGTACTAGATAGGTATGGATTATTATAGTCTATTTGATAGCCATGGTTATGATTATCACAACCAACTATACTAGTAGACATACTTAATAGCAATATTAAAAAATATTTAATAACATTCTCCTTAAAAGTGACCGAGCACACGCGAGCAAAAGCATGTTAATCCATGCAGGTTTACCGCCGACGTGTGGTACGTCTCAAAATAGTGGTAAGTGCCACAACACATATTATTCCACTATTGAGTAACATTTGAGAGGCTTACTGTAACAGCTAGGCTGTCTTCAACAGGGCGTGTATGTTGCACGTTCCTATACCCCGACAATGCAAAGAAGGACAAGTCACGACTTTACACTGCCTTGCGTCTGCTCTCTTAACGGCAGCTACCAACAACACTTGGCCTGCCCATGTTGAGCTACAACGGACATCCGTCTGATGGCGGTTTTGTACAACCCCCGCATTGTGCTCGGTCTAATCTATTTACATTTTTAAAAACAACAACATACCCATCAAGCGATGCACTGTCAAGCACCTACAATGAGAGGTACCATACAGTCAAGTAAGCTCCGATTCATCTTCATGGCAGGCTGTCAAGCACCTACAATAAGAGCTACTATACAGTCGGCTGCCTAGGAGTGAGTCCGACTGCGTTCCTGTCAAGCACCTACAATAAGAGCTACCATACAGCTGGAATGACAAACAGACCCTGTCAAGCACCTACAATAAGAGGTACTATACAGTTTCCCCGAGAGCCACACGTACCTGCTCTATTGCGTACACCTGACACTTCCGAACTGTCAAGTACTTACAATGAGAGGTACATCACAGTTCCGGTTGCATCAGCCCAGTGGACAGCGCTGTCAAGTACTTACAATGAGAGGTACATCACAGTGTGTTCCAGGTGCGATGGTCTGGGGTCCGTGCTGTCAAGTACTTACAATGAGAGGTACATCACAGTAGATACCTTAAGTACCACTAGTTATAGGTACATATCCGGGACTTATGTAAATTACAAATTCAAGAATGAGTTCGTAATAAATTACTGCCCGGTTCGCGCTTCACTGAAAACTGCTCCATACCTATAAAGCTATAAATAGCCTTAACGTCGGAGTCTTACACTCTCTCCACGCGCTCTACCCGCCTGACCGGCGGTGAATTTCAAAATTAACTTGTTTTCTTTTTACTTAAACTATTTTCATATTCGTTACGTAAATTAATAGCTGCATTTAAATCTCTATCCATGACATGATTGCAATTAGAATTTTCACATACATATTCTCTTTCAGATAATGAAAGATCTTCTTTCACATGACCACAGTTTGAGCATGTTTTAGAAGAAGGAAAGAACCTAGAAACAACATGAACTTCAAATCCGTACATCTTGGACTTATATTCAAGCTGTCGTCTGAATTCATAAAATGAAGCATCTGCAACTGCTTTAGACAGTTTTGAGTTTTTCATCATGTTTTGAACACTAAGATCTTCAAGTACAACTACAGATAAGTTTTTAGTTTTTGCAATATCAGTTGTTGCTTTATTAATAGCGTCTTTACGCATATTAGCAATACGATAATGCAGTTTGGCAACTTTTTCTTTAGCTTTCTTTTGCCTATTACTGCCTTTAGTTTGCCTAACGTTTATCTTTTTTTGATATCTCGCTAGCTTACTTTCAAGTTGTTTAAGTGGTTTAAGGTTTTCAAACACTTTACCATCTGAACATGTAGCTAAAGTCTTAATACCTAAGTCAATACCAATAGCATTCTTATTTTTAAGCAATGGCGGATAAGTTTCTTCTGACCCACAAAGGACAGAAATAAACCATCTTCCAGCCCTTTCAGATATCGTAACATTAACTATTTTTTGGTCTTTAGGAATATAATCTTTTTCAGCTAATCTAAGCCAACCAATACGAGGTAACTTGATTCGCCCAGATTCTACACGAAATGTGCTAGTAAGCCTAAATGATTTAACTCCTTTATATTTAGATTTATACTTAGGAAATCCAACTTTACGTCCTTTTTTAGTCTTACACCACTTAAAGAATTTCTTGAATGCCTCTTCAAGGTCTTCAAATGCACAGTTAGGTATTCTAGACGAATAATCTTTGTGCCATAAAAGATTATCTAGTTTCCAAGCATTCCATTCCTTAGAAATATCCCAAGCACTAGGCTTTAACTCTCTGTCTTTGACACGCGACAGTGCCCAATTATATGCAAACCTTCTAAGGCCAGCACAGCCTAACATTAAAGACTTTTCTTTATTATTAAGTTTTAATTCAGTCTTATATGATATGTATGTATTAAGCTTTGTCTTTTTTCTATTACTTTTCTTTTTAGGCTTTTCTAATACTGCTTCAGTCATATTAATATCCTTTGCTTATGTCACTGCACCCGGTCTTACCGTTCTAGTTACGGCAGTGTCCCAGTACATACTCTTTATTTTAAATTAAGACATAGACACAAGTATATATATAACAAAAGAAACAAAAGAGAAGATGCTGACAATCGCAAAGACTTCAGCAACTCTCTTTATAATCTTTTCCTTATTCATTACATCCATTTAACTGCGGTTTCAGGAGACAACATTCCACTGTTGTACTTTTCCTGAAGTTCCGCCACGTTTTCACAGCCATGAGGTGGCATTGGATTACCAGGGTGAATAGTGTAAACAACATCACCCATATCCTCATGTGGACCAGTAATAAGAGTGGCAATATTAGTTTGTAGAGTTGCCAAATGGCTTTCGCTGGCATCGACAGCCAGTTCAGGACCATGTTCTCCATCTCTAATAAGCAACAACTTACGCTCATCATCAGTCAGCTCTCCAAGAGACTTGACATTAATGCTAAACATAAAACCAAGTTGGCTAACGCCAGCTTGATAGATCCGAATAGGACCATTTTGCTCAACAAGCCGCCAATCCCACTCAGAAATCATTGGGCGAGTAAGCTCAAGATTCCACTTAGAGCCGGCATCACGTTCACCCCAAAGGGTGCTGTAATGCTCAGGCGCATTCACTCGAGTGTTCTCCAGAACGCTAATCAAAGTTTCTTCATAAATACTCATTTTTCGTCACCATCTCCTATATCATTAAACATTTCAACCATTAAAGGACCATGAACAATCAACTCTCTTTGAGAGTAATCTTCAAGAAAGCTAAAAGCCTCTTGCATCATTACAGATCCACTCATGTATCTGTGGATTCCTTCGATTAACTGCTCTTTGCAGATTCCATCGATCTGAACTTCCCTGTAGTCTTTAGGTACAGGGCTCAGAAAACGAACAACACAACCATCAGGATTTTTCTCAATGACAAACTGATCATTCATACGTGTAATAAACATTTCACTCATATCAAACCTTTCTTTGTAAAAACTATATAAATGTGGGTCAGGTAGGACTTGAACCTACGACCGACGGATTATGAGTCCGTTGCTCTAACCAACTGAGCTACTAACCCTTGTCACATTCGTCACATCCACCCCAAGGATCGTATCCATGGTCACAGAGTCCTTCTCCAAGGGACTCTTTAAGACACTCTGCACAACCACTATTCCAAGTATTACCATGGTGACAGTTCTCACCCGGAATGACTTCGAAATCAAGGTATTCATCCTCGGCTTCTTCTTTCTCAATCACCTCAATCTGAGGTGCAGGGACTTTAACATACTTTGTAAAGTCTCCTTCACCTTGCCAAGGCACATCGATCAAGGCGTTAGGATCCTGAAGATCTCTTCGTGCTTGATCTTCAGTCAAGAACTTCTTAATAACTTCAGTATCATGATACCAATACCATGCTTTCATGTTACCTCCCAAGATTTTTCTTATATTTTATAACTTGTTTTATTATACCAACTTATGGAGGCGGGACCGAAATCCCACCTCCACCTATTTTCTTACATGTAACTACATAAGTCGTTTCTGTATCAGGACTTATCAAATCCTTTTACAAATAGAGTAGTGTAGTCACGAGTGACCCATGCTCGGGAACCTTCAAGATTAGGATCTTCTCTATGTAGATATCCATCTTCATAGGCTTTTGCTGCAATATCAGGATCAATGTCATACATCCCATTGGGATCATCAGCAGCACAAGCTGCACGTTCCTTGTCAAATCCTAGCATTCTGAACCATTGATATGATCCCATAACATTCATTTCATACCAAGGAAGGCCATATACATCTTCAGATTCTTTATGCTTAGTTGCTCTAAGCTTGAAGTCTTCAAAGTCTTCAGCATTAAGTGCCGGTGTGTAATGCCAGTACTCGTTGCCGTCATAATCCATGATCATGTTCCTGTCACCATCGTAGAAGACAAAGTCTCCTTGTATGGTTTGAGTACCAAACCCTGGATCAAAGCTTTCACATGAATCATTATAGAATTCATGCAATGACTTCTCAGTCCAATCAATATCATTCTCTTCATGGTCAATAAAGACAATGTTTCCACCACATCTAAGCCATCCAAACTTAACAGAATCTAAGGACTGGTTAAGCAGACCATTCTCAATAAACTTAGAAAGCACCATAAACTGCTCATGATGAGCAGCAGTCTCTTCAACACTCTTTGCTTTATTACTCATTTATATATCCAATCTAATTAGGAAGTCGCAGGACTAAGTCCTGCAACTTCAATAGCTTTATTCCAAAATACAGGCATGTTTTCAAAAGAAAATGACCCAAATGACTCATTGAGGACATTAGTAAGGGACTTTCCACCACCTGCCTTGTTATTCACAAGAACAATACCTTTGTCTAGTAATAAGAGAAACTTAGCACATGAACGTGCACCATTCTTTTTGGAATACCAAACAGAGAAGGTAAATCCATTCTTATTACGAAAGACGGTAATAGAAGTCGGATAAAAGATCCCACTTTCAGCCCAATCTTTATTTTCAACAATCTTCATAAAAAGATAAGGATTACCATTCTTATCTGATTTAACAATAAGTCCATTATTAATAGCCAAATCGGCCTTGTTCTGAACTAGTTCTTTCTTTGTTATCATATTCATTCCTCCTTTGTTTGTTTTATTTGTACTCTCGGAGGGCTCAACCCCCCTCCACCTATCTCAATCCGGCGGATAAGTATCCTTTTACCTTTAATAAGTAGATATAACCATTCTTCTATAAAGAATAGTAATAAATACATATGTTCAATATGTTAGGAGTATGAGGGTGATGTGTGTCTGTGTATGGATAGACTCTGTCTAAACCAAGAATAACTGTTTCTCACACTGCGTCAGATTAAAGATTTTTTTCTCTGAGGGGGCTAAAAAGCCCTATTAGGGGGTGAACCCCTAGGGAGAATGAGCGCTAAAAGCGCTTAAATCGTTGATTAGACGTAAAAAGTGTTTTTTACAGTAGGGTATTAATAGAATTAATAGATACGCCTACGGCGTTTATTGTTACCACAATATATTGTGGTTTACTTCGTTTATTTGTTGCTAACGCAACTAGATATAGTGCTACGCACTTTGTTGCGGGGCTAGCGCCCCGCTGATATTGGGGCTGCGCCCCCCCCAGGGGCCCCCCGCGTTATATATAATAAAAAAAGTAAAAAAGAATATCTTCGCTGGCGGTGTCCCCAGGCGGGTCCGCTGGCGAAAATAAAAAAAGAGACGTCGAGTGGATTCGAACCACTAATCCTCTCCCTTAAATAGGCAGTGCTCTCGCCTTTTGACACTAGCATTGCAGTGCGTTGGTCTACTAGGCTTCGAGGTAGGTCTGCAAACCATCCTCGACCCCTTGAGCTACGACGTCATGATTTCTAAAGAGACGCTTCCCGGATTCGAACCGGAACTTTCGTGGTTAAAACACGATGTTCTCACTTTTCGGCTACTAGCCTTACAGGGCATTGGCCTACTTAGTCCCGGCAAGGATCTGTAAACCCTTACCGGCCCTTAAACTACAGCGCCATGATGATTTCTAAAAAACACTACAGAGAGGCCGGTGAGGGACCCTCTATTGTATCCACTCGGGAAAAATCTCAGCTTCTCTGCTGAGCATACGGACAGTCTTACCATTCAGAAAGTCTTCGTATCTAGGATCCATAGTAGAATCCTTAAACCTAAGGGTTACACTCATTTTCTTAATGTGTTCAGGAGACAGACCGATAGCGGCTGCCATTGACTGAATGTTCATTGTGGCAGTTGGATGAAGAGGTTCTTTGACTCCATCAACAAGGACAATGCTGTTTTCTTCGATCATTAGTTTGCCTCTTTCATTTCAGAAGGGTTATTCGTTATCATTTCAAGTTAAGTGGGAACCCGTTTCGGCATCTGCCAAGGCCGGGTCCCCCCACCTATTTTGTATACTATTTATCAGGCCATTTAAAACCATCTACGGTTTCATTACCTGGCTTGGGCTTTGGACCCACCTTTTCCGCCAGATTGCAAAGCATTCCTGCGGTTTTGGCGATTCCTAAAGCGGCGGCCGCTCTGGACCTTCTCGGTAAACCCGACTGACGGACTTGATTGATCATCTGATCTATCTTTTCGCCTGTCTTGGTCGCTATTCCCTTTGACATAATCGATTCCTTTCTCGATTCCTTTACCACAAAAATATCCTATATATGTACATATAAATACAAACATACAGGTTACTATGAAAAGAATAAAGAAAAGTGGATCTCCTAGACTGTGGAGACCCACTTCTCCGTATATTTGGCTGGCTCCGCCGTTCACTTAAGCCAATCAGGCAAGTGATCCGGCGTTGGAGGCTTGATTCCAGCCTGGTCAGCCGCAGCCTCAAGGTGAGACATCATTGTCTTCATAATAGCCCTATAGTCTGTAACAAACGATTCCATGGTTCTGGACCAAGACATAATCGCAGAAGCAATGATGAATAAGGAAAATGCACCGATAAGCGCACTAATACCTAACGCAACTTCTAACATGTAAAACATCCTTTCTGGGGAATCCCCCACCTATCTCGAGGGGGCCCGTCGTTATATGTATATAAAAAAAAACTGTCCTCCCCACCCGAAGGCAGGAAGGACAGCTGGCGCAAGTCAAGACGCCCCTAGAAGGGAACGTCGTCGACCTGGACCTGTGCAACTGGT
>Ga0316202_10002872_pt1 | contig 10844 bp, 11 predicted proteins | sample 3monrhotite_MG_FD_204934 | JGI IMG/M metagenome (GOLD analysis project Ga0316202, IMG submission 204934) | Microbial mat bacterial communities from mineral coupon in-situ incubated in ocean water Damariscotta River, Maine, United States -... | ecosystem: Environmental > Aquatic > Marine >...
ACTGTCAAAATTAGATCATCCTAATATCTCTCGGTGTAAAAATTTCAGCGCATTAAGATAAATGCGATAACTGGAAGTGGCAGGTTGTTTCTTTTTAGTGAGATAAAGAAAAAGGCAAAAATATTACTATCACCGATTTTGTCCGGTGATTGATGATAGTACTTTGCCAGCTGGGTGACTGCATACAGGTAGCCTTGTTAAGTGCGAGTGGCAAATTTGAGTCACGACACGTTACGCTTTTATTCCTTGATTCTTGACTAAATGTGGAGCGAAGGTTGCTATCCCGTCGGTTTCTACACTAGTCTGTGGATGGTTGTGTGTTGAAAGAAGAGGAAAAAATAAAACGCAAGACTTGCCCCTTATTTTTGTAAAAATGGCGTTAATACGGCAATTGATCTTGTTTCTTGTCTTAACACAAGACCTAGTGGAATGGTCTACCTCTCACCCTAAACGGCTTCAAATGAGCCATGGTGTCAATGTGAACGAACATCAAACAGGAGCGAAGCAGACGCTGATCGCACCACAATTTGTTAAACCTTTCGTTAAATCCAACAAAAATGATGCGGTCGATGCCGAGGCCATTTATGAAGCAGTACAGCGACCCACTATGCATTTTGTACCCGCCAAAAACCTCGAAACTTAGCAGAACTTCACGGCGATGAAGGCGAACGGCTGTTCAATAACCGTGGGCTTTATGAAAAATGGCTTTTATTTTTCCCATACTTATACTATAAATATACGTCTTAGCAGTACGAACAATATCTCCAAGGAAGTAGGGAGTTTTGTATGCATACCTGTAGTACACGCATCGCTGAACAGTTGTGCAAGAAAAGCATAGTAGAAACGCAGCCCGGCCATGCTTCAAACCGCAAGCCTTTGCCCACCAAGCATAGGGGGCACAGCCCAACGTTGTATGACGAATCCTACGCGGATGCATACGAATCTTTTTATCTGCATCCTTGGGAAAAAAAACACCAACTGAACGTCGACAATATCCTGTCGATTTTGACAACGCTATCGACCGGCCAGCGTCGTTGGCTCGACCTCTGTTGCGGCCAGGCTTGGCACTTTTCTATGATCAAAGATGGTGTCGATAACGGACTCGACGACCGCATCGAAAAAGTCGGCGTCGACCTAAGTCCGGCACAACTCAAACGTGCCGCGTTACGCAATCCAACGGCAAACTTTATTTTGGCGGATGTACTAGATGTATCCTTACCCCAAGACAAATTCGGCTTGGTGACTAGTTTTTGGGCGGCCTACTGTTACCTCAATAGTCGAGACAAAATCGAAATCTTCCTGCGCCGTGCCATCGACTGGACCAACATCGGCGGGACGTTTTATTTGGAAGTGCTGACGGGCGAGGACCTCATGTCGTTCAACCGTTCGCCCTACGCCCATCAAACAGGTTTCCAGGTCATTCCCAGAACGCCGGATTTCAGAGAATGGGATTTCTCGGATGTGGGTGGCCAACACCACATGACCAGTCCACCGATCGATTTCTTTGTAGATATAGTTTCGCCATTTTTTTCCACGGTTGAAATAAAACACGATTCAGGTTTCATGATTCATCTTGTCTGTATAGGAAGAACGGAACGGCGCTGAGCTTTACTGACAGCGTTCACCTTAGCCAACGAAATAGGGAGACCATAGCAATGAGCGTTGATATGTTTAACAGGAGCAAATTAATGATGGATACCGCTGCCAAGCTGGAAGAAAGCGGTGACCTAGCGGATCTGGTTGTTGGTGAAGGCGAGTCGAGAACGCTGTCCAGCAAATCTGATCAGATGCGGTCGTTTTACCAGGAATTTAAACTGCAAACGGCAGCCGAGGTAAAAGACCTGCTCGGTGTTCCCGAAGGCTCGTCTGCCAGGGCTGGCGTATTCAGCGCGGCTGACGTCATGCAAATTGCTGAGCTGCAGAGAAAAACCAGCAAGAGTAAAAATCAGCTCACCAGCAAGGCGATACTCGAGCGCAACGTGGCCAACCGCTCCGTCGCAGCATTCTCGAAACGAGCCGGCCTGTTACCCAGCAAAGTGATCGCCGTAAACCGCTTGATCGGTGACGACATCGACGACGAAGAAAAGATTGAAAACCGCGCCCTAGCCCGGGCTGCCACCGAGGCCTATGTCTATGGTGACAGCGCTGAAGTCGCCGCTTGGAAGCCATTGATCGAAGCCTACATTCACTACCGTGGTCCGATAGTCGTTGTACCCGTTTTTAAAAATATCACGGTCAGCAACAACGCTACCCTGAACATTGCATCAGACACGCTGGCAGTATATGCCAATCGCATCAGACTCTACGGAAACGGAAAGATCAACTGTAACGGACCCAAGACCTTTCATTGCAGTTCATTCGAAGGGTTTCTATAACAACGCACAGGTTTGTCTAGTCAACACATATTTCAGTAGCTTTTAGTAGCAAGGAGATCTAGTTATGGCGAATATATTAGCAAGAGGAGATGACGGTGCCAATGGTAGTGCCGGTACCAATGGTGGTGGCGGTGGGAACGGCGCCAAGGGCACGCCAGGCGATTGTCCATGGGAATCAGGTGATACCAATCCCGGTAATGGCTTTGACGGAAATAACGGCGCCAGTGGCTCAAGTGGGACGAAAGGCCAGGACGCTCGAAATGGTAGTGATGTCATCCTACGGGTGTCGGACTTCATCGTCGGGGTGGACATTGACACTCGTGGTGGTACCGGTGGTAACGGTGGCGACGGCGGTACTGGGGGTGCTGGTGGCAACGGCGGCGCTGGTGGTAACAAAAATGATTGTGATCATAAAGGCAAAGGTGGCAAAGGCGGTGATGGGGCCAATGGTGGAAGTGGCGGTGACGGCGGTGATGGCGGTGACGGTGGTAACATCACTGTCATAGCCGACGTCATCACCACGGGCACACTCAACGCTAATGCCGAAGCCGGTGCAGGCGGTTTAGGCGGCGGTGCCGGTGGTGGCGGTAATTTTGGATCTGGTGGTGATGGTTATCCAGACGGCGCTAATGGTTCGCGCGGTAGCAATGGCGGTACCGGTACCAATGGTGTTAAAGGCAGCGATGGCATGATCACTATTCAGGAAACAGGCGCCTAGGCGGCAATTAGCCGTGGCAGAGGAATCCTTCCGGCTGCGAACGGAAGGGTTTCTCGTCATTGCAATAACACCCCAAGCAGGTTGCGGGCGATTAAAGGGATCAACTAAAGGAACTTGCCGGGGTGCAACTTTATAACGAAATAGAACGCCAACTGACGGCACTAAGCGATGTGGTGATCATGAATGAAACCAGCCGCGCAGATTTGCACGACACCTTCCAGATTCTCACCAAAGATTCCTTACAGCAGAGTATCAGGCCACCGTTCAAAGGGCTGTCGCGAATCAACCCCAACGGTTTGCCTTTCCAGTGGAGTTTCTGCCTCAACAATGCCAGACCGACCGTGCGCTTCGTTTGCGAGGCAGGTGTACCAGGAACAACGGCCTATACGCGTTATAAACTTTCACTGCAAAAACTGGCCACCCTGTGCCATAGGTTGAATTTCCCCTATCCTGACTGGTTGACCGACAAAGTTTTAAAGCAAGTGATGCCTAGCATCAATGATTGGCCAGACTGGTGGGAGAGTGCCCTGTGGTTTGCTGTGGCGGCAAGCGACAAACAGATCAATCTGAAAATATATTTGAATCTAAATTATGGTGTACCGCTTCATCGCTGGCGACGAGTAGGTCGTGTGTTACAGGGGCTGGATCGGCACGAGTGCCTGACTCAGTTGTGCAAGTTGTCGGAAAAGGTCTCGCATGAATCGTGGCCAACGGGGCTAGCAATCGACATCCTGCCTAATGGTGAAGCCGGCCGGGTCAAAATCTATTTCCATTCCGGTGAAGTCAGTCGTGACTGGCTGGACAATTGGTACCGGGCGCTTGCAGCTGACAGTGAACTGCCGTACATCAACCGAATGCTGGAGTTGTTTCCCTGGCCTCAAGAAGAACCCTATCCGAGCAAGGCATTTTTTGTCAGTCTCGAATTTGGAGTCAATGGCGGTGTCAGTCTAAAGACTGACCTGACGGTGTCACGATGGATGCCGCAGGATAGCGAAATCATCTCGGCCACCTCTCGCTTTGCCGAGTCACTAGGTCTGAGTGTTAACGCATACCTCAACGCACTCAAGGCCATTGGGCTCCGGACTATGGATTCAAGCCTGCCTTCATCACATCATCTGGTAGGTTTCGGCTACGAAACGGATGGCAGTCGCCACATCAACGTCTACTGCGAACCGCCTCTCAAGCTTGTGCCAGCGAGGCCCCTGAATACACTTCAGTCATGTTCGTCAATACACGCTGGAGCAGTGCAATGAGCAGGATCGCGATGATTACTTTCAATTTCGTTCCAGAGAACCCCCAAACGTACAAGTACGATTTCCTGGGCGAACTTTCCATTCTGAACCATCGGCAGTACTGTGAACGGCATGGTTATGATTTCATCGGCGAGGTCGACATCGACCACTCACGCCCAGTCTGCTGGGCTAAGCTGCCTGCCGTACACAAGGCGCTGCATGATTACGACTGGGTGTTATGGGCGGACAGCGATACGTTGATCTGTGACATGTCACGGTCGCTCCAAGAGTTTTGCGACCACCGATATGACCTCATTGTGCAGTACCAGGAACACTGGTGGAAGCTCATCAATCTGGAAAATGGCACCGAACGGTTCCCGATCAATTCAGGCGTGTTCCTGATCCGTTCATCGGACTGGTCACTTCGGTTTCTTGAGGAGTCCTATGCACAGACGCAGTATGTCACCCGCTCCGAAGTCTGGGACAGGATCGGTGAACAGGAAGGAATGAATTACGTAATCCGAGAGACACCAGGGTATCGCGAGCGAATCAAGTATGCACACGGTGTGCAGACATCACCCTTGTTGTTCAAGGGTGACGATTTCATGGTGCATTTCTACGGAGACCATCTACGGCACTATATACCGACAGGGGAATGCAGTGCGGTGCTGGAGCGCTGGGAACAGGCAATAAAGCAGGGCCTGGCTTGGCCAGTCGACATCAAGCGGTTTCACTGGTGTTGTGCTCAGAATAAAACTGACGGAGCCCAAATCGTGCAGGGCGACCTAGGCATGTTTCTCTACAATCTCGAAGACATCCAGCAAGCTTGACGAAAATCTGTAAAAAAAGCGATTGCAGGATATGTATGGACGCTTCCGCTTTGACAGCGGGGGTGTTTTTGAATCTTTCCGATCTATTTATTCAAAGGGATTCCTCACCGTCAATGAGCATGAGCGCAAACAACGCGGCCTCAAACTGCTACCAGAGGATGCTAATTGGACACCCACCCATCAAACAAAGCTAAGAGAATCGGCACTAATGGATTGAAGATAAACTGCATCAACTGACGCAGGTGTTTGCACTCAAGCTATGTGCCTGCGCGGTAAGTTCAGTCACTTTCCATTACCCATGAACTTAGCAGAGTCCCTGATGAGTCAGAATAATAAGCTATGAAAGCTCAATCTCTAATATAATATACGAATGCCCGTTATGGCTCGTAGGCCGTCTATTGTTATTCATCCCTCAATGATAGCTTTCAGTGGGGAGTTCAATTACAGGAAATGCGGAGTTATCAGCTCTATCGGCTTCCCATGTACGTTGACTTGTATGGCCCTTCCCACAAGGTACCCGTTCTATCATTAATATTGATTAATATAACGAACATAATAACGCCCTAGTTATTGCATCAATTAACTCACACCGTATTCTGTTTCTGGTGTCATCAGCACGTAGCTATGTACAGCAATTTTGTATTTTCTGCTATAAATCTTGAGCTTATCCCGATAAGCCCTGTAATCATTGTCGTTTAAAGAAACAAACTCGTTTGTTATTTCCACGCTGCACAACATGCTGTGGAATGTCAGGTAAATTGAGCCGGGGTAATCGAGCCATCAGCTTTCCACGTCAAAAAAATTCAAATAAGAGTAATGTCGATAACACAGAAAATCAATTACTCTGGCCCCATTGATTACAATTTCACCAACAATAGCGGCCGTGCTTATTATTAAGTCTTTTGATAATGCAATGATCTCTGCACAAGTCAAACTATGACCTCCATCGGGTATAACGACCAAGCTCACCCGACGAAAACTGCATCGCGGTTTTCGGTCGGGTGGAGCGCCTGGTTAGGCATTAGTTTAGAACCTTAAATGACTGAGCAAATTGTAGCGCATTGATAGACGCTCTCTTTTCTCTGCCAGACTCTGATTGCACCCAGAATATCGCGGCCATAGTGTCGTAGTTTGTGACTATAACCTCGTGAACCAAACTCTGTTTATTAGCTTGTTGCTGTAGTTGGATAATATAGCTTTCGACTCCGTTTATTTTTGTTTTTTCTTTTTTTATCAACTCTGGTTTAGATTTGTAACCGGCCTCTAGTTGTTGAGAATAGTTAGAAACTATCGCATCTACTGCATTATCAAATACTACATTATTACTTTCAGGAGATAACTTTTTTCCTATTTCTAGGCGATATATTGACTGATCAAAAGCTGCTGGCCCAAAGCTAATATAAGCACCATATTCGTTGTATTGTTCTTTAATTTTCATGTACGTATATTCATACGTTCCATCTTTATGGGGGATTGCAACTGAAAAGGCATTATCCTTTGATGTATATACATCATTCTCTATTGTGCCCTTGGTGAATTTAGGGGCTGGGAATAAGCCACCTATAGTTCCGCCAGTAGTAGAACAACCAAACATAGATAATATAAGTGCAACAACCCCAAATATTTTTAACCCTCTCATGATTACTCCTTTTTTAATGCCTAACGCCGAGTTCAGCAGACCGCAATGGAAGCGAGATTTTGTGGCATAGTGAAACGACGCCACAAAAGGCCGATGGAATTGCGTGTCTGCTGGAACGTTTTGTTATGCATTATTCTTTAACATAAACTGCTAAATATGTACTAATGCCTTGGCCGATACCGAGACAGCCTGGCTGTGATACCTGAAATACAGAATGAAACTTGTAACCTTCAGAAGCTCTTGCTTCGAAAACTTTTTCAAGCTGTGATATTGCTTTGTTAGAAAATTCAGCACCAATAGATTCAACTTTATATTGCATTATGATATTTCCTTATTAAGGTTGGTAAGGTCCTTGCCACCATTTTTGCTGTTGCATCTACGGAGACGAGAAAAAGTGTGTTTGATACCCAGTAAAACACCATGTTGTCTAAAAGCTAATTCACTGTAATGAGAGCAGCTAGGCTCAAACACGCACCTACAGCGTACAGAATGTGGTACTGTTTTTCTATATTTGCGCAAAAGCAGAACAGCGTATTTTACTAAGCGATTTTCTGTAGGAACTGGAAGCGATGCAATTTTAGTATCGAGAGCGGTTGTTCCTGTAAGGTTTCTTTCTACGGATGGCCTTAGTTTTTCATCTGCATCAATATCAAATGTGTCCATGCCTTTTATCCATTTCTGCATAACGAGGCTGTAGAATTTCTGCATTTCAAGCAAGACATTATTCACCCCATGTTTTTTGTTTAACCAGCCTTATTGCGATTGCGTCTTATTACCTTTTTTATGCACCAATCATAAATGCTGTTTTTTTTACAAAACATAATATATACACATAGAAAATACTGCTTTTATACGTTTTTGTCTTTATTTCCTTGTTTTATGCCGCCATACCGTAGTTCTTGATCTTTTCGATGTTATGGATCATGCAAAATAACTTCCATTGCATGTCTACTTTTCTTTTACCTCGCAGAGCAAACCGTCTAAGGTTTTTATTTTCTCTTATGTTGCCAAATACGGGCTCAACGATACCCAGTCGTTTGCTGTATAGGTGGCGTCCCTGATCACTATCAATTTTGGCGATCATTTTTTGGGTGAGGGTAGTGGCTTTTTCTTTTGTGCCTATTTGAAATGATACCTGACGCCCTTCTGTATTGTCTGGCTTTCTAAGGCATTCATTTTTCAGGTCACAGTTTTTGCAATCTGACAGATAGCCTTGAAAAGCAATATAGATGCCGTCACCGATATTGGCTTTTTTATTCTTTAGCCATAATGCTTTACCCGCTGGGCAAACACAGGTTTTATTTTGCTCATTATAGATGAAGTCTGTGTTCTTGAATTTTACGCCTGATTTTTTATTTTTTTTCGGTTTGTGTTTATTAGCATCGGTGAAGCGTGGATCTCGCTTGCGAAATTTGTTGTCAGCGATGTAGGCATCAATGCCTTCATTGGCCAAGTGGTTAAGGTTAGCTTCTGAGTGATAACCCGAGTCAGCCAGTAGTTTGATATTTTTTAGTGGCAATTTTTCAGCTTGATTGTCGATGGCATTCAGGTTTGTTTTTATGGATTCTACGGTTTCTTTCAGAAGACCATGCTCCTGGCCTTCTCCGTGTGCGTCAGCTTGGATGATGATTTGGTTTTGTTTATCAACGGTTGCAATACCGGTATAGCCTTGAATAGTGCCGTGGGATGTTTTCATTTTGGCGCTTTCATTATCTGTAATATTGCTTTTTACTTCTTTGCCTCGGCGACCAATGCGTTTTTCGTTGTTTTTCAGGAATTCGTCGATTTTATGGGCGTTCTTTTCCAGGGTTTTTATTTGTTCTCGTTCACGTTCTTTTATGGCTTCTGTTGTGCCGGTGTTATCGTTGGCTTTATGTTTTTCCAGCATAACTTTGACAGCATTGCGCATTTTTTTGCTTTTGTGTTCAAGTTCTTCATGAGTACCGCTCCACTCTCTTGATGCATCGGAGGGAAGTTTGCAACCGTCTATTGCGAATATCTTTTTTTCAATCAGGCCGCTTTCATCACAAACCAAAAGAACCTGTTGAAACAGATCCACAATTTCATTGTCAAGCTGGGTGACGAAATTAGCAAGGGTGGTGAAGTGAGGTTCACTAAACCCTGATAATGCCATGAAGGTAACATTAGTCTTACAGCTGCGGGCGATAATGCGACTGGATGTACAGCCTCTTGAGTAGGCGAGCAGGACTATTTTCAGGAGGACCGCTGGGTTGTAGGCTGCTGCGCCGCCATTGGCATTGTTGTAACGATTGTTAAAAAGGGTAAGGTCAAGCTTGTTGTCGATCAGGTGCTGAATAGCATGTTCGAATGTGCCAATCTGGATTTGATTGGCTTGTGAAATCGCAACAAATGCATTTTGGTGATAGTTAGCGTCTTTGAAATTCGGATTAGTCTTTTGGGTAGCCATTTCCGTGTTTTCCATATTAACCGGTTGTCAGGCTTATTTTACCTGATGAAGACTATGTTTTCCGCAAAAATCCCGTATTTTTCGAGTTTTCCTACAGCCTCAACGTCGCAAATAACCGGCAATTTACAGCTTTGTTTCTGTGGTGTAAAATAAGCGCAGCGACTTACACCACAGAAACAAAGCTGTAAATTGTCCGCGTTGATTTGTCTTGTTAGGCAAAATTCATCCCATTACTCAAGGCCGGACTCTTATCGAAGTTAGGAAACGCAAAAGTAAAAAATCATCCGGAGCTATAATTTCAAGCTCTCCATCCTCCCTCACAAAAAATTGAGTTAAACGAGAATGATCTAACGTTGTTCGACTTAAAGGCCGATCTGCGAAAGGATTATGCAATATGTACAAGCCGTCAACAAGATTCTCTACATATTCATTTTTAGGTGTAACTCTAACGATTGATTTAATTCCGTGTTCATTTGGATGAAAAGTATAATATATTGATTCGGCATCCTGGTTATCTGCTAATGCTCTTACTTTACCCCATGTTGCCAATGAACTATAAATCACCGCGCTCACATGGCTGTATGAATCATCTAAAAAGAATCCAAGTGGAATATCAGTGTTTTCATTCTTAATAACGGCCTCTACATTGTAATTAACAATATTTTCGGCTCCACATTGTCGAGTTAACTCCTCATCATGATATAAGCCATATAGTGCACTAAGAATTGGCCTACTTGCAGCCATGTGAGAAAATGGCCTATCAAATGCTGCTATGGCGATTACAAAAGGCTTTCCTTTAACGTGATCAAACTTCGAATAATCGTCTTTATACTTCTTTGATTTAGAAGTGAAACTATTACATATCCTTAATGTAGCTTGCGAGTTAAACTCATTAAAATTTTCTGGAATTTCGTCTATGCCATGCCCATGAGGCGGAGCTCCTCCAAAAGCAGGAGCTGCAATAGTTGCTTCAATACACAAGTCTTCACCTGCGTTCGCCACAAAATCTGGGCTACAAAATGTAAAATCAATAGAAGCGCCTAGCTCCTTAAGGCACGCATGTAAATACAACTCCCACAAACATGGCTCAAATGTACTTTGAAACTCATACGGAAATTTTCCATCACGATCTATAAAACCTTTTGCCCAATCCGAAAGCACTGCACGTTCTGCTTCATATTTTTCCTCACAGATAAGTTTGTAAATAGCATGTTGCTTATGCGGCGGTACAACTTCATCAAAAAGTTTCATAAGTTCCCTCAATGCCGGCCAATTTGCCTAACAGTTAATGGACCCCAAAGTGGGGGATAACCCCGCCCCAAAATCCGGTGATTTGTTCGCCAATTATCCCTGGGTCTGCCAAATCCTCCAACAAATCCATAAAATAATCAATGCCTTATTACCACCATGCTTATCTGTCATGAGTGTTTTTTTGTTTAATGACTGCGGGATATTGAGTGTGGCAAACAAGACATTTTGGGGATATCACACAGGACATTTTTTCATTTTAAATTGTTCGTTTTTTGTGCATTTTATTTTTCACGCTTACCAAAAATCTATTGTATTCAATAAGATATTAGTGTTTTACGAAATGCATTCCTGCTGGAATGTTGAGGTATGAT